>Ga0209614_1000011_pt1 | contig 156167 bp, 116 predicted proteins | sample BlaSprsedimmetaG_FD_185484 | JGI IMG/M metagenome (GOLD analysis project Ga0209614, IMG submission 185484) | Hot spring sediment bacterial and archeal communities from California, USA to study Microbial Dark Matter (Phase II) - Blank Spring... ... | reverse complement strand
AACGATATCAATTTAAATTGTATCTTGTAACTTATTCCTGCCCTGTCTTTCTCCATTATTCCACGAACATACAACATTAACGGTTAATGGCCTTCTTCTTCAAAATGTAAACATACGAGATATCTACGTTGATATCTACGTAGTTGTTTAAAGAAAATCCATTTTAGAATATTGAAAAACCCTGGTATGATAACATCAGACGAACGGAACCATTGGCTTGTGCTATAAGCACAAACATCCGTAACGGAAAGGCAATTCCAGGTTTTTACCGCTCTTTCAGTACAGGCCTTTTTCGTGTTTGATCCTGATTTTTTCAATCATATCGGTTGTCATGGAATCCAGATCGTACCGGGGATTCCATCCCCATTCTTCCCGTGCGGCAGAATCGTCCATGCTGTTGGGCCATGAATCGGCAATGGCCTGTTTATCAGGATCCACATCATAAGTCATTTCAAAGCCGGGGAGGTGTTTTTTGATGGCCGAAGCCAGAATTTCCGGATCGAAACTCATGGCAGTAACATTGAAGGCATTCCGGTGTTTCAGGCGGGAAGGATCGGCCTCCATGAGCAGAATGGCGGCTTCAATGGCATCGGGCATGTACATCATATCAAGGAAAGTACCTTTGGAGAGGGGGCAAACGTACTTCCCGTGTTTTACAGCATCGTAAAAAATTTCCACGGCATAATCGGTGGTACCACCCCCGGGTAGGGTGACATTTGAAATAATACCGGGATAACGCAGGCCGCGGGTATCCACGCCGAAGCGTTTGTAATAATAATCACACAGCAGTTCACCGGTTACCTTGGTTACTCCGTACATGGTATTCGGCCGCTGGATGGTGTCCTGCGGAGTGTTGTCACGTGGTGTGGTTGGGCCGAAGGCGCCTATTGAGCTGGGGAAGAAGAGGGCACAATTGTATTCCCTGGCAATTTCCAGCACATTGTACAATCCGTTTACTCCCACATCCCAGCCGCGCTGGGGGTATTTTTCTGCTACGGCCGACAGGATGGCGGCCAGGTGAAAGATGGTATCGATTTTGTATTTTTTCACCACGGCGGTGATCTGTTCGGGGTCGGTAGCGTCGGCCACTTCGTAGGGCCCCGATTCCTTCAGTTCTCCTTCGGGAAGGGTTTTTCTGATGCCGGCAACCACGTGATCGCTGCCATATCTTTTTCTGAGTTCGAGGGTGAGTTCGGAACCGATCTGTCCGACAGAACCGGTTACAAGGATATTCTTCATAACAGGGTGTTTTTTGTTTTCCGTTTTTTATTTAACAAATGTATCGCGAAAGTAAATAATTTTCATGGTGAAAAACATACTATAAAGCATTGAAAATTAATTCGTATTGCAGTTCAATTTTCATATATTTGGCGGCACTTCAAGTAAATAAGAACTTTAAATACCTGTCGTTATGTACGGAAAGATAAAAGAACATCTGCAGCAGGAACTGGCCGGTATCCAGGAGGCCGGTTTGTTCAAGGAAGAAAGAATCATTACCTCACCCCAGGGAGCCGAGATCAGTATCAGCACGGGCGAAAAGGTACTGAATTTTTGTGCAAATAATTACCTGGGGTTATCCAACCATCCGGAGCTGGTCAAAGCGGCCAAAGAAGCCCTCGACAGCCGGGGCTTTGGTCTGTCGTCGGTGCGGTTTATTTGCGGAACTCAGGATATCCATAAAACCCTCGAGAAAAAAATAGCCGATTTTTTCGGTACGGAAGACACCATCCTGTATGCCGCCTGTTTCGATGCCAACGGAGGAGTATTCGAGCCTCTGCTGGGACCTGAGGATGCCATCATTTCCGATGCGCTGAACCATGCTTCCATTATCGACGGGGTAAGGCTCTGCAAGGCCCAGCGGTATCGTTACCAGAATGCCGACATGGCCGATCTGGAAGAACAGCTGAAAAAAGCACAGGAACAGCGCTTTCGGATGATTGTTACCGACGCCGTGTTTTCTATGGACGGGAATGTGGCCCCCCTCAACCGCATTCTGGAGCTGGCGGAAAAATACGATGCCATGGTCATGATCGATGAAGCACATTCGGCTGGTGTTGTGGGAGAAACAGGAAGGGGGGTGACCGAACTCTTCCATTGCCGCGGGAAGGTTGAGATTATCACGGGTACACTGGGCAAGGCTTTCGGTGGAGGAATCGGCGGCTTTACCACCGGGAAGAAAGAGATCATTGAAATGCTGAGGCAGCGCAGCCGGCCTTACCTCTTCTCGAATTCACTGCCGCCTTCGGTGGTCAGCGCCGGTATCAGAATGTTCGATATGATGAGTGAGACCAATGAACTGCAGGACAAGCTGCACTGGAATACCAAATATTTCTTCAATGAAATGAAAGCGGCCGGTTTCGATCTGAAGCCCACCCAGAGTGCCATTGTTCCCATCATGCTGTACGATGCCAAATTATCCCAGGATTTTGCCCGGAAACTGCTGGACGAAGGCATTTACGTGATCGGCTTCTATTATCCGGTGGTTCCCAAAGGGCAGGCCAGGATCAGGGTACAGCTTTCAGCCGCTCATGAAAAGGAGCACCTCGACCGGGCCGTGAAGGCGTTTACCAAAATTGGCCGGGAACTGGGGGTGCTTAAATAGGCTGATGTAGATAATCGAATTTATTGGAGGATTTTCCACCGGGTGCCCTGCAACAAGCTCAGGGCACCCGATTTTTTACCCGCACTTTGAGCTGCCGCAATCCTGGCATATCAGGCAACCTTCCTGGTAAATCAGATTTTTGGAGCCGCATTCCTGGCATTCGCCCTTGGCCCGGGTGCCGTTGGGAATATACCGTTTCAGGGCCCTTTCCACGCCGTTCCGCCAGGTGTTGATATTCTCGCTGTCGAGGCGCAGGGATGAAACCAGGTTCACTACATCGGGAATGGGCATTCCGTGCCTCAGAACGCCCGATATCAGTTTGGCATAGTTCCAGAATTCCGGATGGAACATGTGCGATAAACCGCCCAGGATGTTCTTGTAACCGTATTTGTCGGTATACATGAAATCGTAGCGGTTTTTGCCGTCTTCATCCTTGGTTTTGATGATCTTCCCTTTGGTGATGGATTTGGGTATGGGGAAGATCTCCTCGTCGGCCAGACCGGTAAATATTTCATAGGGAACACCGTCTTTCAGACCAACAAAAGCGATCCATCTTTCGTTGTTATTATTGAACCGGATGATCTCGGCATCGAGCACCCTGGGTCGTTTGGGAAACTGAACGGCCTGTTCGTTTTTCTTTTCACCGGTTACCAGCACCCCGTTTCTGGAACCGTCGCGATAGATGGTAGCTCCCTTGCACCCGCTTTTCCACGCGGTAAGGTACAGCTCCGAAACCAGACTTTCCTGCACCTGCTGAGGCAGGTTGATGGTCACGCTGATGGAATGATCCACCCATTTCTGTATTTCTCCCTGCATCCTCACCTTGGCCAGCCAGTCCACATCGTTGGAGGTAGCCTTGTAATAGGGCGATTCTTTCACCAGTTCCTCCATTTTTTCGTCGGAGTACTGTTTCACTTCCTCCGGATCATACCCTTTTGTTCGCATCCAGTCGCGGAACTTGTGGTGATACACCGGGTATTCTTCCCAGGCATCGCCCACTTCGTCAACGAAAGTAACCTTTACGTCGCGGTCGCTGGGATTTACTTTCCTGCGTCGTTTGTAAACAGGAAGGAATACAGGCTCTATTCCCGAGGTGGTCTGTGTCATAAGGCTGGTGGTGCCCGTAGGGGCAATGGTCAGCAGGGCAATGTTCCTCCGGCCGTGTTTGGTCATGTAATTATACAAATTCTCGTCGGCTTTCCGCAGGCGTTTGATAAAGGGGTTGTTTTTTTCTTTTTCGGGATCGTAAATATTGAAAGGTCCCCGCTCCTTGGCCAGGTAGGCCGACGAGCGGTATGCTTCCAGAGCCAGGTTTTTATGTATTTCCACAGAGAAAGAAACCGCTTCCTCGCTGCCGTACCGTAAACCCAGGGCTGCCAGCATATCGCCCTCGCCGGTGATTCCAATGCCGGTACGGCGCCCCTCTTCCGTTTTATGGCGGATACGTTCCCAGAGGCGGCGTTCCACGCCTTTGATCTCGTCCGGTTCGGGATCCCGGCGTATCTTGTCAAGAATTGCATCGATTTTCTCGATTTCCAGATCGATGATATCGTCCATGATCCGCTGGGCAAGCCCCACGTGTTCGTTGAAAAGATCGGTGTCGAACCGGGCTTTGTCGGTAAACGGGTCGTTAACGTAACTGTACAGGTTGATGGCCAGCAATCGGCAGCTGTCATACGGACACAGTGGGATTTCCCCGCAGGGATTGGTGGAAACGGTACGGTATCCCAGATCGGCATAACTGTCGGGGACCGATTCCCTGAGTACGGTATCCCAGAAAAGTACCCCGGGTTCGGCCGATTTCCAGGCATTGTGAATGATCTTGTTCCACAGGTCCCGGGCACGGATCTCTTTTTTATAGGCAGGCTTTTCCGCATCCAGCGGATACTGCTGCACGTAAGTGGTATCGTTCAGCACGGCCTGCATGAATTCATCGTCGATTTTGACCGATACATTGGCTCCGGTTACTTTCCCCTGTTCCAGTTTGGCATCAATGAATTTTTCCGCATCGGGATGTTTGATGGAAATGGTGAGCATCAGCGCGCCCCTTCGTCCGTCCTGTGCTACTTCCCTGGTGCTGTTCGAATACCTTTCCATGAAGGGAACCACTCCGGTAGAGGTAAGGGCCGAATTGAGCACCGGTGAGCCGGAAGGACGAATATGGGAAAGATCGTGCCCCACCCCGCCGCGGCGCTTCATCAGTTGCACCTGTTCCTGGTCGATTTTCATAATCCCCCCGTAGGAATCGGAATTTCCTTCGTTGCCGATCACAAAACAATTGGAAAGAGAGGCAATCTGGAATTTGTTTCCGATACCGGTCATGGGCCCCCCCTGGGGGATAATGTATTTGAAATCCTTCAAAACCCGGTAAATGGTTTCCTCCGGAAGCGGATTGGGATATTTCTGTTCAATGCGGTGAATTTCCCGGGCCAGCCTCCTGTGCATGTCATCGGGTGTTTTTTCATACAGGTTGCCATAGGAATCCTTCAGGGCATATTTGTTAGCCCATACCCGCGCAGCCAGTTCATCGCCTTTAAAATATTCAATGGATGCCTGTATAACCTCGTCATGAGCATAGGTTTTCGGTTTTCCGGTTTTTTTGCCGGATTCCTGTTTCACTTCCTGGCTGAGGGGAAGTTCGGCTTCTTCCTGCTTGTTGTTCAGCTTGTTCTGCGCGACGAGTTCTTCCATTGAAAAAATATTACATACTTAGTTCAACAATCGGTACCTTAAGTAATTGTTAACTTGGGATATCAGAAAATTACCCCCGGGTGATCAAAGGCTCTGCAATTTAAATATTGAGTTAAGCTTTGACAAGAGCAATGTTTTTCTATTTATTAACATTCGGGGTGAGTTATTAACCCGCAGTGTTATCTGTCAGTATGACAATATGTTAGGATGTTGCCGGTAATACATAACCATTCAGTAGTCCTGAAGGTCAGGACATGCCGGGTATTCCGGGTGAAAAAAGAAGCCGTCCGGACGGGACGGCTTCTTATGAGGATGTCAATCCGGTTTACAGGGGATCGGGACCCTCCACCAGGGTAAATTCCGGGTCGGGGGCCGAACCGGTGCACTGGAATTTGGCGGTGAACCGTCCGGTAGGCCCGCCATAGGTGGCAAAGGTTACAATGTAATACACATCAATACCGCTTACCTGGGCCTGGGCATCGGGGAACTTGGTGGGCAACAGGGCATTCCCGATGGCTGTGGTAACGGCTTCCTGCCAGGTGCTGAATACGCTTTCGTCCCATTTTCCGGGGCGTATATCGAAATTGATGTAGTATGAGCCGGCCCCGTGGTACCATTCCTGTGTGCCATATGAGTCGATGTATTCACTGCCGATGTTGGTTTTTACCCAATCGACGATCATCTGATAATCCTCGGCGGTCATCTCGAAGATCACGGTGGGGTCGAACACCCATTTCCCCTGGGAATACAGGAACTGTGAGGTGACATCGCCTACATACTGGTATGTGGATTGCCACTGGCCTCCGGTCAATACATACCGGTCGGCCAGGGTGAGGGTTCCCACTCCCGATACGCCGGTGTAATAACGATAGATCACCACTTTTTCAGTGCCTTCGCCGGCAAGCGGGTACAGGGCGGATAGCAGGGCCGGGATGTAATCGTAGGGAAGATCGGAAGATGAGAAATTATCGTATTTTCCCGGCGAGCCCATGGCATCGTAATCGGGCCCGGTTATCCGGTAAATGTCTTCGGCTACTTTCCAGGTGCCCGAAGCATATTCATACACCGTTTCCAGAACAACCGGATCCTTCCCCAGAACAGGGAAGCCGGGTTCACGCACTTCCACCCAGTCGATTTCCCAGGTGGCGGCGTTGGTTGTAGTGGAAATGTATTTGAAGGCGATGTTCACTGTTTGCCCGATGTAATCTGAGAGGTCGATATTCCCCGATTCCACAAAGGTCCAGTTACTTCCTGCAGGCCAGGTGGGAACGGTGAGCTCGGTCCAGGTGGCGGTGGTTACGTCGTCCGTATAATCGGTAGAGATCATCACGGCCAGGTTTTCCCATTCTCCATAAACGTAGTTGGCGGCATGCCGGAAAGCCAGATAGACTTCTTCATAACCGCTGAGGTCGATGGCGGCCGAAACGAGCCAGTCTTCATTCTCTTGGGGACCACCGGAATAACCCGACATTTTGGCAAAATCATCCCCTCCGTAGCTTGACTGGCTCCAAACCTGATCGCCGGCAACCGACTGGGCGGTGAACCGGCCCAGGCCGGAGGAAAAGCCTTCTTCCCAGAAAGCCAGCCAGCCTTCGCCTTCCATGTCCACTTCGGGGGTAACATCGGAATAGTTGTATTCCACCAGAATCAGATCGCCGGCCGACGGATCGGCAACGACTTCGTTCAGCACGGCCGGGATGTAAATTTCCGGATTGTAACCGGGCGAATAATACTTCACCACCTGTAAAACACCGTCGGCGCTGACATATTCCTCTTCGGTTATTTGGTATTCGTCCATTTCGGTATACACCGACAGGTCTTCGGGCATTTCGTTGTTGAACTTGTAGGTGATCATTGCGCTGGATCCCTCGCGCAGTGCCGGGAAAAGTTTGGGCAGGTAGGGAGGGATTAAGTCGGCAGCCGGGTAATCATCTGTAAAATACATATAGCTTTCGATGAAACCGGCGGCTTCTTCGTCGGTAATCATGCCGGCAATGGCAGCGTAATCATCCTCTGTGAGGGTATAGGTTACGCTGTTGCTGTAATCTTTATACATTTCCTCCAGTTCATCATTGATCTCAGCCATGGGTTCACAGGAGACCAGAACCAGAGCGAACAGGGTGATATAATACAGTGCTTTTTTCATTTTGCCTTGGTTTTTGGTGTTTTGCTATGCAGTGCCACAAGTTAGAAATTGATTTTCAGGCTGATCATCCAGGAACGGCCCCAGCCGTAATACACCTCGGCACTGGTCCAGTCGTGCGTACCTCCATCTGTGGCATCAGAAATGTATTCGGTGTCGAATACATTATTTACATTTCCCACCAGGGTAGCCTGGTAGGGTCCCATATCGAAACGGTAACTCATGAAGAGGTCGGTCAGATGATAGGAAGGCATTTGCCAGGCATCGGGGTTCACACCGTCGGCCGGTTCAGTGGTGCGGTCTTCCGGATTGAAATAAGCAAACAATTTGTCATAGTAGTTCCAGTCGGCTCCGAATTTCAGTCCGGCCAGCAGTTCATAGGAAGCGCTGGCGGCTGCCGTTATCTGGGCGGCATCGCCTACATGCACATCCTTGATGTATACCGAACGGGTCATGATCAGGTTCTGGCTGTCGTCAAAGAACTGGACATCGATCAAATCGTTCATCCAGCGCCAGTCGGCCAGCGATGCCATTCCTTTGATATCGAGCTTGCTGATGGGCTTCATCTGGAAGTCGATTTCAATTCCTTTATGCATGGCATTGATGCCGGTCATGTTGGCAAACTGATCCACTCCTTCCACGGTATAGCCGAATACCCTTGATTTATCTTTCCAGGTGGTGTAGTAAGCATTCACATTGGCCGAGAGGATTCCGCTGCGGAAACCGTATCCCACTTCGAACGACAGGACCTTTTCATTGGGGGCATCCGAGTTCGCATCATTGGTGTAGTTGTAGAATACCGTGCGGAAATCGGGCTGGTTTTCGAAATAACCTGCATTAAGGAACACATTGTGTGCTCCGGTGAGGTTGTAGTTGGCTCCGCCCTTGATGCTGTATCCCGGGAAATGGTAAAACGTGGTTGCCGCACCGTTTCCGTCATGCTGTTCCAGGAAATATTCCACCCTCTGGTAGGATTTGTTGGAAAATGCTCCGGAAAGGAAGGCCGTGAGCTGTCCGAAGTCGGCTTCTGCCTGTCCGAATACCCCTTCCCACAAGACGATTCCGTCGTTGTAGTAATCGATCACATCACCAACAAAAGCCGCTTTATTGGGATGGTTCACGTCGCCGGTTTCCAGGTAATACTCCCCTCCCAGCAGGTCGATCACTTCGCGGTAGTGTTCGCCTTTGTAATAACGCAGGTCGATCCCCCCGATCAGGCTGAGCCAGTCCATTTCATAGGTGGCTGATGAAATCAGTCCGGTCCAGAAATGATTGTTCACCGACGACCTCATGATGGTTTCCGCCCCGCTGGCTCCGGCAGCGATGTTCTCACTAACCACCCGGTCGATGTCGGGCTGGTTTTCACGCAGGTAATCGGGATTGTAAAATTTATTTTCTCCCAGCGGCCCCGTTCCACCCCCGGTTCCGATGGAAAGATAGGCGGCGGTGGAAATATTCAGGTCTTCGTTCACATCCCAGAAATGGTTCAGGATGCCCATGGGCTTGTGATAATAATTCTTTCTTATGTGGTACACCTCACCGTTTTTGTAACCCCAGTCGGAGTTATACCTGATGTTGTTGATCTGTGGATCTTTGTAGGTGTCGATGTACATTCGGGTACTTCTCTGCCCGTGCCACTGGGGGGCTCCGAACAGGGAAAAAGCCAGCCGGTGCTGGTTGTTTACCAGTTTGGACACATTCAGGTAATATGAATACGATTCGAACTGGGTTCCGTCAACATAGCCGTCACCGGCTGTCCGGGCCAGTGAAATGGTGGTGGCCCAGTTGTTGTCGGTAAGACCTGATGACAGAGTGAAGCCCAGTTTTCCATAGTTGTCGTTTCCCAGTCCGTAGTAAATATTTCCCCCGGCTTCGGCATCGGTGGTTTTTGTCAGAATATTGATGGTTCCGCCCAGCGAGGGGATAGCGATCTTTGAAGCGCCCAGTCCGCGTTGCACCTGCATGGTACGGGTTACTTCCGAGAGGCCGGCCCAGTTCGACCAGTAAACCCATCCGTTTTCCATGTCGTTTACCGGTACTCCGTTGATCATCACAGCCGAGTTCCGGGCATTGAATCCCCGGATATTGACGCGTGAATCGCCGAAAGCTCCTCCCTGCTTGGTGGCGTATATGCCGGGAGTTGATTTCAGGATTTCGGGATATTCCTGCATGCCCAGCCGGGTTTCGATCATTTCGGGCATGATGTTGGAAACGGGCACCGGGGTTTTGCGGTCAATGGCAATATTGGCAAAAACCGCCACTTCTGCCAGACCCACCGCATCGCTTTCCAGTTCAATGGTTCCCAGGTCTATCTCCCTTCCGTTCAGGTTAACGGGAATTTCTTCAGGCAACATGCCCACGAAGGAAATGACCAGGGTTTGCTCACCCTGTACCCGGGTTTGCAATACAAAATGACCTTCCAGGTTGGCTACGGTTCCCACCGTTGTGCCTTTCAGGTACACGTTGGCTCCGATCACCGGCTCGCCAGCCGCATCGATAATCGTGCCCCTGACCGTGGAAGTGACCTGCCCGTAGGACCATAATCCTGCGAGAAGAAACACCCCGGTCAACAGAATGGATTTCATAGTGATTCTCATACGTTGGGTTTTAAGGTTAGATATTGCTGATTTGATTTCATAAGACAAAGATAGGTCGATGGAACATCACGGCTCGTGAAATCAGGGTTAAGACGGTATGAAAAAAATGTAAAATGCCTTCTGAGGGTGGATAGTTTATTAACAGGCAAATGAATGGGGTCGAAGGCAGAAGGCATGTTAAAACTAAATTATTTTAATATATAAATATTTACAGCAAATAGACAAAAAAAACATATAATCACCGGCAGGCGGAAATTTATATGCGTGGATAAAGATAAGTGAAAAACCCCGTTCCCCGTTCAATAAGAATTCAACAATTTACCAACAATTTTTTCAGTGGCTCCGGCGGATTCCCGGACAAAGGTTACTGCCGCTTTGCCGCTGCTGGTAATTGTTTCAGGCTGGCTGGCCAGGATATTAAACCGGGTTTTCAACTCTGAATAATTATTCACGGCAAACCCTCCTCCCCGTTTAACCAGTTCCACTGCTTCCCGGAAAGGCCGGTAACGGGGGCCGAATACCACAGGTATGCCATATACGGCGGCTTCCAGTACATTATGGATGCCTCTGCCGAAACCTCCGCCAACATAAGCCAGGGAGGCGTAGCGGTAAAGGGAAGAAAGCATGCCGATATTGTCGATGACGAGCAGGCGGCATGCTTCCGGGTTGGTTTCACCGGCCTTTGAATACCTGCAGGCCGGAACAAGTGATTGTTCCAGGATATTGCGTATGTGTTGTTCGTGGATCTCATGAGGAGCAACGATCCATTTCCATGGATTTTTTTCCTCGTGCAGGTATTTCAGCAGCATTTCCTCGTCGGGCGGCCAGGTACTCCCGGCCACCAGGATTTTGCTGCCCGAGGCAAAACGTTCCACCCATTCGATCCTTTTTGCCTGGCCGGCAATATCTGCCACCCGGTCGAAGCGGGTGTCGCCTGCAACCGATACCCTGGTAATACCCATGCGGGCCAGCCTCTTCTTAGAATCTTCGTCCTGTACGAACAGGTGATCGAAACAATGCAGCACTTTTCGGTAGCTCCGGCCGTACCATTTCAGAAAAGGATGGTTTTCTCTTATGATCACCGATATTCCGTAAAGGGGAATCCCTCTGTGTGCAACGGTTTTCAGATAATGACGCCAGAACTCATATTTGACAAATACCGCCATGCGTGGTTTGACCAGGGAAATAAATTTTTTTACGTTCCAGGGAAAATCGAACGGCAGGTAACATACCAGGTCGGCCCCGGGGTAATCTTTTCTCACTTCATAGCCTGAGGGAGAAAAAAACGTGAGCAGGATACCCGTACCGGGCCTTTCTTCCCTGAGCCTATCCATGACAGGCCGTCCCTGTTCAAATTCTCCCAGCGAGGCACAGTGGAACCAGATCCATTGTTCTTTTTTCGTGATACCCTTCCTGAGCTGGCTGAACACACTCCTGCGACCGGTGAGCATGCGGGATGCTTTCCGGTTAAAAGGGGCGGAAACCAGGATTCCGATATAATACAGTGCGATTATCAGGGTATATATAACAGTCATGACCCGTGAATGTGGGTGCAAAGTAAGAAAATATTCCCTGAATATCCTTCAGAATGCAGCCAGTAGCAGATCCAGGTCTTTTGATTGCATTCCGAACATTTTCCCTATATGCTGGCTGGTAAGGATTCCATTGAACAGATAGACTCCCCGGCGCAGGCCCGGATCTTCCTTGAGTATTTGTTTGATACCACCGGCCTCTCCAATTTCCAGCAGGATGGGCGTAAAAACGTTACTCAGGGCAATGGAAGCGGTACGCGCCACCCGTGAAGGGATGTTGGGTACACAGTAATGGATCACCCCGTGCCGGGTATATACGGGATCCTTATGCGTACGGCATTCCGAGGTTTCCACACAGCCTCCCTGGTCGATGCTGATATCCACAATGACCGATCCCTTTTTCATTCCCATAACCATTTCTTCGGTAATGAAATAACGGGAGTCTTTATCCACCTGGTGAACGGCTCCGATCAGCACATCGGCTGAGCGGAGCGCTTTCTGAAGCACACGAGGGTGGAATACCGAGGTGGAAATCCGCTCTCCTATATAATTCTGCAGCTTCCTCAGCCTGTGCACCGAATGGTCAAACACTTTCACCATGGCGCCCAGTCCCAGGGCTGCCCGGGTGGCATATTCACCGGCCGTTCCGGCACCCAGTACAATCACTTCGGCAGGGGTTATCCCCGTAATGCCTCCCAGCAAAACGCCCTTTCCGTCGTGTACGTTACTGAGGTGTTCGGCAGCGATCTGTACCGAGGCAATGCCTGCAATCTCACTCATGGAACGGACAACGGGATAACTGTTGTATTTGTCTTTGATATCTTCATAGGCTATAGCGGTCATCCGTTTAGCTATGAGTTTTCTGATATACGATTCCTTCTGGCCGGGAAGGTGAAGTGCTGAAATCACCACCTGGTTCCCATTAAGCAGTTCGCTTTCCTCGGTCGTAAGCGGCGCAACCTTTAAAATTACATCGGCCCGGAATACCTCTTCCCTCTTGGAAATGGTTCCCCCGCATTCACTGTAATCGGTATTCAGGTAGCTGGCTTCTTTTCCGGCATTTTCCTCAATCAGTACCTGGTGTCCGTTGTTCACCAGCAGTTCTACCGCTTCCGGGGTAACGGGAACCCGGCTTTCATGGCGGTTTGATTCCCTGGGGATCCCGATCGACATACTGGCCTTTTTCTTTCCTACTTCCAGCATTTCTTCCTGGGGCATCAGCCTGGAATTTCCCAGGGAAAAGGAAGATTTTTCCTCCATGGTATCTGACTTGTGTTGAAATGGTTAAAAGTAATACAAATCGGGGGTATTGACAAACAATTCAGCCCGTGTCTTTTTCCCGGCTGACCCTGACCCGGCGAAGGTCTGTATCATCTACTGAAATTTCCACCCACACGGATTCCGGTGGTAACAGGTGTTTTACAGGTTCAGGCCATTCAATAAAACACCAGGATCCGCTGTAGAGATAATCTTCATACCCCAGGGCATATACCTCTTCCAGGGATTTTATCCTGAAGAAATCCATGTGGTACACCGTCTCCGAGTTCCGGGATCGGTATTCGTAAATGATGGCGAAGGTGGGGCTGGCCACAACATCGGCTACTTCCAGCTGCCGGCAGATTTCCTTGATCAGGGTGGTTTTGCCCGAACCCATAGGTCCGCTGAAGGCAATCACCCTGTGGTTGCCGGCGAAATGCAGCAATCTCCGGGAAAATTCCTTCCATTCTTCCGGGGAAGAAATGCAGGCTGTCCAGTGTTTTGCTTCTGCAGAATTTTTCATGGCGGGAGTCATGAACGGGGGGTTAGAACAATGAGTGGGACCATCATTTCTTCCAGTGATATCCCCCCGTGCTGGAAAGTGTTCCTGAAAAAACCGGCATAGTAATTGAAATTTTTCGGAAAGACCATAAAATCGTCATTCCGGGCGAATATAAACCGCGAGGTAAGCTGGGTTTTGGGCAGGTGGACTTTTTCAGGATCGGTTACTTCGAATACTTCCCTGGGGTTGTAATTCAGATTTTTACCGGTCTTATACCTGAGGTTGGTGGACGATTCGCGATCGCCCACCACCTTGATGGGATTGTTCACCCGTATGCTTCCATGATCGGTGGTGAGGATCAGTGTAAAATTTTCCGCTGAAATTTCCCTGATGAGGTCAAGAAGGGAAGAATGCCTGAACCAGGAAAGGCTGAGGGAGCGGAAGGCCGGTTCGTCCGATGCCAATTCTTTGATCATCTCCACCTCGGTACGGGCATGTGAAACCATATCGACAAAATTGTATACCACCACATTGAGTGGGAATGCCTTCATATCCTGCCATTGTTCCACCAGCTTGTGTCCTTCGGCCAGGTTTCCCACCTTTTCGTAGCGAAAAGGGATGCTCATACCGAGGCGGGTGAGTTGCCGTTTCAACAGTTCCCCCTCGTGAATGTTTTTGCTTCCGGGCTCGTCTTCGAATTTCCACAGCTCGGGATGGTGTTTCATGATCTCCAGGGGCATCAGTCCCGAAAACAGGGCGTTTCGTGCATAATGGGTGCAGGTGGGAAGAATGCTGCAGTACAGGTCCTCACTGGCAATGTTCATGTGTTCGGCAAATATGGGAGCCATGGCCTTCCATTGGTCCAGTCTGAGGTTGTCTATCAGGATAAAGAGGATTTTTTCATGGTTTTGCAGTCGCGGAACTACAACCTGTTTGAAAACTCCCGGCGAGAGAAGGGGTTTTTCCCGTGGGGCTTTCTCAAACCAGTGGGGATAACTGGTGGTAATGTATTTCCCGAAACTCCGGTTTGCCTCGTATTTCTGTGTTCGCAGCACCTCGCTCATCCCGGTGTCTCCGTGCTTTTCCAGCTCCAGCTCCCAGTAAACCAGTTGCCGGTAAATTTCCTTCCAGTCGTCAAAACCGGCAGCCACATTGATCAGGCGGCTGATCTTACCGAACTGCAACTGGTAACCTGAAGTGGTTTTTTCACTTACCAGTCGCTTCTGATCCATGTGTTTCTTGATGGTGAGCAGGATTTGTTTGGGATGAACGGGCTTGATGAGGTAGTCGGTAATGCGGGAGCCGATGGCCTCGTCCATGATTTCCTCCGCTTCGTTTTTGGTGATCATTACCACCGCAAGACCGGGGGAAATATCCTTAATGATTTCCAGGGTTTCCAATCCGCTGATCCCCGGCATATGTTCGTCGAGGAATACCAGGTCGAAAACAGAGGATTTTACCAGTTGAATGGCTTCGTTTCCGTTTGTGGCCGTTACCACCTCGTATCCTTTCTCTTTCAGGAAAAGCACATGGGCCCGCAACAGGTCTATTTCATCATCAACCCATAACAGCCGTATCTTCTTCATACCGGTACCACACTTTTTTCAAACAAAACGGAACAGTTCAGAGTCAATCCCGAAGATACTGCTTTTTATAGAAACTGAGGTAGATGGGGAATGATTTATGGGACATCAGGGCTGCATAATTGGCGGCCGAAATCATCAGGGGCTGGTCGGGAGGAAGGTTCGTGCCGTCCCATACGCCGGGGTTGTTCAGGATGTTTTCCAGGTATTCTTCACACACTTCCCGGTTCTGGAATTCTCTCACGGTGAATATTTTCAATTGATTGCCGAAGTCTTCCTCCATCGTTTCATAATTGGCATTGGTATAATATTCAATGTTGAAATTGATGATACGGAAGGTCAGGCGGCGGAGGTCTACCATGGCCGGATCGACCACCAGAAGCACATAATGGGGGCCTTCGGGGTGGTACCGGTAGATCTGTTCAGCCAGTTTTTCTTCCTCCTCCTGCCGGATATCGGGATTTTCTTCCCTGATCAGGTCAATGACCTGTCCGGCCAGTTGTGCTACCTCGTGAGTGGGGTAGTCTTCTATCAGGGCTGTCAGTTCGTTTTTCAATACCCGCACATTAGAAATTCTGCCTGTGGCAACAGCCCGCAAATACCTTAATTTCGGTGTCAGATCGTTGTTTTGGTTTTGTTCCAGTATGCTGTCGGTGCGGGTGATGACTTCTTCATACCGCCGGTTCCGGTACAGGGAGTATACCTCGCGGTATGCCTGCTCCAACTGATTCAGCCTTTCTCTTTGCCGCCTGAAATAATCGGGATCGGATACGATTCCTGCCATTTCGCTGTCGGGGAATTCAGATAACATTTTGCTTTTGTACCTGTTGGCCAGGGCGGTATTTCCGGCATCGGAATACATCTGATACAATGCGTAATATGTTTCCGGCCGGTGGGGGTGATCGGGGTATCGCCTGTTGAGTTCTTCGAATGATTCGATGGCCCGGGGATAATCATGAAAGAGTTCACGATAGGTTTGCCCCGCACCGTAGAGGGCTTCCATGAGCCGCTGGTGGGAAATTTGCATGAGCGAATCGGTCAGTGGCAGATCTTTCAGGTAATATTCCCGGCTTTTGTTGTCGGCGGTTTCGCCTGTGGGTATCGCTTCCAGGCCGGTGGCGGGGGTATTTGTGCCATCTTCGCTGAAAGATACCTGAGATTTGTTTGCCCGCCTCCAGTTGTCTTCCAGTTTCCTTTCTCCCCATTTTCTTTTGAATTCCATCTGTCCCAGACCAATGGTGGCCTGATTATAGAAATACCATTTTCCGCTTTCGGCATACTGGTCTCTGAAGCGTGCCTGGTTCTGGTAATACTGCATGGTATTGCGCTGAACCTCCAGTTCCTGTTGCCGCTGTTGTTGTTCTTCCTCCCGCACCTTTTGAATCAGTCTGTCAATAAACTGATTCCGTGTATTTACATCCAGAGAGGCCACATACTGCAGGCTGTCTTCCCGTTCCACCGTTTCAACATAGCCGATCAACCGGTTCAGATTTCCTGATTTACTGAAAATCTGCTGGTATCCGGGATAATCGGCATTGAGGAAAGTTACGGCGCTGTCATAGTATGTTTTGGCTTCCCGGTATTGTACCCTGGAAAAATAAATATCGGCAATAGCCAGGTATGAAATGCCTTTTTGTGTGGTATTAGACAGGCTGGTGCGGGCCGATTCGCGGAACAGTTCGATGGCTTCTTCCACGTTTCCTTCCCGGTATGATAGTCTTCCCAGGGCATAATAAATCTGGTCGCGGAATGCTTCGTTCTTTTCATCGCGCAGCATTTTGCTTAGTTCTTTCCTGATCTCTCGGCTGTCGCGGTTTTCAATATCAAATGTTCCGGCCAGATTGATCCTGGCATTGAAAGTCATTTCATAGGGAGGATTCATTTTGATCACCTGGCGGTACAGGGAAGAGGCTTTCGCCCGGTTGCCTGTTTTTTCGTATAGCTGGGCCAGGATAAAGGCATACCGGGTTTTATCTTTTTTCTTTCTTGCCAGGGAAAGGGCTTTTTCAAGGTAAGGGATAGCTGACGCATATCTTTCCTGTCGTATCTGAAAATCGGCTGAGGCTGCATGGAGTAACTTGTTCAGTTTTCGGGGAAGGTCGCGCCGTGCTTCAGCCAGGTTCAGGGCCCGTTCAGCTTCTCTCATATTGCCCAGTTCCATGTAGGTTCGTGCCAGCCAGATCCTGGCTTCGGTTTTGACCTCAGGATCGTCGTATTCTTCAATGATATGCCGGTAGGTTCTTTCCGCCAGGTAGAGGTCTTCCATGAAAAACTGGGATTTGCCCATCAGCAGGTAGGCATCGTCAATCCAATGGTTGTATTCGTTTTTTTCGTAAAAAGCCTGTTCTTTTACGCTGAGCTGCCGGTTCTTTTCTCTGGGCCTGGCGGTAATGGAATGCTGGGTGATGACCTTCGAGGCTTTCCGGATGGCCCTTTCCATTTCCGGGCTGATGGCCCCGGTGGCAACCCCCGCTGAAACCGGGAATACCGGCAACAAACGGGTATAATCGTCTTCCACGGCTTCTTCTGCTTTTTTCAGACCCCGCTTGAAGCTCTCATACCCGTTGAAATAGATATTGTATTTGGAGGTCAGGTTATGGTATGCCCGGGTCAGGCCGGTGTTGTTCTCTGTGGAACAGGCGGCGGCCGTGAGCAAAACCAGTCCCAGGAAAACTGGGCTGTATGCAGGTATTTTTTTCACCGTTACGGAAGTATTCTCAGCATAATAAAACTAAAAAAACGGGCACATATTTTGTTCACCCTGCATTTTTCCCTGATGGGAGGGAATGCCGCATAAAAAAAGGGCCGGACGACCCTTTTTTCAGATACAAGACAATGCATAACTCAGGTATTTACGGCAATTACTTCCTTTACCTCAGGAACATCCCGGATAAGAGCCTGTTCCACCCCGGCTTTCAGTGTTTGTATGCTGAAAGGACAGCCGTGGCAGGCCCCGGTAAGTTCCACTTTTACCACCAGGTCGTCGGTAATGTCAATCAGCCTGATATCTCCGCCGTCGGCCTGGAGATAAGGCCGTACCTTTTCCAGAGAATTTCTGATCCTTTCCTCAAATTTTTGTTTTTCTTCCGCTTTCATGAGTCATGTGTTGAGATGATGCATTTGATTGATACTATTTGTTTACCATAACCCGCCGGGTAGGAGGCAGGTTTTTGTTCCTTTCTTCCACGGCAAGGATGACTTCCCGGGCCAGTTCAGTAAATGCTTTTCCTTCGGGAGAATCGGGGATGAGAGCCGAGGGGATGCCCTTGTCGCCGCCTTCCCGGATAGCCTGGACAATGGGGATCTGTCCCAGCAGCCGCACATGCATCTTCTTTGCCAGTTCTTTGCAGCCGTCTTTACCAAAGATGTAATACCGGTTTTCAGGCAGTTCTGCCGGAGTAAACCAGGCCATATTTTCCACCAGCCCCAGCACAGGCACGTTGATCTTTTCGTTTCTGAACATACTGATCCCTTTTACGGCATCTGCCAGTGCCACATCCTGTGGAGTGCTGACGATAATAGCGCCGGTGACATCCACTTCCTGTACCAGGGTCAGATGGATGTCGCTGGTTCCTGGAGGCAGGTCTACCAGCAGGTAGTCCAGGGCGCCCCAGTCTCCCTGTTGGAAAATCTGTTTCAGGAAATTGGAAGCCATGGGCCCTCTCCAAACGGTGGCATCTTCAGGCCTGATGAAGAACCCGATAGACAGAATTTTTACCCCGTATTGATCCACCGGAACAATCAGGTCTTTTCCTTCCACCTGTTGAGCTACCGGACGGGCATCCAGCAGGTCGAACATTTTGGGAATGGAAGGACCGAATATATCGGCATCCACCAGTCCCACACGGGCTCCTGTATTTGCCAGCGCCACGGCCAGGTTGGTGGCCACGGTCGATTTACCTACTCCTCCCTTACCCGAGGCAACGGCAAGAATGTTTTTTACATCTTTCAGGGAATCGAACTCACCCAGCTCCATTTTCCGGACAGGCTCTTCCACTTCAATGGCAAACCGGAGTTTTTTTCCGAATTGCTGTTCCAGGGCCTGGAAACAGGTCCTGCGAATGGACTGGATCAACGGATCACGCATTTTTTTGGAAACCAGTGTAAACACGGCATGATCCTGTTCAATGCGGATGTTTTTCACCATGCCCATGGAAACGATGTCTTCGTTATTTTCCGGGTGCTTTACCTGTTTCAGTACGTCAACAATTTGTTCTTCAGTGATATTCATTGTTTATATTTTTTAAACAGACTAAATAAAGTCACAAAATTACAAAAAAGAAGAGGAAAAAAACCGATCAGGGGCGAAGTTCTCTTACGGGATCCCAGAAAATTTCCTGAAAACGGACCACACCATTGTTCTCCACCCTGATCCCTTCACTTTCCAGCAACTGCTGCATCGTATTCCGGCCCATGAAATGATGCTTGCCGGTAAGCAGTCCGTTGCGGTTCACCACCCGGTGGGCGGGAATCGTTTCATCCACGGTGTGGCATTTGTTCAGGGCCCATCCCACCATGCGGGCCGACCGGCCGGAACCCAGGTAGCGTGCAATGGCTCCGTACGAAGTTACCCTCCCGGGAGGGATCAGACGGGTTACCTCATACACTTTTTCAAAGAAACTGTTATTCTCTGTCATCGGGCAGTTCAATGATTTCTTTATCTGCATCGAGGCTGAACTTCAGATAATGGATGGGAAGTCCCTTTTCCAGGAACCGGGTTTCATAAAAGGTACGGATCGACAGGATATCATCGGCCAGTCCCGATCCGTACAGATCGTCGGTAGCCAGCAGGGGTTCCAGGCGGTTGTGTTTCAGAAGCTCCAGGGTATAGGTGTAAAGTGGCCGGCTGTCGGTTTTCAGGTGGATGATCGCTCCGGGCCTGACCATCCGGCGGTAGGCATTCAGAAAACGGGGAGTGGTAAGCCGCTTTTTGTTTCTCCGGCGTTTGAGCTGGGGATCGGGGAAGGTGAGCCATATTTCCGAAACCTCTCCGGGAGCGAAAAAAGACGTTATGAACTCGATCCGCGTTCGAAGGAATCCCACATTGGACATACCTGCTTCCAGTGCATTTTTGGCGCCTTTCCACATACGGGCTCCCTTGATATCCACCCCCAGGAAATTTTTATCCGGATATTTTTTTGCAAGCCCCACGGTATACTCCCCTTTACCGCAGCCCAGTTCCAGTACCAGTGGCTGAGAAACGGGAAAAAAACGGGTATTCCACTTTCCCTTCAGGGAGTGGTCGCGTTGGAATACTTCTTCAAAAGGAGGCTGTACCACATGCGGGAAGCGCCCCATCTCCTCGAATTTCTGTAACTTTCCTTTTCCCACGGGCGGAGATTAGGGTTCTACTTTCTCTATCCTGAGTCCGATATCGGTGATATGTTTGAGAATATCGCGTCGCATGGCCTGTTTGATCTCAAACCGGTACATACCGGGGTAGGGAAACTTCACGCCGATTTTGTAAGGCACCTGTACAAAGTGCAAATCACCCAGGCCGCTCCCGTACCATTTGCCGTTTTCATCGGCCAGCATGCATTCCAGTGTGTCTGTCACAAAATTTCCGCTGGGGGCAGTAGTGGTAATGAACAGGTAAAGATTCCGGTTTTCGTATTTTCCGGAGTTCCTGATATTGATAAATACGTGGTGCACCGAGGCAGTGTCATCTATGGGAACATGGAATGTGACGGGCTGTTCTTTGGACCATTCTGCCGAAGGCAGGCGGGTGTTCTTTTCATACACCCGGTCCGGATCACAGGCGGTTGTTATCCATAATCCGGCTATAATGATCCACCCGACGGTTTTTCCCCTCATACCCATCATGAATTTCGTTTTTCTTTCCGGTTGGGACGGTTTTTTTTCTTTTTCCTGCTCCCACCTTTCTTTTTCCGGTTCTTTGAGAACCTTTCAAGGTCGTCGTTGTGTAGGTCATTACCTGCCTGGCCTGAAGTGACCTCCATACTGACCACCTCTTCCATGATTTTTTTTACGAGAATTCCTTTCCGGTTCATGGCAATGATCTCGTTTACCCGGTCTACCGGAAGGCATACCTGCCTGCCGGCCGATTCTTTTTCGGTGGAATACCACATCATACGACTGAACACATCGGTTTTCTGGTGATACAGAGAACCTTCCTCCGTTTCCAGTACGATCGATCCGTCGGGGAAATCACGTGTGGCGTCGAGATAGCATTCCAGCTCGTAATTCAGGCAGCATTTCAGCTTACCGCATTGCCCCGCCAGTTTCTGGGGATTCAGCGATAGTTCCTGCTGGCGGGCAGCTCCCGTGGTAACCGACACGAAATTCGCTATCCAGGTAGAACAACAAAGTTCCCGTCCGCACGGACCGATCCCTCCGATACGCCCGGCTTCCTGCCGTACTCCGATCTGGCGCATCTCGATCCGGATATGGAACTCTTCCGCCAGTACCTTGATGAGCTCCCTGAAATCGACCCGTTCGTCGGCAATGTAATAGAAAATGGCCTTGGTTTTGTCTCCCTGGTATTCCACATCCCCTATCTTCATGTCCAGATTCAGGTCGGCGGCTATTTTTCGGGCCTTGATCATGGTGCTGTGCTCCAGCCTGATGGCTTCTTTCCATTTCTGAAGATCGGCTTCGTTGGCTCTCCGGTAGATCTTTTTCATGTTTTCATCTTCCGGATCCACCCGGTATTTTTTCACCTGCAGGGCGACCAGTTCCCCAACAAGGGAAACAATCCCGATATCATGACCGGGTGATGCCTCCACCGCTACAATATCACCCTTTTTGAGCCTGAGCTGGTGTACATTCCGGTAAAATCCTTTCCGGGTATTTTTGAACTTGACTTCCACAATGTCGAAATTCCTGGCGGTATCGGGGATATCCTGCAGCCAGTTGTATGTGTTCAGGTTTGAACAACTGTCAAGACTAACCGGAGAGACCTCCCCGGTTTGTTCAAGGGTTTTGTCCTGCATGCAACGTTCACATATCCTTCCATTGATGATCACCGGTTCCTTCATGTTTTTCCGTTTTCAGGCTTTCCTGCAGGGAACAAAGTTAATCAATTCTCACGGTAGATCAATTCTGACAGCTTCAGGCAAAGGTCAAGAAACACGATCCGAGCGTAAGCATTGGCTTCTATATGCCCGATGGCTTCATTGAATTCCCGGGTGATGGCTTCGATATTTCCGGCATGTATGAAACGGGAAAACTTTTGTGAGAATTCCTCTTCCTCTTTGTTCATGAATACCATCTCCTGTTTTTTATCTGGCATCAGTCCCAGGAACAGGTTTTCACGGATCATTCGCAGGCCATATTCCAGGAACTCTTTCTGCTTTTCCCGTCCTAAAGCGAATATTTCATCCACCCATGAGAGAAGTTGCGGCATACTTTTGTGGTAAAGGATGGATAACCGCATCAGCGATATGAACTGCCTGAGGTGTTCCTGGTTTTCTTCTTTCAGCCTGACCATTTTCATGGCCCGGTACACATCCCCTCTGGCCAGCCTTACCACCTCATCCAGCTCCTTTCCGGACAGGGCGTACCTGGCTGATACGAATTCTTTCAGAGAGTCATGGTCTACCGCCGGGAGTGTAAATATCTGGGTGCGGCTGGTTACGGTGGTCAGCATCGATTCCGGATTTTCGGCTACCAGGATGAATACGGTCTTTTCGGGAGGTTCCTCCAGGATTTTCAATATTTTATTGGCCGCCTGCTGGTTCATTTTTTCGGGATACCAGATGATCATCACTTTGTATTCAGATTCATAGGCCTTCAAACTGAGTTTTCTGATGATCTGACCTGCTTCAGCGGTGGTGATAATCCCCTGCTGGTTATCAAAGCCCAGTTGCTCATACCATTGGTTCAGGGTGCAATACGGCTCACCCAGGAACAATTCCCTCCACAGATGAAGGGCATCATCGCTTACCGGGTCTTTTATTTCATTCTTTTTATCATCATCTTTTTTTTGCAGCTTTTTTGTTTTGTTTATAGGAAAAACAAAGTGCAGGTCGGGGTGAATGAGCTTTGCGTATTTAAGGCAGGATGGGCAGTTTCCGCAGGAATCTTCTTCCCCGCGGTTATTGCAGGAAATATACTGAGCCAGTGCTACCGCCAGAGGCAAACCCCCATAACCCGGCTGACCCGCCAGCATGAGGGCGTGGGGAAGACGGTTTTCCCCGATCATCCGGATAAAACGGTTTTTTAGCTCTTTCTGCCCTGTTACGTCGCTGAATTTCATTCGTATAACTTTTGCTTGCCGGCCGGAAAAGAAACCTCACGGCAGGCGCTGAGATTTCTTTTACCGATAAATTGCCAATCCCCAAATATCTTAATATTTTTGTCTACCTGAAAATCGGAAATGCATTTATTTTAAGATATTCACAAATCCTGATAACCATGAAGAACATTGACAATTATCCGTTCAAGGGCAAAAAAGTGATCATGCGTGTGGATTTTAACGTTCCACTGAACAGCCAGTTTGAGGTAACCGATGATACGAGGATCAGGGCTGCCCGCCAAACGATTCTGAAGGTGCTGGAAGAAGGCGGTTCTGTGATCCTGATGTCTCACCTGGGCCGCCCTAACGGAAAACCACAGGAAAAATTTTCCCTGAAGCATGTGGTTCCTGCTGTAGAAAAGGTGCTGGGGAAAAAGGTGATCTTTGCTGATGATTGTGTGGGAGAAAAAACTGCCGATATGGCCGCTGCTTTGAAACCTGGCGAAGTCATGCTGCTCGAAAACCTGCGTTTCTACGAGGAGGAGGAAGGGAAACCCTATCACCTGGGGAAAGATGCCACCGAAGAAGAAAAGAAGGTGGCAAAGGGACAGGTTAAGGAAAAGCAGAAGGAATTTGTAAAAAAACTGGCATCCTACGCCGATTGCTATGTGAATGATGCTTTCGGAACAGCACACCGCGCCCATGCTTCCACAGCCCTTATTGCCGGGCATTTCCCCGAAGACAGCATGTTCGGATACCTCATCCGCAATGAGCTGGATGCCATGGACAAAGTGCTGCACCATCCCGAAAAACCGATGACGGCCATCATGGGTGGGGCCAAGGTTTCGGATAAAATCATGGTGATCGAAAACCTGCTTGAACGGGTAAACAACCTGATCATTGGAGGAGGCATGACCTATACATTCATCAGAGCCCGCGGAGGGAAAACGGGAAATTCGCTGGTGGAGGAAGATAAGCTCGACCTGGCTGTCCAGGTGATGGAAAAAGCAAAACAAAAAGGGGTGAACCTGTTGCTGCCGGTGGACAATGTGGTTGCCGATAAATTCGACAATGATGCCCACCGCAAAGTGTGTCCCGTGGATCAGGTGGAAGAGGGGTGGATGGGACTGGATATTGGTGAGGAAACCATCCGGATGTTCAGCGAAGTGATCATGAAATCGAAAACCATTCTGTGGAACGGACCCATGGGCGTGTTTGAAATGAGCAATTTCCGCAATGGTACGGTGGAAATAGCCAGAGCCATTGCCGCCGCCACGGAAAAAGGGGCTTTCAGCCTGGTGGGGGGTGGCGACTCGGTGGCTGCCGTAACCCAGTTCGGCCTGGCCGATAAAGTGAGTTATGTATCCACCGGCGGCGGTGCTATGCTGGAATACATTGAAGGGAAAGAGCTTCCCGGGATCAAAGCCATCAGGGGGTAAATCATTCTGATGCCCGCTGTGTGTGGATTGCTCTGAAAATATAAAAGCCGGAAAGGAGTAACGGGTTCTTTTCCGGCTTTTAAACCATCAGGACCGATTTTTGTTGTAACTTTGAAAAAGGTGAGACGTTTCGGTGTTAAAATCGTCGTGCTATGAAAAGGTTACCGGTTTTCCTGTGGATCATTGGGCTGATGGTTGCCTCATGCAGTAAGAAGGACGGGCCCGTTCCCGTTTCGGGAACGGTTACCCTCGATTCCCGCATGTACTTCAACAGCGAAACACAGAACTACTACATGTACGGATTCGATTTCGACCTGGCAAAAAAGGTGAAATACGAACGATTGGTCAGCGGGGCCGGGACCGACCTGGTATTGTCGGCCCTGCCCGGGGTGGGTGAGGGCCCGGATGGGGGTTATTTTACCAGCCCGCATAACGAAGAAGCCTTTTACCTGGCCGGTTCTTTCGATAATCCTGAAGACGCCGGGGATTTCTATCACAGCCTGCAGAGTTTTGCCCTGCCCGTATTTGACGAGTGGGCCAATCCGGTCCTTCCCGGTCAGGTGTGGATTATGCAAACAAAGGAAATGACTTATGCCAAATTGTGGATCCGTTCGGTGGAGGTGGCGGGGCCTTCGGGCGATGAATATGTGGAATGCACCTTCGAATGGACGTATCAGCCCGACGGATCCATGTTTTTTCCCGAATGAAGCAACCGTTTCCCACCGGCGATATCATCAGGAACCATACTGACCGGGAATTTGAAGAAATGGCCCTGGAAATGTTCAGGTTCCAGGCCAAAAATAATGAAGTATACCGCGAATACCTCCGGTATATCGGCATCGCTACAGGGTCTATTGAAAGGCTTTCGGATATTCCTTTTCTCCCGGCCCGCTTGTTCAAAACACGGCGCGTAATATGCGGTCACGGGAAACCCGGGGCGGTTTTTACCAGCAGCACCACCACAGGAGCCGTTCCTTCAAGGCATGAGGTTTGCGATCTGTCTGTTTACCGCCGCTCGCTAATCAGTGCGTTCGAAAGGATATACGGTCCGGTGGAAGACTGGTGCGTGCTGGCCCTTCTGCCGTCGTACCTGGAAAGAAAAGGTTCTTCCCTGGTTTTTATGGTCCGGGAATGGATTGAACGAAGCCGGCATCCGCAAAGCGGATTTTTTTCCGGTGTTACGGATAAGCTGACGGAGGTATTGATCCGGCAACAAAAATCAGGTGAAAAAACCCTGCTGCTGGGCGTGAGTTTTGCTTTGCTTGACCTGGCCGAAAAAGGGCCTTTTGGATTTTCGCGGATAACCGTGATGGAAACCGGAGGCATGAAAGGCCGGCGAAGGGAAATGACCCGCCAGGAACTGCACGGGATGCTGAAAAAGCGACTGGGAATCGAAACCGTACATTCCGAATACGGAATGACCGAACTCCTTTCCCAGGCCTATTCCACCGGGAACGGCCTGTTTTATCCCCCTCCCTGGATGGAGATCTTCATAAGAGACCGGTATGATCCCTTTGCACAGGTTCCCGACGGCACCACCGGAGGGATCAATGTAATCGACCTGGCCAATGTGTACTCGTGTGCCTTTGTCGAAACAGAAGACCTGGGCAGGCGTTTGCCCGGCGGGGGCTTTGAGGTGCTTGGCCGGTACGACCAGAGCGAGATCAGGGGCTGCAACCTGATGGTGGGTTAAACCTGGCCCCGTTTCTCCGGGTAAATCAGCGATTATTTACCGGTTTCCCATTTTTTCGTGATATTTTCCGGAACTGCATCCCGGTGCACCATGATGGCAATGGTTTTCAGTTTTACATAAGGAGCAGACATGCGCAGAAAGCCTCCGTCCTCGTTGCTGTCAGTTCCCCATGAATTTTTGGTGATGTAATAGCGATTGCCCTCCCGGTCTTCGGAAATGCCCACAATGTGCATCAGGTGGTCGTCGGTGGTGAGAAAATTGTTGAAGGTTTCCTGCCGCATTTCCTGGGTGACCGTCTTTTCCGGAGAAGGGGATTTGAATATTTTTTCCCGTTCTTCGTCCGACATCTCATCCCATTCCTTTTCGGGAAGTATGGCCACTCCGTTTTTGTGCGACATCCCCTGCTCGCTCACATCGCCGTCCCAGGCCACCGTATAACCGTTCATCAGAGCATGATCAATCACTTCCATCAACTCTTCCACAGGCAGGTTGTAATACAGGTCGCCCGACCAGTTATCGGGTACTTCCAGGTTGATCTTTTCATAGAAAGGATGATGGGTGTAGGAAGTGATCTCCACGTATTGGTCCGGATCGAACCCGGTGGATTCCAAATAACTTTTCGGGGTGAAGGTTTTTCCTTCCACCTGGAATGCCGACGGTTCTTCTCCCAGGTAGGTTTCAACCACTTTTCTGAAAGCTTCAGGCCATACCGGGCTCAGAGGGCGGATGCGTCCTCCTGTCAGTCCGTCAAGGAATCCCCTTAGCACAGCCGACAGTTCCCCGTGATTGTGGGTGTCGGATCCGTAGTTTTTCCCCGGATAAACGGTTTCGGGAACAAATCCGTGTTCTTTTACAACCTTTATCACATCGTGTGCCTGGCCTCCCTGGCTGAAATTCGCCATTCCGTGATAGCGTATGTACAAATCAGCTTTGTTGAGGTATGCGTGTTTAACGAAATACATTTCCGACAGGTCTGTCTCGGTCAGTCCCATCCTCATCAGTTCTGACTCGATAAATGAGGTGGTGGCGAAAGCCCAGCAGGTACCAGTTCTTTGCTGATTTTTTACTGCACTGACAGGTAATCTGACCACATCGGTGAACCTGTATCCGTCTTCTTTCTTTTCCTCTCTTTTTTTCTGGGCGGTGAGAGTGCCGGGAATCAGAAACAGGGAAATAAATAACAGGCCTATGATTCTTGTTCTCATTTTTAAAATGTTTTTATTGGTTAATATCGAATTGGTTAAATGTGTGTTACTCCTCCGGAAACGATGAATTTCATGGCCTCAGCCGAAGGCAGGTCGAGTGGGGTGACTTCCCCGGAAGGGACCAGAAAAAGTTCCCCCGAAAAGTTATAGGAATGAGGGAAATACACGGCCACAAGTTCGGTTTTCCCCAGGCGCGAAAGATCTTTCTGTGTGAGAAATCCCAGTTTGTGCAGATTGGAAATGTTGTTCACGCGTACCAGTACCGGATATGTGAACTTTTTATCCTTGCCTACAAAAGCCGATAAAAGATCCTGAATGGACGAATAGATTACCTTTAAGAGGGGGAATTGCTTCAGAATGCGTGTCATCAGCTTTTTGACGGGCCGGAACAGGATTGACTGGGTGATGAACCCCAGCAGGGTGATCAGCAGAAAAATGGTGACCAGTCCCAGGCCGGGAATTCTGACCATCAGGAAGCTGTAAATCCATTCGCTGAGTAAACCGTCAATAAACTTAAAAACCACATACACCACGTATGCGGTTACTCCCAGGGGGGCAACTACCAGAAGCCCCTGAAGGAAATACCTGCCGATTCGTTTCATAGCGATATTATTTATTCCATAAATCTTTTTGCCTGTACAAAGGTAAACTTTTCACCACTTCATCCCACGAATGGTCAATCCATTCCCGGATGAGGCCTGCAGGTATGGAACCGTCAAGCATCACGGTGTTCCAGTACTTCTTGTTCATATGGTATCCGGGCAACACCTCCGGATACTGTTCCCGCAGGATGACAGCTTTTTCGGGATCGCATTTGAGATTGACCGAGTGAGGGTTTTCCAGATTCAGCAGGGCGAACATTTTTCCTCCCACCTTGAATACCAGGGTAGACTCATCGAAGGGGAATCCTTCCGTAACACCTTTTTTTCCAAGGCAGTATTCTCTGATCTCTTCCAGGTTCATGACAGGATATCGGGATAAATAGCGTCTTCAATATGATCTATCTCATTGCGGTCGGGGTAGCATATTACCGATATCACATCGAAACGGGCTTTCAGGTCGATACCCGTTTTTTCTATGTAAGCATGGGCGGCTTGCACCAGGAGGTGCTGTTTGCGGCGAGTGATCGATTCGAAAGGAAGTTCCGGGGAGTCGGAACGTCGGGTTTTTACCTCCACGAACACCAGGCGGTCGCCTTTTATGGCCACAATGTCGATTTCACGGTGCCTGTCGTGCCAGTTCCTTTCCAGAATACGGTACCCTTTGCTGCAGAGGTGGGATGCAGCCAGTTCTTCACCGTACCTGCCTGCCTCGGTGGGTTTTTTCATTTCGTGGTTGCCTGTTCCGGCCATTTGTGTTCAGCATTATTTTCTGTCAGCCCATTCCAGCTGTTATCCGTGTGACACTTCCCGGTGAGGCGGCATAAACCGCAGCCGGCAGCCGGTTTGCGCCACTTCCATTTCCACGGTCCTTCCCAGAATAAGAGCCAGGTTGGGCCTGCAGTGGCCTGCCGGGAATCCGAAGGATACCGGATACCCGGAGCCTTCTGTATATCCGGCCACAATATTTTCCGCATTTTTCCCGAAAGGTGTCTCATTGTCGTGCATTCGGTCGAACCCGCCTGCGATCAGCCCCTTCAGGGAATCAAGCCGGTTTCCCAGCCACAGGTTGTTCATCATACGGTCTATATGATACAGGTATTCATCCACATCTTCCAGGAACAGAATGCGGTGACCGGTCAGGAGATCGTACGAAGTTCCCCGCAGGCTGTACAGTACCGACAGGTTTCCCCCGCAGAGTATGCCGCGGCAAGTACCTATACGGTTCAGGGGATGAGGTTCCCAGCGGTATTCTACGGGTTCGCCGAAAAGGACCTTCCGCAGGCTTTCCACTCCTTCAGGATCGGCATGCTTCCCACCGAAATGCAGGGCCATGGAAGCATGGATGCTTTCCACATGCAGGTTGGTTTGCAGGTGACTGTGCAGTGCGGTAATATCGCTGAAACCGGCCAGCCATTTGGGCGAACGCATGAAAGAGGAAAAATCGAGATAGCGGAGCAATCGTGTCGTACCGTATCCCCCGCGCGCGAAGAGGATCAGCCGGATATCGGGGTTATCAAGCATATCCTGCAGATCGGCCAGCCTTTCGCGGTCGGTTCCGGCAAACTGTCCGTGCCCGGCATAAAGGTGGCTGCCTGCAACAGGTTCCAGCCCCCAATGCTGCAGGGTTTCCATACACGCGTACATTTCTTCGGGTGCCACTTTTCGGGCCGGGGCCATTACCCCTGCTTTCATTCCGGGCTGCAAGTATTCAGGGCTTATCATTCGTGAAACATGAAAATACTTGTATCTTTGCCAGCATCTAAAAATAACCATTCTTACAGGAACTATCCAACTCTGTGTCATGAAAAAATTCGAACGGCACCTGATTACTTCCGCCCTTCCCTACGCCAACGGTCCCATTCATATCGGCCACCTGGCCGGTGTGTATGTTCCTTCAGATATTTACACCCGGTATCTGCGGCAGAAAGGGGAGGATGTGATTTCCATCTGCGGATCGGACGAGCATGGTGTTCCCATCACACTGAAAGCCCGGCAGGAAGGGGTGAGCCCGCAGGAAATTGTAGACCGGTACCATGCCCTCAATAAGAAATCGTTTGAAAGGCTGGGCATTGCCTTTGACATGTATGCCCGTACCTCTTCGCCGGTACATTATGAAACGGCCTCGCAATTTTTCAGAACATTGTACGATAAGGGGGAGTTTATTGAAAAAACCACAGAGCAGTACTACGATGAGGAGGCCGGTCAGTTCCTGGCCGACCGGTATATTACGGGTACCTGTCCGCACTGCGGGCATGATCATGCTTACGGTGATCAATGTGAACGGTGCGGCACCTCGCTGAGCCCCACCGACCTGATCAGTCCCCGATCGGCAATCAGCGGCAGCAAGCCTGTATTGAAGGAAACCCGCCACTGGTATCTGCCTCTTGATCAACATGAGCCCTTTCTTAGAAAATGGATACTGGAAGACCATAAGGAGTGGAAATCCAATGTATACGGACAGTGCAAATCGTGGCTCGACCAGGGCCTGCAACCCCGGGCAGTAAGCCGCGACCTCGACTGGGGAGTGCCGGTTCCGGTGGAAGGGGCACAGGGGAAAGTCCTGTACGTATGGTTCGATGCACCCATCGGGTACATTTCCGCCACCCGGGAACTGACCCCCGAATGGGAAAAATACTGGAAAGACCCGGCCACCCGGATGGTCCATTTCATCGGGAAAGACAATATCGTGTTCCACTGCATCATATTTCCCGTTATGCTCCGCGCCGAGGGAAGCTATATTCTGCCCGACAATGTGCCGGCCAATGAATTTCTGAACCTGGAAGGCGACAAGATTTCCACGTCCAGGAACTGGGCCGTGTGGTTGCATGAGTACCTGGAGGAATTTCCCGGGAAGGAGGATGTGTTAAGGTATGTGTTGTGTGCCAATGCGCCAGAAACCAAAGACAATGATTTTACCTGGAAAGATTTCCAGTCGAGGAACAATAACGAACTGGTTGCCGTTCTTGGAAATTTTGTGCACCGGGCGCTGATACTGACGCACAAATATTTCGAAGGAAAAGTGCCGGAAAGAAAGGAACTGACCGGTTTCGACCGGGAAGTGCTGAAAGAGATGGGTTTGATCAGGCAACGTGTAGAGAAAAGCCTGGACCAGTTCCGTTTCCGGGAAGCCCTGAACGAGGCCATGGGAATGGCCAGGCTGGGAAACAAATACCTGGCCGACACCGAACCCTGGAAAGTGTTCAAAACCGATCCCGAACGGGTGCAGACCATCCTGAACATCTCATTGCAGATTACGGCCGGCCTGTCCATTCTGCTTGCCCCGTTCATCCCTTTTACCATGAAAAGGCTGCAGGATTTTCTCAACCTCGAAAAATCTTCGTGGGACCTGGCCGGAAGCGACCATCTTCTGCCGGCGGGTCATCCGGTCAAAACACCTGCGCTGCTGTTTGAAAAAATAGAGGATGCCGTGATTGAAAAACAGGTGAGCAAGCTGGTGGCCACCCGCCAGGCCAACGACGGTGGGAAAGCCTCTGCCGTTCCGCCGGTGAGGGAAACCATATCTTACGAAGATTTCATGAAGATGGATATCCGAACGGCCACCGTGGTGGAGGCAGTGAGGGTGCCTAAAACCAAAAAGCTGCTGAAGCTTACCCTGGATACGGGAGTTGACCGCCGTACGGTGGTGTCGGGCATTGCCGGGATTTTCGATCCGGCCAGGCTGGTAGGCAGGAAGGTGTGTGTATTGGCCAATCTGGCCCCGCGCCGGATCAAAGGGATCGAGTCGAAAGGCATGATCCTGATGGCCGAGGATACGGAATCGCACCTTTATATGATCTCCCCTCCCGATGACACTCCTAACGGATCGGAGGTAAAATAGCTTTCCCTATGGCGGATTCTGTTATCAGGGGAATGGCAGATAACTCCGTCCTCAAATTCGCAAGTCTTTTTGAGAAAACAATCAGTATATCGTTATTCAATCAATTACTGAAAAAAACCATCACCTGTCAGGTGAAATAAAATTCGTACTTGTCACTTTATCTTTGATACATTCATGCCACCAGCCCCTCAGGCAAAAAAATCCTCCGGCTGCTGATGCTTTTATGGAAAAACGACGGCGGAGGAAAGCCTGCCGCGATCCAAACCCGTCCCTGACAGCGCTTTGCCTGTCAGGGACTCAGACAGGATCGCTGCACAGGCCATGGCGCATTTTCCCCTGCCTTGTTTTTCTCATAAAACCCTCAGAGGCCAATCCTTTTTAATTCATCCGGAAGGAAGAAGCTGTTTAGAAAAAAATTCTTAACTGCAAAGGGAATTAGGTACGTACGAAAGATGCTGAGTATATATTACTGAATACCTGTTTATTGTGTCCTTTGTGACTCCCTTAGGGTCCTTCGTGGTTAAAGTATTCCTGACTTTTTAGAAATCCCCTGTTCGGATATATTTTTTTGATATTGAATAGACTTGCGAATTTTGGGACGTAAAATACTACGTTGGGAACTACGTTGCTAACTACGTTGCAAACTACGTAGATAATAACCGTCTCTGATGAAAGGTCTTATGTTTCAGATACCGTATAATATGCATTGATGTGGTGCAGGTTACTTGATGAAATAGAAGTTTCCTTCCAGAGAAGTCGATTCCCAGGGTATTTGCCGGCTGTTTGATTTTGTACGCACTTCGGAACGGACATGCTGGAACACCTCCATGACGGTCAATCCTTCCTCGTTCAGATACTTTAGAAGTGACGAGGTATACAGTCCGTTTTCGCCCATTCCGTCTGATGCGGTACTTCCAGGGGCAGTCGCATAGGCAATGAGTGATCCGGAAGGTGCATTCATAAAGGCCAGCCCCTGCCCCTTTGCTTTTCTTGTCCAGCTCCTTTCAAAAGGATTATCCCGGCAGGCATCCAGAATAACAATATTTACATTGGTTCCCGAGTCTTCCATCCGGCTGAGGAGCCTTCCCACCTCAACGCATTTATATTCCACGTCGGTTTCATTTTCCAGCGAAGCATCCACCGGGATCAGGTAGTTGTACCCTTTTACCTGAATGCCGTGTCCCGCATAAAAAAACAAACCCGTGTTATATTGCCTGAGCCTTTTCCCGAATTCATCAATAGCCTGCTTCATGGTATTCTGATCGACATTGAAATAAACCATGGTTTCAAATCCCAGCATTCTGAGGGTTTCGGCCATGGCCCTGGCATCGTTTTCCGGGTTGGAGAGATAGCCGCCACGGACATATTCCGCATTACCGATAACCAGAGCAAGCCGCCGGTCCTCCGGGATGTAGATATCATACTGGGCAACGTCCACTTCCTGAACATCGATTTCGGTTCTTGGGACGATGTCGTTCAACGTTGCTCCCGCCATGACAGGATCAGAAACGTAATAATCTTCGGCAAAATGTAAGAACAGAGGATTGTCGAAGATTGGGTCGATGACCAGTTTCCCCGACGGATCGACGCATCCGTATTTTCCTTTTTCTTCCACACAACCATATCCATGTGAAAAAACAAAGGCATCATCATATTCCGGTTTTATTATTACCTCCCCGTGGCTGTTAATGTATCCCCACCGGCCGTTGATCTTTACCGGGGAAAGTCCTTCTGAAAAGGATTTGACATTTTCATAAACGGGTGAAATGATCCAGTCCCCCTCGGCATTGATAAATCCCCACATACCATTCTTGTTCTTTTTGAAGAGGGTGTCTTCCCTTTCAGAACCGGTGTAATCCAGAGGTTCATCGTGCAATTCTTTCCCCAGCCGGTTGACATAGAACCATCGTCCTCCTTTCTTTACTTTGGCAAGACCGTTACGGAACGGCCACACCTGATCATACACAGGAAGGATTTCCCATTCGTGGTTTTTATTGATAAATCCGTATTTTCCTTTCATCCTGAATGCTGCCAGGCCTTCATGAAAAATGACCATTTCCCCCGGTGATTCGTAGATAACTTCTCCCTTTCGGTTAATATAATACTGATTCCCTCCGCTGGTAGCCACCGCCACATGTTGTTTATGGAACGGTGCTGCATGATCAAAGGCAGGAGGGATGATGTATTCTCCCTGGTTGTTGATATACCCCCATTTGTCACCTGATTTTACCGCTGCCAGCCCGTGAGAAAAACCAGTGACTTCATCAAAAACCGGTTTTATTTTCCATCTGCCTGTTTCATCAATGAAGCCCCACTTCCCTTTCTGGGAAGCTGTGGAAAGCCAGTTTTGTGAAAACAATGGGGCACATGCCATAGGAAAAGACAGGAAAAGGATCAGAATTGCGTGTCGCAGTCGTTGATGAACGAAAAGAAATGATTTACCCTGTAGGATCATCAATATAGATTTTTTGGATATGAATGCTTTAAAATACAAAATTGTCATGCCAATACAAATTGTTATAGAATGAAAAAACGATCAATTGCACACAGATCATTCAGCTGCTGTTTTTTGCCAGCGATCCTTTGATGGACAATAAATTTTCAGATTCTCAATATTTTACTATATTTGAGTGTGGTCTGAAAAATGCGTTTTATGGTTCTTCATAAAGAGGCCTGGCTTCTGATCCTTTTCCTGTTTGTTTTACCTGCCCCTCTGCATTCACAGGAAAAACACCCCCGCGTAATGAATGTGCACCATTATTTCAAGCCTGGAGAAAATGAGGTGGTTATTGTATATGATCTCATCAACACTTCCCCGCTGGAAAGGTATGAGATCGAGCTATTGTTTATTGATGGGATGAATAAAAAAACCAGGCCTTTAACAGTATTCGGCGATGTGGGGGAGGATATTCAGGGAGGAGAAAATAAGCGTATTACATGGCATATCTTTGACGATGTGGAGGCTCTGTCAAATAGCGCCCGACCGGTCATTCGTATCGTTTCAGTAAATAAAGCCCCGGTGGACCCTACCCTGGCCATTATTATGGATCAGATGCAACAGAGTGGTAAGAGCGACTCTCAGTTTCAAATGAAACGTGAAGGGGCTTTGATCGCGGGTGTGGGATGTGGCGTGGGTGCCGTTGCCTGTTATCTCAAAGCCAATGAATATATGAAGGAGAAAAATCTGGCCGAGAGCCTGGAAGATTATAACAGGGCAGGGGAAAATGCCGATAAATTCTATACCATAAGTTATGTTTTAGGCGGAATTTCGGCAGCAACTATTGGATATTCGGTGTATCAGTACATACGGCGGGGAAAAGCGAAAAGAGAAACATCCTTCTCTCTTGTGCCGGGTATTCATCATGAATTCACGTTTTCCATTAAGACAAACTTCTGAATGACGACTACATTCTTATACATGCAAATGGATTGTCAACACATAAATGCTTAGAAATCATGAAAATTAACTATGTTTTTCTTTTCCTCTTCATGCTTCCCCTTGCCTTGTCCTGCCAGAAAGATGATTCCGAAGAATTTAAGGTTGCCGAACCGGTTAATTATTATTTACGACACGAAGGAGAACTGAGCCAGACCCCCGGATCTTCCGGAGAATGGATATATATTACCCAGTATATCTATCCCGGTGATCAGTCAAATTCCACCTCCTGGATTACGTATCTTGAAAAGAATATTGTTAAGGGCTATGTTGGGTGTGATATTATCTTTTACACAGATTCCGATTGCGAGGTACGGCTTGATTTCATTCTGAAGGATGGAAGTGATGAAACAATCGTGGTGACGGAAGAGGTGGAGGTTCCGCATATTAATGAATCAACTGCTTTCCAGTATAAAAGAGATGCCGGCACAAGTCCGCTGGAAGGAATAAATCCCATGTCGGGGAGAAACAAATATCTGATATTGAGAATAACCCATATTTCCGGAACCGATCCGGTGCAGATTTTGTATGATGGCGCCCCGGGGAGTATTGGTTGTTCGTCCATTACGGTCTTTCACGACAAATAAAGTAAGCGTTAGTTAATCAGAGAACGGGACACGGAGGGCAATCTCGTTATTATTGTGTCCCGCAATGCGGTGTACAACGACCATTTTACTGTCTGTTCCGGCGTAACGGCCTTGGTTAAAAATTCTTTCATGTAGGGTTTTGTTACCTCTGAGTGATATTTTTTCACCCCCAGATCTTTTCAAATAACCCCGATCCTTTCCCGATAAAACAGCCGGAAATTCCTATCTTTGGGTTTTTGTATGCTCAAACAAACGTTATTGATGGAAATACCTGTGCGTGTGCGCTTTGCTCCAAGTCCCACGGGACCATTGCATATCGGAGGGGTGAGAACGGCCCTGTACAATTATCTGTTTGCCAGAAAATACAGGGGGACCATGATCCTGAGGATTGAGGACACCGACCGTAACCGGTTTGTGCCGGGCGCGGAGAAGTATATTATCGAATCGCTCAGATGGTGTGGCATACAAATTGACGAAGGAGTGGAGGAGGGCGGACCGGCAGGCCCATACCGGCAATCGGAACGCAGGGATATCTACCGGGAACATGTTATGAGGCTGGTGGAAACGGATTGGGCATATTATGCCTTTGATACACCTGAAGAGCTGGAGGATAAAAGACAGGAGGCTGCTGCTGCAGGGAAAGACATCTTCCAGTACGGTGTCTGTACCCGGGGAAATATGTGTAATTCGCTGACACTCCCCTCGGAAGAGGTGAAAAGGCGAATTCAGTCGGGCATTCCTTTTGTTATCCGTTTCAAAATGCCGGAGAATGAAGAGATCAGGTTTTCCGACATCATCCGGGGTGAGATCAGGGTGCTTTCCGATGCCCTGGACGACAAGGTGCTTTTTAAATCCGACGGGATGCCAACCTACCACCTGGCCAATGTGGTGGATGACCATCTGATGCACATCAGCCATGTGATCAGGGGCGAAGAATGGCTTCCTTCGCTTCCCCTGCATGTGATGCTGTACCGGGCCTTCGGATGGGACCCTCCCCGGTTTGCACACCTTCCCCTGCTTCTTAAACCCACAGGTAAAGGGAAACTGAGCAAACGGGACGGGGAAAAAATGGGCTTCCCGGTTTTTCCCCTTGAGTGGAAAGGCACGGATGGGTCCGTGGCTGCAGGTTACCGGGAATCGGGATATTACCCCGGGGCTTTTGTGAATATGCTGGCCCTGCTGGGATGGAATCCCGGCGATGAGAAGGAATTGCTGGATATGGATGAAATGGTTGACCGGTTTTCGCTGGAAAGAGTGGGGAAGGCCGGAGCCCGGTTCGATCCAGAAAAGGCCCGGTGGTTCAATCACCAGTACCTGGTCAGAAAAAGTCCGGAAACCCTGGCCGGGGAATTCCAACCCTTGCTTGAAGAAAAAGGAATACAAACAGATTTTGACCGGTTGATTCGTATTGTGGACATGGTTAAAGACCGTGTCGATTTTGTGCATGAGCTGTGGAGAGAAACCTGGTTTTTCTTCCTGCCTCCGCAGGAATATGACGTAAAAATGGTAAAAAAACGCTGGAAAGCGGAAACCCCGGGAATACTGACCCGCCTGGGCGAAATCCTGGCAAAAGCGGAGCCTTTCAAGGCATCGGTACTGGAGGTGGAAGTAAAAAATTTTCTTGAAAAGGAACATCTGGGAACGGGCCAGGTTATGAATCCCCTGCGTCTGGCTCTGGTGGGTACCATGGCCGGTCCAGGTCTGTTTGACATCTGTGAGATGCTAGGCTACGAGGAAGTAATGAAACGAATTGAGCAGGCCTGCCGTACAATAAGCACATGATCCCTTTCCCTCATAGAAACGATCTCATCGACCTGCATACCCACAAGATGACAGTGCCGGCAGGTGTTTTTGCCATTACCAACCTGTTTGTGCAGGATATCCATCAGTGGCCTCCCGGTCATGGAGCCGCATTTTCCACAGGAATACATCCCTGGCACCTGGAACAGGTTGACCGCAACAGCCAGCTCAGAAAGCTGGAATCGTTACTCAACGATCCCATGGTGGTGGCTGTGGGGGAAGCCGGCCTGGACCGGGGGGTGGACATTCCCTTTGAGCTGCAGACCTCTCTTTTTCTGGAACAGGTTCACCTGGCGGAAAAGGCCGGGAAGCCCATGATTATTCACTGTGTGCGCACCTATTCCGATCTGCTCGATATCCTGAACCAACAATCCATCGGGATACCGCTGATCATACACGGTTTTCGCGGAACCCGGGAAATGGCCGGGAAACTGATCGAAAAGGGGGCTTACCTTTCGTTCGGTCATAGTCTTCTGCATCCTGCTTCCCGCCAGGCAGTATATTTTGCAAATCTGCCTGCCGAAAGGGTCTTTTTCGAAACGGATATGTCGCCTCTGGGCATCCGCGACCTGTACAAAAGGGCGTCGGCCCTGAAGGGATGGAGCCTGGACGAATGGGTTGCTACTGTACATAACAATTATTCTTCCTGCTTTTCCTCTTAAGAAGGGGGTTCATGAAAATACATCGCATGAAAAAAGGAGGCTTTGCCGAAGCCTCCTCTTTTCAACGTGGATCATATAAGTAAATGGTTGCCGTACTATTCGGCGATGCCGAACCGGAACACAGAGGTTTGGGTATAGGTATCGCCCGGTCTCAGTACCGTACTCGGGAAATCGGGCTGATTGGGTGAATCGGGGAAATGCTGGGGCTCGATGCAGAATCCTTCGCGGTAGCCATACGGTTTGCCCGCTTTCCCGGTGTGCCTTCCGTTCATAAAGTTGCCGCAGTAAAACTGAACGCCGGGTTCGGTGGTATGCAGTTCAAGCACCCTCCCGGTTTCCGGATCGGTTACCCGTACCGCCAGTTCCAGTCCTTCTCCTTCCCGGTTGAGCACAAAGTTATGGTCGTATCCCAGTCCGTAATTGAGCTGAGGGTGATCCTGGTCAATCCGTTCCCCGATGGGATGCGGCTCTCTGAAATCGAAGGGAGTGCCTTCCACGGGCATGAATTCGCCGGTAGGAATCAGTGTGGAATCAACCGGGGTGATATAATCGGCCATGATCTGCATTTCATGATCCAGAATGGTTCCGGTTCCTTCTCCTCCCAGATTGAAATAGGCATGGTTGGTTAGATTGACAATGGTAGCCTGGTCGGTGGTGGCCTGGTAGTCGATTTTCAGTTCGTCTTCATCGGTCAGTGTGTAGGTGACCCATACGTCCATGTTCCCGGGATATCCTTCTTCCATATGTGGGGAATGATAGGTAAAGGTAACGGAATTGCCTTCCTGCTCAGCTTCCCACACATGGTTGTCAAAACCTTTGACTCCCCCGTGCAGGGTATTCGGTCCGTCGTTCAGTGCCAGCTGGTAGATTTCGCCGTCCAGTTCAAATTGTCCTCCTTTGATCCGGTTGGCATACCTTCCCACCGTACAGCCCAGGTTCAGGCCTTCTCCCGGGTATTCTCCGGCAGTGGAAAAGCCCAGGGTGATATCCGCCCAGTTTCCTTCTTTGTCGGGAGTATAAATGGAAACGATTCTCGCGCCGTAATTGGTCAGCAAAACCCTGATTCCGTTTTGGTTGGTCAGGGTGTACAGTTCAACCGGTTTGCCGTCAATTTCTCCCCGGAAGGTTTCCGGTTTCGGTTCATTGGGGTATTCGGGTTTTGTGCCGGTATGGCATGCGACGAACATCATCATGCCGGCCATTAACATCAGGAAAGTAAATTTTCTCATGGCTCTGGTTTAAATTTGGTGACAGGATGTCAAAAATAATGATTTTTCGGGAAGGTGAGGACAGGTCAATGAAAAATCTTCGGAAAGGATATTTTGGAAAAATTCAGGTTGCCACATACTTTTCTTTTTAATGAAAGGTTTACTTTCGTTACAGGGAATGAAAAAAAGAAGAAAAAAATCAAAACCGGTTGTTCGCTGGCTGCTCTGGCTGGCTGCAGCGGGACTGGCATTCGCAGGGATGCTTACCCTGATCACGCTGATGGGAGGCTTCGGCCCCTTGCCCCGGCACGATGAGTTGAGGAATCTGAGGGATGAAAGGGCTACCCTGGTGTACAGCAGCGACGGGAAAATGATCGGGAAAATTTTTGCCCGGAACCGCACACCTGTTTCCCTTGACGAAGTCCCGTCCCACCTGATCGACGCTCTGATTGTGACCGAAGACCTTCGTTTTTTCAGCCACAACGGGATTGATAACCGCAGCCTGCTCAGGGTATTGGTAAAATCCATTCTGATGGGGAACCGGGAGGCGGGCGGGGGAAGCACCCTTACCCAGCAACTGGCAAAAAATCTGTATGGCCGGCCCAGGCTTGGGTTTCTTACCGTGCCGGTGGCCAAGATACGGGAGGCTATACTGGCTATCAGGATGGAAGAAGTATATACCAAGGAGGAGATACTTTCCCTCTACCTGAATACGGTTCCTTTCGGGGAAGATGTGTACGGGGTGGAAGCTGCGGCCAACCGGTACTTCAACAAACCTGTAAAAGAACTGGGTGCAGAAGAATCGGCCCTGCTGGTTGGCATCCTCAAAGCCAACACCTATTATCACCCCCGCCTGCATCCCGAACGGTCCCGGGATAGACGAAACCTGGTACTTGAACTGATGAGGCAGCACGGGAAGATTGACAGTACGGAAGCAGTGAGGCTGCAGAAGTTACCCCTGAAACTGGATTATTCAAACTTCAGGCTTGAGGGGCCTGCCCAGTATTTCCTTTTTCAGGTGGAGAAACAGGCGCGCGAGATACTGTCCCGTCAAAATAATTTGGGGCAAGAGTGGAGGTGGGATATAGAAAAAGACGGTTTGAAGATCATGACCACCCTCGATCTTCGTTTGCAGGAGATGGCCCTGCGGTCGGTAAGGGAGCATCTTTCGGTAATGCAGCCGCTACTGGAAAAAGACCGGCATATCAGAAAAATTAAAAATGATTTTTACCGCGGGCACTCCGAACAGAACGGTGAAAAACGCCTGCGTGAAATATGGACCTGGGAAGGAACGAAAGTGGACAGCATGAGCGTGGTTGACAGCCTGTGGCATTATTATGCCATGCTGCATGCCGGTGTGTATGCTGTGGAACCTTTCACGGGGAAGGTCCGGATATGGGTGGGAGGGAATCATTTCAGGTACCTGCCGTATGATCTGATCCGGGCCCGCCGTCCGGCTGCTTCGGCTTTCAAGCCGTATCTGTACACGGCTGCCCTGGAAAACGGATTCAATCCGTGCTATTATCTGGATAACGAATCCAGAATATATCCCGAATACGATGACTGGGAACCCGATAATTATGACGGTACGGAGGGAGGAGAGGCAGCTCTGTGGTACGCCCTGGCTCATTCGCTGAATCTGCCGACGGTGGACCTGTATTTTCGCCTTGGATTTGATCCGCTGGAATATTTTTGCCTGCGTTTTGGCCTGCCTCCCCTGCCGCGGGAGAAACCGGCCCTGGCACTGGGAGCATACGATCTGTCGCTGACCGAAGCCATCAGGCTCTATGCCTGCCTGGGGGCAGGCGGGCAGCTGTCCGAACCGTATATGATTGAAAGGATTACCGGACCGGAAGGTCAGGTATTGTATGAGCATGAGCGGGAAGAACCGGCCCGGGTGATGCGTGAGGAAATAGCCGGGCAAATGACAGCCATGTTGCGAAGGGTGGTCAATGAAGGTACGGCTGTTCCTATGCGAACGGCCTGGGGGGTGCAGGCCGATGTGGCCGGGAAAACCGGTACTTCCCAGGAATACAGCGATGCATGGTTCTTCTGGTATTCATCCGGCCTGGCGGGAGGAATATGGGTGGGAGCCCGCGATCCGGAAGTGCACTTTTCAACGGGCGGATACGGAAGCGGTACGGCGCTGGCCCTGCCGGTGGCAGGAAGATTGCTGAACAGGATGGAAGCACGGCGTGACCTTTCCACTGCTTACCTTCCGCCTTTTGACCTTCCGTTCTTTTCCGAATGGAGCATGGAATGCGAAGGGATCAGGGAAAAGGATGCTTTCAGGGATATCTGGGAAGAAATATTCGGTCGTCCCCGTCACCGACCCGCACGGGATACACTGGAAGACAGCCGGGAAGGCCGGTTGCGCGACCTGATCAGGGAACTGTTCAGAAGGAGGGATGCGGAAAGGGAAGAGTGATTTTTTCAATTATTTTTTCAGACGTAGCAGGATCACGTCCCTGGCAGGTACGGTGGCTTCAAAGAAAGACCGCGTGTTTCCGGTATTTTTCCTTGCCCATACGTCTCTTATGCGGTAAACCACCCGTAACCCTATCACCTCCCAGTCGAAGGTCAAACTGTAATCTTCATCCCCCCGGTTCAGGAAGCATACGGCCAGGTCTTCTCCCTTGAGGTCTTTGATCCACACTTCCAGGTCTCCTTCATCCACTACTTTGAAGGCCTGTATCCCCATATGGTCCTGGTTGATTTCCAGCAATTCCTTATGGGTGAGGATCCCGAGGGTGGTTCTGTCCATTTTTCTCAGGTCGTTTCCTGCCATGAGCGGGGCGGCCAGCATACACCACATGGTAAAATGTGCCCGGTATTCATTGGGGTTCAGGTTTCCCATGCCGACGATCAGCATATCCGGGTCGTTCCAGTGATCGGGACCGGCATATTTGTCCAGCCCTACCTGCATATCGAGAATCTGCGTCCATCCCAGTCCGTTGGCCTGCGATCCGTCGCTGAGAGTGCCGTCCCACGAATCGGCAATGTCGCCCGTGGTGCGCCACATATGACCGATCCCCTCACCCCATTTCCAGGGTTCGTTTTTTCCCCATTCACAGATACTGAATACCATAGGGCGCCCTGCTTTCCTTATGGCATCGCTCATAGTGCGGTAAGAATCCACCGCACTCTGGGTTCCGGTGTGACACCAGTCGTATTTCACAAAATCCACTTCCCAGCGGGCAAAGGTGCGGGCATCCTGGTATTCGTATCCCCGGCTTCCCGGTTTCCCTCCGCAGGTTTGGGTTCCGGCGCAGGCATAGATGCCCAGTTTCAGTCCCAGGGAATGAACATAATCGGCCAGGGCTTTGATCCCTGAGGGGAATCGTTCGGGGTCAGGGACCAGGTATCCTTCCTCGTCACGGCCCGATGCCCATCCGTCGTCAATAACCACATAGGTGTATCCGGCATCTTTCATGCCGCTGCTTGCCATGGCATCGGCGGTTTCCCTGATCAGTTGTTCGTTGATGTCCATCCGGAACGTGTTCCAGCTGTTCCATCCCATGGGGGGAGTAAGGGCCAGCCCTTTAAAAGCCTGAGCTGTGAGGTTTGTGGCAGCCAGCATTCCGCAAACTATTGAAAGGAGGCAGATCCGAATTGTGTTCATGGCAGGGGAAGTAGTTTTATTTTCAGAAAGATAATAAAATCAACGGAAAATACATGGCATAACATGCTGATGGGGCGCATGGCCGGATTTCCTTATTTTCCGAAACGCGAAAGAGCCTCTTCCATAATAGCCCCGGTAGCGGAAGTACCGATCCTTTCGGCGCCTGCTTCTTTCAGGGCCAGCAACTGATCAAGGTTGCGTATACCTCCTGAGGCCTTGACCCTTACCTTTTCGCCGCTATGTTTCCTCATCAAACGCACATCATCAACCGTGGCACCCCGGGTGACCATATGCCCTTCTTTGTCTTTGAAAAATCCGAAACCGGTGGAAGTTTTGACGAAATCCACTCCCAGAGCAGTACACAGTTCACAAAGCCTGATCTTGTACTGATCGGTAGGAAGATAATCGTTCTCAAAGATCACCTTCAGCAGGGTGTTGTTTTCACGGCTAACCGATACGATGGCAGCTATTTCCGCTTCCACGTACTTCCAGTCTTCCTGCAACACTTTTCCAAGATTCGGAACCATATCGATTTCTTTTGCCCCGTCGTCAATGGCCTCTTCGGCTTCATAGATCTTTACTTCAATGGAGCTGTTCCCATGGGGGAATCCTATAACAGAGGCTACGGGGACGCCTGAATTTTCAAGATATTCCACGGCCTGCCTCACGGCATAGGGTTTTACACACATGGAAGCAACCCGGTACCGGGCGGCAATTTCACATCCTTTTTTCAGGTCGGTATCGGTATGGACCGGATGCAGAACTGAATGATCGATCATTTTTGCGATTTCGTCAGCTTTTTTCATTATAGAATATTTATGAAGAAACATGAATATAAATATACAAATCTCAATAATTCTTATGTATTTTCGCTGTTTCTGTATCTTTTTTTTACTTTATACGTCTTACATACAATTTACAATTTACATAAAACCATAAAATATCATAAAATCAATTTATGAAGCGCAACTTGTGTATTATTCTGATGTTTGCACTGATTCATCAGGGATTTTCACAGGGTTTTCCCAAAAGACTGTATACCACCCACCGTATTGAAAATCCTCCGGTAATTGACGGCAATCTGGATGATGCGGCATGGATGCAGGGCGAATGGCAGGGCGATTTTGTTCAGTTCGAACCCTATGAAGGCCGTTCTCCCTCAAAGCCCACCGAATTTAACATTCTGTTCGACGACCTGCACCTGTATGTGGGCATGAAATGCTATGACCATCCGGACAGTATTACCGTAAGAATGACCCGACGGGACAATGACGACGGCGATATGGTGATGATTCTGTTCGACAGTTACCACGATCTGCGTACCGGATTTGTTTTCGGCGTTACTGCCGCCGGCGTCCGCCTGGATGTTCTTATGTCAAATGACGGGGCCAACGAGGATCCCTCGTGGGACCCTATATGGCAGGCCAAAACAAAGATACACGACTGGGGATGGGCGGTTGAGATGAAGATTCCTTTTACACAGCTCCGGTTTAAAAAGAATTCTTCCGAGGTGTGGGGCCTTGAAGTGGCCCGGATGATCTATCGCTACAATCAAACCAATCTGTGGCAGCCGATCAGTCGCACTTCCTCGGGTATTGTGCATGCCAGTGGCGAATTGACCGGACTTCAGGAAATCACCCCCCGAAAACAGTTCGATATGGTGCCTTATGGGGTGGCAAGCTACCATACTTCGGAACCTGAACCGGGAAATCCTTTTGCCACAGGCAAAGAATTTCAATACAATGCGGGTCTCGACGCCAAAGTAGGATTAACCAACAACCTTACCCTGGATATAACCATCAATCCCGATTTCGGCCAGGTGGAAGCCGATCCTTCGGAAGTGAACCTGACGGCCTTTGAGACCTATTTTCAGGAAAAAAGGCCTTTTTTTATTGAGGGAAACAACATTACCAGTTTCAATGTAGGTCTTGGAGACGGGGATGCGGGGAACGACAACCTGTTCTATTCCCGCAGAATAGGACGCAGGCCCCATGGCTATCCCGACCTGGAAGAGGGAGAATACGCCAGGGTTCCGAATTTTACCAATATTCTGGGCGCTGCCAAAATAACGGGAAAAACCGAGAATGGTCTTTCTGTGGGGATCCTGGGAAGTGTGACAGCCGAGGTGAGGGCCGAGATAGATCAGAACGGGGAACGCCGGAGTGAAGTGGTGGAGCCGTTGACAAACTACAGCCTGGCGAGGTTACAGAAGGACCTGGATCAGGGGAATACCATTATCGGGGGTATGGTCACGTCCACCAACCGAAAACTGGGTGATACCGGAATAGATATGCTGCATTCTGGAGCCTATACGGGAGGGATCGATTTTACACAGTATTTCAGGGAGAAGAGCTACCGGCTCAGCACTTCCCTGATTATGAGCCATGTTACCGGCCCGGAAGAAGCCATTGCCGCCACCCAGCGATCGTCGGCCCGGTATTTCCAGCGCCCCGATGCAGAGCATGTGGAGTATGACCCAACCCGGACATCCCTTACAGGCCATGGGGGAAAACTCGAGTTCGGGAAAATTTCCGGAAATTTCAATTTCCTGTTCATGAACATCTGGAAAAGTCCGGGGCTGGAGATCAATGATATGGGCTTTATGAGGGAAGCCGATTTTATACTGAACGTGCTGTGGGGAGGATATCATTTTACTGAACCGTTCAGTATTTTCCGGAGCCTAAGCCTGAACAGCGATGTGGTATCGGCATTTGATTTCGGAGGGAATCTCACGGGCCTGGCCTATGAGGGAAACATGCATGCCGATTTTCTGAACCACTGGGATTTCGGGATAGGCGGAGGATATAATTTTTTCCATCTTTCCAATACCCTCCTGAGGGGAGGACCTTCCATGCTTTTGCCGGCCGACGGAAGACTGTGGTATTATCTGGCTACTGACCAGAGGAAAAGGGTTCAATTAAATTTCCACGGAAACATAAACAGAAGCACAGAAAATTATTCCCGAAGAGACGGGTACTCGGTGTCGCTTACCGTAAGGCCTTTTAATACTTTGACCGTTTCACTGGAACCTTCTTACATGAAATCCATGAATGAGTTGCAGTACCTTCAAACCCTCGATCTGAACGGGGATGATAGCTACCTTTTCGCCAGGGTGAACCAGAAAATATACAGTATGTCGCTTCGCGTGAATTACAGCATACTGCCCGATCTTTCAGTACAGTACTGGGGACAGCCCTTTTCGGGCGATATCCGGTTCAGTGAATTCAAGATCATCACCGATCCGAAAGCCCCGGAATATTCCGGTCGTTTTCATGTATATGAGGAAGGAACAGAGATCAGCTACGTTGACGGGGATTATTATGTGGACAACGGGGAATACAGCTTCGATTTTTCCAATCCCGATTTCAAGACCAACGAATGGCTTTCGAACCTGGTGGTGCGCTGGGAATTCCATCCCGGATCCGTTGCTTACCTGGTCTGGTCGCAAACACGAAATTACATGGGAGGACCGGGGAACTATAGTCTGGGGGAAAACCTCGACCAGCTTTTTTCTCATGAAAGGGCGGATAACGTATTTATGATCAAGTTCTCCTACCGGATCGGCCTGAGGTAAACATTGTGTTCCTGCTCCGGGTGTATTATCTTTGAAGAAGTACATCAAAAAATTTGAAGAAAATGAAAACCACATGGCTTATGTTCCTGTTCGCATGGATGCAACCCGGTCTATTTGCCCAGGATTATCAGAAAGACATTATTCCCACTTCCTCCGGCGACCTGGAGATCACTTTTATTGCGCATGGTACACTTATGATGCAATACCAGGACAGGGTGATCCACATCGACCCGGTTTCGATGTTCGGCACCGATTATGCGAAAATGCCCGATGCCGATCTGATCCTGATCACCCATGCTCACGGCGATCATCTGGATCCCGATGCCATTGCAAAGATCCGCACAGACAAAACCGTGACCGTTCTGACCAGCCAGTGTTTTGAACAACTCGGGTTCGGGCAGGTGATGGCCAATGGCGACGGGGAAACGATGTTCGGGATAAAAATCGAGGCGGTTCCCGCCTACAACCTGGAATCATCTTACCATCCCAAAGGGGTGGGTAACGGGTATGTGCTGTATTTCGGGGATAAAAAGGTGTATGTGGCAGGTGACACGGAGAATATCCCCGAAATGAGCGATCTGAAGGATATCGATGTGGCATTCCTTCCCATGAACCGGCCTTATACCATGACTCCCGAAATGGTGGCCGAAGCGGCCCGGAGATTCCGTCCGGAAATACTGTATCCCTACCACTACGGTAATACGGATACGGGGAAACTGGTGGAATTGCTGAAAAACGAGAAGGATATTGAGGTGAGGGTCAGAAAGATGTAAAATTTTCCTTTTTCAGGGAAGGGTGTGGCATCATCCGTGGTGACCAGGAATTTTGGGTTTCCGGCTCATCCTTTTCACTTATTGTGTCAACCGGGCTTGGGTTGATATTTTTCCTGGTGTGGGCATATGAAATGCCTTTTTCGGAATACGGTTAGATTTCTTTGTTTTTGTATATTACATTATGTAAATTGCATAATGTAAATTACAAATTATAAAACATGAAACATCCACAGACCCCATTCCCGGTTACCGGTTATTACGGCCCTGATTATTTTTGCAACAGGGAAAGTGAACTGGAACAACTCACCCGGTGTGTGCGGGGAGGGCAATCGGCAACGCTGGTGGCGTTGCGCAGATTGGGAAAGACGGCATTGATAAAGCATCTGTTTTATCACATACAGAGTCAGTATACAACGATATACCTTGACATTCTGCCAACCGAGTCGACCAATGAATTGCTGAACAGGCTCTCTACAGCCATTATTCGTGCGCATGCCGAAAAAGCCGGGTTCGGAAAAAAGGCATGGGATTTGATCCGGTCGCTTCGACCGGTAATCAGCTATGATCCACTAAGCGGGCAGCCTCAGGTAAGTCTCAGGGTGAGCTCCGAGGAGAGCAGAAAAACGCTTGCCGACCTGATCACTCTTCTGGAAACACATACACAGCCTGTGGTTATTGCACTGGATGAGTTCCAGCAGATACTTGAGTATCCGGAAAAGCAAACGGATGCCTGGTTGCGGGCGGTTGTCCATGAACTGAGGAACGTGCATTTTATATTTTCGGGCAGTCAGCAACACATCATGGCCGATCTTTTCATGAACCCGGAACGTCCATTTTACCGAAGCACCCACTTTATGAAAATTGGCAAGCTGGAAAAATCCGTGTACCGGGAATTTATCATCAGGAAATTCGCCGAAAAAGGAAAATCGGTTTCCGGAGATGTAGTGGATTCCATGCTGCAATGGACCGAACTACATACCTATTATGTCCAGCTGTTGTGCAACCGGGTGTTTTTATCTTCGGGAAAGAAGATCACGGAAGATACCTGGAGGGAAGAAGCCGGCAGGATGTTGAAAGAACAGGAGTTTGTATTTTTCGGTTACCGTGAAATGCTGACAAAGGCCCAGTGGGATCTTCTGAAGGCGATCGCGCTGGAAGGGAAGGTTTACCAGCCAACTTCCTCTGCATTTATCACGGCCCATTCCCTGGGAAATCCTTCCACAGTACTCCGCTCGTTACAGGCACTGGAGAGGATGGATCTGGTATACCGGGAGGTTGACAGGGAGGGTGTTACGTACTATGGGGTATATGATGTTTTGTTCGCCCGGTGGATGAGCACATAGAGAAAAAATGGATCTTTCTTTTTCCCGGCCTTCTGAAAGCAGGCTTTCACCGGCCGGTAAGAAAAAATCCCCGGCCACTTCGTGGCGGGGGATTTTGCGGAGGTCGGTAGCGGATTCGAACCGCTGTAACTGGTTTTGCAGACCAGCGCCTAACCACTCGGCAAACCGACCAATTGTATCATTATATTAAGAACGAATCCGGTAGCGGATTATTCGCCTCCTATTGTCGGCTCATGAGCTCGCTCCCCTGCCGGGGAGCTCGGTTCGAACCGCTGTAACTGGTTTTGCAGACCAGCGCCTAACCACTCGGCAAACCGACCAATTGTATCATTATATTAAGAACGAATCCGGTAGCGGATTATTCGCCTCCTATTGTCGGCTCATGAGCTCGCTCCCCTGCCGGGGAGCTCGGTTCGAACCGCTGTAACTGGTTTTGCAGACCAGCGCCTAACCACTCGGCAAACCGACCCTGTAAAATGCAAATTAACGAAAATTTGTTGATTTTTGCCAGAAGAAACAGGAATGTAAGATGGAAATAATTTGGAAACCACCGGGAATGGTCTTCTGAAAACGGCAGAGCACCAGCCTGAACTCGTTTGCTGAGTTGCTTTCAGGGTTTTCATTTGTTCCCGAACCTCTGCATAATCTCCAGGCACATCCGGCTGTTATGATAGGGACATTTCCAGAACCCGGCTTTGTCGTCATGGGTGTTTGCCGTTCCGTCGGCGCGGATACTCCAGTACCATTCCCCGTTTTTTCTGTCTGCCAGATGGTTTGTGATGTAGTTGAAACACCGGTCTGCCTTTTGCAGGTAATCCTTCCTTTTTGTTAGCTGCCAGGCATGGATCAGTCCTACCACCGCTTCGGCCTGAACCCACCAATGACGATCCCTATCGATGTAACCTTTTGAATCATCTTTTTCATAGATCAGGCTTCCGTCGTCCTGAAAACCTTCCAGGGCTGCATCCACCATTTTTACAGAAATTTCCGCCACCCTACGGGTGAGGGAGCTGTCTTCCACCATCAAAGCGGCTTCGTATAGCAGCCAGGCCGCCTCGATGTCGTGGCCGTACGATACCAGTTGCGACCGTGGATTCCAGAACTCGTCGAAAAATAACCGCAGGTGAAAAGTCTCCGGATGAATGATCTTTTCCAGAAAACTACGTAGTAAACTACGTAGCTGACTACGTAGATACCTGACGGGCCAAATCCTGGAAAGCAAGGTATATGCCTCCAGTACATGGAGGTTGGTGTTGGTGGTTTTTTTCTCGTTTTCATCCTTTTTGCTCAGCCGGAGATCTTCCATCTCTTTCCATTCACGGCTGAAAGCCTCCAGGTAACCTCCGTATTGCCGGTCAAGGCTGTGTTCTTCCAGCAATTCATACAGTACAACGGCTCTTTTCCTGGCATTGTCGTCGCCGGTGGTAATAAAATACCGGCTCAGGGCATAAATAAAGAAAGCCTGCGCATATACCTGTTTTTTTGTTTCCAGGGGAGTGCCGTTACAGTTTAGGCTCCACCACACGCCCCCGTATTCCTCATCGAAAAAATACCGGTTGGCATACTCCCATGCCAGGGTGGCTGTTTCCAGGTAAGAAGGTGTCTCCAGGATATGATGGGCTGAGGAAAAAGCCCATAGAATACGAGCGTTCAGTACGGCTCCTTTCGGGGCGTCGGGGTGAACCGTGTTTTTCCCGTCAACCCGTCCGTAAAAGCCTCCCTGTTTCCGGTCGGGCATCCGTTCTGTCCAGAAAGGAAGGATGTTTTCCGTGAGTTCATTCCGTGCATTTTCTTTTAACCGCTGTATGATGTCTTCTTCGGAACGGCTCATTTTCCACTGAGGTATTTCCGGTTTTTGGCAATCAACTTTTTTACGTTCTGTACCGAAGCGGCGGAACGGAACCCGTCAGGAGGTGTGTTCAGGCAATAATCCGTGAGCTTTTCCATGCTGGAAACGGCCACATGCATGCGGGTGTCTGATGACCCGTAATAAATATACACCGTGCCTCGCTCATCGGCTATCCAGCCGTTTGAAAACAATACATTGGAAACATCTCCCACCCGTTCCTCTCCTTCGGGAGCCATGAAATATCCTGCCGGTTCGGCCAGGGTGCGTTCGGGGCGCTGCAGGTCGGTTAGGTACAGGTAAAGCACATATCGTAAACCGGCGGCACAGGCTCTTACGCCGTGGGCCAGGTGCAGCCATCCATGAGGGGTTTTCAGAGGCGGGGGGCCTTCCCCGTTCTTCATTTCATTCACCGTATGGTATCTCCGCGGATTGATGATCACTTCCTCTCCGATTTCTGCATGGGTGATATCCTTTACCAGAGCCCATCCAATGCCCCCTCCGTTTCCGGCCTCGATAAACCCTTCCTGGGGTCGGGTGTACAGGACATACTGTCCGTTTACGAATTCAGGATGCAGTACCACATTTCGTTGCTGGTATTCCGAGCGGAGGTCGGGTAACCTTTCCCATGTTTTCAGGTCGCGGGTGCGCGCAATGCCTGCTGCTGCCACGGCCGACGACATATCTCCCGGCGGGGCGCCGGGGTCTTTCCTTTCCGTGCAGAAAATGCCGTATATCCATCCATCTTCATGCCGGGTAAGCCGCATATCGTATACGTTCACATCGGGGTTTTCCGTTTCGGGCAGATCCACCGGTTCGTCATGGAAACGGAAACGATCCGTTCCATTGGGACTTTCGGCAATGGCGAAGAAAGATTTCCGGTCAACGCCTTCCACCCTTACAGCCAGAAGGTATTTTCCGTTCAGTTTGATGGCCCCGGCGTTGAAGGTGGAATTAAATCCGATCCTTTCCATCATGAAAGGATTGGTTGCGGGATCCATATCGTACCTCCAGTGCAGGGGGACATGGGCAGCGGTAAGTACAGGATACCGGTACCTTTGGTAAATACCGTTAACCGGCTCCAGCGGGGGATTGTCCCGGTTCACCAGCTTTTCATATTCCTTTATCAGTCTCTGCAGGCGTTTCTCGGGTGCTTCCATGATTTTCTCAGTTGATATTTACCAGTAAATGCTTTCCATTGTGATCTCGTGCAGAAATAACGTGCCGGGAAGTTTACAGAACTCAATAAAATCGCGTTCACTGACATGTCCCGGATAGGGGGCATAATGATGCCCCGGCCGGTTGTGGGCATTTCTCCATACCAGGACGTAGGAAATGGGGTGGTTTTGAATGGCAGGCCACAGCACGCCGGTCCACCATTCCGGATCGGGGATGCCTTCCAGTCCTGTTTCCGTAAGGGCAGCCACTTTCTGATGCTTCATGGCCACCTCATTAAGTATATCGAGCTTCCTGCTCACACGGTCTCTGAAATCTGTTTTTTCTTCAGGTCCCATCTGGTAATCATCGAAGCCAACCAGATCCACATAGTCGTCTCCCGGATACCTTTCCAGGTATTCCTCCTCCGATTCGAAGCCCGACGAGGGAGAGTAAGCAAACAGCAGATGGTGCACCTGTTTTTCCCGGCACAGGTAGTTTACTGTGAACTGCCAGAGATCAATGAATTCCTGTTCGGTACAGAGGTCTTTTCCCCACCAGAACCAGCTTCCGGTATGCTCGTGATAGGGACGGAAGATCAAGGGGATAGCCTGGCCCTGTTCGTTGTACAGGGTATGGAAAAAGTTGGCCAGGCGGTCGAGCCACTGTTTGAATGTTTCGTGTTTCTCCCCCCCGGGCAAAACCGATTGCACTGTCATACTTGAACTGATATCCCAGGCTGAACCGCCGGTGAGGGGATTATCGGCGTGCCAGCTCATGGTGATGATCCCTCCCCGGGCAAAGATGTCATGGGCAAAGCTCCGCATCTGCACGAACGGTACCGAATCGAGGTTAACCGGTGAGCCGTTTTCCAGGTGTCCGAGGTCCATTCCGTAAACGGCGGGGAAATCGCCGCATACTCTTTTAACATCCGATACTCCTTCCGGATATACCCAGCCGATTCCATAGGCCAGGTCGTCCTGGTGACCGAACAGGATGCCTTTCCGGGTAAGTTTGTGCAATGATTTCAGGAGATTTTCCGTTTGCAGGGTGGATCGCGGATCGGCGGGTTTTATACTGTTTTCCTGTTTTCCTGTGCAGGCGGGCCATGCCAGCAAAAGGCAAAAACAGAGATACAATGGTTTCATGGATGGATTATTGGATGTTTTTTAAAAGTTTCCGGTTGTATTTTTTGATGAGGGAAACCGTAGAATCTGTGTCGAATACGGAATTCAGACCCTGTTCTTCCTGCGGGGGATCGCCCAGGTAATCGTCACCGATCTGCCAGAATATCCTGGCGGAGGCAGGCCTTCCTTCTCCGGCCCATGCCCAGAAGTTGCATCCCGCCAGTACGTCGCGGTGGCGGGCGGATTCCAGTACGTGATTGAAAGCATGCCGGTAATACTGGTCGCGGCATGTTACCGGTTCGGCGGGCCCGTACCCGTGTTCATCACGGGGAAGGCCGAATTCTTCCAGTACCAGGGGCTTATCCAGTTTCCGGGCTATTTCCATATGATCATTCATATACCGGGTGGTATTTTCTATGCTGGCTTGCAGGCTGCCGGGTATATCGTGTATATCCAGCCAGGCCCAGTTTTTGGGCCAGATATGCATGGTCAGGTAATCAATGTTCGGATCGGAATGGATGCGTTCGAACACTTCCATGGATCCTTCGCATCCGTGCTGTCCTTCGGTTCCGGTTGTCACCAGGTGGTGGGAATCTAATTCTTTGATCAGGGCAGCTATTTCCCCGATCCATTTTTCGAAAGCAGGGATGCTTTCTGTGGAAAATGCACGGGGCTCATTGCCGATTTCCCAGGTCATGATCACCGGATCTTCGGTATATTTTCTGCCGGTATACCGGTTGGTACGCCCAAGTATGAATTTAATATGTTCCTCGAATTGCCTGAGGCAGTTTTCGCAATGATGAAACCGGCCTGCATAGCTCATGAATTCCTGCCAGGTATGGGGTTTTACCGAAGGATAGGGGATGGGCCCGTATCCGTTCCAGTTCAGGTACTGGGCATATCCGCCCGACCAGTCCCAGCTGTTGTTCAGATACAAAACAGCTACCTGCCCCCGTTTTTTCATTTCGGCCAGCAGAAAATCCAGTCCGTCAAGCAGCTCTTCGTTGTATACTCCCGGTTCGAGCTGCAGGGCGGGGGTAACGCGAAAAGGTTCTTTGTCAGGGCCCTCCGCACCTACCAGGATGCGAAGGTTGTTCACACCGATCTTTTTCAGATGATCGAGTTCCCGGATCAGCCTTTCCCGGTTTCCGTATTTCCCGGCCGAGCCAAGAATTCCTCCGTACCAGTAATTCGTTCCTATAAAATAATAAGGCCGTCCGTTTTTCATGAACGTACCGTGCTGCACGGTAACGCATTCATCTGCATGAGCCGGCTGGCCGGTCATGCGAACGGGAATCAAAGCCAGTAACAGGAAAGTGGTTAGCAAACTGTATTTCAAATGATTGATATTTAATTACCTGTCCAATAAAATTAATAAACCGGCCTGTTCGGGAATAATACCTTTCTTTTAAATCATAATACAATAATGCCCATTTTGTTTTTTCGGCAATCTCTTTATGCTGTTTATCCGGGTATGTAGGTATCCACTTTTCTATCCGACATTTTCTGAATATTCCTGTATGGTACTATTTTGTCAGGAATTGGATAACAAATTTTCCATACAGGCTGAAATGCCGATGCATTGATTTATGGATCTGATCATTATGTGATCGCAAATATGATGCGAATATTATATTTTTTTATTTTGTTGATTTTTTTATATTTGGATCAACAACAGGGAAATCTGAACAAGATCATGGCTGAGTCCATTGTTCGTGAGATTACTCCGCTGACGCAATCCGATTGTTTCACCCTGTTTTACAGGAAAAAATCGGAATTTGATTTTCCCCTGCATTATCATGAAGAAATGGAACTGAATTTCATCATGAATGCCAGGGGGGCCAAACGAATCATTGGCGATCACATAGGTGAAATTGGCCGGTATGAACTGGTGCTGGTGGGTCCTAACCTGCAGCACGGATGGTTTGGATCAGGTTTCGGGCCTGATCAGGTAGAAGAGATCACCATTCAGTTCCATAAAGATTTTTTTGATGAAAAATTCCTGCAAAAAAATCAATTGAGTTTTATCCGGAACATGTTCCGGAAGTCATTGAGGGGAATCCTGTTTTCACAGCCTACTATACGGCAGGTAAAGCCACGCCTTTACAGACTCAGGGAAAAGCAGGGATTCGATTCGGTGCTTGAACTGATGTCTATTCTGCATACTCTGTCTATTTCGAGGGATTACCGGGTATTATCCGACAGCGGTTTCAACACGCACGAAGTGTTTTCCTACAACAGCCGGCGGATAGAAAAGGTCATGGAATTTATCCATACCGGCTTCGACAAGCCTATTACCCTGGAAGAGGCGGCTCATATAGCGAATATGACCGAATCATCATTCAGCCGTTTCTTCAAGCTCAGAACGGGGATCACCTTTGTGGACTGCCTTACCGAGGTGAGGCTGGGGCATGCATGCCGCATGCTGATCGATACAACCAAAACCATAGCCGAAATAGCCTATTCCTGCGGATTTAACAACATTTCCAATTTCAACCGGATATTCAAAAAGAAAAAAGGCTGTACCCCGAAAGAATTGCGGGACAGCTACGACCAGGGGAACCGTCTTTTTATCTAAAACAAAGGGCTTTATTCGATATTCAGAACACATTCGGCCGTTTCCAGCCCTTCCGAGGTGGCCCTTACGGTAACCGTCCCTTTTTTACTGCCGGCCTTTACCACCAGAAGGCATTTTCCGTGAAATGCCCTTCGGCTGTTGGCCTGAAAAGGCTCATGGCTGGCCTGGCTGCCATTGTCCACACCGGCAATGGTGGCATCCCCTTCTATGGAAAACCTGACCAGGTTATCAGCCAGGAGAACCGTGTTGTTTTCCTGATCTTTGACCGTCACAGTGATGAATGACAGATCAGACCCGCCGGCTGCCAGTTTATCCCGGTCGGGCTCGAGAACCAGGCGTGCCGGTTCTCCGGCCGTTTTTACCCGGGTGACCAGGGTGTCGTGTTCTCCTGTTATCCCCACGGCCATCAGGGTCCCTTTCTCAAAAGGCACTCTCCACATCAGATGCATATCACCGGCAGTTTTTTGTTTCTTTCCCAGGGAACTGTCATTCAGGAAAAGTTCTACTTCGATACAGTTGGTATATGCCCATACATCCACTGTCTGGCCGGGCTTCCAGTTCCAGTGCGGGAAAAGATGCAGTACCGGGGTGTCGGTCCATTCGCTCTGGTATAGATAGTAGGCGTCTTTCGGGAAGCCGCAAAGGTCGATGACGCCGAAATAGGAGCTCCGGGCAGGCCATCCGTAGGGGGTGGGCTCTCCCAGATAGTCAAAACCCGTCCAGATAAACATGCCGGAAAGAAATTCGTATTTTTTGATGATTTCCCAGCTTTCACGGTGTGTTGAGCCCCAGGGGGCTGAACAGTTGTCGTATGATGAACACGAATAATCGGGGTTTCCTCCGGTAAACGGGATATCCCATCGAATGGGCCAGCGGCGCACCGAATCGGAAGGCATATCGTAACTGCCCCGGGTAGCCAGGGCCGAGGTGGTTTCGGTGGCAATAAATGCCTGGCCCGGGAAATCCGATGGGAACCGGGGGAAGGTCTCATGGTGATAGTTGTAGCCGATAAGGTCAAGCGCTCCGGATTGAATCACCGGGTTTTCGGGTTCGGGGTAATTGCACCCGGAGGTAATGGGGCGGGTATTGTCAAGCTGCCGGATAATCCCTGCCAGGTGGGTGGCTATGACCGATCCTGTTCCTGTGCTGTCCCATTGTTCCATGACTTCGTTCCCTATGCTCCAGATGATCACGCTGGGGTGATTTCGATCGCGCAAAACCATGTCTTCCAGGTCTCTCCGGTGCCATTTGTCCCAGTCACGACTGTAGTCAAATTCCGTTTTGGAAATTTTCCACATGTCGAAAGCCTCATCCATAACCAGAAAACCCATCCGGTCGCACAGGCTGAGCAGCTCGGGTGAAGGAGGGTTATGAGCGGTACGGATGGCATTGCAACCCATATCTTTCAGTATTTCCAGCCGGCGCTCAATAGCCCGGCTATTTATGGCTGCACCGAGGCATCCCAGGTCATGGTGTTCGCATACCCCCCGTATTTTTACGGGTTTCCCGTTCAGGAAGAATCCCTTTTCCGGGTCGAAACGGAACGACCGGATTCCGGTAACCGTTTCATACACATCGAGAGAACGCTTGTTTTTCACAATTACCGAAACTACCCGGTACAGAGAAGGATCATCCACCGACCATAACAGCGGTTCTTCAATGGTTAGTTTCTGTTGCACTACCGTAACGGAGTCTGTCAGGTTTATCCCTTTGGTACGGGTCCTGGATACACGATGGTTGTCCATGTTGTATACCGATGTTTCCAGGGTTACCGTCTCCGTGTTCCCGGTGCTGTTTTTGATACGGGTTTCGACATGCATTTGTGCCGAATGTTCATTCACTTCGGGGGTGGTAACGAAGGTTCCCCAGTGATCCACTGCCACAGGGCCTGTGGAAACCAGCCATACATTCCGGTAGATGCCCGATCCGGAATACCATCTGGAATTGGGTTGTTGCGAATTATCCACCCTGACTGCCACAACATTTTCCTGATCTCCGAAATGAAGCCAGGGGGTGACTTCATACCTGAAGGAAATGTAACCGTAGGGTCTTTTCCCCAGGTAATGGCCGTTAATCCACACTTCACTGTTGCGGTATATTCCGTCGAATTCCAGGTAGAATAGTTTTCCTTCCTGTCTGCCATCCAGGCGGAAGGTTTTCCGGTACCATCCAACACCTCCGGGAAGGGCTCCTCCGCCTGACGTGGCCGGGTGATCTTTGCTGAAAGGTCCCTCGATGCTCCAGTCGTGGGGCAGATCCAGTAACCTCCATTCCGAATCATCAAAGCCGGGCTCAGAAGCGGCTTCATGATCAGCCAGAGTGAATTTCCACCCGTTACCGAAGTTGATTTTTTCCCGGGAAACTTGTTTCGAACAAGACCCCAGGGTTGTGATTATGACGAAAAGAATAAAAACTGCCAAATAATGAGGGACGATGGGTTTCATAATCGGGAAGTCATGATTTTTTTCCTGTTAATCCAGCGGAAGGTTTATTTCACTTCCGTTATATTGAACTGTGTAATGTGGTTCACCAACGGGGTAAGCCGGTACGGGATCGCCGGCATCCACATACACAATATGAAATGTACGTTCGTTCAGCATTCCCTCGAATGATCCTGTTCTTTCACCGATGGTCAGTGTTCTGGTGGTTTCGTTGTACCGAAGGGGGATCAGTGTATATGCTCCATTCTCGTAATTGTAATTGGTATTTTCATCTTCATACAACACAAATTCTCCGTCAGCCCCGGCATACACATACAGGGTGACAGGGTTTGGGGCTTTTTCGCCGGCATACTGCAAAGGAGGGCCGAAGGGAATGATGGCACCTTCCCTTACAAATATGGGTATTTCGTTGAGGGGAGCGGGAACTTCCAGCCTTTGTCCGCCTGAGGTATATTCCCCGGTGAAAAGATGATACCAGCCGGTCCCTTCCGGCAGGTAAACGCTTCGTTTACGGGCCTGGTATTCGCAAACAGGATTGATCAGAAGCGATGGCCCGAACATGTATTGGTCGCCGATATCGAAAACACCGGGATCATTTGGGAAATCCATGGCCAGTCCGCGCATCAGGGTATAATCGTTAAGCCATACGTGTCCGGCCAGGGAATAGATGTAGGGCATGAGGCGGTACCTCAGGTAATCGAATTTCAGCATACTCTGATAAGCGGGATGAGATTCCGGAGCCACATGGAATATTTCCCGGTAGGGGTATTGCCCGTGTGCCCGGAAAATAGTGCAGAATGCACCGAACTGATACCAGCGGGTCATGAGTTCCCTCCATTCTTCCAAATCGGCCGGAGAAGGATTGTAATATCTGCTTTCCACAGCAAATCCGCCGATATCCATGGTCCAGAACGGGATTCCCGACATGGAAAAATTCACTCCGCAGGGGATCTGGGCTTTCATATCGTGCCAGCGGGCTGCAATATCGCCGCTCCAGTTGGCAGCCGAATATCTTTGCAAGCCGGCATATGCCGAACGGGTGAGGATAAATACCCGCTGGTTGGGACTGATCCCGCGCTGGCCTTGGTAAATTCCTCCGGCCTGGACCAGAGAATAGGCATTGAAGTACTGGTCGGCCGGGCCCAGGGCGGTGGGGTTCATCAGGGCTTTCCGTTCTTCCATGGGAAGGTTCGAGCAGATATCCGGTTCCGTGGCATCGAGCCACCAGGCATCGAAACCCCGGCTGAACAAACTATCGTTCAGCTGATTCCAGTATGCTTCGCGTGCCCCGGCATTGAATGCATCGTAGAAGGTGGAAACGTAACCCAGCCAGTCTTTCTGGCCTTTTTCCACATTCCGGGAGTACAGCCATCCCCGGCTGTTCATGGCCTCGAAATTTTCCGTCCCCACGTAATATTTCGGCCACACCGAGATCATGATGTGTGCATGGAGCGAATCGTGAAGGGTTTGTACCATGCCGTCAGGATCAGGGAATCGTGACCGGTCGAACCCATGGTCGCCCCACTTGTCAATGGGCCAGTATTGCCAGTCAAGCACCATATTATCGATGGGAATCCTTCTTTTTCTGAATTCCCTGGCGGTGGATAGCAGTTGCTCCTGGGTCATGTATCTTTCGCGGCTCTGCCAGAAACCCATGGCCCACCGGGGCATAACCGGCGCTTTTCCGGTAACTGTGCGGTATCCGCCAATCACTTCGTCCATGTTGTCCCCGGCTATGAAATAATAATCGATCTGTTTTCCCACTTCGGAAAACAGGGAGATGCGATTCTGAAGATCTTCTTCCGAAGGATCCAGGTAACGCAGGGCGATGAACGATTCTCCCCCGTCAGGGATCCATTCGATTTTCAGATAGATTTTTTCCCCCTTCCTCATAGGCAGATCAAAATGGTTCGATGAGGTATTCCAGCATTGCCTCCACCGGTCGAAAATCAGGCTGTCGCCGATCCATAATCTGGCATAACCGGCGGAAGTGAATACGAAGGAATGCATACCGGTTGTGTCCGATTCCAGATAGCCTTCCCATGTTACAAAACCGTTGTTCAGGTCATATCCGGAGGGAAATTTCACCAGATCGGGGATAAACTGGTAATTGATTTCTTTTTCTTCCCGGGAGGTATAAACCTGGGTTCTTCTGTTCCGGTCTGCATATGTGGCGGTGAGGCCGCCCGGTTCTCCCCGGCTGTTGTAGAGGGCCAGGGATGAAAGCTCCATGTAATCGCGTACATCTCCGAATTTGCTTCTGGAATAGTTGTCCCACAGGATACCGTAGTTCTTCGTTGACAGGAGAAAAGGCACCACCGCCTGGGTGTTGTACTGGTACAGGTCGAAATTTTTTCCCCTCATGTCCATGAAGGAAGTTTGATTGCCTCCCAGTCCGTACAGTGCTTCTTCCGGGGATAAGCCGAACTGCTGCCTGATGGCGTAGAAAGATTCTCCCTGTATGGTTACCGGCTCAAAAGTTTTGCCCCCTCCCGGTATTTCCGACAGGATGGTGCTGCCGTCGGAGCGGTGAAAAGACACTTCTCCGGTTTCCAGGGAAACATTTACCTGGAGGGTGGAGGTTTGCAGGCTCACTGCCCCGTTGTTGCGTTCGACAGAAAATTCGGCCGTTTCCGGCGGTTCGGCAACGGCCATCAGGCTTTCTGTTTCGGGGAATTCTTTCCCCGGAACGGAGGTAATCCGGATAATCCGGTCGGTTATGACCTGCAGCCTGACCGATTCGTTTGCGGGGGCTGCTTGCGGGGAGACAATGATTCCGTTGGAGGTTTTTCTGACCGGAGAGCTGCCGCACGAGGTAAGGAAAAGGGGCAGCAGGGCTCCTGCCAGACAAATCAGAAAATAGGTGATTCGGTTGCTTTGCATAACATGGATGTTTTTTATGCTGAGGGTAAATTACTATTTTATGATGAGCCGAGAAACCACAGGACCGTTTTTTCCGCTTAGAGTCAGAAAATATATCCCGGGCGAAAGGGCCATTACCAGGGAATGTTCCGGTATTTGTATGGGACCTTTCTTTTGCCATACCAGCCTTCCCAGATTGTCTCTTACTTCTAATTTTTTTACCTCCGCTTCCAGATGGCTGATGGTAAATGATCCGGAATTGGGATTGGGAAATACATTAACCTGGCCATTCTGAGCGGCAGGCATTCCGGTAGTGACTTCCTCATTTACCTCGAGTTCGCGTGTACCTGCTTCCACCAGGATAAAACTGGAAGAAAGAGGTGGCAGATTGATCAGGATTTCATCGGGGATGGTTCGCGCTTCGGCGGGTAGTGTTTCATAGTTTTCCGGTCCGCCAGCCACGCCGATGTTACTTGTCCCGTTGACATATACTTTTCTGGAGAAATCTTCTTCCGGCTCTCCTGTCAGGGTATATGTGTAGAAACGGTCACCGAAACCAAAATTCCTGATGTTTATCCGTGCAATCCGGTTGTTTCTGGCTGTGTTTACCAGTGTGATCCCGGCCTGCCCCGAATGAAAGGCAGTGGGGATGGCTACCACCCCGTCGGCTCCTGTTTGTGTGGATCCCAGAAGCACATCGCCGGTATATTTCCTCAGATAATACAGGTGATAGAAGGCGGGTCTGGGGGCATAAAGTTCCACCCCGGGTTCATTTCCGTAGGAGAACATGCCGTGATCGTTGCCGTTATCCCATCCGTTGGCAAGATCCCAGCGCAGGGCAGCTCCGTAGCCTGTTTTCATGGCTTCTCCGGTTACCAGGACAGCATGCATGCCGTTCACGTGGGATACCGCCTGGTTGGAACCCACGGCAAAGATATTGTATTCGGTAAGAGCCACGGGCAGGGGAGGTTTTCCGGCAGCCTCCGCTTCGTTCCATACGTACGATTTGAAATGACCGGCTTTTTCATACGATTGCAGTATGGTTTCTACACCTGAATTTGTATTCCAGGGGGTAAAATAGCTATGCACCACATAAAAATCTGCCAGATCGCCTGCCTGAGCTGCAACATTCCTGTTCCAGGCGGCACCGGAAGGAGTGTATTCATCGCGCATCACCAGGCCAATACGGATATCGGCACCGGTTTCGGTTGCAGCAGCCCTCATGGAATCTATGAATATCCGGGCGTGTTGTCCGTACAGGGTTCCGTTGATGTATTCCGGCTGACCGTCCTGGTTCAGTTCCGTATCAATGCGGTATCCGGCCTCCCATTCTCCGAACACTTCATTCCCGATTTCCCAGAATTTACTTCGTCCGTTGTCATAGCGCACCCATTCGGCAGCCATGTGAGCTGCTGTGGCAACGGGGGTCGGACCGGTTCCGTAACGTGCATAACCGTAATTTACGGTGATCATACCGGTGGCATCTACCTGTTCCAGTATGCGGTAGAAAGAGTCGACATCCATGGTCCAGGTTTCCCAGGGATAGGGTCTGTCGCCGTACCATATCCAGTCTTCACCGGTCTGTCCGGGCAGTGTGGCAGGGACGTCTTCGGGAGGGTTGTCGATGTTCCGGTTCCAGAAGAACACATCGGAAATGCTTCCCCCGGGGCCTCTCAGCACCCCGATTTCGCGGCTGGCAATATGGTGCATGAGTTCCTTGTTATTGGACATGCAGCCGGTCCACAGGTTGGCATTGTCGCCGAACAGGTAGGGAGAAATCCTGGTCAGGGTATCGTGGAAATCGATGGTAACGGCGAGGGTTACCGGACCGGTGACGGGTTCTTTTTCGGAAAAGGGAGGGATATCTATGGTCCTGGGTTCCCAGTCTTGTAGGAAGAAACCCTGTGGTGCCTGCCCGAAACCCTGCAAACCTAAGGAGGTAAAAATCAGTACGGTATAATAAAATAGCCGTTTCATTTCATGTAAATTGCATGAATAAGCCAGCCGCCCGATCATTGCAAGATAGCAGGCGGCTGGACTTACCCGTTCTGATTCAACCTAAACCTCTCAACCAAAAAACCTATTCAACAAAAAGAAGATCATCATAATAAACGGTACCGCTTCCTGTGATCTGGAAATTGATCCGTCCGAAGTTTCCTGAACCGCCCACAAAATCACTCAGTGGGATTTTAAAGAAGGTCCATTCATCAGCCGGAATGGACACGGTTTTTTCTCCGGTTGCAAAGTCAGACCAAGGAGGTGAATCGGGTCTGATGGTAATTTCGGCTGATTTCCCGTCTCCTTTTGCATAAAAGACCAGGTATTCAGCCGTGTAATAATCGGTAAACCAGTGTCCGTCTTCCCAGGTATCGGAACCCAGGAAAAGGCTCAGACCCCCTCCTTCAGAGTACTCCACTTTCAGTGATTTTGTACCGGTTTTGAACTCCTTGTTTGTTTCAGAAACCACACAACTCCAGCCCCAGTTCTGTATCCCTCCGTTAAAGGCTCCAGGTCCGTAAGCATCATCATATACAATGAATGAATTGGTGATGCTGATGAATTCCTGGGTGGTGGTGATTTCACCGGTAACATTGGTGATATCCAGGGTTGTTCTCACGGCGGTGGTGGCCGGCATTTCGATCACCATAATCTTTCTTTCCTGAGAAATGATGGTAGCTGCCTCTCCTGTTTCCGTCAGAACAACCGAGCTGACATCATTCAGGTTGTTCCCTTCCAGGGTGATTTGTGTGCCTTCCTTAAAGGTGTATGTGGATACGGATGATACCTGTGGGAAGGCCAGTACATTAAAGGGAACCCGCATGGTTTTCTCTATGCTGTTGATAAAGATTATGTCCTGTTCCCCTCCGAAGGCATCGGTAGGCACCCGGAAGAGTATGGCTTTATCGGTGTTCAGGGTTGGCATCAGGTAAGCGGGAACCGAATCGGTTTCAAAGATAATGGCCACCATATCTCCCAGCCCAGAACCCGTTACCACAACCAGTTCGCCGCCTGCTGCGGCTGTAGGTGAAATGCTTTCGAACACCGGGGTGCCGGGTTCGACAACAGGACTTCCGTCACTGTCTTTTTCACAGGAGTTGAAGGCCCAGGCTACAAAGAGCATGGACAACAACAGGATATTTTTTTTCATGATCTCTTTCATAACGGATAATTCTACTTGGTTTCATAATAAGGTACCGGAGGTTCCAGCAGCAACGGGTCCTGTACGGTTTCTCCGGCAGGAATGGGAAGATGCATCATTGATTCGGTGAAATTGGTGATATATACGGGGACATGCCATACGGGGGAATTCCCCAGGGATCCCCGGTCCTGTGATTCAATGATTTCTTTTGCTTTGGCGAAACCCTGGCGCTGGATATCAAACCAGTAATCTCCTTCAAAAGCGAATTCAACCCGGCGTTCGTGCAGTATATCCTCTTTGGTCAGAACATCCTTTGGAAGAAGATTCGCCCGGATACGAACCCGGTTGAAGGCATTCAGCGCCGACGCATCGGAGGTGGAAGCGTTATCGGCCAGTACGGCTTCCGCGTATATCAGCAGGATGTCGGCAAAACGCAGGACCATGAAATTGATGCCTGTATTCATACCGATTACCGTTTCTCCGCCGTAGGAAGCCCCCGGGCCCACCACGTACTTGGCAATGTTGGCACGCACTTCGTTAAGGTATCCTCCGCGGTTGGTGGGTTGAATAGTATCATACCGGTACCCGTCGGCCATGAATTCGTTGTAGGCCAGATCATTCTCGGTATAGGTGCCGTCATCCTGAGGTGATTTCTGAGGTTTCCATTGAGGCATGGTCCATCCGTGTTCCATCACTGAGCCGGTCCTTCGCAGGTCGTTGGGTTCGTATTCGGCCAGGATATCAAGCGTAGGACGGTACAGATCCCACATGGAAGCCTCCGGCGTCTGCAGGTTGGAGGGCCCCCGGTCAGGGTTCATCTGGTTCCCTGATCCCCAGGGGTTCATGGTAGGCTGGTGCTGTACGGCAAACATCGATTCGATGTTGTTGTTGTGCTCGCTGCTATTGAACATGGCCCGGTAGTCAGGGAAAAGATCGTACTGTTCCGATTGGATCACTTCCAGAGCTTTGATGCGGGCGCTGTCATAATCCTGTTTGTACAGGTAAAGCTTAGCCATCATTCCCTTGGCTGAATAGGTGGTTACCCTTCCGGGCACGTCTGTTTCGGGTAGTCCACGTTCAGCTTTTCTCAGTTCACCCAGAGCGAAACGAAGCACATCTTCCTTGTAATAACGGGGAATATTAAAATCACCGCTCAGAGCAATGGCCCCCGGATCGGTAATAATGGGAGCATCCCCCCAGATGCGGGCAATGAAGAAATAGGCGGTTCCACGCATGAAGTGACACTCGGCAATGGCCGGATCCAGTATGGCAGGATCCCCTCCTTCGGCTTTTTTCTGCTCAAAAGTGGCGATGAGTGCACTGGTCCATCCATTGATCTTGTAAAATGCTTTCCAGGCATCCTGTAAACGCACCGAAGTAGCTGAAATGGTCAGTTGCTGGAACGGAGGGTCATCGGTTCCTCCTGATCGCTCGTTTCCGGCCATCACTTCTCCAATGGCATCCAGGGCCCGGCTTTCATAGCCCGTCCATGCCAGACCCGAATAGAGGGTACTGGTGGCGGCCCTTACCTCATCGGCCGTATTGTAGTAGTTGGTTACGGTAGTTCCGTCGAGCGAAGCCCTGTCAATAAAGGATTCTTCGCATGACATAACGGCCAGGGCAAGAATTAGGGTCACGTATGTGATTTTGTATTTCATGATTGGATTTTTTTCAGATCAACAGTTAGAATTCCACATTAACACCGAATGAGAAAGTGCGTGGGTTGGGGTAATGCCCCATGTCTACGTTCATCAGCCTGATGCTGTTGTTAAACGAGCCCACTTCCGGATCATAGCCGCTGTAATCGGTGAAAGTGTACAGATTTTGAACGGAAACATACACCCGCAGGTTCGACATCATGATTCTGCCTGCCAGTTCGGCGGGCAGCCTGTAACCCAGGGTAATGTTCTGGATACGCAGGTATGACCCGTCTTCAATATACCTGTCCGACATATAGGTGTTGTTGGTATTGGTTGTGGTGAAACGGGGCAGGCTTCCTTCGGTGTTTTCTTCGGTGTACCGATCCATAACCGTCCTCGACTGGTTGTAATAGGCGTTGTCCATTTTTTCAGTCTGCCATTTGAGAAAATTGTAGATTTCAGCCCCATGGCTTCCCTGGATAAATATAGAGAGGTCAAAGTCCATAAACTGGAAATTGTTGGTCAGTCCGTAGGTGAAATCGGGCAGAGGGCTGCCAATAAAAGTAAGGTCGCTGGCATCGATCTGACCATCACCGCTGACGTCAACGAAACGAACATCGCCTAACCAGGTCTGGTCTTCCGATACGGTATATCCGAACTGGGTCATGGCATTGTCCAGGTCTTCCTGTGTGCGGAACAGACCGTCGGTCTTCAGCCCCCAGAACGATCCTACCGCATAACCGGGTGTGGTATGGGTGATGGTGAAGCGGTCGTAATAAACCCTTCCGTTAATGGATGATTCTTCATTGATCAGTTTGTCAAGCCGGTTTTTGTAATGGGAAAAAATAAAGGTGGTGTTCCATTTGAACCGGGCTGTCATGATATTCCGGCTGGTAATGTTCAGATCAACACCGGAGTTGGTCATTTGTCCTACATTCCCAATGGGGGCTTTCAGGTCGTTCCACTGGTCTCCGATTCCCAGAAGGGTAGGACCGGTACTGAAGAGAAGCATTTCTGAAGTGATCTTTTTGTAGATATCGAACGTCACATCGACCCTTCCTTTCAGCAGACCAAGGTCTATTCCCGCATTCCGGGTTATAACCGATTCCCAGCTGAGGTTGGGGTTGGCAATGCCGCTGATGAAGTTGGTGGAAGAATTTCCAACCTGCCCGAAACCAACCGGGCCGGGCCAGAAATTCACACCGGCGGTATACGGCGGGTTTGGTGCGCCCGAGGGCAGGTTCTGATTCCCCACGGCGCCGATTCCCAGCCTGATCTTCATGAAGTTTACCACATGAAACCAGTCGGCGGCAAAACTTTCATTGCTCACCGTCCATCCTACCGACGCACCCGGGAAATATCCCCATTTGTTGTTCGGACCAAAATTGGATGAACCGTCGGCGCGGTAGCTCAGGGTAACCGAATACCGGTCATCGAAGGTGTAATTCCCCCTGATGAAATACGATTCCATGGCCCAGTCGCCTTTTCCACCGTTCAGGTCCCAGGTCGTTTTATCACTGTTTCCAACATTCAGGTCAAGAATATTGTTCTGCAGGTCGGTTTTCTTGCCGCTGACCTGTTCCCAGTATGAATACTGTGCTTCATGCCCTCCTGTCAGGTTTACGTTGTGCTTTCCGAAGACTTTGCCAAAATTGAGATAATTTCTCAGGGCATAATAATAGGAATTGTTCCTGCTATCATATAATTGCGATTGCAAGCTGCGGGTTCCAACATTGGCGGCATACTGGAAGGCGATGTTGTTACGGAGACCGATGTTGTAAGATACCTCGTTGTGTAAGGTAAGTCCCTCCAGAATCTGTACATCGGCGAACATGCTTCCGAATATTTGTGATATGGTGGTTTTATTTCCCCGGTTGCTGCTGGTGGCTACCGGGTTGTCCTGCGTATAGGTATACCCTCCCACATTAGCATTTCCCGCCCAGGTTCCATCAATATTTTTGACGGGGACCAGGGGGCTCTGCAGGGCAGCCCACCAGATAGTACTTTCAGCAGCATCGGCCAGGGTGACGTTTTGCACGCTGCGGGTAATGTTTGAACTGACACCCACTTTCAGCCAGGATTTGATCTGGTTGTCGAGGTTAAAACGGGTAGTGTACCTGTTGAAGTCCGATCCGATCAGGATACCGGTTTGGTCATAAACGCCGAGAGACAGATAATAATTCATATTTTCCCTCCCTCCCGAAAAGCTTAACTGGTGATCCTGAACGGTCCCGGTTCTAAAAATGGCCTCCTGCCAGTCGGTTCCTTCCCCCAACAGGGAAGGATCGGCAAATTCCTCTGCAGGTTCCTGTCCCATCAGGGGAGCCACTTCGTTTTGATACTGGGCAAATTCCCGCAGATTCATCAGATCCAGTTTTTTATAAATACGTTGCCGGCCGAAATTGAAATCATAGCTGATCTTTCCTTCACCAGAACGGCCTTTTTTGGTGGTGATGATAATCACCCCGTTGGCAGCCTGTGATCCGTAAATGGCCTGCGCTGAGGCATCTTTCAGCACATCAATGGATTCAATGTCGTTGGGGTTCAGCGTGGCCAGTACACTGTTGCCGGTTTGTCCGTCCGATCCACCCAGGCCTGAAAATCCGGAGTTCGATACCGTGTTGCTGGTAAAGGGAACTCCGTCGATCACGATCAAAGGATCGTTGCTGTTGATCGTCGTAATTCCCCTGACACGCAATGCAACACCTCCACCGGGTTGGCCGCTGTTACTGGTTACCATCATACCGGCCACTTTTCCCTGCAGGGCCTGGTCTACTCCGGTAACCACGAGATTCTCAATATCATTGCTGGACACAGAAGCAATGGCGGAAGTGACTTCCGACCTTCTCATGGTTCCGTATCCAATTACTACCACTTCGTCCATGATATTCCCTGAAGGCATCAGGGTAACGGTCATGGGTTCCTGTGTGATCAAAACCTCCTGTGGTTCCATTCCAACGAAAGAAACCACAAGATACTCCGAACCTTCGGGCACATTCAGGGTGAACCTGCCTTCAGCATCCGTTGCTGTACCTATTGTCGTACCCTTCACTACAACAGAAGCTCCGGGTAAGGCAGTATTTGTCTGATCAACCACCTTTCCCGTAACAGTCATCTCCTGTTGCGCGGATAGCGTGAATGCAGACATTAAAACTGCCAGACAAAAAAGATAAACTCGTCTGAAAAAGATGTTTTGCATAGCTGGTTAGTTTAGGACAAAATAAAAATACATATACTTCATCGGCAGCATTGATACTATTTTGTCCAATTATTATTATTTATTGCTTGCCTTAAGGCAGGCCAGCCGTACGCTATCCAGATAGTGTATATGCTACACTTAATATTTCTTTCCGGAAGGGATTTTTCCGGTTCCCCCTGCTTTTCATATTTTCCCGATTTTATTCCGGCAGAGTATCTGAAGAAAAAATAAAACAAAAAAGACGGTCAAAGGAATATGAATGCCTGAAGCCGTCAAATTTACCATGCCGTTGTATATTGATTATCCTGTGTAATTACAATATATTTGAAGCATATATGGAAGATACACTAAGGGTTGTAATGTTTTATATAACTGAAAAACAATGATATCCCACAAAATTGTTCCGAATGTATCAGTTGACTGTGTTATATTCGGCTTTGATTTTGAGAAATTGAATGTATTGCTGGTTGACCGGGAACTGAAAGATGAAAGAACGGGGAAAGTGTTGATCAGCGACCACACACTTACCGGTTACCATATTTACGATGACGAAGACCTGGATACGGCTGCTTACAGAATACTGAAAGAGCTGACGGGGCTTGACAATTTATTTCTTGAACAATTTGCCGCTTTCGGGCAACTTGACAGGGTTTCCTCTGAAAAAGACCAGTTATGGCTGAAGCATATCAACAAGGGTTTCGCCGACCGGATCATTACCGTGGGCTACCTGGCGCTGATCGATAATACACAGGTGACCCTGAAATTGTCGGAAAAAAACGTGCAGTGGTATCCGGTGAATGAGGTGAAGAATATGGAGATGGCGTTTGATCACAAGTATATATTTTATAAGGCCCTGGAGGCCCTGCAGAAGAAAGTGAAAGTGGAGCCTATTGCCTTTGAGCTCCTGCCCGACTATTTCACTCTTTCGCAATTACAGAAACTGTATGAAGCCCTTCTGGGTGCATCTTTCGACAAACGGAACTTCCGGAAAAAAATATCACAGATGCATTATGTAATTCCTTTGAAGAAGAAACAGAAAGGCGTGCCTCATAAGCCTGCTCAGTATTATCTGTTCAGCCGGGAGGTGTATGAAAAAACCAAGAAAAACCGGATCTCCTTTATCGTTTGAGCGGTTGTTACCAGAATTCATCCCCTGCCATATGCTTCTGCCACCTATATCAAATCTTCTCTCTTCTTCTCCTGCTGATTCCTGTTACCTCTTAATGTGTTTTCAGTCATGAACCTGCACGTTATTGACCTGGGTATTGTCGTGCTGTATCTGATAGCCACCGTTTTTATCGGATACTGGGTTTCCCACAGGGCTTCCCGGAATATCCGGTCGTATTTTCTCGGAGGGAATACCCTTCCCTGGTATTTTCTGGGAATATCGAATGCTTCGGGTATGTTCGATATAGCCGGTACCATGCTGATTGTTTACTGGCTTGCCGTGTATGGATTGAAAAGTATCTGGATTCCCTGGCTCTGGCCTGTTTTCAACCAGATCTTTCTGATGGTTTACCTCTCGGCCTGGTTGCGCCGCTCCCGGGTTATGACAGGCGCTGAATGGATCAGGACACGTTTTGGGAAAGGACTGGCGGCCAATCTTTCACACATCATTGTGGTGATCTTTGCCCTGGTCTCAGTGATCGGATTCCTGTCATACGGATTCAAGGGAATAGGAAAATTCGCTTCGGCTTTTCTGCCCCCCATTGTGACCAACCCCGAATACCTGCTTAAACACCCACAGATCAATGTGAATCTTTATGCCCTGATCCTGATGGCTGTTACCACGTTTTATGTAGTGAAAGGAGGTATGTTCAGCGTGGTGATCACCGAGGTCATTCAGTACGGTATCCTTATCATTTCTTCCATTGCCATCGGGATCATTGCCATGACTCAGGTGGCCCCCGGAACCATCGATGCCTTTGTGCCGGAAGGATGGAAAAGCATCTGGTTCGGCTGGACCGTGGGGCTTGACTGGACACAGATCTCCGGTGCGGCATCCGACAAGCTGCATGCCTTTAACGAGTGGATCGTGAACGACGGTTATCAGATGTTCGGATTGTTTTTTATCATGATGCTTTTCAAAGGCATCTTTGTTTCGGCTGCCGGCCCGGCTCCGAACTATGACATGCAGCGTATTCTGGCCACACGTAACCCCAGCGAGGCTTCCAAAATGAGCTCCCTGGTGAATGTGGTACTGAATCCGGGAAGATATTTTATGATTACCGGGCTTACCGTACTGGCCCTGGTCCATTTTGACAGTTTGTATACAGGTTCGCTTACTGAACCCGATTTCGAAAGCATTCTTCCGGAGGTACTGGCCACCTACGTGCCCGTGGGATTGCTCGGATTCCTGATGGCCGGCCTTTTTGCGGCTTTTATGAGCAATTTTGCCGCCACCGTGAATGCCGCCCCGGCGTATATTGTGAACGATATATACAAAAAGTATATCAATCCCAATGCGGATGAGAAGAAATATGTCATGATGAGTTACGCCTCATCATTGCTGATTGTGATCATCGGCATCACCGTGGGCTTTCTCATCACCTCGATCAATGATGTGGTCCTGTGGCTTACGGCAGCCTTGTGGGGTGGATATACCGCGCCCAATGTTCTGAAGTGGTACTGGTGGAGGTTTAACGGATACGGTTATTTCTGGGGCATGGTGGCCGGCATCGGAGCCGCCCTGATCCTGCCTCTTCTGAACCTGGGAATCCTCCACAAGTGGCCTCTTCTGAATAATTTCAGTATGAACGCTTTTCCCATCATCCTGCTGGTTTCTACTGCCGGAAGTGTGCTGGGATCGTTGCTTACCAAACCCGAAGATCCTGAAACGCTGAAAAATTTCTATAAAAGCGTCCGCCCCTGGGGATTCTGGAAACCGGTCCACAAAATGGTGGTGCGTGAAGATCCTTCTTTCGAAGGCAACCACAATTTCTGGCTGGATATGTTCAATATTGTGGTGGGTATCGTGTGGCAAACCACCCTGATCGCTTTTCCCATATTCCTGGTCCTTCGCGAATGGACGCCATTCTTGATTGCCATCGGGATCATGGCAGGAACCACACTGATCCTCAAGTTTACCTGGTGGAACAAACTGAAAGATTAATTCCTTAAATCACTGGCCATGCAATACGGACATTTTGACGATCAGAACAGGGAATATGTGATAAACCGGTGGAAAACCCCCTATCCCTGGATCAATTACCTGGGAAACCGTGATTTCTTTTCCATTATTTCAAACACGGCCGGGGGATACAGCTTCTTCCGTGATGCCCGCCTGCGCCGCATCACCCGTTTCCGCTATAATAATGTTCCTCTGGATGACGGAGGGAAGTATTTCTATATCAATGATAACGGCTCGGTATGGTCGCCGGGCTGGAAACCTGTAAAAGAAAACCTCGACCGGTATACCTGCCGGCACGGACTGGGGTATACGGTGATCACGGCGGAGAAAAACCTGGTGGAAGCCGGGGTAACCTATTTTGTTCCTCTGGATGATCCCTGCGAAATCCAGTGGGTCAGACTGACAAACAAGAGTCCCCGTACGAAAAATATCCTTCTCTTCTCTTTTGTGGAATGGTGCCTGTGGAATGCTCTCGACGATATGACCAATTTCCAGCGTAATTTTTCCACCGGTGAAGTGGAGGCGGAAGGAAGTGTGCTCTATCATAAAACGGAATACAGGGAAAGAAGGAACCATTATGCATTTTATTCGGTCAACAAACCGCTGGCCGGTTTTGACACCGACAGGGAGACTTTCCTGGGCATGTACAACGGTTTCGACCACCCCGATACGGTTTTTTCAGGAAAGCCCCGGAATTCCATTGCCCATGGCTGGTCGCCCGTGGCATCGCATTGCCTTGAGATTTCAATGGAAGCAGGTGAAACACGGGATATTGTTTTTGTGCTGGGTTATGTGGAAAATCGCGGTGAGGAGAAATTCATATCGCCGGGAGTGATCAATAAAAAGAAAGCGGAAGCCATGATCAACCGCTACAGTACGTTCGGCAGGGTACGTGAAGCCCTCTCATCCCTGAAAGATCACTGGACCGGTCTTCTCTCCTCCGTCAGGCTGGAACATTCTGACCCACGGCTGACCCGTATGGTAAATATATGGAATCCTTACCAGTGTATGGTTACCTACCATATGTCTCGCAGCGCCTCCTATTTTGAATCAGGAATTGGCCGGGGGATGGGATTCCGCGATTCCAACCAGGACCTGGCAGGGTATGTGCACATGGCCCCTCATCTGGCCCGCCAGCGGATTATCGATATTGCCTCCACCCAGTTTGAAGATGGAAGCGCTTACCATCAGTACCAGCCTCTTACGAAAAGAGGCAACGGGGATATCGGAGGGAATTTCAATGACGATCCTCTCTGGCTTATTTTCGGAACAGCCGTGTATGTAAGGGAAACAGGCGACTGGTCCATTCTCGACGAGACCGTACCTTTCGATAACGATCTTTCCAGAACCGATACCCTTTTCGGTCATCTGGAAAGGGCCTTCCGTTACATATTGAATAACCGGGGTCCCCACGGCCTTCCCCTGATTGGCCGGGCCGACTGGAACGACTGCCTTAACCTGAACTGCTTTTCCACCAATCCCGATGAAAGTTTTCAAACAACCGGGAACCGGGAGGGAGGCAGGGCCGAATCGGTATTTATAGCCGGCATGTTCGTCCTGTACGGGAACGATCTGGCAGTCATGGCGGAAAAGAGAGGGTTGCATGACCTGGCGGCCGAAGTGCGGGGACATACCGCAAAAATGGCCGAGATCATTGGAAAATACGGATGGGACGGAGAATGGTTCCTCCGGGCCTATGACCATTTTGGCGAAAAAGTGGGAAGCAGGGAAAACGAAGAGGGAAAAATCTTTATCGAATCCCAGGGCATGTGCATCATGGCAGGAGTTGGTCACGGTGACGGGAAAGCGGTTCAGGCACTTGAATCGGTAAACCGATACCTGGCCTGCCCGTACGGCATTGTGCTGAACCATCCGGCCTATACCCGGTATTATCTCCAATTGGGGGAAATATCGAGCTATCCTGAGGGATACAAGGAAAATGCGGGAGTCTTCTGCCATAACAATCCCTGGATTATGATCGCAGAAACCTGCACAGGGAACGGCAATCGGGCGTTCGATTATTATACCCGAATAACGCCTTCCTATTCAGAAGAGATCAGTGATCTGCACCGTACTGAACCCTATGTGTACTCCCAGATGATCGCAGGCAAAGATGCAGACAGGCCCGGTGAAGCCAAAAACAGCTGGCTGACCGGCACGGCCGCCTGGTGCATGCATACCATTACCCAGTACATCCTGGGAGTGCGCCCTGAGTTTGACGGGTTGAGGATTGATCCCTGCATTCCTGACGAATGGGACGGTTTCCGTATGACCCGGAAATTCCGGGGGGCCGTTTATAAGATTGACGTGCTGAATCCCGGGCACAGGCAGAAAGGAATAAAGGAAATTCTGGTCGACGGGCAGCCGCAAACAGGTAATCTTATCCCTCCCTTTCCGGAGGGGACTATGCATACCATTCAAGTAATTATGGGGTAAACCCCCCGGAACAAAACAAAAATTTTACAGATATGAAACGAATCGCCCTCTGTTTTTTTACCGGAGCCGTGGTTACTACCTGTTTACTTTATATGACAGGCTGCGGTACCGGGTCTGGAGGTGCTGACAGAAACAGCCGGTCCGACTCCACCGGGCTGTTTCTGATCAACCAGGCAGGATATCAACCCGCTTCCGTGAAAATGGCTCTCCTGAGATTTCCCGCTACAGAATTCGAGGTGGTGGACGAAGAAACCGGGAAAACTGTGTTTTCAGGCAAGACCGGCGTCCCCCGGTACTGGTCGTTTTCAGGCGATACGGTAAGAGCTGCCGATTTTTCGGCCCTCCGTAAACCCGGAATCTACCGGCTTGTTACCCGCCAGCCTGCTGCATCTTCCTGGCCATTCTCCATCGGAGAAAATGTATACGGCGACATTGCCCTGGCTTCCTTACGTGCCTTTTATTATAACCGGTCAGGGATGGAAATTGCCCCGGAATACGGGGGGAAATGGGCCCGGCCTGCAGGCCATCCCGATACGGCGGTCATCATCCATCAATCGGCAGCCTCTCCATCGCGACCCGCAGGTACGGTGATTTCCAGCCCGGGGGGCTGGTATGATGCCGGTGATTACAACAAATATGTGGTAAACAGCGGGATCACTACGTATACCCTGTTGCTGTTTTTACAGCAATATCCGGAATACTGCCGGGAACTCAGCCTGAATATACCGGAAAGCAACAATGCCCTGCCCGATGTGGCCGACGAACTGATGTACAATCTGAAGTGGATGCTTACTATGCAGGATCCGGCCGATGGGGGAGTATACCATAAGCTAACCCATAAAAATTTCAGCGGGTTTGTGATGCCTCATCAGGTCACCGAACCACGGTACGTGGTACAGAAATCTACCGCCGCTGCCCTGAATTTTGCCGCAGTGACGGCCATGGCTGCCCGGGTGCTGAAAAATTATCCGGGGCCGGAGACGGAAAACCTGCCGGAAATATGCCTGCGGGCAGCCCGGAAAGCCATGGCATGGGCCCGGGAACACCCAAATGTTATATACCGCCAGCCCGCCGATATTCAAACAGGAGAGTACGGTGACGGGAACCTGGAAGACGAGTGGTTCTGGGCGGAAACGGAACTGGCTCTTACCGGGGAAGATCCCGGCACAGTAAATACCGGATATATCAGGGACCATGAATTCAGAACCCCCACCTGGAACCGGGTAGATATGCTCGGGTTATGGTCCCTGGTACTTTCCGGTCATGAAGCATTCCCTACGGCTGCCGGACTGGCTCGTCAGAAACTGATGGAACGGGCCGATATCCTGTTTGAGAAATACAGTGATTCTCCCTATCTGGTAAGCCTGGATCATTTCGAATGGGGCAGTAACGCGGAGGTGGCAAACCAGGCTTTGGTCAAGCTGATCGCAATGAACATTTCGGGTGATGAGAAATACCTTGCTGCCATACAGGGAGATGTTGACTATCTGTTGGGAAGAAATGCCACAGGATATTGTTTTGCTACCGGTTTTGGTTCCCGCTCACCCGTGAATATTCACCACCGCCCCTCCGCTGCCGACGGGATACCGGAACCTGTGCCGGGCTTCCTGGCAGGAGGGCCTAACACGCAGGTAATGCACGACTGCGGAACGCTGGTCAAAAGGTCTTCCTTTCCGGCCCGGTCGTATACCGATTCGGAATGCAGTTATTCCACCAATGAAATTGCTATCAACTGGAATGCCCCCTTCTTTTATCTGATGGGAGCCATGGATACCATGCAGCAAAAAGCTGCCCGGTAGGGAATGGTTCTTATGTGCTGATCAGGTCTTTCCGGGAGAAATCATCCACATTTTCTGCATATTCCGGCAGGCAATCGGGGCACAGGCAATCGTTGTACTTCTCCCTGATTTTAACCAGCACCTCGGGGGAGATCAGGTATTTCTCACACCAGCAGGGCCTGTCGGTTTGCTGAAAACAGGAAAAAGTGCGCCCGCACCTGGGACATTTTTTGGAAATTGCTTCCATACCGAAGATTATTTGCTCAGAGTAACGCTTACGCATTCCACCCTTCCTCCTACGGGTGGGTTCATTTTCGACACTTTGATCGTGGCCCTGTCTATCCCCGTCAGTTCGTCGTACAGGGCGTCGAGGATGCGGGAAGCAATATGCTCCAGAAGATGCGATTTTTTCTGCATCTCCCTTTTCACGATTTCATAGGCTTTCTGGTAATTTACCGCATCCCGCAGGTTATCGGTGGATGACGGAAGGGTCATATCGGTTTCCAGCGAAAGGTCAACCAGAAAACGGTTCCCTACGATCTGCTCTTCACGGAAGTGCCCGTGGTAGGCATAAAATTCCATATTTTCGATCCGGATCACTCCCATCGGGCCGGCCAAATGGTTCATTTATTTTGCAATGTTACGAATCATTATTTTACATTGTCCTTTTCCTGCCGGCTTTTATCCCCGATTTTTCAACATTTTTTCACCGTGAAGCAGAAATATGAATTTTATTTATATGTTTTTCCATCCTGTGCAATTTCCTCCTATTTTTGTAAGCTGTTTGCCAATCGCTTATTTTATTTCCGATGGAAGAAAAAAGATCATCCCTGAATTTTATTGAACAGATCATTACCGGCGATCTGAAAGCCGGAAAAAATAACGGGAAAGTGCATACCCGTTTTCCTCCCGAACCCAACGGGTACCTGCACATTGGTCATGCCAAGTCAATCTGCCTCAATTTCGGACTGGCCCGAAAATACGGAGGCAAATGCAACCTGCGGTACGATGATACCAATCCTACCAAAGAAGAACAGGAATATGTCGATTCCATAAGGGAAGATATCCGCTGGCTGGGATTCGACTGGGAAGAACGGGAATTTTATGCATCCGATTATTTCGACCAGTTGTACGTCTGGGCGGAAAAAATGATCATGGACGGCAAAGCCTATGTGGATGACCAGTCGGCTGAGCAGATTGCCGGGCAGAAGGGGACCCCCACGGTTCCCGGGAAAGAAAGCCCTTACCGCAACCGTGCGCCGGAAGAAAATCTCAGGCTTTTCAGGGAAATGAGGGACGGAAAATACGGAGAAGGGGAGAAAGTGCTCCGGGCCAGAATCGATATGGCTTCTCCCAACATGCATTTGCGTGATCCCATTATGTACCGCATTATGCACAGATCACACCACCGTACTGGCGACAAGTGGTGCGTTTACCCCATGTACGATTTTGCCCACGGACAATCCGATTATATCGAGGGGATCACCCATTCGGTGTGCACCCTGGAATTTGAGGTGCACCGGCCCCTGTACGACTGGTTCCTCGATCAGGTATATACTCCGGGAACCGTGCGTCCCCGGCAGATCGAATTTGCCCGCCTGAATCTGAATTATACGGTCATGAGTAAGCGCCGTCTCCTTGAACTGGTGCAGAAGGGTATTGTCAAAGGCTGGGATGACCCCCGCATGCCCACCATATCAGGTCTCCGCCGAAGGGGATATACCCCGCAATCCATCCGGGTTTTTGCCGAAAAAGTAGGAGTAACCAAAACCGACAGCGTGATCGATGTGTCGCTGCTCGAACACAGTGTGCGCGACGACCTGAACAGAATAGCTCCCCGTGTGATGGCGGTGCTGCGGCCACTGAAGGTGGTGATCGAAAATTTTCCTGAAGGAAAGGTGGAAATGCTCGAAACTGTGAACAATCCGGAGGATGAAAGCATGGGAACCCGGCAGGTACCCTTCAGCCGGGAATTGTATATTGAACGGGACGATTTTATGGAAGACCCCCCGAAAAAATTTTTCCGGCTGAAGCCCGGAGGAGAAGTCCGGCTGAAAAGTGCCTATATTATCCGCTGTGAAAAAGTAGTAAAGAACCATGAAGGAGAAATTATTGAATTACGCTGCACGTACGATCCGGATACAAGAAGCGGAAGCGGTGCGCAACGGAAAGTAAAGGGAACTCTTCACTGGGTGTCGGCCGCCCATGCCATTGATGCGGAAGTGAGGATGTACGACCGCCTGTTCAACGATCCCGATCCCCTGGGGCATAAAGACAGGGATTTTAAGGAATTCCTGAATCCCGATTCCCTGAAAATTATCACGGGTTGCAAACTGGAACCCCGGCTGGGGAATGTCCATCCCCTGGATAAGTTCCAGTTCCAGAGGGTTGGATATTTCTGTGTGGATCCTGACAGTACGCCCGGCAAACCGGTATTCAACCAAACGGTTCCGCTGAAGGATACCTGGGGGAAAGTGGTAAACCGGGGATCGTGATCATTCCGGTAGCCATTCCTGTGGTTCCGGCACAGAACCAGGCAGTCCCGAAGCGCATTCTTCGTTACTTTTCTTTATATTTAAGGGTTGAATACTTCTGAAAACCTCGAAGTGAAACGACAACGCCTGCTGACGGGTATCGGAATTGTTACGGCTTTCCTGCTGATAACCCTTTCTTCCTGTAAACGGGATGATGGCCTTTATATGCCCGTTGCGCATACCCTTCCGGTCGATGCCGATGATACCGCCGATTCGATTCTGATCAAGGCGGCCCATGTGGTTCCTACCCCTGAACAGGTTGCCGCCCTGCAGGATGAATTTATTGCATTTGTCCATTTTGGTCCGAACACGTTTACACAAAGGGAATGGGGAACAGGACGGGAAGATCCTGGCGTGTTCGACCTGCAAATCCTCGATACAGACCAATGGTGCCGGGCAATGCAGGCTGCCGGTATGAAAAGGGTCATTTTTACCGCCAAGCACCACGACGGATTCTGCCTGTGGCAGAGCCGGTATACACGGCATGGGGTAATGTCATCGCCTTACCGCAGCGGGAAAGGAGATGTGCTGAAGGAACTGTCGGCTTCCTGCCGGAAGTACGGAATCAAACTGGGTATCTATCTTTCACCGGCCGATCTCTATCAGATGGAAAGTCCCGGAGGTTTGTACGGAAACCTGAGCGAATATACTCCCAGACAAATACCCCGACCGGTGGAAGGACGCCCTTTTGAGAACAAAACCACCTTTCGCTTTGTGGTGGACGATTACAATGAGTATTACCTGAACCAGCTGTTCGAGCTGCTTACAGAATACGGACCCATTCATGAAGTATGGCTTGACGGGGCCCATCCAAAAAAGAAGGGGGGACAGAAATATGCTTTCCGTGCCTGGGAGAAACTGATCCGTACCCTGGCACCCGATGCCGTAATTTTCGGAAGGCAGGATATCCGATGGTGTGGAAACGAAGCGGGGCGTACCCGCAAAAGTGAATGGAATGTGATACCCTATTCCACCGATCCTGTCCGGATCGACCGGTTCGAAGACATCACGGCCGATTCAGTAGGATACAGGGAGCAGTTGCTGCAGGCTCGTTTCCTGCATTACCAGCCCGCAGAGACCAATACCTCCATCCGCGACGGCTGGTTTTACCGCGACGAACCCTCCCAGCGGGTGCGAACGGCAGAAGAGGTGTACGATATTTACGAAAGGGCCGTGGGGGGGAATTCCATTTTCCTGCTGAATATTCCTCCCAACCGGCAGGGACGGTTCCCTGAACGGGATGTGGCCGTGCTGGAAACGGTGGGCCGTCGCATCAGGAAAACCTACGGAAAAAACCTGCTGGAAGGGGCCAGGGGGCCTCTGGAAGTTCTCGACGGGGATAACCAAACCTGGATGCTGCCAAAAGGAAAAAATCGTCAGCTGGTGATTACTGTGCCCAGGCCGGTTACCGTCAACCGCTTTGTGATACAGGAGTCGGTGGCTACGCACAGTGAACGGATCGAAGCCCATGCCCTGGATGCCCGGGTAAACGGTGAGTGGAAGGAAATGGCAGCAGGGACCAATGTGGGGTATAAACGCATTCTGCGGTTCCCACCGGTCACTTCAAACAGCTTCCGCATACGCATTCTTCGAAGCCGACTTGTACCGGCCATTTCGGAGGTATCAGCCCACTTTGACAAACCTTCTGCCGGCATTCCTTCCGAATGATCCTTTCCTTCTTCTTCTTTCATAATCGCCATTCTTTTCTTACCTTCAAACCCGTCAGTATTATAAATTTTTACCATCATGTCCCAACAACATTCACGCAGACAGTTTCTTTTCAGAAGCCTGGGACTGAGCGCCGGGGCGCTCATGATCCCCTCGGTGAACCTGCTGGCCCGCCAGAAGGGGCAGGGCACCATCCCCCTCATTATAACCAGCCATTCCAACGAAACCGGACGGAAAGCCATGGAAGCCGGATGGGAAGTGCTGTTAGGGGGAGGCACGGCCATTGACGCAGTGGAAAAAGCGGCCAATATCATTGAAGTCGATCCCGAAGATACCAGCGTGGGCTACGGTGGCCTGCCCAATGAAAGAGGGGTTGTGCAGCTTGATGCTTCCATAATGGACGGGAAAACCTACAATGCCGGGGCGGTAGCCTGCCTGGAGAACATCAAAACCCCATCTTCCGTGGCCCGCCTGGTGATGGAACGTACCGACCATGTCCTGCTGGTGGGGCAGGGAGCCCTGGAATTTGCCCGTGCCTGGGGATTCCCAGAAGAAAACCTTCTTACCGGGAAAGCCCGGGAAATCTGGCTCCGCTGGAAAGAAAACCTCAGTGACCAGGATGACTGGGGAGCGCCTGAACATTTAATCGAATTGCAGAAGGAAGAAGCATACTGGCGTGATTTTCCCGATATTGAGCATCATTATGGCACCACCAATGTGCTGGCTGTTGATGCCGGCGGGAATGTGGCAGGCATCACCACCACCAGCGGCCTGAGCTTTAAACTGCCGGGACGCGTGGGTGATTCACCCATCATCGGAGCCGGTTTGTATGTAGACAATGAAGTGGGAGCCGCCGGAGCCACAGGCCGGGGCGAGGATGTGATCAAATCCTGTGCTTCCTATTACATGGTCATGAGAATGAGCGAAGGAAGATCTCCTCAGCAGGCCTGCGAGGATGCCCTGCAGATGATTATCCGTAAGTACCGCAAGGTGAATCCCGACTTTTTCCCTTCCGAAAAATTTGTGGCCATTAATAAGCAGGGCGAAGTGGGCTGTGCCATGATGAAAGGCGCCAGAATCCCGCTGATGTCTGTTATGAATGAAAAAGGTTACAGTAAGTATGAGGGAACCGTCGTAGTTTCCTGAACGGCGGTGTGAGTGATGCCCCCGGCAAAATAACCTGTACCATGGAAAAAATACTGATTCTGACAGCTGCCGTATGCTGTTTCGGAACATTACGGGCTCAGCCCGACTGGGAAAATCCTGCGGTTCTCGGTATTAACAAGGAACTGCCTCATGCTTCCCTTATCCCTTACCGCGATGCAGCCCGGGCATTTCAGGGAGAAGATACTGAAAGGGTGATCTCTCTAAACGGGAAATGGAAATTCCGTTGGTCACCCGATCCGGATTACCGTCCTGCCGAATTCTACCGCCAGGATTTCAATACCGGGAACTGGGATGTGATATATGTTCCCGGGAACTGGCAAACCCAGGGGTACGGTACTCCCATCTATTCGAATATTACTTATCCTTTCCGCAGAGACCCGCCACGGGTTACCTCAAACCCTCCCCCGTTTTATACCAGCTATGCGGCCAGAAACCCGGTGGGCAGCTACCGGAGGAACTTTGCCCTTTCGGCTGACGACCTGTCGGGGAATGTTTTCATTCATTTCGGAGGGGTGGAATCGGCCATGTACCTGTGGGTGAACGGGCAGAAAGTGGGATACAGCCAGGGATCGTATACTCCCGCAGAATTCAACATCACTCCTTATGTAAAGGAAGGGCAGAACAGTGTGTCGGTGGAAGTGTACCGGTGGTGCGACGGGAGCTACTTGGAAGATCAGGATATGTGGAGACTCAGCGGGATCTTCCGCGATGTGAATCTGGTGCTGCGTCCACCGGTGTACCTGCGCGATTTTTACCTGACTACCGACCTGGACGAGGATTACCGGGATGCCCGGCTGAGGCTGCAGACGGTTCTCAGGAACACCCATACCGCAGAAGCCGGAAGAATCGGGCTGAAAGTGTCCCTATACCATCCCTCCGGTGACCTAGTGGATGAACATTTTCTGGGAAAGGAAAATATTCGCATCCCGGCAGGTGATGAAAGTATGGTGATCCTTGAAAAATGGGTGGAACAACCTGCCCTCTGGACCGATGAGGAACCGAATCTGTATACCCTGGTCATCTCCCTGGAGCAGAACGGGAAAGTACTGGAAACCATACCCTGGGAATTCGGCTTTCGTGAAGTGGAATTGAAAAACAGGCAGTTGTATGTGAACGGGAAATCCATAAAGATCAGGGGAGTGAACCGGCACGAACACCATCCCCGCATGGGCAGGCATGTGGACATGCAGACCATGGTCAGGGATATCGGGTTGATCAAACGGGCCAATGTGAACCTGGTACGTACCTCCCATTACCCCAACGATCCACGATGGTACCGGCTCTGCGATGAATACGGGCTGTTTGTTATGGATGAGGCCAACCAGGAATCGCATGATTTCGGTACCGGAAGCCGGGTGCTGGGAGATCACCCCGGATGGAAAATGGCTCATGTTGACCGGGGCGTATCCATGGTGGAACGCGATAAAAACCATACCTGCGTGCTCATCTGGTCACTGGGCAATGAAGGGGGATCGGGCCGCAACCTGGTGGCCATGCGGAAAGCCATGGAAGAAATTGATACAACGAGGCCGTATTTTTATCATGCCGATATGCAGGTGTCCGATTTTCGCGATGCCGATTACCCTACCCCCGAAGAGCTGGCTGCCTGGGTGTGGGAAGATACAACCAAAATGCTCTTTATGCGGGAATATGCCCATGCTATGGGGAATTCCCTGGGGAACCTGAAGGAATACTGGGAGGTGATCTACGGAAACCCCTTGCAACTCGGTGGCTGCGTGTGGGATTTTGTCGACCAGGGCCTCATCAGGAAAGTGAATGAAATGGCTATGCCGGTTGAAAACTTTCATGCCGGAACCGCCCTGCGGAAAGGAGAATTTTTTGCTTTCGGAGGTGATTTCGGCGACAGGCCCAACGACGGAGAGTTCTGTATTAACGGACTGGTGGGACCCGACAGAATTCCCCATCCACACTATTACGAGCTGCAGAAAGTGTACCAGGGGGTGTGGATGGAGTTTGCCGACCCGGAGAAAAGAGAAATACGCATCGATAACAAATACTTTTTTACATCCCTAAACCGTTTCGATGCCTTATTTATCCTGCTGGAAGAAGGAATTGAAATAAAGAAAGTGGCGCTTCCGGCCATTGACCTTCCTCCCGGAGAAGTAATGAGCCTTCTCCTTCCGGTGGACCCGGCAGAAATGAAACCGGGTATGGAATATACAGGCCGGATGGAATTTTGTTTAAAGAAGGATCTGAAATGGGCTCCGGCCGGAACACCCGTTGCCACGGAAGAATTTATTTTGCAGGGAAAAGACCTGTCGGCCGGGGTTCCCGGTAATGGAGGAAAGCTGAATACAGAGGATAACGCGGAGGTGATCCGGGTGAAGGGAAAAAACTTTTCCGTTTCATTCAGCCGGGAAACAGGGGCTATGCTCTCATACCGGGTGAATGACCGGGAATATGTTGGCTCTTTCCCGCTGGAGCCGTATTTCTGGAAACCCGCCAACAATAACCAGCAGAGGAATGCCTATGAACAACGGCTCGGCGCATGGAAAGAAGCGGCTGCTTACCGTGAACCCGTTTCTTTCAGTATGGATGAAGAAAACGGACGGGTACGGCTTGATTACCTGTTTACTCTGCCTGTGGGGAACAGCCGCCTGCTGGTTTCTTACCAGGTGGATGGCAACGGGATGGTCAGTGTAAAGATGCACTATACCCCGGGCGAAGAAGATATTCCTCTAATTCCGAAATTCGGTATGCGTCTTTCCCTGCCGGTATCACTTAGTCAGATCACGTGGTACGGAAGAGGTCCCCATGAGAATTACCCCGACCGGAAAAGCAGCGCATTTCTGGGAAATTATTCCATGAACCTGGAGGAATTCATCGTTCCGTATATTTCCACCCAGGACAACGCCAGCCGGTGTGATACCCGCTGGGTGGTGTTTTCCGACAAACAGGGCAACGGCATCCGGTTTCACGGCCTTCAGCCCTTCTGCTTCCGGGCATGGCCCTATACCGAATACGATATAGAACAAACCACCCACGATTTCCAACTGCCCCGCCGCAACCAGACTACCGTCAATATCGACCTGTTGCTGCATGGGGTGGGAGGAAGCAACAGCTGGGGAAAACGGACCCTAGACAGGTATACCCTGAAAGGCGACCGGGAATGGTCGTACGGATTTTCTATCGGTCCGGCAAGTATAAACCCCTGAAAAGAAACATATTTACCAAAATCCTTAATACCATGATCATGAAAAAATTACTTGTTGTGTGTCTGGCATACTTCCTTCCCATCCTGTCTTATTCCCAGCCTGGCCGGTCTGCACCCGAAATAAGGCAGTGGCACCTGAAGGAGATCAGGATGCGCGATGTGTGCATCCTTCCCGATCCGGTTACGGAAACCTATTATATGATAGGGATGGGGAGACGGAACGTACCGGTGTATACCAGCAAAGACCTGGTCACCTGGGAGGGTCCCGAGATCATATTTACCCCTGCTGAGGATATCTGGGGCGATATCCGTGTGGTAAACATCTGGGCCCCGGAAATGCATTATTACAAAGGGAAATACTACCTGTTCCTCACGTTTGATACCCGCAACAGGTTCCCCGAGCAATGGCGTAACTGGTTGCCACGTGTGACGAGAGGCTCGCAGGTGCTGGTGGCTGAGCATCCCAAGGGGCCCTATACCCCTTTTGAGAACCGTTCCACCCTTCCGCCCGATATGATGACCCTCGACGGCACCCTGTGGGTGGAAGACGGAATTCCTTATATGGTGTTCTGCCACGAATGGGTACAGATTAAAAACGGCACCGTTGAATACGTGCAGCTGGAAGATGACCTGTCGAAAACGGTGGGCGAGCCGATGAAGTTGTTTGACGGAAGTGATGGCCCCTGGGTGAAAAAGTCCGACCAGCACGGATGCCATGTCACCGACGGACCTTACCTGTAGACCAGCAAATCAGGAAAACTGTTCATGATATGGACCAGCCATGGCTACACCGGATACACCTGCGGAATAGCCATCTCCGAATCCGGGAAACTGGCCGGCCCGTGGAAGCAGCAGGAGGAAACATTGTTTGCGGAAGACGGAGGCCACGGGATGCTGTTTACTACCTTCGACGGCAAACTCATGATGGTTCTGCATGCGCCCAATAATCCTGCTGCCCAACCCCGTATTTTCGAAATGGAAGATACGGGTGAAACCCTGAGAGTGGTGAAGGAATTTACGGGGACGGAGTTTTGACGGAAAAAGACGCGGGTATCGAAAACGGTACCTGAAATTTCGTTTCCGATATAAATAATAAACATGGCAAATGTTGAAACATGGCAGTGCTTGAAGATGGGGATTTGATACTGAGGCCTCTGCGGCCACAGGATGCCCCAATTCTGGCCGGTCTGGCCAATAACGAAAAGATCAGCATCAACCTGAGGGATTCCTATCCCCATCCCTATACACTGAAAGATGCTTATGATTTTATCCTTGTGGCTACTCACGGCCGGTCAATGAGGATATTTGCCATTGAATGGAAAGGCCGGTACGTGGGGAATGTTGCCATACACCCTGAAAAGGATGTCTACCGCCGTTCGGGAGAAATAGGTTATTTCCTCGGAGAACCTTACTGGAACATGGGTATCATGACACGGGCCCTGAAGCTGGCCGTAAAATATGCCTTCGATGAACTTGACCTGGTCAGGTTGCATACCGGGGTGTTTGAATACAATGTGGCTTCGCAAAGGGTGCTTGAAAAATGTGGTTTTGAGAAAGAAGGGGTGTTCCGGAAAGCAGTATTCAAGCAGGGGAAGCTGGTGGATGAGATCAGGTATGCCCGGCTCAGGGAAGATGTCAGGTGAAAGAGGATGCTATTGTAGCCCACCGGTATAGTAAACAATGGGAAAGCACAGGGAACATACCGGATTCAGTAAACTGCGCATGGGGGATGTGTTTACCCCCCTGTACTGGGGTGAATTTGCTGTGGAAAAATTCGGGATATTCCGTTCCTGGCTGGCAGGTGCCCGCATTTTCGATCCAACCATGGGCGCCGGCAACCTGCTGGAAGCCCTGATCACCACCGGCCTGAAATCGGGATATTCCCTTTCTGCCCTTCCGGTAGACAGGCTGTTCGGGAATGAATTGAATACAGAGAATTACCGGGAAGCTCTGAAACGGTTCCGGGAGAAATACGGACTGGATATGTCGGCTCAGTTTAGCCGGGCTGATATACTGAAACTCCCTGCCTTTCCATCCGATTTTCTGTTCGGGAATCCCCCCTGGGCCAATTATACCGACCTGCCTGACAGATACAAGGCCTTTGTGAGAAAGGAATTTGTACGAGCCGGACTGACCGATAATTCCCGCAGCCTGCTGCTGGGCGGATCCCGCGTGGACCTGGCGGCCCTGGTGGTTAGAAAAAGCATTACAGATTTTCTGAAACCCGGGGGAGAGGCTATTTTTTTTATGCCTCTGTCTCTGTTACTGAATGAGGAAGCCAGCCGGAAATTCCGTTCATACAGGGCAGGCACCACTTCTTATGCCCTGCAACGTGTGATCGACTTGCAGGGGACCGGAATCTTCAACGGTGTTTCCACCCGCTTTGGCCTGGTGCATTTCCGGAGGGATGCACGGGTGTGTTTCCCTGTTCCCTGGGAAAGAAGGGAAAAACAGCAGTGGATTACACGGCTGGCACAACCCCTGTTGCAACCCGACAGCCCACTGAGCATACTGGATGAAAGCATGAATCATCCGCTGAAAGATTTCAAACCACTGAGCCTCCACCGGAAATCGGCTCCCCGGCAGGGCGTTAATACCTGTGGAGCTAACCATGTATTCTTTTTCGATAGCTATGAACCGGTTGATGAGGATACCTGCCGGGTAAACCATGAGGTATTACTGCCTTCCCGGTTTGTTTTTCCCCTGATTACACGGAAAAATTTTGCAGAGAACAAACCGCAACCCCGGAAATGGGTGTTGCTGCCATACCGGGAAGACGGTAAGCCGCTTACGGCAGAAGAAATCAATCAATACCCCGCCCTGGAAGATTATCTCCTCCGATACCGGTACATTCTGGAAAACCGGAAGGGCAGAATGGTAGGATCGCGCATCAGAAGCGGTACATGGTGGGCCATGCTGGGGGTAGGAGCTTACAGCTTTGCTCCGTGGAAGGTGGTGTGGGAAGCATACGGAAAGAAAACCTTCCGGCCGGTACTGTTTCCGCGACACTGGCAGGCCAACCAGTCACTGCAGGCTTTTATTCCGGCTACCGGCCTGAAGGAAGCCCGGCGTATCCTGGAGGAACTACGCCAGCCGGCCATTGAGAAGTACCTTCTGTCGCTGCAGATGCAGGGTACCATGAACTGGGCTCAACCCGGCCGTATCAAAAACCTGATCCGGTTTATCTGAGTTTTTCGGGGTGTGTTATTCCAGTTGATAAACACGTACATAGTCAATTTCCATTACGGCCGGGAAAATCGAATTGTCCACACCTTCCACACCTCCGTACGTTCCGCCAACGGCTACATTGAAAAGGAAATAAAACGGCCGGTCAAACGGCCAGTTTTCCTGGTCATACCCGGCCGGCCGGTGATAGGTAAGGATCGTGTTATCAGGATGGTCAATATAGAAATACAGCCGGTTATAAGTCCAGATCAGGCCATAAACATGAAATTCCTCTTCAGCTGTTGGTAAATGAATGTGACCCGAAGTGATGGCATTGCCCCGGGCATGGTTGTTGCTTTCGATGTGTATGGCGCTGCCAACATGATCAGGGTTCCAGCTTACGTATTCCATGATATCGACTTCTCCGCACAGAGGCCAGGGGGTTCCTTCCTGAATGGACTTTCCCAGCATCCAGATGGCCGGCCAGAGGCCGGGTCCTTTGTATTCAGGCATTTTGGCCATTATTTCGAACCGCCCGTAAGTAAAACTTTCCCTGCTGTTGATACGAGAAGAGGTATAATCCCTCACCTGCTGTCCTTCCCCTGTTTTTATTACGTTTATTTTGAGTTTCCCGCCGGAAAGGGAAGTGTTCAGCCCGTTCGTGTAATTCTGCCATTCTTTGTTTCCCCATCCTGTGGCCCCCGTTTCATGATCCCACTTTGTGTGATCGATTTCTTCCGTCTCAAACTCTTCCGACCACACTAGTTTATAGTGGTCGGGATAATCGGGATCATCCGACGGAATGATAATATTCCTGGTTATGCTTTTGGAAATCCCGTTGCGGCAAATTTCTAGTTCCAGCGGGTATGTATCTCCCATGGCAAGGTACAGCACCCTGGTTTCGCCGGGAACTCCGGGGTATTTCCTTCCCGGGTATTTCCAGGTGATGCTGTCGTAGTCACCGGTGCTTTGATCGGTCAGCCTCACATGATTGGATGAATCCGGAATGATTTCGTATATAAAATCGGGATTCGGAGCACTGTATTCCACAGTGACCGTTTTAGTTACGGATTTCTTGTCCGTTTCGTTGCCGTTGGTTCCCCACACGGTCAGGGTTACCGGATATTCTCCTTTCTGCTCATAAAATATGGAATAGGTCAGCCTGCTGGCAGGTTGTTTTGCCGTCTGTTCGCCGTTGCCGAAATCCCATTGCATGTAGCTGTGTTCTCCTGTAGTGGTATTGACGAACCGCAGCACGTTGGGATCGTCTTCCGACAGGGTAACTGTGAAATCGGGAGTGAAATCCTGATACTGTTCATTGTGGCAGGAGGGCATAGCAATTACGGGAAGGGTAATGAGGAGGATGGTGAGAGAAAATGATCTGGACATATTTCTTCGGGTATTATTGTTGGCTATACGAAAGTAAAAAGAGGATTTTATACCGGCCGGTATAAAACCCTCTTTTCCTGAAACATTCCGGTATTATTCTGCCGGCTTGAAATGCCAGGTCCAGCCTGTGCCCCAGGCATTATTATCCACATACAGGATCATTTCATCCCCGGTCAGCGAAATGATCTGGTACAGGCCGTCGTGGTTCCCGATATCGTAACCCTCTGTGGCGGCCCCTCCGAGAATATTGGGTCCGTTTACCTTGAGTGTCTGGTTCTTGACATCCAGTACGAAACTGCCCGCCTCGGGATCGGCATCGGGTGCCGCATAATAGGTGTAATTGGCAGCTCCGTCCAGGTCAAACACCATTTTCCCCGACGCATCTACCGGGGGCATGTCGCCCGAACCCCCTGCATTCCACCACAGTTCCTCCCAGTTATAGGGAGCCGACATATACCACCAGCGTTCCCCGTCGCCGGGGACACCGTCAAATACCCAGGTTTTGCCGGCAGCTGTATTTTCGCTGACCAGGTCATACCAGTCCTGGTTAAGGGCATGGTCGAGCTGGTCTACCTGGACATCAATGGTCTTTTCGAAAAATTCGGCTCCGAGGGTTCCAACAAAAGTGAATGTGTTGGTCCCGGGAATGGGATAAATAAATGTCACCTTGTTGGTCAGGGCCTTCCCCAGGTTGTAATTCCAGTAACCGGTTACTCCGGGGGTGGTCATTTCCAGGGTGATCTCATTTCCGCCCTGTGTGCTCTGGGTTGCCACGAGAGTCACTCCGTCAACCGTTGTGCTGTTTTCAAGGGTTTCCCTTTCAGCGATGGGTTCACAGGCGATAAAGGCCAGTGTGAGGATCCCGGTAAAGAGGCTTGATATGATTTTGTTTTTCATTGTTCTGTATTTTTTGATTTCCATCATCATTTTTTACCAGCCCGGATTTTGTTGATACACGCCGTTGGAAAGCCGGATCTCCGTTTCCGGTATGGGCAGCAGGCCCTTGGTCTCGGGCCGGTATGTCACGCTGTACTCTGCATCCATGCCCGAGTTTCTTACATCCAGGGTATAGTCGAAGGCGGTATTCACATCGCCCCAGCGTACCAGGTCGAACCAGCGCAATCCTTCAAAGGCAAATTCGTATTTGCGCTCTTCTTTCAGGTTTGCCAGTGAATAGGTTCCGTGAGGAATCAGTTCGGCCCGATCCCGTACCTCGTCCATTCCGTCCGGGGTTTGCGTGATCTCCGAGTGCATGAGCAAAACATCGGCAAAACGCAGCAGGATATAATCCTGGGCATGCCACAGCTGCATGTCTTTGTTGGTGATACCGTAAACGTAATAGAACATGCCGCATACTCCGTCAGGACCGTCATGCTGCAGGCTGTGATATTTCTTGTTAAAATAGCCTGTTTCATGGTCTCCCTTGTCCCCTGCATAATCCTGTGTTCCCATTTCTGCGCTTCCGGTTTCCAGGATAGAGCCTTTCTTTCTCGGGTCGTTGTCGTCCCAGCCCTGCCAGAACTGGTAATTCACGGTTCCCCAGCCCCATCCCTGGCCGAACGGGACCAGGGAATTGTCACGCATGCCGAAGTACAGAGGCAGCCGGTTGTTGTAATACTGGCCCCACTGCCAGTTACCGAAAGCATACCGGGTGACAAACATGGTTTCAAAATTCCCGGTTCCGATGTTGGAAAAAGGCCCGTCCTGTCCCACCCAGGCAAGGCCTTCGGCCTCTGCCCAGGGCAAAACCACGGCACCGGCACTCTCATTTATGTATGAGTATGGCCACAGGTTCCGGAAGTCTTCTGCCAGCTCATGGTCGCTGTTGTCAATACAGTCTTCCAGGTATCCGGCCACCTGCGTGGCTGACAGGGATCCGCCGTCGGCCAGGGGAAGCTCGCTGGTCGATGAATTCTCCATGTTGGTCATATAACCGGTATAAAAAAGGTATACTCTTCCCAGATAACCTTCAGCCACCCATTTGGTTGCATGACCGTACCGTTCGAGCGGGATCTCGGTGATCGGTTTGCCGGGCATGGTTTCAATGGCCATGACCAGATCGGATGCGATCTGTGCGAAGGTTTCCGTAAAGGATGCTCTCGGGACATCCCTTGGTGCATCAACGGAAAGGATCAGGGGCACCCCGCCAAAAAATTTGCCCAGTCTGAAATAAAAGAAAGCCCTCATGAAATAGGCCTCTCCCAGAGCCTGGTTCTTGAACTCGGTGGCTTCTTCCTCGGTATAGAAATGTTCCGAGAAATCGGCATCCTGCACTTTCTCAATAATGGTGTTGGCCCGGTAGATACCGTTGTACGATTGTTTCCAGAGGTCGTGATAGGTATCTTCCTCGGGATCCGTGAAATCATCAATCCTTTTTGCGGTTTTGTCATCGGGTCCTCCGCCTCCCAGCATCATATCCGAAAGGAGGTTTGCGGCCAATCCTTCCATACTGAGCACATCGGGGGTGTACATGGCATGGTATACACCTGCCATGGCTTCGTTGATATCCTGGGGTGTCTCGTAGTAATTATCCAGACTTTTCTCATACAGGTTTCTTGTATCCAGAAAGTCTTCACAGCCGGTAGCTATGACCACCAGGAGTGTAACAGAAATGATATATATAAGTTTCTTCATGGGTTGTTTGTTTTTTCTGTTTTAAAAAGAAACACTTAAACCGAACATCACCGTTCTGGCCTGCGGGTATAAACCAAGGTCTATCCCCGATGCCCAGCTTGCATCATGTCCGAAACTCACCTCAGGATCCATTCCGTCGTATTTTGTGAAAGTGTGCAGGTTTTTGAAGGCCACATACACTTTGGCACTTGAAACGGCATTGAAGTCCCTGAGCAGGTCGTCCAGCATATATCCCACCGTGAGGTTGCTGATCCTCAGGTAATCGGCGTCATGGATATAGATATCGGATATGAAGTTCGTGTTCCTGTGGGAAGAAGAACTCAGGCGAGGGATCCGGTCTGAGGTTCCTTCCCCGTGCCAGCGGTTGAAAATATCGGTGGTATAGTTCTGGTCGAAATTGTCGGCGAACGAACGGTATGACCTTGCTACCTGCATTCCAAAACGCCCTGTGAGGGTGGCGCTGGCATAGATCCCTTTGTAATCGGCATGCAGTTGCATGCCCAGTTCGAAATCGGGATTCGGATCCCCAATCATGACCTTGTCCTGTTCATCAATCACCCCGTCCAGGTTCTGATCGACAAACTTGATGTCACCCGGCCGCTGGTCGCTGAAGTAGGGAGTTCCTTCCGGCGTGACGTAGGCATCCACATCGTCCTGGTTCTGCAGGATTCCGTCGGTTTCAAAACCATAGAAATACCCGATGGGATAACCCACCTCGCACCGCGAAATGGCTGCCGTTCCCTGCGACAATACGTGTGCGGGACCGTGAATGATCCCGTCGGCATTGGCGATCCGGGTAATTTCGTTGTGGTTGTGTGCTCCCATTACCGAAATACCGTAGTTCAGGTCGCCGAAACTGTCGTCCCAGCCAACCGACACTTCAAATCCCCTGTTCATGATATCCCCTCCGTTGATCCACGGGGCGTCGGCGCCTGCCGTTCCGAGTATGGGGGCTACCACCAGCCAGTCTCTGGTCATTTTCCGGTACCAGTCAAAAGTGAGCGACATGCGGTGGTTGAACAACCGGGCATCCAGCCCGATGTTGAGCTGTTCCGAAGTTTCCCATGTTACATCGGGATTGGTAACGCGGGCAGGTACGGCTGTGGGTTGCGAAACGGTTTTGGATTCACCGAAATAGTATCCCGGGCTCAGGTATCGGATGGTTGAACTGTAAATGAAATTATCGATCGATTGGTTTCCGTTCTGCCCCCAGCTGGCCCTGAGCTTGGCAAAATTCAGCATGTCAGATGTGCCGATCATGAAGTCTTCTTCGGAAATTACCCATCCAACGGCTACTGAGGGGAAGGTTCCCCATCTTTTGCCTTCCGCAAAATTGGACGAACCGTCGGCCCGCATGATGGCGGTGAACAGGTACTTTTCCCTGAAGTTATACTGCAGCCTTCCGATATACGACATGATCCCCCCTCCTCCGGCAGCCCAATCGGCTCCCCAGGTGCTGATAGAGTTCACATCGCTTTTATCTACATTGTTCAGATAGGCATAGTCGGGATCCTGAAACCTTGAATCGGCCATCCATCCCCCTACTTCCCTGTTAATCTGGTTCTTGTACAGTTCGTTCCCCACCAGGGCGGTGATCCTGTGATCGCCCAGGTGCAGGTCGTAGGTCAGGGTGTTGGTCCATGTCCAGTTGTTCCCGAAATACATGTTCTGGTTTACAGCATCCTTGGGATTGCTGTAAAGTGTTCCCAGGGCGTATGTGGGGCTCCACGACCTGCCGCTTCCAAACCAGGCATCAATACCAAAGGCCGAACGGTACACCAGATTCTTAATGGGCTGGATTTCCGCATACACATTTCCCTTGATGTCGTTCCCCTTGTACCAGCCGTAATTGTGCCTGTAAAAACAGGTGGCCAGCGGGTTTGTCTGGTTGTTAGATATTCCTTCCAGGATGGGGGTAAAACCATGGGGATCGGGCGACTTGTCCCAGTATGCCGGCATCAGCGGGTTGATAACCAGAGCGTCGTGCAGGTCGTTCCAGTAAATATTCCCTGTTCCCACCGACCGGTTCACATTATTGGTGTAGGTGAAATTTTCACCCACCTTAATGATGTCATAGTCGTCGGCCCGGTACAGAATATATTCCGTATTGATCCTGGCCGTCATCCTCTTCAGGCCGGCATCGATCAGATCACCGGCAATGATCCCCGTCTGGTCGAGATAAGAAAATCCCAGAGAGTAAATAACATTGCTGCTGCCTCCTGTAACCGACAGGGCGTGGCTTACCATGGGGGCATCCTCCTTGGTGATCTCGTTGATCCAGTTGGTTCCCTCCCAGCCGTCCTGCAACATAGCCCATATCTCTTCACCGAGCTGAGTGCCCAGGTCATCGGGGAAATTGTTGTTCAGCCAGCTGTTGTTCTTCAGCATGGTTTCCCAGTCATAGGGCTCCAGGCCGTCGTTTACCCGGCCCTCGTCCATGATATACATGTACTCCTGAGCCGTCAGGGGGGTCAGGTTCCGGTAAATGTTCTGCAGTCCGTAATAGGTGTCGTACCGTACCATCGGCCGGGTGCCTCTTTCACCCTTGCTGGTGGTTACCAGGATCACACCGTTGGCGGCCCTGGCCCCGTAAATGGCAGCCGAGGCAGCGTCTTTCAGAATGTCGACCGATTCAATGTCCGACGGGTTCAGGTAATCGATGTTGCCTACCGGAACCCCGTCTACAATGTACAGAGGATCCGCATCGTATATGGTTCCCATCCCGCGTATGTGTACCTTGGTGCCCGCTCCGGGCTGACCATTGTTCCGGGTAATGCTTACACCGGGAGTGAGCCCCTGCAGGGCTTCCATGGCAGTTCCGGTGTTCAGCTCCGCGATTTGCTCCCCTTTCACATTCTGGTTGGCTCCCGTGATCAATGCCTTCTTCTGGATGCCGTATCCTGTTACTACCACCTCTTCCAGGTCAATGAGCTCCGGAACAAGTGCCACATCTATTCTCGAGGATGTAACGGTAACTTCCCGTGTCTGCATACCCAGAAAGGAAAAAACAAGCACATCATTCACGGAGGCCTCAATGGAGTATTGGCCATTGCTATCGGTTGTTGTACCAAAAGTGGTCCCTTTGATAACCACAGCCACACCGGGTATCGATTCACCGGTAGATTCCTCGGTGACCGTCCCCGTTACCGTCAGTCGCTGGCCGTAAAGGCCAAGACTGATGAAAAAGAGAATCATCACAAAAAGTTGTTTCATAGTGTTGGGTTTTTTGTTTTGGTTAGGATGAATATTTCAGCAGAAATTCCGGATGGGACCGATACGCTGCGATCAGATGCCGTTCCGGGAACAGCCCGGCTATGCTGTGCAATCTGAAAAAAATAGGGATTACAGATGCCGAACGGGGAAAGTGCCTGGGAGCTTTGTTCTGCATAGCTGCTGCTTGTGAACAACTATAAAATTAAACATACTTCATCCCCCGCATTGATACTATTTTGTCCGTTTATTATAATAATTTGCTTATCCTGCTCTTATCAGCCGTGGATTTGCCTGATAGTGTATATTGTACACTTTATTTTCGTACGGAGAGGAAGGGGAACATACGAAGAGATGATTTTATTCCGGTAAGCCCTGCAGCAGGTTCGCACTGTACCATTTTCGCCTTCCTGACTGAAAATCTCTTCCTTTAAAAGCGGGGCGTCCCACAGAAGGCGGAGTGGAGTGTGAAAGGAGGGATGCCCTGCTGAAGGCGGGTTGGATTGGTTGGTTCCCCTAAATATATTCTTTCTTAAGGCCGGGAAATGATTATTTCCCGGCCTTTGCTTAAGAATCTTTCCATCAAACCCCTTCCGTCTTCCGCCTGTCGGCGGATTCCACCTTCCCCTTCATAGGAAGGATATAAGGGTGTATGTATGCGGTTCCGACAATATGGGCGGCAGGGTGGTTGATTGCCTCCCAAAGCCGGGGAAATCCGGTTTTAATAAATAAGTATCCTGACAGGCGTCCCTTGCGTAAGGCCTGCTCTCAGAATAGTATTCTGGGAATAGCGGCAGATCCTGTTATCTTCTGCCCCGGGGCGGCAGGCTCGAAACAAAATCGATTAATGACTGATCAAAATTATACCGTACTTCACACTGGTTATCAAATACCATGGTGGCCCCTTCTTCCGGGGAATAGGGTGCCCATTCCGGCAATTCTTGGCAGTTGGGATCGCCGGTTTTCACAAAGCTGATCCAGGCTGAACTGATTTTATCGGCAAGCTCGTAGGCTTCTTTCCCGCCACCGGTTAACGTGCGTGCCATGGCAATGTTATTGAACATGAAAGGCAGTTCCATTCCATGGGCTGCTCCCAGGCTGCCATCATTCACCGGCGACTGCCATTCAAACAGATAAACATACGCGGGTGCACCACCCTGTGCATTCTTGACAGAGGCCTGCTTAATGGCGTTCGTACGAACGGATGTGGTGAGAATATGCTGAGGCTGGTCGTCGTCAGGATAGGCTTCCTGGTATGCCGCAATATACTTTTCGGCATTTTCTGCCCCATAACGTTCGGTAAGCGTGGCTTTAACCTGCTCCATGGTCTGGGGAGTGATGATCTGGCGGTTCCGGTACCCGAATTCGTTCAGGTTGGAGCCGATCAGCATGGGCACGTCTTTTGAGAATTCTGCGGGGGTAGGTTCGAACGGATGTTGCGTTATGTATTTCCCGTCCACGGTGGGTCCTTCTCCTCCCCTCATCATGAATTGTCCCGATTCTCTCATTTTCATCGAAGCGCGCCGGCTGGCCGCCACAAGTTCCTCATAAGTGAAATCGTTCAGCTTGTCTGCCTCTTCGGGGGTGATGCCCAGTGCCTCTATGAAGGCCAGGCCGAAAGCCTTGCTGGCTTCACTGTTACCGACCGTCAGTGTCGATCCGCTCTGAACAATGGCCCGGTGGAAAAGTCCTGATGCCGAAGGCATGGCCATCAGGGTGGATACTTTCCCGCCGCCGCCCGACTGACCGTCAATGGTTACCATGCCCGGGTCTCCTCCGAATTGAGTAATATTGTCATGAACCCACTGCAGGGCGGCTACCAGGTCCTGCATCCCAAGGTTCACCGATTCGGAATATTTTTCTCCCACACCTCTCAAATCAAGGTAACCCAGGGTGTTCAGCCGGTGGTTGACCGTAACCACCACGATATCGCCTTTGGCAGCCAGTGAACGCCCATCGAAGAAAGGCAGCTGGTTGGCCGAACCGGCAGAGTACCCTCCGCCATGGATCCATACCCATACCGGGCGTTTTTTGCCGTCGTTGATACCCTGCGTCCACACATTGAGAACCAGGCACTCTTTTTCATCCATCGGTTCGATGCAAAACTGGAAACCGAAATTTTCATCACTCTGTCCTCGCCAGTTCTGTGCTTTGTTCTGCATGGCCTGCGGGCCGTAAATGGTACACTGGCGTACATCTTCCCATTTATCGGGGGCCTGGGGAGGCATGAAGCGGTCGGCGCGGGCATAGGGGATGCCTTTGAAGGCAAAGATGCCGTCGTCGATATATCCGCGGACTTTTCCGTATTCGGTGGAAACCACTGCGATGTTTTCGCCTGCCTCAATCGGGCCCTGCCCCGGCTGGCTGCAACTGTTAGCTGCTATGATTCCAAATGTCAGGGCAATGATCAGTGGAATGTGCTTTGTCATGATAGTAACTTTAGTGAATGAAGAAATAGATTATTAAACAATACTATCCCAAAATCTGCGGATTCAACATCAAATACCTGCCAATTTTTTCCATTAATCAATCATTTGCCGGAGAATTTCCCCAAAGGGTTAGGTCCCGGGGCCGGGAAATCACAGATCTTTTCCATCCGGAGTATTTTACCATATGCTTGGTTCCCTTCGCAGCCACCCTATCTTAAGATGGGAAAGATTTAAAAGGTGGTTGCCCCGTCAGGGGAAGCTACTCGCCCTGACGTGTGGTGTCAGGGCTCGTGGGCCTCTCGGGAAAAGTCAAACCACCAAAGAAAGTTCCCTGCGGGGACCAATTTTTCGCGGCCCGGCATCAATGAAAGAACTTTCATTCTGCCGTGCCGCAAAAAAATGGCCGCAACCTGCGGCTGCGGCCTTTCTTAGGTGGTTGCCCCGTCAGGGCTCGAACCTGAACTCTTCTGATCCAGAGTCAGACGTGTTGCCAATTACACCACGGGGCAATCTGCTTTTCCGGTGTGCAAAGTTATGGATTTTTGCGAATTGAACAATATCAACACCCCATTTTGCCTACCGGCTTTTTATTATACCGGGAATCATTCTTTGCACCGAGGAATGATGATTCTATGACCAGACAGGGCAACTACGTAGAAAACTACGTAGAAAACTACGTAGTTGTCTACGTAGATATATATCGTATGGCAAGTAAAAGAGCCTGTTATTTGTGTAAAAATAGTGAAAAACCAACAACATAAATGAAGCAAAGCCCGGGGGAGGGGTGCGGTATAATGATTCCCCGCCCGCGGGATTATGCTTCATCCTCCCCGTTGTCATACAGCCGGGTGAACTCCCAGGTGTTGCCCGTATGGTCGAGGAAACGGATGAAATCATTCATGGGAAGCACCAGGCTCGCCGTGTTGATGCAGGGATGGAAGGAAATACGCTCCGCATGCCGCAGGTTCCCGTCAAGAAACACATGCACGTGGTTCTCCCGGTCGTTGATCAGGCCGAAAGGCGTTACCGACCCCGGGGTGAGTCCCAGGTATTTCTTCAGCCGCCTTTCCGAGGCGAATGACAGCTTCCCCTGCCTGAGCCGTTTCTCCAGGTCGTGGATATCGAGCACCTGACGGTAATCGATGATCACCAGGTAGTGCCGGTTTCCTTTATGGTTGCGGAAAAAAATGTTCTTGCAGTGGGCCGAATTGATCCCCTTCCAGTACTTCGAGGCTTCCTCCACCGTGGGAACCGGCGGATGCTCATGGTAATCGAAGGAGATGTTCAGCTCTTCCAGTATCCTGTAAAGTTCGGGCTGTCCGCGCATGGTTTTTTTCCGTTTTCAGGCAAAAATAACAAATCCGTTCTGGAATACTGCCCCCGTATGGGTTGGTAAAACGCAGAAAACATTGAAATTCAAATTTATTAACCGGGTACTTTTTAGACTCTTTTCCCCAACAGGGTATATTGGAACCGATTTTTTCCTATATTCGGCCTGTTAAACCAAATCATTGTAACCATGCGAAAACTTACCCTTATCTTCGTTTTGGCGGTGTTCCTGTCTGCCTCTTCCTACTCGGGGGGACTGGTAACGAACACCAACCAGAGTGCGGCCTGGGTTCGGCTCCTGGTCAGGGATGCGTCTCTCGGCATCGATGCCGTGTATTACAACCCGGCCGGACTGGGATACCTGTCCAACGGTTTTCACCTTTCGCTGAACAACCAGTTTATCACACAGAATAAGGATGTGACCAGCAGTTTCACACTGCTCAACCAGGACAAATACCACGGGGCGGTTTCGGCTCCCCTGTTTCCGGGTATTTACGCGGCGTATAAAATGGACAAGCTTGTTTTCTCACTCGGGTTCAATCCTGTGGGTGGAGGTGGCGGGGCCGCTTACGAAGACGGTGTGCCCATGTTCGCCATGCCAATCTCCGAACTGGTCCCCCTGATGTCGGGATTGGGAGTAACCGATTATTCCTACGATGTGTTCTTTGAAGGTACTTCGGTTTTCTTCGGGGCACAGCTGGGGGTAACTTATTCCATCAGCGACATGATATCGGTGTATGCCGGGGCACGTTATGTGTTTGCCAACAATACATACAACGGATACCTCAGGGATATTGCCGTTATTGCCGGAGGCGAGGCCATTGCTCCCGGTACCCTGCTGACCAATACTGCCAACACCTTGTATGCCACAGCAGAGAGTCTGCAGCCCATAATCGACGGAGGATATGGCGGTCTAACCCTGGAAGAAGCCGAAGGGTACGGTATCATTGATTCAGATACCCGTGCACAGCTTGAAGCCGGTGCCACCTCCATCGGCCTGGATCCTTCCACTGCTACCATTACCGTGTTGCAGGGAGGATTCGATACGGCCGGCGACCAGACCTCGGCCCAGGCGGCTGCCGTGACCGCCGCCACTGCCGATCAGGAAGTGGATGCCAAACAAACCGGCAGCGGTATTGCCCCTATCCTGGGGATCCATTTCCGGCCTTCTGAAATGTTCGACCTGGCCATCAAGTATGAGTTCAAAACCAGTATGACCCTGACCAATGAAACCACCGTTGACGGAACCGGGATGTTCCCCGATGGAGAGGAAATTGCCAGCGACATGCCGGCCATGCTGTCGGTGGGGGCCAACTTCCGTCCTGTGGGCGGGCTGACTGTTTCCGGAGGATTGCATTATTACTTCGACAAGGCAGCCGATTACGGAAGAACCTACGGAGGCGTTCCCGTGGCCAATGATGAGATCATCGACAAAAATTACTGGGAAGCCGGCCTGGGAGTAGAGTACATGTTTTCCGACAAGTTCGGCGCCAGCGCGGGTTTCCTTCGCGCACAGACGGGGGTGAACGAGAAATACCAGAGCGACCTGACCTACAGCCTCACTTCCAATACCCTGGGCGGAGGGATAGTTTATTCACTCAATAACCAGATATCCCTGAATCTGGGAGCCGGGTATGCCATGTACGAAACCCAGACCCTGGATTATACACATGACGTGCTGGGAGATTATACCAAGACCTACTATAAAGATGCGCTCTTTATCGGGGTGGGACTTGATTTCAGTTTCTGAAAACGGGAATAATCGTTAAAAAAACCCGGCTGGCTGCCGGGTTTTTTTTCAGGGTACTGCCATGTATTCGAAGGGCATTTCCAGCATTTCGCTCAGCTCCTTACCCGCTTCGTACACATCTTCATCCTCCTCGTTGTACATCCAGTTTACCCGTACGGGAATTCCCGAAAGATGGATCTCATTGAATGAGGAAAGGATGTCGAACAGGAATTTGGCGGAGGAGGAATTGAAATAGGTGAATCGCAGGTTGAGGGTCAGCGGGTTATCTGACGTATACAGCGATGCCGATGTTTCCAGCTCGTCGGCGAACCGGCTGATCCATTCCAGCACGGGGTAATAGAATGTCCTGACGTCTTCGGGCCGCGAAATCCCCGACAATTCCAGCCGGCCGTTATCCGGGTCCAGATGGATCAACGGGGTGGTCCGGGTAGGATCAATGATCAGTGCCTCCATTATTTTCTTCCAGTAGTTTATGTTTTATACGGAGAAATACCTCCCGGGTTATGATTTCAGGTGATATTTCTTTTCCCTATTCATACCGCAGCGCTTCGGCCGGATTTGTCTGTGCTGCCTTCCAGGTTTTTGCGCTTACCGTCAGCAGGGCAATCAGGAAGGCCAGCAGGGTGGCGCCAACAAAAACCCATATTTCCAGATCAATGCGGAAGGCAAAGTTCTGCAGCCAGTCTTTCATAAAATACCAGGCCAGGGGCCAGGCAATAACCGTGGCAATGAGCACCAGCCAGAGGATCTCTTTTGAAAGAATGCCCATGATACGCTGCACGGAAGCCCCCATGACTTTCCTGATCCCTATTTCGCGTGTGCGCTGGTCGGCCGAGAATGAAGCAAGCCCCAGCAGTCCCATCGAGGCAATGATAATGGCCAGAAGTGAAAAGGATCCGAATATCATACCGGTGCTGCGTTCGGAATCATATTTTCCGGCCAGGGAATCGTCCAGGAAGGTGTAACTGAGGGGCTGGTTTGATGCCATGTTTTGCCATTCAGCCTGGATGGCTTCCAGGATAGCCTGCCGGTTTTCGGGACGGATCCGGATGTTGAGGTTGGTCCTTGCATCGTACATGCGTCCGATCACCAGCGGTTTGATCGTTTGATGAAGGGTTTCATAATGGAAATCTTTCACCACTCCCACGATCTGGAGCGGAAGGTTGTTCTCACCCAGCAGGATCATCCGGTGTTGCAGGGGGTCTTCAAAGCCCAGGGCACGGGCAGCCGCTTCATTGATCACCAGCGCGTTCGAGTCCGACGGCATTTCGGGGGAGAACCAGCGCCCTTCCACCATTTCCAGTTCGTACACATCGTCAAAGTATTCGTCGGTTATCATGAAATTCAGGGCATGGGTCTGGCTGGCGGCGGATCCCTCGGGGACAAAAGCCGTGTTTCCGAAAATTTCTCCCGGAAAGGTGTTCGAATACGACGAACCGGTTACCCCGGGGATTTTGTTGACCTCCTGCCGGAAGGCCTCGGCGCTTTCGCCCAGTATGTAGGTGCGTTGGATCAGGAGCAGGTTCTCTTTGTTGAATCCCAGATCTTTCCGGCTGATATAGTTCATTTGCCTGAAAACGATGAATGTGCTGATGAAAAGCACAATGGTGATGGTGAACTGGAACACCACCAGGATGCTTCTCATAATACCGCTTTTCATGCCGGCCTTGAATTTTCCCTTCAGCACCTTCACGGGCTGGAACGATGCCAGGAAAAAGGCAGGGTAGGTTCCTGACAGAAATCCCACCACCAGCCATACTACCAGAAGCACCGGCAGCAGCATGGGATTTTTCAGCAATTCGAAATCAAGCGATTTTCCGGTGAACTGGTTGAATGCAGGCATGAAGAGTATTATCAGCACAATGGCCAGCAAAAGCGAGAACAGGCTCATGATGACCGATTCGGATATGAACTGACCGATCAGTTGGTAGCGGGCCGATCCCACCACTTTGCGGATGCCTACCTCATGAGCTCTGATGGAAGAACGGGCGGTGGCCAGGTTCATGAAGTTGATGGAGGCGATGACGATTATGAATACGGCAATAAGACTGAAAATGATCACGGTGGCCATACTTCCTCCCGGCTCGATCTCGAACTGGAGGTCCGATCGGAGGTGGATATCTTTCAGGGGCTGAAGGAAATACCCGTAATACTGGCCCGCTTCTTCCATTTCTTCCAGGGTAACCCCGATGAATTGTTCCATCTGGGGCCCTACATACTTCCTCACCAGCTTGTTCAGTTGCTCCTGTACCTCTCCGGCAGAAGCCTCTTCACGAAGCGTGACATAAGTATAGTTATTGTTTGAGATCCAAAATTCGTTCTGGTTGCTGAAAATGGTAGATCCTGCCCCCAGCATATCAAAGGTGAAATGGCTGTTTTTCGGGAAGCCCTTTACCACGCCAACCACTTCGAAAGCCGTCCTGTCTTCGCCCACTTCCAGTATTTTCCCTACCGGATCTTCCTCCCCGAAATATTTTTCTGCCGTTTCTTCAGTAAGCACCAGTGTTTGCGGCCGTTTTAAAAACTCATTCCGGTTGCCTTTCACCACAGGGGCAGTGAACACGTCAAAGAAGGTGGAATCGGCATAATAGAACTTCCTTTCCACAATGGAATGTTCGCCGTAACGTACCACCGGCTCACCGGCAAAGGTAAACAAACGGGTATAGTTTTCCACGCCGGGAAGCTCCCGTACCATGGCCGGCCCGACAGGAGCATTGCTGATGGCTCCGTTTATTTCGTTGCTCTGTATCTTTCCTTTCAGAATGATCCGGTAAATGCGGTCGAAATTCCGGTTATGCCGGTCGTAGCTCAGCTCGTCCTGAACGTACAGGAAAATAAGAACAGCCGTGGCAATCCCGATACCCAGCCCGGCAATATTAATGAACGCATAGCCTTTGTACCTGAGTAGATTTCTTACGGATGTGGTCCAGTAATTTCTAAGTATGCTCATAATCTGAGAATTTGAGATGAAAAAAACCGGCATTGATTCCTCAATTTTTATACCATCCTGAATAACCTTATATTAATCAATAAAGTATATAACTTTTATACAGGTAAGGTGCCGGGGAAGTGTCCGGTTCTGGCAACGGCCTGTTCGTAAACGGACAGTGTTCGCGAATGTTCCCTGTTATGTATCCGGCAACAGCAAGCCTGTTCACTTAACTGAAGGAAAGGATACGAATACATTTCGGGATCGAAATATTCCATCTGAACGGGCCGGATCACGGGATTTTCTGCCAAAAACTGGAAATTCAAAAAATGTTTTTGTAACTTCCTGCCTTGTAATTCATCATCATGTTATGAAAGATGTTGGAGGCAACCTGAAGAATGGTTAAACGCTATTTCACATGAAAACCCTGTTACGATTCTTTATTATCACGGTCATGGGAACCGGGGCTGTGCAGGCACAGAGCCTCAGTCCCACGGTGATCGCTTCTGCCGGAGGGTATGCCTCCGGAGGGAATTACACCATTTCATGGACCCTGGGCGAGGTGGCCATTTCCACCCTCACAGGGGGGGATTTTATACTAACCCAGGGCTTTCAGCAACCCTGGGAACTGGATATCGGCAATGCGGTGGAGGATATTTCCTTCAACTGGTCTGTCATTCCTTATCCCAACCCGGTAGACGGGCAGCTGAGGCTGAGGTTCAGCACGGACAGAACCATGGATTATAATATCGAGATTACCGACCTTACCGGCAAAAAACTACGTGTGGAAATACTGAAGCATGTGGCTCCGGGTCAGGAGATCGAAGTGGATTTTTCGGGGTATGCCCAGGGATTGTATTTGATGACCGTATCCAGCACCGACAGGAAATATGTTCGCACGGTGCGTGTACAGAAATATTAGCAACCGGTAAAGCAAAAAAAGGGGCTGTTTGTGTGGTAGCCTCTTTTTTTTATCACCTGGATTCTGCTTCCGGCTCAAAACAGTCCCTGGTCTTCTTCTGCGCGGTAGCCAGGGTCGGGTTCCAGATCGTTTCGTCGGGAAGCTTCCACGGCCAGACGGTCGCACCGTTCGTTTTCGGGAATATCGGCATGTCCCCTGATCCAGACGAATTCCACCCGGTGATTCCGGTATACTTCCAGGAACCGTTTCCATAAGTCGGGGTTTTTCTTCTTTTTGAACCCTTTCCTTTCCCACTCGAAAACCCAGCCTTTTTCAACGGCATCGGCCACATACCGTGAATCGGTGTAAATCGTTACCCGGCTTCCGGGTTTTTTCAGGGCTTCCAGGGCTTTAATCACCGCCAGCAGTTCCATCCGGTTGTTGGTGGTGTGGGAATATCCCCCCGACAGTTCTTTCCGGTGCCTGCCTGCTTTCAGAACAATGCCGTAGCCACCCGGTCCCGGGTTGCCGCTGGCCGCTCCGTCGGTGTAGATGATGATGTCAGGGGGTTGTGCCAAGCTGGATACCGGTATTGGAGATGAATAATTTGATGGCGATGGCCAGAAGGATAACCCCGAATGCTTTTCTCAGGACATGAATGCCGGTGGGGCCCAGCAGCCTTTCGAATAGGCGGGTGGACCTCAGTACCAGGTAAACAATGAGCATATTCAGGGCCAGGGCAACGATGATATTCACAGTGGCGTATTCGGCCTTGATGGAAAGCAGGGTGGTGATGGATCCCGCTCCCGCCACCAGGGGGAAAGCAATGGGAACAATGGAGCCTTCGGAAGTTGTTTCGGTTTTGAAAAACTCGATGCCCAGAACCATTTCCAGGGCCAGGAACAAAAGCACGAACGAGCCGGCGATGGCAAATGAGGAAATATCCACCCCGAAAAGGCCCAGCAGGGGCTTGCCCCCGAAGAGAAAAGCCAGCATGATGGCAAAAGCCACCAGGGTGGCTTTTATGGGCTGAATGATGCTTCCCCTGCTTTTGATATCCAGGATAATGGGGATGGATCCCGTGATATCGATCACGGCAAACAGAACCATAAAGGCGGCAACGATTTCCAGATAGTCCAGTTCCATAACCCGGTTTTGCAGCAAAGGTAGATACTTTTTCAGCCATAAAAAAGCCCCGCCGGTTCAGGCGGGGCTCTGTATGCGGCCGGCCCGGTTAGTAAGCTGTGAGTGAAGGTTTACGTTAGCGGGTGGGCCGGCCTGAAAAGATCATTCGCGCAGGCTGAGTTCTTCGATCAGGTGTTTTGCGCCGGCAAATTTGTCGATCAGGAACAGTACATACCTGATATCGACCGATATACACCGCTGCAGGTCGGGTTCAAAGGCAATATCTCCGCTCATGGCTTCCCAGTTCCCGTCAAAAGCCAGGCCGATCAGTTCGCCGCGGGCATTCAGAACAGGGCTCCCCGAATTTCCACCGGTAATGTCGTTGTTGGTGATGAAGCCCACCGGCATGATCCCGTCTTTGCCGTAACGGCCGAAATCTTTTTTCCGGTATAGCTCTTTCAGCTTTTCGGGTACCACAAATTCCCAGTTGTCGGGATCTTCCTTCTCCATTACTCCCTTCAGGGTGGTATAATGCTCATAGTACACCGCATCGCGGGGAATGTATCCCTGAACGGTTCCATAGGTAAGGCGCATACTGAAATTTGCATCGGGATATGGCACCAGCGAGGGATCCATTTCCATCAGCCCGGCAATATACAGCCTGCGTCCTTTCTCCAGATTGTGGTCGAAGGCGGCTGCCTGTTCGTTCAGTTTCATGGCGGTTTCCAGAACAGAACGGGCCAGCGTGAAGGCGGGATCCTGTTCCAGCACCTTGCGGTCGGGGTTCTCCAGGAAAAGGCTGAAAACCTGTTCGCCGGCGAATACCGAGCGGCTGAAAAGGTCCTGTACAAACCGCTGGTAATCACCCCGGTATTCGGCGGTAATGGTTTTCAGGGCTTCCGGATGATATTTTTCAGGCACGTCTTCGGCATACAGTTCCATCATGGCCGCCGTGATCTTCTGATCGGTGGGGGAATTGTAATTGCGGTAAAAGTCATTGGCCGAAGAGGCCAGGCTGGAAATTTCCCTGTCGAGGGTTTCCTGGTCGGTTTCTTCCCCGCCCAGTACCTCATACAGCCTGAAGGCCGATCTGGCCATGCCCAGTATTTCCGAGCCACGCATGAAGCATTCGCTGAGGTACTGGCCGGCATGGGCGAATTCCTTTCTGCCCTCAATGGAGGTGCGGATCAGTTCCAGAGCCTCTCCGTACTTTTTCTTTCGCTTATTGCTGGCCTCTGTCCAGCGGGTAAAACGGTCTTCCAGGGCTTCTTTTCCGGCTTTTACTTTCAGCCTCTTCAGGCCTTCGCTCTGCCCGATGGAATACTTCCAGTAGTTGGTGGAACTGGAATATTTGGCCCGGTACTTGGTCATGATCTCTTTGCTGGCCAGCATATCTTCCAGCATGAGCTCCTGCCTCAGTCCGCGTATTTTGATCCGGTTGGGGTGGGTAATGGTAAGCACTTCATCAATGCCGTAGGAAGTTATGTAGCGCGTGGTACTGCCGGGATATCCCAGGATCATGGCAAAATCGCCTTCTTCCACACCCTTCAGCGATACAGGAAGGTAATGCCTGGGCTTCAGGGGGATGTTATCCGGTGAGTAATCGGCAGGTTTCCCGTCTGGTCCTGTATATACCCTGAAAATGCTGAAATCGCCGGTATGCCTGGGCCAGGTCCAGTTATCGGTGTCGGCGCCGAAATTGCCGATGGCGGCAGGAGGCGCTCCCACCAGGCGCACATCGGTGTACCGTTCGTATACCAGAAGGTAATATTCGTTCCCGCCGAAGAAGGAACTCACCGAAGCCCGGTAATGGGTACCTTCCGTTGCTTCCTTCCGGATCTCCTCCATGTTGTCTCTTATCTTCTTCATCCTTTCTTCCTCGCTCATCTTGTCTTTCACCTTCTTGAGCACCCGGTCGGTTACTTTTTCCATCCTGATCAGAAACGTGACGGACAACCCGGGAGTGGGCAATTCCTCTTCCATGCCGGCTGCCCAGAACCCGTCGTTCAGGTAATCATGCTCCACGGTACTGTGATAATGAATGGAGCTTCTTCCACAATGATGGTTGGTGAAAAGAAGTCCCTGATCGGAGACGATCTCCCCGGTGCATCCTCCCCCGAAAATCACGATGGCGTCTTTCAGGCTCGAGCGGTTGATGCTGTAAATATCTTCGGCTGTCAGTTCAAGCCCCAGTTCGGTCATTTTCGCCATGTTCAGCTTTTCCAGAAGGGGAAGCAGCCACATTCCCTCATCTGCCCGGAGGGAAGGGGCCAGCATGACTGAAAACCATGCAAGGAGTAAAAAGAATTTTTTCATGATGCGTTCATTTTATGATTGGAAATATGGTAATGTCTCTGCAGAAATACAAATATAAATGATCTGAATGAATACGTCAGACTGGACTTTATATGTTTTACAGCCGTTCAATGAAAAAGCAACGGGTCGGGTAGCAGCCGGAATGATCGCCTGTGGTGGGGTGTGAGACCGTACCGCATCAGGGCTTCCCGGTGTTCGGCCGTTGGGTACCCCCTGTTCCGGTGCCACTGGTAGGAAGGGAAATCCCGGTGGATCGTTTCCATGTATTCGTCACGGTGTGTTTTTGCCAGTATGGATGCGGCGGCTATGCAGGCATACCGGGCATCGCCCCTTACTTCACACCGGTGGGGTATATTACGGTACGGGCGGAAACGGTTGCCGTCTACCAGGATGCCCGAGGGTGGGAAGGCCAGCCTGTCGAGTGCCCGGTGCATAGCCAGTATGGAGGCCTGAAGAATGTTCATGCGGTCGATGTCCCTGGGTGAAACGCTGGCCACGGCCCAGGCCAGAGCTACCGATTCGATGACAGCACGCAGTTCGTTGCGTTGGCGGGCACTGAGTTTTTTCGAATCGTTAAGCAGGGGAATGGACACATCCTCCGGAAGAATCACGGCGGCGGCATAAACCGGCCCGGCCAGGCATCCGCGGCCGGCCTCGTCACAGCCCGCTTCAGGCATTCCTGCGGTCCACCGGTTTATCAGGACATGATCTTTTCTATACCCGACCATAATTTTCTGGCTGTTTTGTCCCATGAAAAACGGGTTCTTTGCTTCCGGGCCTTTTCTATCAGGCTCTTTCTCAGCGGATCGTCTGTGGCGATGCGTTGCATGGCGCTGGAAACGGCCTTTGTGTTGGAAGGATCGACCGGCAGGCAGGCGCCGCCGCATACTTCCGGCAGGGAAGTGGTGTTCGAGCAAATGACCGGAGTATCGCAATACATGGCTTCCAGTACCGGAATGCCAAAGCCTTCGAACCAGGGGACAAACACCAGGGCCAGTGCGGAAGCCAGTGTACGGTGCAGGGCATCCTGCTCCAGACGGCCGGTGAAATGCACCCGGTCGCGGTGGGGCATGGCCCGGTAATACCGGTGTGCTGAAGCGTTTTTGAAGAAGGGTTCCCCCACCAGCAGCAAATGGATTTCCTGAGGGGAACCGGCTGAAAACCGCTCAAAGGCTTGCAGAAGCCCTTCAATGTTCTTCCTGGGGTGCAGGTTCCCCACAAAAATAAAATAAGGTTTTCCTCCCGTCATACGCTGCCTTATCTTCTCCTGTTCTTCCTCAGGAAGGGGGGTGAAAATGCTTCCGGCCCCGTTGTAAACCACATCGATCAATTCCGGATTGATACCGTAGGTGCTCACAATGTCCTGTTTCGAATATTCCGAAACGGTGGCGATGCGGCTGGCTTTCCGGGCAATCTTCGGGAAGAAACGGCGGTAGTAATATCCTGTTAGGAAAGGCAGATCGGCCGGCCGGTGGTGGAAATTCAGGTCGTGTATTACAGCCAGGGAAGGGAGTTCGCTGTGCAGGGGTAAAAAACCGTCGGGGGAAAGGAAAAGATCGGGTTTGGCTTTTCGCAGGAACCGCGGCAGGGAGATCTCAAACCAGGCATACCACAGAAGGGGGTGCCTGGCAGGGGGCGGCACTACCTCAGGAATGATGTTGGGAGAAAAGAGAAATTGTTCGGAAAATGGCCGGTCGAAAAGAAAAAGGAACGTATGTTCCGGATGGTTCCGGGTAATACGCCGGAGGGTTTCACAGGTGAACCATCCGATCCCATCGAGCCGGTTCTCTTGCAACAGGCGGGTGTTGACGGCAATTTTCATCGATGGAGGAACCATTCGGGAAACCCTTCAGAATATTACCTTTGTAAAATAACGGAAAAAACCCCGGATTGAAAAGGAAGTTCCTGACAAACCTCTTGTTGCTCCTGTTCCTGAACCTGCTGGTCAAGCCTTTCTGGATCCTGGGCATTGATCGTTCGGTGCAGAATGCCGTGGGAACGGAACAATACGGTTTCTATTTTTCCCTGTTCAGCCTGTCTGTTTTACTGAATATCGTGCTGGATATGGGGATCACCCAGTACAACACCCGGGCCGTGGCCAGGGATCCTGGCCTGCTTGCACAATACCTGCCGGGCATTGCCGTTCTGAAACTGTTGCTGGCCATGGCTTATGCATGCCTCTGCCTGGGGGCCGGCCTGCTGCTGGGATACAACCGCGCCCAGTTTGTTATGCTGGGAGTGCTGGTTTTCAATCAGTTTCTGGCCTCTTTCCTTTTGTACCTGCGATCGAACCTGGCGGGCCTTCACCTGTTCCGTACCGACAGCATCCTTTCGGTTACCGACCGGCTGATCATGATCGTGGTATGCGGGTTGTTGCTGTGGGGTGGGATAACCCACAGGCCTTTCCGGATCGAATGGTTTGTTTATGCACAGACTTTTTCCTACCTGCTGACCCTGGGTACGGCATGGCTTCTGGTACGGAGGCAGGCCGGGAAGATACGCCCTGTGAAGGAAGCGGCCCTGTGGAAAGGGTTGTTCCGGAAGAGCCTGCCGTTTGCCCTGCTGGTTTTGCTGATGGCTATGTATTACCGGGTGGATTCGGTTATGCTGGAACGTATGCTGCCCGACGGGAAATACCAGGCTGGTTTGTATGCCCAGGCTTTCCGCCTGCTCGATACCCTGGGCATGTTCGCCTTTCTGTTTGCTTCCCTGTTGCTCCCCATTTTTTCCAGGATGATAAGGAAAGGGGAACGCACTGACGAACTGGCAGGGTTGGCTTTCCGCCTCCTGATGGTCCCTTCGTTCATTATTTCTTCCGCCCTGATATTTTTCCGGGAGCCGTTGATGGATATGCTCTACCGTGGAAGTACTGCGGCTTCGGGAATGATTCTGGCCATTCTGATGGTGGCCTTTCTGGGGGTGGCGGCCGGATATATTTTCGGGACCCTTCTTACAGCCAACGGTTCGCTGAAGGTTATGAACATCCTGGCTTTCCTGGCCCTTGCAGGGAATGTGATCCTGAACCTGTTCTGGATACCCCGGTACGGAGCAACAGGCTCAGCCCTGGCTTCCATGATCACCCAGCTCACCGTTTCCCTGCTGCAGTTTGTCGTGGTCTGCCGTATTATGCACCTGAAAATGGGGCCTGCCAGATGGCTTCCATGGGTTTTGTTTCTGGTGATCACCCCGGCAGCAGGATGGATCCTCTCTTCTGTCGTAGCCATTCCCTTCTGGCCGGCATTTGCGGCCTCTGTGGCGGCGCCTGTCCTGCTGTCCCTCATCCTGCGGCTGATCCCTTTCAGGGAAATACTCAGCATACTTCAGTCGGGACGCGATGAAGAAGGCGGTTACCACACGGCCTATCCTGTCTGATGATATTTTTTATAGCTTACGGGTGAATACGGTTATGTTCCGGTTACGGATTTTCCCTATTCTTTTCTTCCGTTTTCATTAGCCGGTTCAGAGGGAAATACCACGTAATGAATCCGGTGAGTATGCCCAGTGCGTTGCAAAGCATGTCGTAGGGGTTGTATGCTCTCTCGGGAACCGCCTTCTGGATGAATTCGGTGAGCACGGCCAGCGCAAAAAGAGCCGACAGGGAAAGGATGATGGCCCGGGAATTCCTGTAAAAACCCGGAGAAAATTTCCAGAGCAAAAACAATCCCGTAAGCAGGAAATAAGCTCCGAAATGAAAAAAATAATCGGGGTTGATGAAAGATTCCTCCCCATTTTCCGGTTGGGAAAGGCCCGGCCAGAATGTTAGAAAAAGAAGGCACGCCAGCCAGGTCCAGAATAATACGGCAGCCGGTTTCCGGAATTTCGATATCAACATGGCTCTTTCAGACATTAATTCTAATCATTAGTTAGCGATGATCTATATCATCCTTATTTTCTTAACCGGATGAATGATTCATCGTATACTTGTATAGCATTCTAATCACATGACCCGTCACGATCCAAATATAAAAATTCTGAGGATAGCGATCATTGTGCTGTTTCTTTTATTATGGGGTTTATCCCTCTTCAGCAGTGAGCGGACGGAGTATCATGAAGAAAAGGTTCTCAATGAGGTACCCATAAGATAATGAAGGTTTTGGGCTGGTTTGAGCAACCTGTGGAATAGGATCTTTGTCATACTAAAAAAGTGGAAATGCCACTGAAGGGTAATACCCGGGGGTTAGTACACAGAGTTCTATTTCACGAACCTGAGAAAAGGGTCCCCGCCGGCTGGGCGGGGACCCTTTTTTTCATCAGGGGAAATCAATTTTTCGCCTGCTCCAGGATGACCTTTATTTCTGAAGCAATATCCAGGGCGGTGCTGAGGGTGCTGAGATCGGTGAACAGCTCACCGGTACGTCCGGAATAATGGCTGTGTCCCACAGGTACCATCGGGTATTCGTTCCGGCGATCCTGCAGGTCGATTTCCGCCGCATACACCAGAGCCGGCTGGGAAGAGGTACGGTACTCTTCATCACCCGGGTACTTGTTATTGGTCCAGTACTCGTTCCAGTCCCATGTTTGATTGATCTCCAGCAAAATACGAAACCGGCTGGGGGGAACCCGGTCTGTTCGCAGCTTCATAACAAAGCTTTGCGGGGGGGTAGGACCGGTATAGGTGTCGGCAACGGGATGTTCCGGTGTGGGAAGCAGTTCACCTTCGGGAGTGCGGATATTCCTTTTGTGTGTCCAGTAAGGAACGGCTGCAGGCCGGCGGATCTCTCCGGGCATCCATTTCCCCCGGGTTGCCTGCCCGTAATGAAAAATGCCCTTGCCAATGGATTCAGAAATGTACAGTGTCTGGATAAAACGACCTGCCGTGTCTTCCATCCACACAGCCATCAGGGGATAGTTGTGTGCGGGTCCCCTTTTGAAGGAAAGAGTCAGGGGGATGCCTTTTCCTTCCTGATTATAGGAATACATATCGGGAATATCGGTGGTAACGGGTCCCCGGCGTGAGCAGGAAAAGACGGCCAGCAGGGTGGCGAGCACCACGGATCCTGAAAAAGATAAAACCTTACGGGAAAGAGGAAGGTTCGGTTGCATTCGGTTCATGGCAGGTGTCTTAAAATTCAACAATTACTCCTATGGTAGGCAGAACGGTTCCCTGGCCATCGCTCCGGATGGTGCGCAACAGGTATCTCTGTTCTTCCGGCGGATCGGCCGGATTCAGGATGACCTCTTCTCCGTTCTCATTCTCGTTGATCAGCTTCCCGGGTTCATCCGACTTAAAATTATAGACATTCTGAACATCCACATAAAAACGGAGCGACCATTTATCAAAATAATATTCCTTGTCGATCCGGAGATCCAGCTGATGGAATGGCTCCAGTCTGAGGGAGTTGAACCGGGAATAATCCAGGTAGGGCATTCCGGTAGCATCCCAGGCCTGCAGCAGGCTTGACCGTTCCACATCGTACGGAGTATAGGGTGCCCCTCCCACCAGCCTCCATTTAAACCCGATATCCCAGTTGCGTTTGAAACTTCGTGTGGCAGTGAGGTTCAGCAGGTGCTTGTTATCCCAGGCGGTGGGCAGGTATCCGCCTGTAAATTCCAGGCTCGCATCCTGCTTTCTGAATTCGCTGTTGACAAGGGTATAGGAAAGGATTACATTGAAACCGAAGAGATCACGGTTGCGGTAGAGCAGCTCCAGGCCATAGGCCCTGCCCTCGGCAGCCGAAAATACTTCTTCACTGCCGAAGGTCCCGAAATCCGCCGCTTTGGTGGAAAGGGGAACCGAATCATTTACCGAGAAGGGATAATTGCTGTAATGTTTGTAAAATCCTTCCACGGTGATTTTCGACTCTTCCCCGGGCTGGTACTCCAGACCGGCAACCAGATGGCCGGAACGCATATAGGTAAGCCCGTTCTGCCGGTTAACCGCTTCGCCGCCAGCCGACCTGAATCCCATGGTGGTATAAGACGGAAGCTGGTAAAATATCCCTGTGTTGAAATTGAACGACCATTTCTCGCTGAACGCCCAGGAAGCGGAAAAACGGGGAGAGAACTGATCCAGCAGGTTCGACATTTCGGGTGAATAGGAATTGGCATCCATCCTGAATCCCAGGGAAAGTCCTAATCGGCCGTCCACCAGATCTTTGCTTACCTAACCGGAAAATCCCCATTTGAACAGATCGAAAAAGGAATAGGTATCCAGAGTAACGGGACCTTCCGCGAGGAACAGCTTCTGGAAATTGCTGGTCTGGTATTTGGCATATTCCAGGTTCAGACCGTAGTTGATCTTCAAACCCCCCGACAGGCGTGAAGTGTTTTCATACCTGAACTTGTTTTCAATTTCGGCAGAGGTATAATCAAGCGTGAGCATCGATTCGTCGCCGGTCTGGTTGTTCAGATATTTCTCAAAGGAGTTGTCCAGGTAATTGCGACTGAGGACCCAGGTGTCGTAACTTTTATCCCGGTAATGCTTCCAGACCGCTCCCACCGTGTAGCTCCACTGCCTGTTTTCCGGCAGGTAACCGAGTATGTACCGCTGTTCTTCCGTTTCGTTGGCTTCCAGGTTCAGGCGCGATACATCGTACGACCCGATACTCAGGACAGTGAGTTCATTCTTTTTATCGATTCGGGTTTTGACCTTGAGCTGGTAATCATTGTAAGTAGGCAGAAAAGGAAGCCCAATGGCGCTGAAAAGGAGTTGCAGGTACGACCGGCGGGCCGAGAAGATGAACGTGGTCCCGGGGGCAAGCGGTCCGTCCAGGGTGAGGGCCAGATCGGAAGCTCCAACCGTTGACCGGAATTTCAGTTTGTCGGGATTGCCGTCAATCTGTTTCATCTCAAGTACCGAACTGAGGGTGTTTCCCCGGCTTGCCGGGAAAGCTCCTGAGTAAAATTCCACCTCCCGGATGAAATCCACGTTGATGATCCCGGCCGGTCCGCCGGAAGCCCCCTGGGTGGCGAAATGGTTGAGGGTGGGGATTTCCACCCCGTCGAGGTAGAAGCGGTTTTCATTGGGGCCTCCCCCCCCTGACGATCAAGTCGTTGCGATAGGACACGGAAGAAGCCACCCCGGGCAGCGACTGAATGACCCGGGAAATGTCGCGGTTTCCGCCGGGATTTTTCTCAATTTCCTGTATGTCGATCCTTCGCATGGAAACAGGGCTCTCCTCCACCTTTCTGAAAGGAGAGGCCTTTACTACCACGGCTTCCAGCTCCACATCGGTTTCCTCCAGGGATATCTCAATAAATACCTTGTTGGCATTGGTTACCAGAATGGACTCGGAAATGTAAGGCTTGAATCCCACCGACGATGCCCGCAATTCAACATACCCCGGGGCTATGCCGGTGAAAATGAATCTCCCGTCGTAGTCTGATGTCGACCCGATGGTGGTTCCCCATAGTACGATATTGGCAAAGGGAATGGGCTCGTTATTCTGGGCGTTGAATATCCTGCCTTCAATGATCCCTTTTCCTTCAGATTGCGAATTGCCAGGAATCATGATCCAAAACTGGAACAGTAGGAGGAATATCGTTTTTCGGAACATATTTGTTTAATTGTTGGTTGTTGAACATTTAACAAACAAACGTTCGAATTGTTTATTCCTCCCGTTATTATATTTTCTCTTCCAGAAGGATTTCTTCCTGTGTGAGCGTTATAAAGGGGTATTTTTTCTGCAGTATCCGTAACTGCTTCAGGGTGTTTTGCACAAAGGTTCTGTATTCCTTGCTCTCTGGCTGAAAGGGCCGGTGACGGCAGGCAGTGATGATTTTTTCCACCTGGGGCATGATTTCCAAGGCCTCTTTGTCAATAAATGTTTCCGCAAATCGCTCCCAGATGTAGGAAATGGCCGTGTGGCTCAAATGGAGCATGTCTTCCTCGTAAAACCGGTAATCCCTCAGTTCGTCCATCATGATTTCGTAGGAAGGGAAATAGTGAATACCGGGATTTTTCTGCATCATCAGGTGAAGAGCCCAGTGCAGGGCCGATTTGCTGACCTGGTTCCCGTGTGCACCATCTTTCCAGTGCCTGACAGGACTGACGGTGAAAACAACGGTTAAATCGGGAAAGCGGTTTTTCAGGGTGGCCAGCTTTTCGTTCCAGGCGGCAGCTATTTCTTCCGGGGTAAGAAGGAAATGATCGAATTCCTCGTGGGGAAGTTTATGGCAGTTCGACACGATCTGCCCTGTTTTTTTGTACCGGTATACCCTGGCGGTTCCCCATGATATAAAGAGAAAACGGGCCTGTTTGAGGAAACCGGCCGCCTGTTTCATTTCCCGGTTGATGATTTCGAGGCATTTGTCACGGATTGGGGAGGAAAAGTTGCTGTGGTGAAAGAAGCTGTGCCACAGCCCCTGGTGATGGATCAGATCGCCGGATGTAAAATGTCTCGGGTTCATGAGCAGGTCCAGGCCGGAAAGGATGGACACGGGATTGTATAGCACGCCGAAAGGATTGACGCTCACCGGGAATTTGTAATCCTGCATCAACCGGCCGATGTTCAGTGTGAAACAGGACCCGAGCATCAGCACAGGTGTGCGGTATCCAATGCTGTCACCAGCAGGCGGTATTTGAACGGGAGTTCTGAACCGTTCCTGAACACTCATTTTGGCGGCAGGTTTTTATCGAGCCATCCCGAAAGGTAATGGAACACTTCGTCACGACATGGCTCGTTATGCAGTTCATGGTAACAGCCCGGCCAGGTTTTCAGGCGGATATATTCCGTATTTTTCCCGGCCAGTTCCCTGCTGGCTTCACAGGAAGTGATCCGGTCTTCTTCCCCGTGCATCAGCAGCACAGGCACCCTGATTTTTCCTGCCTGACCGATGGCGGTCAGGCCCCGGTCTATAACGTGGAACAGCATATTGAGCGATATCCTGTCGTGTACCAGGGGGTCGTTTTCGTATGTATGCACGATCTCCATGTCTCTCGACAGGGCCTGTGTTTCCAGTTTGCTTTTCTGCACCATAGAGGGTATAAGGCATCGCATCAGCCTGCCCGCCTTTTTGATCACTCCCGGCAGCTCGAAGGTAAGTTTCAGCCAGGGGCTGGTTACTACCAGCAGGTCAGCTTCTTCCGGATGAAGAAAATGGAAGTTCAGAACAAGATTGCCACCCAGGCTGTGGCCGTAGAGTACCAGGGGAATGCCGGGAAACAGTTCCCGGCTCCGGGTGGTGAGCAGTTTCACATCGTTCATCAGGGCCTCATACGAAGGGGTATGACCTTTTTTTCCTTCTGAACGCCCGTGTCCGCGGTAGTCCATGGATACAAAGGCATAATCATACTGTGTGAGCCGGCGGGCCCAGTCGTGATACCGGCGTGAATGCTCACCCATACCGTGTACCAGGGCTATAACGGCGTGCGGTGGGCCCATGGGGGAGGCCGACCAGGCATAATATTCCAGTCCGTCAAACGATCTCCAGGCAGTTTCCTGTTCCGACATGGGATTTCCTCAGGTTTGATGTATTTTTATAAGCTAAAAGTAATCAAAATCCGGTCAATAATGCAGGAACTCATCACAATTCGCACTTCCAGCAAAAACGGCCTGTACGACATTACCCGGCAGGTGTCGGAAGTAGTGCAGAAAAGCGGAATCAGGGAAGGCCTGGTATCGGTATATGTGCAGGGAGCAACAGCTGCCATAATGATTCAGGAAAACTGGGACGATTCGGTGCAGAAGGATGTGATCAGGCTGCTTTCGCAGCTGATCCCGGCAGGGGTATGGGAACACGACCGGCAGGACAATAACGGCGACGCGCATTTGAAGGCCGGCCTGGTGGGCCCCGGTGAGACCATACCGGTAACCGACGGGAAAATGGGACTTTCCACCTGGCAGAACATCTTTCTCTGTGAATTCGACGGTCCCCGGCAACAACGGAAGGTGATGGTCACCGTAACGGGGACGTGACCGGTATTATTTCCTGAGTTTCAGATTCCTTTTGATTCCCCGGTAACCTGTACGTTCCAGCGATGTGCCCGTGAATCTGTTACTGAAAGTGGTTTCATCCAGGGCTTCCCAGTCGTCGGTGGTCATTTCCAGCAGGCCGGGTACAGGTTCCAGTCCGGGAAAGGAGGTGGGCCGCACTTTCCGGTTCCAGGGGCAAACATCCTGGCAAATATCGCATCCGAAGATACGGTTCTGCATTTTCCCGTGCATGCTTTCAGGTATCTCTCCCCGGTTTTCGATGGTATGATATGAAATGCAGCGGCTGGCATCAAGCAACCGGGGGGCCAGAAGTGCGCCGGTGGGACAGGCATCGATGCAGCGGGTGCACTGCCCGCAGTAATCGGGTATTTCCTTGCCGGGGGCCAGCTCCAGATCGCAGATGATCTCGCCCAGAAATACGAATGAGCCACACTTACGGGATATCAGCAGGGTATTTTTCCCGATCCATCCCAGTCCGCTGCGGGCAGCCCAGGCCCGTTCCAGCACCGGTGCGGAATCAACAAAGATTCGTGCTTTTACAGGGCCCATGTGCTGATCAATATAATCCAGGAGAAGGTGGAGCCTGGATTTAATAATGCCGTGATAATCCGGATAGTATGCATATTTTGACACCACAGGGGCCGAAGGGTCTTCCTGAAAGCGGGGAGGATAATAGTTGACCAGGACAGAAATGACTGAACGGGCTCCCGCTACCAGTTTCCCCGGATCGGTGCGTTTGATGCGATTTCTTTCCATGTACCCCATGCAGGCATGCCGCCCTTCTTCCAGCCACCGGTTCAGAAAGGTTTCTTCCCTGTCCAGCTTGCCGGCGGCGGATATGCCACAGTCGTCAAACCCCAGGCGGAGGGCTTCCTCCCTGATGAGGATACTGCAACGTTTGGGGTCGGTTTCCATAGGGGAAGAAAAAATGAAAAGCTCCGGGTGTCAGAGCAGCCCGAGTTCCAGGCGGGCTTCATCCGACATCATGTCTTTATCCCACGGAGGATCGAACACCAGGTTGATTTCCACCTCACGAACCCCTTTCACCGTACTGACGGTTTCATGAATTTCCCTGATCAGCTCGTCGGCCATGGGGCAGTTGGGTGCCGTCAGGGTCATGCGGATCTTTACATCCAGCTCGTCGGTCAGTTCCACATCGTATATCAGTCCCAGGTCATACACATTGACGGGGATTTCGGGATCGTACACATATTTCAGCCTGTTAACGATCTCGCTTTCTAATTCATATCGCTGGTCGTGCTGTTCCATTATTCTTTGTTTTTGGCCGCATCAAAGGCCACTGCATACAGTTTCATCTGTTTGAGCATGGCAAGGAGTCCGTTCGACCGGGTGGGGGAAAGATTCTCCCGGAGCCCGATCTGGTCGATGAATTCCAGATCGGCCTCCATGATCTCTTCCGGAGTACGGTTGGAGAAGACCCTGATCAGCAAGGCGATCAAGCCCCGGGTAATGATAGCGTCGCTGTCGGCCGTGAAATGGATCTTTCCGTTGTCCCATTCGGCCCTGAGCCATACCTTCGACTGGCAGCCTTTGATCAGGTGCTCTTCGGTTTTGTGCTTTGCATCGATGGCGGGAAGATCGCGGCTCAGTTCGATCAGGTAGTTGTATTTGTCCATCCAGTTGTCGAAAACTGAAAACTCATCCACGATTTCTTCCTGTACCTGCCGTATGGGTTTTGTTTCCATGGTTATGTCAGCATTGATTTAGCGGTTTGGAGTTCTGTTACGAAACGGTCGATCTCTTCCGGTGTATTGTACATAGCCAGGGAGGCCCGGAGGGTTCCTTCAATGCCGAAATGCTGCATTACCGGCTGGGCGCAGTGGGTTCCCGTTCGCACGGCAATCCCCAGCTTGTCGAGGATCATCCCCACATCGTACGGGTGGGTGTTCTCCAGCAGGATGGAAAAGGTGGCGATCCTTTGGCTGGCCATTCCGTATATGCGTACACCCGGCACCTGACTGAGGTTGTGTGTGGCATAGTCCACCAGGTGGTGTTCGTGGGCCGCAATGTCCTCCAGCCCGATGCCCTGCAGGTATTCCAGGGCTTTACCCATGCCAATGGCACCGACATAGTTTGTGGTGCCCGCCTCGAATTTCAGCGGCAGCTCGTTGAAGGTGGTTTTTTCCAGACTGACCTGGTCAACCATGTCGCCTCCGTATTGATACGGGGGAAGGTCTTCCAGCCATTTTTCCTTCCCGTACAGGATGCCGATACCGGTGGGGCCGTAGACCTTATGGCCTGAAAACACATAAAAATCACAGTCCAGTTCGGTTACATCCACAGCCAGGTGCTGGACGGCCTGTGCCCCATCCACAAGCACGGGGATATTCCTTTCGTGTGCCCTGGCCACGATGTTTTTTACCGGATTGATGGTTCCCAGGGCATTGGATACGTGGGTAACGGCCAGCATACGTGTTCTCCCGGTCAGGAGGCTGTCCAGTTGGTCGAGCATAAGCTCGCCCCGGTCATTCATGGGGATGGCCCGCAGGCGGGCGCCCTTTCGTTCACACAGCATCTGCCAGGGGACCAGGTTGGCATGGTGTTCCATTACGGTAACCAGCACCTCGTCGCCCGGGCCCACATATTTTTCACCGAAAGAGGTGGCTACGGCATTGATGGAACCGGTGGTTCCGCTGGTAAAGACGATTTCATGCGAGGCGGCGGCTCCGATGAACTTCCTGACTGAGTTACGGGCTTCCTCATAGGCTTCGGTCATCCGGTCGCTGAGGTAATGCACTCCCCGGTGGATGCTGCTGTTTTCCTGCTCGTATATTCTGTTCATGGTTTCGATAACCAACCGGGGTTTCTGGGTTGTGGCCCCGTTGTCGAAATAGATCAGGGGTTTCCCGTGTACCTTTCGGTGCAGGATGGGGAAATCTTCTCTAATGGATTTCAGATTGGGATAAGATGCTTTGGGCACGGTTATCAGTAGTTTAATTTTCCGCAATTGATGTGACAGGCATTGCATCGGCTGAGTTCACCCCTGAGCCTTTTATCCACCAGATCGTCAATGCGTTCGCGAAAGGGAGGTACGGCAATGTGGGAAATGATATCGTGTGCAAATGCATACATCAGCATCAGCCGTGCCTCGCGGTAGTTGATGCCCCTCGACCGCAGGTAGAACAGGGCAGCCGGGTCGAGCTGCCCAACAGTGGCTCCGTGGCTGCATTTTACATCGTCGGCATATATTTCCAGCTGGGGCTTGGAATGCATCCGGGCCTCGTCGGTAAGCAGGATGTTGTTGTTCGACTGGTAGGCCAGGGTTTTCTGTGCATCCTGCCTTACCAGGATGCGTCCGGTAAAAGCCCCGGTGGCCTGATCGTCGAGCACTCCCTTGAACAACTGGTTGCTGGTGCAGTGTGGAGCCGCGTGATCAATGAATGAGAAATTATCTATATGCTGATGGCGGTCGGACAGGTAAAGGCCGTAGGTGTTGTTTTCGGCGTGCTCCCCGTTCAGCAGGGCATAGAAGTTATTCCTGACCAGGCCCCCGTGCAGGGTAATGGTATTGGAGGTCAAGGTACTTGCCGTTTCCTGCCGGGCAAAAGTATGGGAAATATGCTGGGAACTGTTGTTTTCGTTCTGTATCCGTGACAGGTCGAAGCGGGCCTGTTTATCGAGGAAAATTTCTGTTACGGCGTTGTTCAGGAACCGCCAGGGGGCCAGCGTATGGTCGCAGATAATAAGGCTGGCGGCACTGTTTTTACCCACAATGAACAGGTTTCGCTGCTGGATCATGAGATTGTCTTCCCATACCGACATGTTGACCACCTGAACAGGCCGTTCAAGTTCCGTTCCGTTGGGGATATAGAGAAAGAGCCCGTCCTGCGCGAAGGCAGTATTCAGGCTTACCAGGCCTTCGGGATTGAGGGAAGTGTACCGGTCGTAATGTTTTTCAAGCAATTCGGGGTACCGGCGGGCTGCTTCGGCGAGGCTGCCCACCAGCGCTTTTCCTTCCAGCTCTTCCAGGGGGGGGCTGTTGGGGGGCAGGAAGCCGTTTACCAGAAAGATCATGTGGGTATCGAGCTTGGGCACGTCGCACTGGAATATTTCTTTCACATCCATGTGCACATGGTTCGGTTGCAGGTTCATGTGCAGCATGGGGTTGAAGAGCCCGGGCATATCGGTGTATTTGTAGCTTTCCGTTTTCTTCCCCGGAATACCTAGCTGCATAAAATGCTCCAGGGCTTCTTGCCTCCGCCCGTTCATCAGTCCGGCCGAAAACCGCTCGATGGTATCCCGGTTTTTTGTGAACGATTCCCGGAACAGTTTCTCCGTCTCCTGATTCTGTGTTGTGGTATTCATAGGGTACTGCGTTATTTCCCGTTACCGGCATATTCCTGCCTGATCCAGTCGTATCCTTTTTCTTCCAGTTCCATGGCCAGTTCTTTTCCGCTGGACCGGACAATTTTACCGTCGTACAGCACATGCACGTAATCGGGGATGATATAATCCAGCAATCTCTGGTAGTGTGTGATCACGATGGTGGCATTTTCCTTGTTCCTGAGCTTGTTCACTCCCCTGGCTACGATGCGGAGGGCGTCGATATCCAGGCCCGAATCGGTTTCGTCGAGGATTGACAGGCGGGGATTGAGCATAGCCATCTGGAAGATTTCATTTTTTTTCTTCTCACCACCTGAAAAGCCTTCGTTTACCGAGCGGTTCGTAAGCTGGGAATCGAACTCCACCAGGTCTTTCTTCTCGCGCATGAATTTCAGGAAATCGGATGCCGAAAGCGATTCTTCTCCCCGGTATTTGCGCTGTTCATTCACAGCGGTTTTCATGAAATTGACCATGCTCACGCCGGGTATTTCCACCGGATACTGGAATCCGAGGAATATGCCCTCCCTGGCCCGTTCTTCCGGGGCCATGTCCATCAGGTTCTTTCCCATGTACATGATCTTTCCCTCGGTTACTTCAAACAGGTCCCGTCCGGCCAGTACGGCCGCCAGGGTGCTTTTCCCCGACCCGTTGGGCCCCATAATAGCATGGATCTCGCCGGGCTTTACCTCCAGGCTGATTCCTTTCAGGATGGGCTTTCCCTCAATGGACACATGAAGATTCTGAATGCTTAACATGTATTTTCGGATTGATAAAATTCAAAATAATGTTAATATAATTAAAATTAAAATAAATAATATTCAAATCTAATTAAATAATAATAAATTCATCAGCCTACACTTCCTTCCAGGCTGATCTGGAGCAGTTTTTGTGCCTCCACGGCGAATTCCATGGGCAATTTGTTGATCACTTCCCGGGCATATCCGTTCACAATTAGTCCGATGGCATCTTCGGTGGAGATTCCCCGCTGATTGCAGTAGAAGATTTGGTCTTCGCCAATTTTAGAAGTGGTGGCTTCGTGCTCAACAATGGCCGATTGATTGTCCACTTCCAGGTAGGGGAAGGTATGGGCTCCGCACCGGTCGCCTAACAGCAGCGAATCGCACTGGGAAAAATTCCGGGCGTTCTGTGCGTTTTTCAGCACTTTGACCAGTCCGCGGTAGCTGTTGTTGCTTCTTCCGGCGGAAATTCCCTTGGAGACCACGGTGGATTTCGTGTTCTTGCCGATATGGATCATTTTGGTTCCGGTATCGGCCTGCTGGAAATGGTTGGTTACAGCTACCGAGTAGAATTCTCCCACGGAATGGTCGCCCTGCAGGATGCAGCTGGGGTATTTCCAGGTAATGGCCGAACCGGTTTCCACCTGGGTCCATGAGATTTTCGACCGTTCGCCCCGGCAAATCCCCCGTTTGGTCACGAAATTATAGATTCCGCCCTGGCCCTGTTTGTCGCCTGGATACCAGTTCTGTACCGTGGAATATTTCACTTCGGCTCCTTTCATAGCCACGATCTCCACAATGGCTGCATGAAGCTGGTTCTCGTCGCGCATGGGGGCTGTACAGCCTTCCAGATAACTCACATAGCTATCTTCTTCGGCAACGATCAGGGTTCGCTCGAACTGTCCTGTATTGGCCGCATTGATACGGAAGTAGGTTGACAGTTCCATGGGGCACCTGACTCCTTTCGGAATGTAACAGAAAGAACCGTCGCTGAAAACGGCCGAGTTCAGGGCGGCAAAGAAATTGTCGGAATAGGGGACCACACTGCCCATGTACTTTTTTACCAGGTCGGGGTGTTCGCGGACGGCATCGCTGAAGGAGCAGAATATGATACCCAGCTCCGCCAGGGTTTCCCGGAAGGTGGTCTTGACCGATACGCTATCCATTACCGCATCCACCGCCACGCCGGTGAGGTGTTTCTGCTCGTCGAGCGGAATACCCAGCTTGTTGAATGTTTCCAGCAGTTCGGGGTCCACCTCATCCAGGCTGGAAAGGCCTTCCTTCTTTCTGGGTGCAGCATAGTATACGATGCGGTCAAAATCAATTTCCGGTATCTTCAAATGCGCCCAGCGGGGCATCTTCATTTTCTGCCAGTGCCTGAAAGCCTTTAGCCTGAAATCGAGCATAAACCCGGGTTCCCCTTTCAACAGGGAGATCTTTCTGATCACTTCTTCCGACAGGCCCGGAGGAATGGTATCCATCTCAATATCGGTGTAGAAACCGTACTTGTACTCCCCGGTGGTGACTTCCCGCAATAGTTTATCCTGTTCTTTTTCCATATTTTTGCCTGCTAGAAAATTGCCTGTGGGCGTACTTAATTAAAATTAATCTAAATAAGGACAAAGATACGAATTCTGATATATTTTTTGAAATCTTTGTTTTCGAAATCTTGTTGCCAGTACCCGTAAAATGTACCGTATGAGACCAGAGAACGGTAAAAAGACCCCCATATCCTCGCTGGGGGAATTCAGGCTGATTGAACACCTGACCCGATGGGCCGGAACAAACCATTCGTCCACAGTGAAAGGTGTGGGGGATGATGCGGCTGTTATCCGGCACGGCCACCGGCACACGGTGGTTACCACCGACCTTTTGCTGGAAGGCATTCATTTCAATCTGGTATACACACCCCTGAAGCATCTGGGATACAAGGCGGTGGTGGTCAATCTTTCTGATGTGTATGCTATGAATGCCGTTCCGGGGCAGGTCACGGTATCCCTGGGCATTTCGGGAAAATTTTTCGTTGAGGATATGGAAGAACTGTACGAGGGAGTGAAGCTGGCGTGTGAGCAGTACGGAGTGGATTTGGTGGGAGGGGATGTTTCGGCCTCGATGACCGGGCTGATCATTAGTGTTACCGCCGTAGGGGAATCGGAGCCCGAAAAGCTGGTATACCGCAGCGGGGCCCGGCCGGGCGATCTGATCTGTGTTTCGGGCGATATGGGAGCGGCTTACCTGGGATTGCAGGTGCTGGAAAGGGAGAAGAGACTGTATGAAGCCGACCGCTCGGTACAGCCCAAACTGGAGGGATACGACTATGTTCTGCAACGGCAGCTCAGGCCGGAAGCCCGGCGCGATGTGGTGGAATTTTTCAGGAAAGAGAAACTGGTGCCCAATGCCATGATCGATATTTCCGACGGCCTTTCGAGCGATCTGCTGCATATCTGCCATCGATCGGAGGTCGGGTGCAGGCTGTACGTCGACCGTATCCCGGTGCATGACGAAGCCAGGAAAGTGGCTGAAGAATTTTCCATGGAGCCGGAAACGGTGGCATTGAACGGGGGAGAAGACTATGAACTGTTGTTCACTTTGCCTGGCGCCCAGGGGGAAAAGATTATCGGAGTTCCCGGTATTACTGTACTGGGGGAGATCATTTCCGAAAAGGATGAAAAATGGCTGATTACCTCGGGCGGTAACCGGGTGCCTCTAACTGCCCAGGGCTGGAACCAGATCAGGTAGTGGTGTTGATGACCCGGTGGTAGCCCCGGATGATTCCTCTTTTCGATTCGCGGATGAAGGAAATGATGGCATCCCGTTCCGGGCCGGGGGCAAACTCTTTTTCGATCACTTCCAGGGCCTGCGTGTTGTTCATTCCCCGCAGATATATGGTGCGGTATATTTCTTGGATCTCATTGATGCACTCCTGGGAGAATCCCCGTCGTTTCAGTCCCACCGAATTAACCCCCATATAGGAAAGAGGCTCCCTGTCGGCTTTGATAAAGGGAGGGACATCGATTCTTACTTTCGATCCTCCGCCCACAAAGGCATGTTCGCCGATTCTCACAAACTGGTGCACAATGGTGGCCCCGCCCAGGGTTACGAAATCTCCCAGCTGGATCTCCCCTGCCAGCCCCACATTGTTGACCAGGATACAGTTGTTTCCCACAATGCAGTCGTGGGCAATGTGTACATAGGCCATCAGCAGGCAGTGATCGCCCACGCGGGTGGTTCCCACGGCTTTGGTTCCCCGGTTGATGGTAACACATTCACGAACGGTGGTATGGTTGCCGATCTCTACGGTGGATTCTTCTCCCTGGTATTTCAGGTCCTGCGGAATGGCCGAAATCACAGCTCCGGGGAAGATCTTGCAGTTCTCTCCTATCTTGGCGCCGTCCATGATGGTGACATTGGGTCCGATCCAGGTATTGTCGCCGATCTTCACATCGGGATAAATGGTGACAAAGGGACTGATGGTTACGTTTTTACCTATCTGAGCATCGGGATGAACATTACTCAACGGGTGGCTCATTGTTCTTATCTTTTAATATTTGTGCTGTTAATTCTCCTTCCATCACCAGCCTGTCGCCCACAAAGGCCTGACCATACATTTGCACAATGCCCCTGCGGATGGGTTCGGTCAGCTCGAGCTTAAAAAGAATGGTGTCGCCCGGGATCACTTTATCCTTGAACTTTACCTTATCGATTTTGAGGAAATAGGTGGAATAGTTCCAGGGGTCGGGAACGGAATTCAGCACGAGCATTCCCCCTACCTGTGCCATGGCTTCTACCTGGAGCACACCCGGCATAATGGGTTCGACCGGGAAATGCCCCACGAAGTATCCTTCGTTCATTGTCACATTTTTCAGCCCCACCACGGAGTTCTCATCCATCTGGATGATTTTGTCGACCAGCAGGAAGGGGGGGCGGTGCGGCAGGATCTGCCTGATCTGGTTGATATCGAATACAGGCGGGGTATTGGGGTCGTACTTCGGGATCTGTAGTTTGGATTTTTCTTTTTTGATCTCCTGCCGGATCCTTCTGGCCAGCTGGGTATTGGCATAGTGCCCGGGCCGGGTGGCCACGATTTTACCCTTGATAGGCTGGCCCACCAGGGCAAGGTCGCCGATAATATCCAGCAATTTGTGCCTGGCGGGCTCATTGCTGAAATGCAGGTCGATATTGTTCAGCACCCCTTCGGGCTTCACTTTGATATGCGGTTTGTTGAAAAGGTCGGCCACCCGGTCGAGTTCTTCCTGGGATACGCTGCGTTCAAGAATAATGATGGCATTGTCCAGGTCGCCTCCCTTGATCAGGTTGTGCTTGGCCAGCATCTCCAGTTCGTGGAAAAATACAAAGGTGCGGCACATCGACACTTCCCTGGGGAATTCCGACAGCTGGTTCAGCACGGCATACTGATTGCCCAGGATTTTGGAGTTGTAATCTATCAGCACATTGATGCTCAGGTGGTCATCGGGGTATACGATCAGATCGACACCCTGTTCTTCATTGGAATAAACGATCTTTTCTTTAACCACATAATGGTTTTTCGGGGCATCCTGGTCGGTGATACCTGCCTTTTCTATGGACTGAACATACATGTGTGAGCTTCCGTCAAGAATGGGAGCTTCGGGTCCGTTGATTTCGATCAGCACATTGTCAATCCCCATTCCGTACATGGCGGCCATAACATGCTCGATCGTGGCGACTTTTACTTCGTTTTCCTCAATGGTGGTACCCCGGGAGGTGTCTGTAACATATTCGGCCAGAGCATGTACCATTGGGCTGTTTTTCAGATCGGTGCGTTTGAACAGGATGCCGTGATCAGGGGGAGCGGGATGAAAAGTGATCTCTACGTCTAAACCGGTGTGTAATCCCTTTCCGTTAAGGGAGAAGGATTTTGCAAGGGTTTTTTGTTTTTCGGGCATGATATATCGATTCAGAATGATTCAAAAAAATTTGGGCGCAAGTTACAAAAAATAGGTTATTCCAAAATCAACTTTTTTGAAATGCAAGAAAAACAAGTGAAGCGGAGCAGATCATTTTTGGTCCCGGATAACTGGTCGAAAACCTGAAAGAAACCGGTTTTACCGGTTATTTTTCAGTTCCCTGATCTCCTTCTCCAGGGCTTCTATGCGGGCATTCAGCTCCGGAAGCTTTCTGAAAAACACATAAGATTTCTGGTATTTTGTAAAATTGAAGGAAGGGGCACCCTGTACTGCTTCGCCTTCGGTTTGGATACTGGAGGTGACCCCCGACTGGGCTGCGATCTTCACGTGATCGGCTATCTGCAGGTGTCCAACAATACCGGCCTGGCCACCCAGCATGCAGTTTTTCCCGATGCGTGTGGATCCTGCAATGCCGCACTGACCGGCCATAACGGTATTATCGCCGATCTCCACGTTGTGGGCAATCTGCACCAGGTTGTCGATCTTCACCCCCCGGCGGATGCGGGTTGACCCCATGGTGGCCCGGTCAATGGCCGTGTTGGCCCCGATCTCCACATCGTTTTCAATAACCACATTGCCTATCTGGGGCACTTTCTGGTAATTGCTGTCCGATTTTGGAGCAAAACCGAACCCGTCGCTTCCGATTATGGTTCCTGCATGGATGATGCAATTCGAACCAATGTGGCATCCGTGGTAGATTTTTACCCCGGGATACAGAACGGTGTTATCGCCAACGGTACAGTTCTCTCCGATATACACATGAGGAAATATCTGTACATTTTTCCCAATGCGTGTGTTTTCCGACACCACACTGAAAGGTCCGGCATATATCCCTTCACCTGTTATGGCACTGGGATGTATGTAAGCCAGGTCGTGAATACCTGAGCGGGACTGTTTCATCTGTTCCTCGGCCATCTCCAGCAGGCTGGCCATGGCCTGATAGGGATTGTCAACACGGATGAGGGTGGCCGGAATTTTTTTCTCAGGCCGGAAATGGCGGTCGACCAGCACTACCGATGCCCGGGTAGTGTAAATGAAGCGGGTATATTTGGGATTGGCCAGAAAAGTGAGGGTTCCGGGTGTGCCTTCTTCAATTTTCGAGACATCCGACACCACCACCTCCGGATCTCCTTCCACTTCTCCTTTCAGAAACTGTGCCAGGGCTTTTGCAGTAAATTCCATGGTTTTATGATTTTAAACAACAGTTAATGGATGATCAGGTTCTGATCTCTTTCGGATAACAAAGGTAATATTTCCTGACCCTTTTCGACAGGACATCCGTTCCGAGCATTTCCGAGACGGCTGTTACGTCGGCTGTTTTTCCGTTCTTGAGGAGTATTTTGATCTGTTCGTCGTGAGCGGAATAGGCATGGTTGGAAATGCTGCCCGTAAACACCAGATACCGGCTGTCGTTCCGGTTCAGATCCCATTGCCGGCCGGCCTTTTTCAGAAGGGTTTCGGTTTTCCCCCTTTCGAAAGGGCCCGGTTGCATTTCAATGGCAAACAGTTTCCGGGTGATCAGGCGGCGGCTCAGCTCCGACAGGACCGGATCGGGATGGTGCTGCCATACTTTGGCCGATGCCAGCAGGTCGTTGTCGTCGAGCCCGGTAAAATGTTTGATGATCTCAAGCTGGTATTCCGAGCCGGTCCATGGGCATACGTCTTTTTTTTCGATCTTCCCGCGGATAAAAAAATCAAGAGAGGGGGTAGCAAAAACCCGGATGCCCCTGTTACTGAGTTCCCTTACCCTCTGCAGCAGCTTCAGAAGCAGCTGCTCAGCCACAATCACTGTTTTGTGAAAGTAAACCTGCCAGTACATCAGCCGCCGTGCGATCAGGAACTTTTCTATCGAATAGATTCCCTTGATCTCCACCACCAGCTGATCGTTCACCACATTCAGCATTTTGATAATGCGGTCGGATCCGATGGTTCCTTCGGTTACCCCCGTGAAAAAGCTGTCACGCCGGAGATAATCCATCCGGTCCATGTCGAGTTGTCCGGAAACCAGCTGGAACAGGAATTTTTTCGGGTACCGGTTCCGGAAAATACGCAGGGCCGTTTTCAACCTGTTATCGAGATCCCGGTTCAGTTTTTCCATCAGCAGGATGGAGAGGTCTTCATGACGGATGCCTTCCATCAGGCTGTTTTCCAGGGCATGGGAGAAGGGGCCGTGGCCGATATCGTGCAACAGGATAGCTGTGGATACGGCTTCCTCTTCGGCCGGGGTGACAGGGGTCCCTTTCGAACGTATGCTCTGAATGGCCTGCGACATCAGGTGCAGGGCCCCCAGGGCATGCTGAAACCGGGTATGGTTGGCCCCGGGATAAACGAAACCTGTCAGCCCCAGTTGCCTGATTCTCCTGAGCCGCTGAACATAAGGATGCTCGGTGAGCTCAAAGACCAGCCCCGCGGGAATGCGGATAAACCCGTATACGGGGTCGTTGACAATTTTTCCTTTGGCTGCGGAAGACTCCACGGTAAAAATAGCGGTTTGTTCTAATGTTTTGTATGACAGGTAATTATGAAGCCGGCTGTGTTGCTTATCTCCGCAGGGCGGCAGCGGCATGTAACCTGCACGACAGTCCAATGGCAAAGGTGGAAAATAATTTTGTGATTTCAAGGATTATTCGTACTTTTGCGGCTGATAGTGCGGAAGTTTTCATAGGGGACAGTGTCCCCTATTTTATTGGAAATATATCATGGTAACCAGAGAGAGAGTACAGGAAGCAATTGAAAAGAGTTTCTGGGATGATGATTTTTTCCTGGTGGATGTACAGATAATTCCCGGGAAAAAGGTAACCGTTTATGTGGACCGTGAGAACGGGATCACTATTGACGAATGTGCGGAACTGTCAAAGAGCCTCCTCTATACCCTGGAGGGCGAGCTGGAGGATATGGAACTGACGGTTTCTTCGCCCGGGCTGACTATGCCGTTCCGGGTGAAGGAGCAGTACGAAAAGAATATTTCGAGGAATGTGGAAGTGGTGATGAAAGACGGGGAAAAATTCAAGGGGAAGCTGCTGGGTGTGAGCGACAGCGGGTTCTCTCTACTGACACGGGAAGCAACGGGAGCCGGAGGGAAGAAGAAAAAACAGGAAGAAGCTGCCGAACGGTGGTTTGCTTTCGACGAGGTGAAGTCGACAAAGATTGCTGTGGAATTTAAATAAAACCATTTATACGGAAAACAATGGATAATCTGAATCTGATCGATACGTTTTCAGAGTTTAAGGAACTCAAAAACATTGACCGGGCCACAATGATGAGTGTGCTGGAGGATGTTTTCAGAAATCTCCTGATGAAAAAGTACGGCACGGATGAAAATTTTGATGTGATCATCAACATTGACAAAGGGGACTTTGAGATATGGAGGAACCGGGAAGTAGTGGAAGACAGCGAGGTGGAAGATACGAACCTGCAGATATCCATTTCGGAAGCAAAAAAAATAGACGAAGATTATGAAGTGGGGGAAGAGGTCACCGATGAAGTGAAGCTGCATGATTTCGGAAGAAGAGCCATCCTGGCGCTGCGGCAGAACCTCAGTGCGCGGATCATGGACCTGGAAAAGAACAATGTGTACAACAAATACAAGGACAGGATCGGAGAAATTGTAACGGGGGAGGTGTATCAGGTGTGGAAGCGGGAAGTGCTGGTGCTGGACGACGAAGGGAACGAGCTGATCATTCCAAAGTCAGAGCAGATCCCTTCGGATTATTATCGCAAAGGCGATACCGTTCGGGCGGTGGTGATCAAAGTAGAAATGAAAAACAACACTCCCCTGATCATTCTCTCCAGAACATCGCCGGTATTCCTCGAGCGTTTATTCGAGCTGGAAGTGCCGGAAATCTTCGACGGCCTGATCACCATAAAAAAAATTGTGCGTATTCCCGGCGAGCGGGCCAAAGTGGCGGTTGAGTCGTACGATGAAAGGATCGATCCCGTGGGAGCCTGTGTGGGGATGAAAGGATCGAGGATACACGGCATTGTGAGGGAACTGAAAAACGAAAACATTGATGTGATTAACTTTACCAACAATACCCAGTTATTCATACAGCGTGCCCTGAGCCCGGCTAAAATCAGTTCCATCAAGCTGAATGAAGCGGAGAAACGGGCCGAGGTGTACCTGAAAGCGAGCGAAGTATCGCTTGCTATTGGTAAGGGGGGACTGAACATCCGGCTGGCCAGTCAGCTTACCGGTTATGAAATAGATGTATACCGTGAAAATGCCGAAGAAGACGAGGAAGATGTGAACCTGGAGGAATTTGGCGATGAAATTGACGGATGGATTATCGACGAACTGAAGGCTATTGGCTGCGATACGGCCAAAAGCGTACTGGAGTTGACGGTGGAAGACCTTGTGAAAAGAACCGATCTGGAAGAAGAAACCATCCGGGAGGTGCTTCAAATTTTAAAAGCTGAATTTGAATAAATTAACAATAAAATTTTAACTTAGCGCCACTTTTTTGCGGGGAACAGTGGACTGAGACAAATATCTTCGGAGAGAATATATGAGTGAAAACAAAGGAATCCGATTAAGTAAGCTTGCCCGGGAATTCAATGTGGGAATATCCACCATTGTTGATTTCCTGAGGAAGAAGGGGATTGATATTGATCCGAATCCCAATACCAAGGTTCCTTCTGAGATCCATGATATCCTGATGGCCGAGTACAGTTCGGATATAACGGTAAAAAAGGAATCGGAAAAGCTCAGCATGAGGAACCTCAGGGAATCCAGGGAGTCTATTTCCCTGGAGGATGTGGAGAAAGGCAGGTCGCCCGAAGAAGAAGACGAGGAGGAGGAGGTCCTGATAAAAGATATGAGCAGTACCTCGGTGAAGGGCAAGAAGGAAGAAGTACCGGATAAAAAATCCCCAGCTTCCGCAGCCGGGGAAAAGGCTCCTGCCGAAGAGAAAAAAGCCGCCGTTGAAAAGGCTGAGAAAGAAAAGGAGACTGCTCCTGAGAAACCGGCTGAAAAGGAAGAAGAACCTGGAACAGGAAAAAAGGCTCCAAGGGTAGTAGGAAAAATTGATCTGGAAGAGGTAGACCGGAAGAAAGAGAAGAAAGAAAAACCGGGAGAGAAGAAGAAAGAGAAAGAAGCCGCGGGGGAACCAGGGGAACAAAAAGAGAAGGAAGAAAAGGCGAAAGAGCCCGAAAAAGAAGCAGAAAAACCTGCTGCAAAGGTTGAAGAAAAGAAAAAAGCTGCCGGAGAAAAAGAAAAAGCGAAAGGTCCTGCCCGGGTTGAAAAAGAAAAAGAACCGAAAGACGATTTTATCGAATCGAGAATTGAAAAATTGACAGGTCCCACGGTCGTGGGGAAAATTGATCTCCCGGCAGAACCGGAAAAGAAAAAGCCGGTAGCTTCTTCCAGCGACCAGGATTTCAGGAAAAAGAAACGGAAACGCATCCGCAAGGATAAGGAGAAGGTGGAGGCCGATCTTGCCGGAGAGGAAGGACAGAAGAAAACCAAAAAAGGAGCCAGGAAGAAGAAAAAAGCCCTCCGCCCCGAGATCAACGAGGAAGATGTTCAGAAGCAGGTGAAAGACACACTGGCCCGGTTAACCGCCAAGGGGAAATCGAAAGGTTCCAAATACCGCCGTGAGAAAAGGGAAGCCATTGTCCAGCGGGCCCGGGAAGAAGCCGAGCAGAAAGAAAAAGAAAAAAACGTATTGCAGGTCACCGAGTTCGTCTCGGTTAACGAACTGGCTAATATGATGGACGTTCCTGTTAATGAGGTGATTGCCACCTGCATGAACCTGGGCCTGTTCGTTTCCATCAACCAGAGGCTCGATGCCGAAACCATGTCGGTTGTGGCCGATGAATTCGGATACAAGGTGGAATTTGTGTCAGTGGATCTGCAGGAAGGCATCCGTGAGGAAGAGGAGAGACCGGAAGACCTGCAACCCAGGCCTCCCATCGTCACCGTGATGGGGCACGTGGACCATGGAAAGACCAAGCTGCTCGATTATATCCGGAGTGCAAATGTAGTGGCCGGCGAAGCCGGAGGGATCACTCAGCATATCGGGGCTTACAGTGTGACCCGCGAAGACGGGAAAATGATCACTTTTCTTGACACACCCGGGCACGAAGCCTTTACGGCCATGCGTGCCAGGGGAGCCCAGGTAACCGATGTGGCTATTATTGTGGTGGCTGCCGACGACGGGGTTATGCCCCAGACCGTTGAGGCCATAAACCATGCTCAGGCCGCCGGGGTACCCATTGTCTTTGCCATTAACAAGATCGATAAGCCCAATGCCAATACGGAAAAGATCAAGGAAGAGCTGGCCAATATGAACCTGATGGTTGAAGACTGGGGCGGCAAGTACCAGTCGCAGGAAATTTCAGCCAAAACAGGGAAGAATGTGGACGATCTGCTCGAGAAAGTGTTGCTCGAGGCAGAAATGCTCGATTTGAAAGCCAATCCCAACAAACGGGCCGTTGGTACCGTGGTGGAATCGTCGCTCGACAGGGGCCGGGGATACATTGCCACCCTGCTGGTGAAAGCCGGGACTCTGAGGATGGGCGACGTGATCCTGGCCGGTTCGTATTACGGACATATCAAGGCCCTGTTCAATGAAAGGGGCAAAAAAATCGAAGAAGCTGGCCCTTCCACTCCTGTGATGGTTCTGGGCCTCAACGGGGCACCCCAGGCAGGGGAATATTTCCATGTGATGGAAAGCGACCGGGAAGCCAAGGAGATTGCCACCAAAAGAGAACAATTGCAGCGCGAACAGGAGCTTCGTACCACCAAGCATATTACCCTTGATGAGATCGGCCGCCGGATTGCCATTGGCAACTTCCAGGAACTGAATATCATTGTGAAGGGAGATGTGGACGGATCGGTGGAAGCCATTTCCGATGCCCTGATCAAACTGTCAACCGAAAATATCCAGGTGAATGTGATACACAAAGCTGTAGGCCAGATTTCTGAAACCGACGTGATGCTGGCCGCCGCTTCCAATGCCATTATTGTGGGGTTCCAGGTGCGTCCCTCTCTGGGTGCTCGCAGGCTGGCGGAAAAAGAGCAGATCGATATACGGCTCTATTCCATTATTTACGATGCCATCAATGAGATCAAAGACGCCATGGAAGGTATGCTTTCTCCCGAAATTAAGGAGGAGATTGTAGCCACCCTGGAGGTAAGAGAAACATTCCGCATCACCAAGGTGGGTACCGTGGCCGGCTGTATTGTGAGAGAAGGGAAAATTACACGGAACACCAAAGTGCGTGTGATACGCGAAGGAATCGTGGTGTATACCGGCGAGCTCGGTTCCCTGAAACGATTCAAGGAGGATGTGAAAGAAGTGGCCTCGGGCTATGAATGTGGATTGAACATCCAGAATTTCAACGACATCAAGGTAGGAGATATCATCGAGGGCTATCAGGAAGTGGAAGTGAAGAAAACCCTTTAGACTGCCCGTTTTTCAGATCCACCCGGTGGATGATGGTATTTCCGTAAAAAGTATGTAGTGTGTCGGAGGGCACCGTAAGGTACCTGCTGAAGAAAGTTGTATCCTGACCTGATACCAGGGTCGCGCGGTTCAACACCACGGGCCTTTCAAGGCAATCGGTCCACACATTTCCTCCCCGTTCAAGGGTTTGTTCGATTCGCCGGTGAAGTGAACCGGCGGTTATGCCACGGCGCGGCAGGTCGGAGGGGGGCCTGAATATTCCCGGCGCCGTTTCCTTGCCCGTAAGGTAATAATAAGCAGCCTGTATACGCTGGTCTTCTTTCAGAATGAACAGGTCGCCCGGATGTTCGGCTACCCGCGCGGCCAGTTCCCTGACCGGCTCGTACCGGTACAGGCGGGCCGGTATCAGTCCGTATCCTGTGTTCCATATCAGCAGGCCCGTACCGGTTAGCAAAACCGTGTGCACAGAGAACCGGAATACTGCGATGGATGATATGAAGAGCAAAGCAGGGATAGCTACCATAAATTCCACATTTCCCGACGACAGTACGGCAAATATCCACAGGGCGACGGATATGGACAGATGCACCGTGGCGAACCTTTCCTGTCCGTGCTTCCGGGTGATCCGGTTCCATGGCCGGCGGAGAAGAAGCACACTCCATACGGCAACCGCCAGCAGGGCCGGGAAAAGGTACCACAGACTGTGCCTGAAAAGCAGCCACATGTTGCCGTGTACCTGCAGAAAGCTTCTGACCAGCCCCGCCAGGCCGAGAAGAAAGCCTGTGATATCAGCGGAAAGGGAAGCATCACCTTCCAGGTATGACCGGAAGATAAAACCTGTCAGGGGCTTTATTCCCGTTAACCCGTTCATGCTGAACCATACACCCAGGTAGACCAGGGGAATGATAAGGCCAGTGGCGGCATAGCCCAGAGCAGCTTTTTTCTTACCGGAATTGAACAGTGTGAGTGCCAGCAATCCCATCCACCAGAATATGCCCGTCTGGTGGTATAGTACACCCAGGGAAGCCAGCAATCCGGAGAGTACCACATCCCGGATCCTCCCTGAGTGCCGGTAATGCAGAAAAAACATACTGGCCATCAGACCCAGGAGCAGGGGAAACAGATAGGTTTCACTTTCCGTGGCATACCGCATCAGGGCGAAACAGCTTCCTGTAAAGACCACCCCGGCAAGGTCCATATCCGCACTGTCTGACAGCATTCGTATGATCCGGATCATAACCAGAAGGATCAGGAAGGCAATGAAAGCATTCAGCGCGTTCATCAGGGAAAGTGTGCCGGGAGTTGCCCCGGCAATGGAAAACAGCCGGGCAACGAGGTAACAGGTGGCGTTATACAACAGGTGGTGAGGATGGAAAAGTTCTCCCTGATATTTCACCGAAGCGGCATAATACCAGGCATCAATCCCCGGGTTGTTGGTGGGAAGCAGCAGGAACAGCCCCAGGAACAGAAAGGCGGCTATCAGGGCTTTTCGACTGGTGAAAGACGGCACGGTATTTTTACAGTAAAAATAAAAAACCCCGGTGGAAAACCGCCGGGGTTGGGAAACCGATTCGTATATTATTTGTTCAGCAAAGCTTCATACTCTTCCGGGGAGAGCAGGCTGTCCAGTTCCGACAGATCGGAGGGGGTGATTTTGATCATCCATCCTTTCCCGTAAGGATCCTTGTTTACGATCTCCGGGTTGTTTTCCAGCTCAGGATTGACTTCCTCCACTTTTCCCGATACCGGCATGAACAGGTCACTTACCGTTTTTACCGCTTCGATGGTGCCGAAGGCCTCTCCTTTGCCGAGCGATTCCCCGGCGGTTTCAATTTCAATGAATACCACATCACCCAGTTCTCCCTGGGCAAAATCGGTTACCCCCACAAAGGCTTCCTTCCCTTCTACTCGTATCCATTCATGGTCTTCTGTGTACTTCAGGTTTTTTGGTATATTCATAATTCAGGTTTTTAAGGGTTGGCTGAACCAAAAATACATAAAATTTAAGAAAAGCAAACTACTGGGCCAGGGTAAACCTGACACTGAAGCCGAAATTGGTATTGCTGGTGGGGAAAGTTCTGTAAACATAGGGATTGGAAATGTCCTTGTCGAAGAACAGCCGCAGGTTGAACCGGTCGCTCAGCACGTAGTCGGCACTGAGTTGAAGGGCAATGCGTTGCTGGCCTGCCGTGATCTGATCCTGTTCTTCTACCAGCTTTCTCAGCACGGTTTTGCTGTCGCGCACCGAAAGGTCAAGTCTTACATTCAGGTCGCTCTTGAATTGTTTTTCTCCCCCTCCGGTACGGATGATGAACTGCACTTCATCGAAACGGTAACCGGCTCCAATAATGAGCTCATTGTTCATAACATCGGTCAGCTGGTTGTTAGCGAAACTGAGTGCCAGGGACCGTGATTTCCGGTATTCTATGCGGGAGGTGAGGCTGTTAACCCAGTTCATTTCAAAATTGATCAGGGGGCTGAACTGCTCATTGATAGAGACCGCACTGATCTCATTGGGAGGCAGAAAATTCCCTCCGGTCATATCGCGTACATAGCTGAAGCCGTCTTCCCCGGGCTCGTATTCCAAGTTGCTGGAGTAGCCCGCCACATCGTATGAGGAGCGGTACTGGTGGTTGATGGTAATGGAGCGGATAAAGGTTTGCAGGAATTCAATGTTTGAAAGTCCTTCGTAAGTTAGTCGCCAGTTCGGCATGATATGCAACAGAGACGGGAAGGGATCGATGGTGATCCTGTCAGGGTCGCGGTTGGTATATGCTGCCATGAATGCCGGGATCAGCACCTGCTGGGAGGTGGGTCCGTACCCGTCGTAAAATTTCCTTCCTTCTATTATTTCGTGGGCATTCGGGTTATAGCCGTGTTCCGGACTGGCCACCCGTTCTGCTGCCAGCCTGGCCGAAATGATGGAAGCATAATCTTTCATTTTGTTGAAAATTTCCGATGCATACCGGTTGTCTGAAGAGATTTTTTTGAAGGCGGTTCCCCAGGTAATCATGCTGATACTGAAATTTCCGGTGGTTATGGGATTGGAAACAACGATCCTTCCCAGCGAATCGTCATAGGTATAATACTCGTTCATGTTCTTTGAGAACCTGCGGGTGGCTGTTACATCGATGCGCATGCCGGGGATGGGTTCAAGGGTGCTGCGCAGGTTGAAGTTTTCATTGTGGGTCATTACATAGGGAGAGATCATTCTGGGGTCGGTGGTCAGCCAGTCGTTTCCGATGCTTCTTTCCAGGAAATCCCTGTCCTGTACACCCAGAATAAATTCCCAGCCGGGAGAGAGCATGCCGTTCACATCCATCAGGCCGGCCGTATAAAAGCGGGTTTCGGGAAGGTATCCGGGCAGAAGGGTTCCCTGGGTTTGCGAATAGGATATGGAAACATTCTTGACCGACATCAGGATACGTGCCAGGTTGTCGGCTATGAGTGTAAGCACGCTTTCGCCTTTTTCCACCTGTCCTTCCACTACCACCCGGGTGCCCCGGTAAATGGTATCGCTGTTGATGCGTATCCTCCTTTCATCCATTATTTCCACATCCAGATCGATTTCCCGGTTATTCTCATCAAAGATGGTTACCTGTATGTCTTCTGTTTTCAGATTATGCACGATGGATCTGGGCCGGTTATCGGAAATGTATACCCCCTTTCTTTCATAAGTAACGGTTTTGTATTCCTTTTCCCGGGTATCCACCCTGCGGTTATTCCGGTACTTGTCATTGACCTTTTTCAGGAAACCCACCTTATTGTACAGGTTGTTCATATTCAGTTGTCCCGACAGCTGACCGGTATTGGAATTCTTGATGGTGTTTCCGAGTTCAATATCCGAAGTATCGGCAAATTGCGGGCCGGCATCCCATCCGAAGGTAGCGTTGTACCGGGCATTCACGGTGATCCAGTTGAACAGGGGGATCTTGTTGATGGGAAGGGTATAGTTTACGTTCAGGCTGTGGTGGTAGGAAATGGTACGTCCCATATTTTTCAGGTTGGTCAGGACAGAATCTTTCCACAGGGTATAGCCGTCTTCATAGCGTTCCCGGTCAACCCCTCCTTCCGGTTCATCGATCCGGGCGGTGTTGGATGAGGAAAAATCGATCTTCAATGCCCGGGTGAGGTCGTATTTCAGGTCGAAATAGGTATTCCATTCAAAATCTTTCCTGAATGTGGGTTCGATCCTCAGATCGGGATGGTCGATTTTCCTCAGCTTTTTTTCTTCGTAATACCGGTACATATCGGTTCGCAGGGAGATATGCGAAGGCATGTAGTTGAAGTTAAAGTCCCTGATCAGGCGGAAAATCGGCCGGCGGAACAGCTGCGACTGTTGAAAGGGAACAACGGGTTTCGGCCGGGCATTATAGATATAGTTGATGGTTCCCCGGTAATTTTTCTGTATATGAAAATCGGTTTTTATATCGCGGTGGTATGTTTCGTGATAGCTGTAGCTGAAGGCGAAATTAGAAATATCCCAGAAATGGGGTTTCCCCTGCCTTTTTTCGATTCGCACATTGGTGAAATTGATGGATTTCCTCCGGGTGATATCCTGTGAATTTTTCAGGATGGAATCGCGTTCAGCGCGGGTTTCGGCATTGTTAAGGGCCTTTCTCAGCGGGATATCCGGATCGAGGGGGTTGTACTGCGGGTTGATGATCCCTTCTGAAAAACCGATATACATGGGTATGCGGAAATTCAACGCATCGGGCAGGAATTTCCCCAGTTCCAGATTGGACGATATATCGTACTGCATGATCGTTTCCTTGCTCCGTTCATTCACTTTTTTTTCTATGCTTCCGAAACCGGGGGTACTGGTGCTGCCGGCTATGTCGATCGATCCCAGGTCGGCCAGGCGGGTGGTGACCCTGGCATTGGCGGCCCATCCTCCTTCCTCATTGAAATGCGTCAGCCGGAGTTCATTCATCCACACTTCCGCCGATTTGGGGAGGCCGTCGTCTGAAGCCTGATTACGTTGTTGTGAGGGGTTTCTGATCCCGATCATGATGGTGCGGATATTGCTGAGGTTGGGGTTGCCTGTTACACTGACGCGGCGTCCGTCAACGATCATGGAAAAAAGGTCATTCACCGACACCCGGTTTGCCGGGTTTTGCATTTCATTGTTCCGGGTTTGCTTCACGTCCTGGAACAGTTCCAGGGGGATGTCAAAGCGGTTTTCCTCGGGCCACACGATGCGCCGGTCGTCCGCGCTTTCGTTGCTGTAGCCTCCGGGGGGTTTGGGAGGTGTGAGTTTGACCGGAATTTCGTATTCATAGAAATTGTTTCGGTAATCGGATCCAAGTCTGATAAAAACGTGGATTTCATCGTCCTGAAGGTTGATTCCCGGAAGGGCCTCGGCATGTACTTCCATTTCCAGCCTTTTGTACTGCCTGATATCAAGATTCACGTTCCGGAAAGCGGCACGGGCATCCCCGTCGGCCAGGTCACGTACTTTCAGTACGATGGACTGTTCGTTGAGCTGCCTGAGCTCGGGATTGGTGGGGTCAATCACGCGGGTAATTCCGGGAGGAAGAACGTAGTTAACGGGGTCCTTGCCCCCGTTCTCCTCGATGTTTACCGATCCGATCTCGAAGGATGCGTCGGTCAGTTCCTCGGTGGTTTCCCGTTCTCCTCCCTCCCATATGCTGAGGTTGTATTTTCTCCACTCTCCCCTGATAAGCTCGAATCGGGCGAACCGCAGGTGGGTTTCTTTTTCGAAACCTTTTAGGAACAGGCGTACAAAACGAATGGATTTGAAATCCTGGATGTTCCCAACAATCCGTTCAAAATCGGTCACCGGGATACGGAACTGATACCAGTCGACGGAAGATTGTTTTCCGTTGGCAAATTCCACGGTGGCTCTTTCGCGGTTGATGATGTAATTCCGGCCCACATCGAAGAAATCCTGCCTTATGTCGACCTTGTACTGGTAGTAGCTTTCTGTTTCGCTCAGGGTGTTGTCGCGGTTGATATCTTCTTCATTCGGCAGGGTGGAGCCGCTGGTGGGGTAATCTTCGGTCGTTTCCTCGAAGGCCGGGGAATTTCCCTCCAGCCCGTTGTATTTCTTGTACCGCTCCAGAATGCCGAGTTCCATGGCATCGTAGTCCGATCCCCGGAAGTAATGAAAATCATCCTGTGCAGGATCATTGATGAGCTCTTCCCTCATGGCCGGATCACTGACCTGTGAAGAGATCTGCTGAACATAGTCGTTGTAAAACTCCTGTTCCTGCTCATTATTCAGTCCGTCAAGCCCGATATCCTGCTGTTTCCGTGCGGCCTGGTCGAATGCCTTTACCAGCGACTGTGTTTTTGGAACACGTCCCCATACCGTGGTATCCATCAGGGCTTCTTCTTCCGGCGAGGTTGGCAGCCCGTTCTCAAAGCTTTTTCTGCCGTCGCGAAGAATATCTTCAGATACGTTTCCCAGGTTAATATACAGTTCCCCGCCGGGGTTGAGGCTGTCTTCCACAAAGGGATCCATCAGCCAGAATTCGATAAACTGGATATTTGAGGTTTCAAAATCCTTGATAGGGACTTCGCGCATGATGCCCCCCCACCTGGTTTCGGGAGACGACAGGTATCCTGATGGATCGAGTCCTGCCGAATACATGGAGGGGCCTGTATCGTAATTGTAGGGACCTTTTTCCCTGGGATAGAAGGATAGATTGAGAACGGCAATATTGGTGGGGATGCCGCTGGGACTTTCCTTGTTGGGCCATATTTCCTTTTCGAATACTTCCCTTACATAGTGGCTCGACTGCAGGTCGGGATTGTTTTTTATGTGTGCCGGTGTGGAGGAATTGTTCCTCAGGAACAGGGGGTCGATCACGTACCAGGCCAACCGGGCCCGGTTAAACCCGTACGCCAGATTGTTGCTAAGGGCTCCTTCCGGGAACATGTCGGGTTGTCCCTGGGGTGTGCTGGCATGCACCCAGGGGGGGATAGACTTCAGATCGATGCTGGTTTCACTGCCTTCGAAATCATCGATGTATGTAATTCCCTGTTTTTCAATAGCCCGGCTGTGCCCAGGGATGAGGTGGGCAAATTCGCCGAAGAAGGTGATGGAAGAGGGCTGGTTGGTATTGACGAAGGGAAGGAAATCCACCATCCGGGTGATAAAGGGCGCTTCGGTATGGAAGGAAGAATTGACCCCCCATATAGTATTCGATATGGGTTCGTTCCCGATGTTTACTTTCTGGGTCAGTGGGCGTTCCGTAAGGTTCAGGATGGTGGCCCCGACATTGAAATTATCCGATATCCGGTAATCGAAGTGCGATCCCACCAGGGTTTTTGTCTGGATATTGAACAGCTGATTGCTTTCCAAAGATATCCGGATGGGGGTTCCCGATTCGAGAAGCCCGGTGTTGAGGATGTTAACCCTGCCAAGAGTGTAATCCACTGTATAGTCGATGTTTTCTTTCAGCTGGATGCCTCCGGCCGTTACCACCACCGAGCCTTGTGGTACATTGAGGGCATTCAGAGGAATCTCGGAACTGACAGACGACTGGTAGGTTCCCTGCAGCCTGAATTTATTTTTTTCAGCCACCTGAATGGCCCGGGCCAGAGTGGAGTCATACAGTTCTTCGAATACGTATTTGTCGGCAAGGGCATCGTTCCCGATCTTTTCCCTCAGGTAAGAGCCGAACGGTTCCAGCACGGGGAAAATAACCCTGCCGTTGGACGGAAGAATGGTCACCCCTTCAATGAAATCGAACATCCCGTCGGGATAAGGATCCATCTGGCTGTTCAGGTTGTCGAGGTTCATCACCCGCAGCAGGATCTGATCTTTTATATCCCCTTCCCGGATATAATTGATTCCTGTCCCGGCCTGGTCATCCATGTAAATGATGTTCATCTCGAAATTCTGCGGGTTGACCTGGTATGCTCCGATAGCATAAATATTCTTCATCATCAGGTCCCAGGTGGGCAGTTTTGGGGTTAGGTTAGTGCCTTTCAGGAGTTTGAGGATGAGGGCGTCGGGGGCATTGATTCCGTCGAAGGAAAATTCTCCTACCTGGTACACTTTTCCGTTTGCCCTGAATTCATAGGCCACTGCCAGCACTTCATCGGAATGCAGGACTGCGTTCAGGGAAATGTATCCCAGGGTGGGATGAAAAGTATATTCGTTAGGGGCCAGCTTGCGGGCATTTTCAATCTTCTCGAAATCCTGCCCGATACTGAAATCGGCAGCGGGGAAACCGTCGAGTACCTGGGAAACTGTGCTGATATCGCGCACGTTGTATGGTCCCGTCATTTCATCGTACAGGGAATTGCTCCGGTTATCGGGGAAAGGATAGGCGGGATCGGGAGTGAAATAGGCATTGTGAATGCGTTCGTTTTCACCCAGGTCCATAAAGGCAACGATATTCCTGGAATTCTCGAAATCGCTGTTTTTGTTGGTAACCCACACTTCCACCCGGGTAATCTGGACGGGTGAATTGATCACCGGGAGGTTGGCCAGGGCCTCGTTGTACCTTTCCCGGAAGTAGTGTGAGAGGAAAAAATGCCGGTTGGCATCGTATTCGTCAACAAACACTTCGAATTCGTTCTGCTGGGCTCCGCCTTTTACCTCAATCACAGAGGTTTCCCCCTTCTGTTGGGAAAAAACGCTGGTGACTGTGAGCCGGCCGAACTGCAGTTCGGTTTTCAACCCGAACAGGCTCTGGCTTCCGGTGATCAATGAGCCCGACAGGGGTAAGGTGACGTCGCCTGCCTCGATTTTTTTGATGATCTCGTCTTCATGGCCCGAATATTCCAGCTTGGTCTTGTTTTCAAAATCAAAGGTGGCTTCGGTATTGTAATTTACGCCCAGCTTCATTTTATCGCCAATACTTCCGGTAACATTCATCTGGATTTTTTCCTGGAAATCGAAAGTGGTAACCCGGCGGAGTTTTTCCGAGAGCTGCGGATTGTCAATACGCGACGAATTGATGCCGAAGATCAGCTCGGCCGTTCCCTGGGGTTTGATGTCGATGGTGCTGGTTCCGAAAATTTTATCGAAAACTTCGCTTTCAACATAAATTTTGGGGATCAGGGACGAAGCCCCGGCCGATTCGTCGCCGCTGGCATGTAATCGCCAGTATTCCCGCATGATCTGGTCGTAACGGTATTGCCTGTATTCTTCAGGTGTCATGACCCTGGGCAGGTCTATCTCCAGTCCTCCCACAGTTTCGTAAATGATATACCGGTTGGTTTCGGTATCGTAATCCACCCGGGTTTCGAAATTCGACGGATTTTTCAGGAACAGGGGAGATTCAACCTTCTTTCCGGGAAGGGTGTGCGAACGTACCGGTATGGGGTAGGGAAGATCGGGAGGGGGGATACGGGTTGTATCCTGCCGGGGGTCCTGTGCATTCACGGGAGAGGCAAACCATCCGGCTACCTGACCGGCCCACAGTCCAAGGGTCAGTATACAGATATATTTAACCTTTCTGTGCAAAAGCGATCCGGTGTAAAAAGAGGGTTATAACCGTTTCAGCGCCAGCTTGATCAGTTCTTCCACATTCCCTTCCGGATTTTCAGCCAGAATGGAATCGATAACCTTGCCGGCGGCGACTTTCGGAAATCCCAGTGTTATCAATGCTGATAACGCTTCTTCACGCCGGGTATTGCTTGCGGCGGCGAAAATTTCTCCGGCATCGGCATCTTTCCCTATTTTGCCTTTCAGGTCAACAATGATCCGCTGAGCCGATTTGATCCCGATTCCCTTGATGCTTTTCAGAAGGTTGACATCCGCCTGCATAATGGCTTTTTCTATTTCTGCAGGCCGGTGTGCGGAAAGGATCATTCTGGCCGTACCCGCTCCTACCCCGGAAACCGAGATTAGCTGCCGAAAGATCTGTCTTTCCCGCCTGTCATAGAATCCGTAAAGCAACTGTGCATCTTCCCTTACAATATGGTGCAGATACACCTTAACCTTTTTTCCGGTCCGGTCTTCTTCCGTATACCGGGAATAGGAATACAGGGATATCTGTATGTGGTAAGCCAGTCCCGTGGTTTCCACCACCAGATGTGTCGGGGAGATTTCTGCCAGGGATCCTTCGATGTATTCGTACATGCCGCCGCCATTTATGGTACCTGCGGCTAAAATAGTGAAAATTTAACAGGATGGAGGCGTATCCTGGATAAAACAGAAAGGGGACTGCCCTTTCCTGCAGGCAATCCCCTTTCTGTTCATTCAGGCCATAGAAGGTTCAGAAGCAAGTGTCATCGGCCCGGCACTGGGCATCCACCACAGCAATGCCGGTCATATTGATGATCTCACGGGCCGATGAATCGAGCTGAAGAATATGGATGGGTTTGTTGATCCCCAGCAGGATGGGCCCGATCACTTCGGCATTTCCAATTTCCTGCATCATTTTATAGGCGATATTTCCCGAGCTCAGATTGGGGAAGATGATGGTATTGACCTCTTTTCCCTGAAGTTTGGTGAACGGGAACCTGCCTTCCCGGAGGCTCCGGTTGAAAGCAAAGTTGGCCTGCATTTCGCCGTCGACAATAAGATCGGGGTGTTCTTTGTGGAGAATATCAATGGCCTCCTGTACCAGGCGCGGGCTTCCGGTTCTGATGGATCCGAAATTGGAATAGGAAACCAGGGCCACCACGGGTTCTATATTGAACCTGCGCACTTCTTCGGCCGTGAGCAGGGTGTTGTTTACCAGGGTTCGGGCATCGGGATTGATGTTGACTGTGGTGTCGGCGAAGAAGAACGGTCCTTTCTTGGTAATGACGATGTACATACCCGCAATATGTTTCTGGGTGTTGTTGGTACCCACGATCTGCAGGGCAGGCCGGATTACGTCGGCATATTTCCGCGCAAAACCAGAAATAAAGGCATCGGCCTGTCCGGTTTCCACCATCATGATGCCGAAATGGTCGCGGTCGAACATCAGCTCCCTGGCTTCGTCCAGAGTGGCTCCCTTACGCTGTCTTTTAGCGAAATAGATGTCGGCAAATTCTTTTCTTCGACCGGCTTCTTCTTTGGAGCGAGGATCGATGATGTGGATCTCTTCATCGAATTCCAGTTTGTTTTCGCGAATGATTTCCATGATCTCGTCCTTCGGTCCGAGCAGGATGGGCCGGGCTATGCCTTCATGCACCACGCTCTGCACGGCCTTCAGTACTTTGAAATTGCTGGCGTCGGCATAAACAACCCGTTTGGGCTCTGATTTGGCCTTTTGCAGGATATCGTTTACCAGCTTGTTTCCGTAACCCAGCCGGCGGTTCAGTTCCAGTTCATAGGCTTCCCAGTCGGTAATGGGTTTACGTGCCACGCCGGTATCCATGGCCGCTTTTGCTACAGCCGGAGCTACCCGGGTAATCAGTCTGGGATCCAGCGGCTTGGGGATGATGTAATCCCGCCCGAAGGACAGATTCCTTACATTGTAAGCCGTATTGACCTGTTCGGGCACGGGTTCTTTGGCCAGGTCGGCCAGGGCCTTGCATGCGGCAATTTTCATTTCCTCGTTTATCTTTCTGGCCCGTACATCCAGGGCGCCCCGGAAGATGAAGGGGAAACCAAGTACGTTGTTGATCTGATTGGGGTAGTCCGACCGGCCGGTGGCCATGATCAGGTCGGAGCGGGTAGCTACGGCCACATCGTATTCTATTTCCGGATTCGGGTTGGCCATGGCAAAAACAATGGGGTGGTCGGCCATGGTTTTCAGCATTTCGGGAGTGAGCTGATCGGCAACTGATAGTCCCAGAAACAGGTCGGCTCCCTTAACGGCATCGGCCAGGGTATCGACATTCCTGTCGGTCACAAACTCCTGCTTGTGTTTGTTCAGGTCTTTTCTTTTCCTGTTCAGCACACCCTTGCTGTCGCACATTACGATGTTTTCCTTTTTCACGCCGAGCGATATATAGAATTTTGTGCAGGCAATGGCTCCGGCTCCCGCGCCGCTGACTACCATTTTGATTTTGTCGATTTTCTTTCCGCTGATCTCCAGGGCATTTAGCAATCCTGCCCCGGAAATGATCGCGGTTCCGTGCTGGTCATCATGGAAAACCGGGATGTCGAGTTCTTCGATCAAACGTTGTTCTATTTCAAAGCATTCAGGAGCCTTGATATCTTCCAGGTTGATACCCCCGAATGTAGGCGAAATAGCTTTCACGATCTCGATCAGCCGGTCAATATTTTTTTCATCCACTTCAATATCGAATACGTCTACATCGGCAAATACCTTAAAAAGCAGGCCTTTCCCTTCCATAACGGGTTTTCCTGCCATGGCGCCGATATCGCCCAGACCAAGAACAGCCGTGCCGTTGCTTACCACCGCCACCAGGTTGCCCTTGGCGGTGTACCGGAATACGTCTTCCGGGCGGTCTTTGATTTCGAGACAGGGGGAGGCTACCCCGGGGGTGTAGGCCAGGGACAGATCCCGCTGGGTGGAATGGGGGGTGGTGGGGATCACTTCAATTTTTCCGGGACGGCCCTTGGAATGATATTCCAGCGCTTCTTCCTTGGTAATTTTTGCCATGGTTTTGGGGTTTTGATGATGAGATTTGATAGTTTTTACCAAAATTACAGGTAAAAACAGACAATATCCAGCGGCAGTGACAATGTTTGGTTATGTTCTGCGGCATTTTCCCATTCACCCGGCAGATTTACCGTATGTTATTCGGCAGGTGCGGGGTCTATTCCTCCGGCACCTCTTCTTCACCCTCCCCGTTCTGCGGGGAAGGTTCTCCTGAAAGGGGATTGCTGGTGATCTCTTCATACATTTTCCGGTTTCTGAAAATGTCGCATGCTGCGTACAGTGCATGGCGGAAGGAGTCGGGAGAAGCCTTGTCTTCACCAGCTATATCAAAAGCGGTTCCATGGGCCGGCGAGGTACGGATCACTTCCAGGCCGGCTGTGAAGTTTACGCCGGTATCGAAAGCCAGCGATTTGAAAGGGATCAGCCCCTGGTCGTGGTACATGGCCAGAATGGCATCAAAATTCCGGAAACTTCCCGATCCGAAGAAACCATCGGCCGGGTATGGGCCGAAAGCCAGTATGTTTTCCTCCCGGGCGGTTTTCAGGGCAGGTACGATGATCTCCTGTTCCGTCTCCCCCAGAATCCCTTCTTCACCTGCATGTGGATTCAGACTCAAAACGGCCAGGCGGGGTTTCCGGATCATGAAATCGCGTTGCATGGAGAGTTCCATGATACGCAATTTCCTCAGGATCAGGTCTTCCGTAATCTGACCGGGAACTTCGTGCAGGGGGATGTGCCCGGTAGCCATCCCCACGCGCATGACATCACTTAGCATCAGCATCAGGGTTTCTCCGCCGAATTCTGAGGCCAGGTATTCCGTATGGCCGGGAAAAGAGAATTCGCCGGAACGGATGGAATATTTGCTGATGGGAGCGGTTACCAGCACATCGATCAGGCCTGCCTTCAGGTCTTTAACCGCTGCCTGCAGGGCTGCCAGAGCCGCTTCTCCGGCGGCGGGGGTGGCCTTCCCCAGCTCCACCCGGATATCGTCGTCAGCCACATTGACCATGTTGGGGCGTTTCTCATGCGCTTCGGCAGCATGCCGGATATTGTTGAAGCTGAATTTCTGAATATTGACTGCCTTCCGGTGGTATGCTGCTACCTTTGGCGAACCGTAAACAACCGGCACGCAGGTATCATACAACCTGTTATCCTGCAGGGTTTTGATAATCACTTCATATCCAATTCCATTGATATCTCCCTGAGTGATTCCTACCCTGATTTTATCATTTGACATGGTCACGAAAAGAATTAATGTGTTTACAATGATTACCGTTTCTCTTTTTCAAGAGTGATTTCGCGGAAGAACCTTACCAGGAGCCTCACACCCACCCCGGTACCTCCTTTTTTCCTGTAATGGTTCTCTTTGTTCAGGAAGGCAGGACCTGCAATATCGAGGTGGATGAAAGGATAGCCGGTAAAATGTTCCAGAAATTTTCCGGCAGAAATGGCTCCGCCTTCTCTTTCGCCTATATTCTTCAGGTCGGCTATTTCGCTTTTCAGCTGATCGCGGTATTCCTGCCAGAAGGGGAATTCCACTACCCGTTCGTATACCTCTTCCCCACATTGCTGAAGCCGGGTAAAAAGGCTTTTTCCCGCATTTCCCATTCCCACGATGCCATAAGGACCGAGAGCCATGCTGGCCGATCCGGTAAGGGTGGAAAGCTCCACAACGAGTTCCGGCTCGTATTGCCGGGCATAACTGAGGGCATCGGCCAGGATCATCCGTCCTTCGGCGTCGGTATTGAGCACTTCCACCGTTGTCCCGTCGTACATCGTGATCACATCACCCGGAGCATAGGCATTCCCGTCGGGGCGGTTATCGGTGGCTGGCACCAGGGCCAGCACATGGACCGGAAGCTGTGAACGTGCGATGGCGTACATGGCACCGGCTACAGCAGCCGCACCTGCCATATCCGACTTCATGTAGTCCATACTGTCTTTGGTGGGTTTCAGGCTTAACCCCCCGGTATCGTATACCACTCCTTTTCCCACCAGTACATAGGGTTTTTTGTTTACTGCGTGCGGCGGCTTGTATTCCATGACCGTGAAGGTGGGCGGATCAATGCTTCCCCTGTTTACTGCCAGTAGTCCTCCCATGCGGAGGCTTTCAATTTTCTTTTTATTGAATACTTCTACCCGGAAGCCTGCTTCAGTTCCCATCTTTTCAAATTCTTTTCCCAGCTGCACTGCAGTGAGGTATGATAAGGGTTCGTTCACCAGGTCGCGGGCGGCATAAACCCCTTCCAGCAGGTAACGGAATGAATGAAAATCGCCGGCAGGGATTTCCTGACAGGATACGGTGCATTTTTCAAGGGAATATTTTCTTTTTTCTTTTTCTTTGCCGGTGAGGTATTTGAGAAATTGATAGCCTGACAGGACCATTCCCTCAAGGAACGCTATGACAAGTTTTGAATCACCGGTGCTATCAACCAGGCCACACTCCCTGATGTGTGCTTCGGTAAGGATTTTCCGGACCCGCGTGCCAAGTTTCCGGCTGTTTTCCAGCAGGGCAGGAAGGTTTTCCTGTTCCGTACCTAAAACGATCAGTTTCCATTGTCCCATGCCCTGGATCACCACCAGTTCTTCTTTCTGGTCCAGCTTTTTCCGAAGGTAATTCCGTTCATTATCCGGAAGAGGCAGGCTGCCGGCTTTGGCGATGCCGGGAACAAGAAAGATCAAAGCCTGGCTTGCATCGTCGGGCTGACCCTGGATTATATCGGGATATATTGTCATTTGAATACAGGATTTGGGGATAAATGTAGTAAAAATTTATCTCGCAGCGGAAGAAGGAATGCCCTATGTCAGCCGGGGATATTCCTTGCTGAGAAAACCCTCCTTATTGGATCATTCAACGATTTGGAGAGTATATATGATCGCCTCGACCTGCCTGAGCAATTCCCTTTTTTCTTCTCCGGGGGCAAATACAAAACCTTCGGCAGTAACCACCCTGTTTCTTTTTTCATCCACCGTGGAAAGGCTTACGAAAGGACCTCCCATGGAACCGCGGCCTTCCAGTTTCCATAAACCTTCCAGCCTTGCAAAATAATGGCCTTTATCTTCAAATTCAGTGAGCCGTGGCGCCAGGATGGTTTCCGTAGCCATCCGGCTGCCGGGAAGCGGTCCGGGCACATAACGACGCAGAAACCGGTCACGCCTTCTGATCATGTTTTCCAGGGTGAAGACATTCGGATTCTGGTACGGAGAGATGTAAATCAAAATGCCCTGAGTGGTGGTGGGTGATTCAAGGGATATCCATGCAAAATCGGCAGAATCCACATCCAGGGAATAACCCCTGGGAATAAACAGGGAAAGCCGGTGTTTTTCCTTCAGGGTGTTTACAATCTCCATATCCTGGTATTTGCGGGCATTGGATATCAGCCTCTGTTTTTCACTCCGGTTAAAACGTTCCGTGATCTGTTCCCTGCTCTCAAGAATATACCGGCATAGGCTGGTATCCGACGGACCGATCATATCCATCACCAGCTGGGGGCTGGCCCACACATTGCGTCGTACGCTGATCCTGGGCTCCAGTGAATCGGGATGCAGTTTTAAAAAGAGGATGTTCCGGTGTGTCTGGAAAATTTTCCCAAACTGTGCCGGGGTAATATGAATCAGGGAGAACATGGGTTCAGCCTGAGGCAGGTACAGAAGCTCTTCCTCCAGGACGCTCCGGATGGTTTTCCCCAGAGTGTCCTGCCAGCGGTGGTTTTCTGTTACCACAATAATTTCCCCTGATTTTCCTGAAATCCCGGGCAGATTGGTGTCCCTCGTGCTGTTGCAGGCTGTATGGACGAGCAGGATGGCAATAAACAGACTGAAAAGTATGTTTTTTGTTTTCATATCATAGAGAAATATTACAGGTTTTATTTGATGAACGAAATTTACTGAAAAAAAATTGACTGAACGGCATGTTGAAAAAGACATGGCAGAACCCCTTAAAGAAAACCTGCCGGTACATGGGTATGTCCGGCAGGTTATGCGGTTTTCTTAAAGGAGATGTTTATTCCTTCTCCAGTTTTTTCGAATCTTCCGTTTTTCCCCCGGTATCCTCATCATCCTGTGAGGTGGCTTTTTTGAATTCTTTCAAACCCTGGCCCAGTCCCTTCATCAGTTCGGGAATTTTTCTTCCGCCGAAAAGAAGAAGCAATATTACAACGATCAGCACAATTTGCCAGGGGCCGATCATTCCTGCGATGATAAAAAGATTCATGGGCTTCCTGTATTTATGAGTTATACAAAGCTACATAATTATTTTTGTTTTTTCGAATCATTTTCCCAGCCATCGTATGATATCGTTGGCATTGGCAAAGATGATCAATCCCAGCAGGATGATCAGCCCGGCGATCTGGGCAATTTCCAGAAACTTGTCGCCCGGCTTCCGTCCGGTAATTATTTCGTAAGTGAGAAACATGACATGTCCCCCGTCCAGCGCAGGAATGGGAAGGATATTCATAAAAGCCAGGATCACTGACAGGAAAGCCGTCATGTTCCAGAATTGATACCAGTTCCACTGTTTCGGGAAGAGGCTTCCGATGGTGCCAAAACCACCCAGCTGACGAGCCCCCTCGGGAGAAAAAACCAGCCGGAGTTGTTTCACATAGAAAACGAGCGTTTCCACACCCAGCCGGATCCCGGCCGGAATGGACTCAAAAAACCCGTATTTTATTTCATTCAGATTGAAAAAATGGCTCATCGGCCGGTTCCCGATACCGATGGTTCCGGATTCGGGCAACCGGAAAGAAAGGTTCACCGGCTGGTCCTTTCTTATGACTGTCACCTCTACCTCTTTCCCCTTGTTTTGTTGTTTTATTTCTTCAAATTGATGATAAAAGGGGGTGGGCGTACCATTGATAGCCACTACGCTGTCGCCTTTCATGAACCCGGCTTCACCGGCCACATGGCCCGGAATGATACTGTCTACCACGAAAGGCACGTTCAGGGTAAGCAGGTTTTTCACTTCCTCACTGATAATCCTTTTCGGAAAATCGTCAGGAACATACACCCTCACCTCCCTGCCGTTTCGCATTACCGTTACGGCGTGCACTTCATCCATAATGAGGCTGGGAAGGATCCGGGTATAGTCGTCCACCGGTTCCTGATTGATCCGGATTATGATATCCCCGTCCTGGAAACCGATTTCCTCTGCCACGGGATGAAAATCATATCCGAATTTGACTTCGTCGGCCGGCAGGTACTGCTCTCCCCAGTTGTACAGGATCATGGAATAGATGGCAAGGGCCAGCAGAAAATTGACCAAAACACCTCCCAGCATGATGAGCAAGCGTTGCCAGGCGGGCTTCGACCTGAATTCCCATGGCTGGGGAGGCTTTTTTAGCTGTTCGCGGTCAAGCGACTCGTCGATCATTCCTGCGATCTTAACATACCCTCCCAGGGGTAGCCAGCCCAGCCCGTACTCCGTTTCGCCCTTTTTGAATTTGAACAGGGAGAACCACGGATTGAAAAAGAGGTAAAACTTTTCTACCCGGGTGTTAAATAGCCTGGCAAAAATAAAATGTCCTGTTTCATGCAGGATCACCAGAATGGACAGGCTCAGAACCAACCCGAGTATCTGTGTCAGTATTTCCATGGTCTTGTTTCGTTCCGGTTTGGTAAACGGTGCAAAAATAACATCTTATTCCGATCTTCCCCAATCAGGGGATCCGATCCTTTCCCTGGCGTAATGTCGGGCTTCACGATCCGATTCCGTATAGTCGTTCAGATGAGGCTTACTGATAAATGGCACTTTTCCCAGGGCATAGGCAATAATATCAGGAATATCGTTAAAACCGGTCTGTTTTCTCAGGAAGGCCTCCACCGCAATTTCATTGGCGGCATTCATTATACAGGGAGCATTTCCTCCCTTTTTCATGGTTTCGAATGCCAGCGACAGATTCCTGAAAGTGTCCGCATCCGGTTTCTCGAAGGTAAGGGAGGGGAAATCAAGGGGAGAATACCTCGGGAAGGATGATTTTATGCGGGATGGATATGCCAGGGCATACAGAATGGGTAACCGCATATCGGGCAGTCCCATCTGGGCTTTGACACTTCCGTCGTGAAACTGTACCATGGAGTGTATGATTGATTGCGGGTGGATAATCACCTCGATCTGGGAAGGGTCCAGGTTAAAAAACCACCGAGCCTCAATGGCTTCAAGCCCTTTGTTCATCATCGTGGCGCAGTCGATGGTGATCTTGTCGCCCATTTTCCAGTTGGGATGGTTCAACGCTTCAGCGGCAGATACATTGGCCAGAAATTTGCGGTTACGGCCGCGAAACGGGCCACCCGAGGCCGTGAGGATCACTTTTTCCACGGTTTTTTCCTCTTCTCCCGCCAGACACTGGAAAATGGCCGAATGTTCCGAATCTATCGGAAGGATTATGGCTCCTTTTTCTCTGGCTACCCGAGTGACCAGATCGCCGGCCACCACCATGGTTTCCTTGTTAGCAAGGGCAACTGTTTTCCCTGCCTCCAGGGCATGGAGGGTGGGCTTCAGTCCGGCAAACCCTACCAGCGACGACACGACCATATCCACCTTCTCTTCGTGCAGAGCTTCTATCATTTCCTCCTCGGAACCCAGTACCTGTACGCGGGTTTCCCTTAGAGCATCTACAAGTAAATCCCGCTTATCAGGATTGGCAATGTATGCCTTCGAAGGCAGGTATTTCCTGGCCTGTGCGGCCAGCAATTCCACACTGTTCCGTGCTGTAAGCAGTTCCACTTTGAAGGTAGAAGGGAATCCATCAACGACCTCCAGGGTTTGCCTGCCGATGGATCCTGTGGAACCAAGGATGGCCAGTTTCTTTTGCATGCCTGCCAGTCTTAAATCTGCCAATCAGAAGGCAATATACTCTTCTGTATCAACGGGAATGCCTTTGTGCCATAATTCGAAATGCAGGTGGGGCCCGGTTGAATATTCCCCCAGGTTCCCCATGATCGCAATGGCATCACCTGCCTTTACCACATTACCGGTTTGCTTTAGAAGTTCCTGGTTATGTTTGTATACCGATACCAGATCATGATCGTGTTGTATCTGAATAACATAGCCTGTTTCCAGGGTCCATGCCGCCATGATCACCGTGCCGTCAAGGGTGGCTTTGACCAGCTCACGTGGCGGTGCCACAATATCGGTACCGTAATGATTTTCTGCGGCATTGAAGCTGTTCACCACAATGCCCTGTACGGGTGGTACGAAAAACAGGCCGGAGATGTCGCGGTTTATTTCCACCGGTTCGGTGAGCGACAGGCTGAAACGTTCCTCTATCTCTATCTGATGCCTGAGGATGGAATCTTCCGGGGAACGGGTAAATTCAATCTGCCTCATACTGGTGTTGGTGTCGCTTGATAACAGAAAGCTGTCGGGTTCTTCGCCGGAAATGATGGCCCGGATGTTCTCAAAATACCTGTCACGCATACGCAGCTCATTTTCCAGGGAATCGAGCAAGATAGCATTCATAACAATGCTTCTGCGCATATAACTGTCGGGATATCCGGGAACCAGTTCCCTAACCCGGGTAAAAAATATGATGACCGTGGTAATGGCTATGATGATCAGCACCAGCAATCCTACGTATACAGATGCTTCCAGCTTGGTAAACCGGATGGTGAATACCTCTTTCAGAGATTTGTCATGTATGACCATGAACCGGAATACCTGCCTCCAGTTCTTTTTCCTTTCTCCCGATTTCTGCGTATTCTGTTTTGTTTTTGCCATTAGGAAGCTGGTAAAATAAAAAACAAAGATAATATTATTTTCCGGGCCTCTGACCGCAGTTATTTTACCTTCACTTCCTTTTCCTCGCTCTGCCAGAGCCCGTGTTTGGTGCATGCGGCCATGGCGCACAGGTTCATGCTTACCTCGCCGGGAACAATGTAGAAATCCACTTCTATCTGCCCGGCTTGATTTCCCAGGGTGCCCGAGGTAAAATGTGCTTCGGCCAGGAAAGTTTCCCTGTTCCATAGCTGAACGTAATGGATATAATGGTCGTGATCGTCGGGATGCTGGTAGCGGTTGCCCACCACCACCTTTACCCTGAATTTTTTTCCTGTTTGGGCCGTATCGTCACAGATGATCCGGGGAGTATGCCGGTCGAAGTAATCTTTTCTCGATTCTCTGTCTTCTTTATCAATGTCTACAGGTTTGAATATGCGCGGCATGACGGGTGATTTTGGAATTTCAAAAATAATGATTGCAGACGAAAGGAAAAAGCCTGTTGTCGTTGCAGTGGGGTGTTTTTCATCTTCCCGGGGTCAATCCGGAAGGCTGGATTACGCAAAGCGTGATCCATTATAGGAGAGCTCACCAGGGGAAAGCCTGTTGTCGTTGCAGTGGGGTGTTTTTCAACTTCCCGGGGTCAATCCGGAAGGCTGGATTACGCAAAGCGTGATCCATTATAGGAGAGCTCACCAGGGGAAAGCCTGTTGTCGTTGCAGTGG
>Ga0209614_1000010_pt1 | contig 163481 bp, 157 predicted proteins | sample BlaSprsedimmetaG_FD_185484 | JGI IMG/M metagenome (GOLD analysis project Ga0209614, IMG submission 185484) | Hot spring sediment bacterial and archeal communities from California, USA to study Microbial Dark Matter (Phase II) - Blank Spring... ... | reverse complement strand
TCATTGGGGTGATTTGAAAGCAGAAGACCAAGGTTGAATCTTACGGCCTTGTTCACTCTTTCAGAATTCGTCTTAATCTTCATTCCATCAGCGACCTGAGTTGCGCATGCGGGCGAGAGATTACGAGCTCCCTCAACCTCGACGACACAGACCCTGCATGATCCAACAACAGAGAGGGCAGGGTGATAACAGAGCGTTGGAATATCCATTCCAACTTCACGGCAAGCCTCAAGAATACTCTGATCCTCTTTCACGGAATAGTCCTTGCCGTTAATGGTAATTGTCACGGGCACCGAACAGCACCTCCATTCGAAATCTTCAGTTATTGAGAGAGAAGAAACTAGATTGTGATTTTTCTATCAAGTAGATTCTAGCATATTGATCGCCCCTTATGCCAGGTATTAGGTTAAAATTTACCCACAGGGAAACAAATGAAAGGCAACATGGTTAGACGTGTTAAACAGTATGCGAGTCTCCGACTAACGATTGTGAGGAGTTCTCACTAAAGGTATTCAGAACCCATTCCATTTGGGCATAGAACAGGAATAAGATTATAATAGACTTGATTACTATTATGGTCTCTATGGAGGTTTTGCGGTATGAGAAAATGGTTCTTCTGGGCGTTGTTGATGGTCGTGGTAGCAGTCGTATTTGCCATCAGATTGCTTCCTAATATGCTTAACAAACCCCCTGTAATGAGCATTCCAGACATGATAATCAACGAGGGTGACATTCTTTCTATAGATCTACACGATTACTCAAGTGACGAAAAGATGGCATCTCTCACCTACAGAAAGTTAGCGGGCCCTGGAGAAATCAGGGAGACATTCTATACATTCTCGCCGAGTTATCAGCAGTCTGGAAAACACACTGTGACGATTTCGGTTGCTGACCAGAAAGAGCAAACTGCCGAATCCACATTTGTCATTACCGTTAGGGAAGTGAATCGTCCACCAGTGCTATCAGTGCCGGAACAGGTAATTGCGCACAACGAAACCGTTTCCATAGATCTTGATGAGTTCGCAGAAGATCCAGATTTGGATCCTCTTACGTACAGAATCTCTTCAGGCAGCGGTCAGATAATTGGCAGCATTTACACGTACAAACCGGACTTTGCAACAAGAACAGAGGAGAGTATAACCATAACAGTTCTTGACGGTCGCGGAGGAAATGATGATTCAACATTCTTGATATTGAATAAGGCGTTCATTACAACTCCATCAACACCATCAGCTGACTCCACAACAATCGAGTCAGCAACAGCAGTCACCATTACTCCCGAAGGAACAGACGCTTCTTCGCGATTAGTAACAGCTGAAACAAGAAATCTCCCACCGGTGTCGAGCATCCCTGATCAGACTCTGGACCAGGGCAATACACTCGTTCTGGATCTCCGAACCTTCATAAGGGATCCAGAAAATGATCCAATTTCGATAAGAATTAGTTCGGGCCCTGGTGAGGTAGAGAGATCACTCTATTCATATACAAGTACCGAGAATGACTCAGGCATAAAGACCGTTGTTCTACAGATTTCGGACGGTCTAAATACGGTTGAAGATAGCTTTCAAATCAGTATCGCCACTAGAAACAGAGCACCGGTAGCTTCGAACATTCCCGAGAGAACGATTGAAGTGAATGAACAACTTACGCTTAACCTTGGCAGTTACTTCTCAGATCCTGACGGAGACGTACTTTCATACCAGCTTGTCAGCGGTTCCGGAAGAATCGCCGGTAGTCAGTATACTTTTCAATCATCTGATCCAGGAAGATACTCAGCAACTATCAGAGCCTCCGATGGAAAGGGCGGTTCGGTAGACAGAACAGTGATCTTCAATGTAAGTCAAACAAATAACCCACCTGTGATTTCAATTCTCCCGAGGAGGATTTCTGAGGGAGAAAGGCTGACGATTAACCTTTCAGATCACGCTTCCGATCCAGATAATGACCCGCTTAGCTACTCACTCGTTTCGGGTCCGGGAACAATTCAGGGAAGAACTTACACTTTTGACGCAGACTATGGCAGCGCGGGAAGCTACGAAGCGGTTATTTCAGTGAGCGATGGAAAGGGCGGATCGGCAAGAGCAACGGTAAGAATTGATGTCAGAGAGAGCAATAGACCCCCTGTTTTGAACATACCAGGGTTCACGATAGCAGAAGGTTCTAGACTTGTTGTTGATCTGAATGAATACTCATCTGATCCGGACAATGACAATCTATCATTTGAGATCGTTCAGGGAATGGGAACGATCGAAGGAAGCAGGCTGATAATTGAACCTGGGTACGAGGATTACGGCTTCTACACAATCGTCGTAAGCGCATCAGACGGTAAAGGAGGTACGGCAAATGCTTCTTTTGACCTGCTCGTTACGGATACGAACAGGCAGCCCGAATTCAATATTCCAGATCAAACCACAATACTCTCAAGGACTCTTCGGCTAGACTTGAGACAGTTCAGCAGCGACCCCGACGGAGACTATCTTAGATACGAACTGATCTATGGACCGGGAGTGTTAACCGGAAGCATATACTCCTTCATTCCTGAAGAACTGGGATCGAATACCGTAATGCTGAGCGCCAATGACCTCAAGGGAGGAGAAGCAACAGCCACTTTCACAATAACCGTGAGATAACCATAATAGGATAATGTCAGCTAAGACCGGCATTACCCCGTTTACAATAATTAAAGTCAAATAGGAGGCTCAATAGCCATTTAGCTTTGCTTTCCGCATCTTTCCTTTTGTTTCCTACCATAGTATGCTATAATTGTATGTGACAGCAGGGGGGAAACGAAAAACAGGAGGTTTACCGTATGATAGCAAAGGACTTGAAAAGAATAGGTTCAGATGCCAAGAGGGGACTTGAACTGGAGACGGACAAGAAGCTTAATCTGATTGAAGTAACTTTCGAAAACGAAGACATGAAAAACTAGGTTGTTCACTCTGGTTCTGCCTGGATAAACGATCCATTTAGAGATCGAACTGACGGCTGCGAATGCAGCCGCGTTTTTAAGTCGAGAAGAAGGAATTGCTCATTAGCTCTTTGGCTGCACCACAACCTCCTTCATTCTTCGAATTCGATTGTTGTATAATGATTGAGAAAGAATATCATTTGAAGTAAGGGGGTCAGTCATGAGAGTATCGCAACGCGGAATTGCTATGCCGGCGTCTCCGATAAGAAAACTAGTGCCATTTGCGCAGCAAGCTAAGGATAGAGGTGTCAATGTATATCATCTGAATATTGGTCAGCCTGACATTCAAACTCCAGGGGTATTTTACGATTATATCAGTAAGCTTTTCAGTTCAGTAGTCTCTTATTCTCCATCAGACGGTATCAAGGAACTCAAAGAGGCCTTTTCGAGTTACTTTCGCTCCTGGGACATCGACATTTCGTCAGATGAACTGCTTGTTACATCGGGGGGGAGTGAAGCTATACAATTCGCCCTTGCAGCAGTTGCCGACCCTGGCGATGATATTATGCTGATCGAACCATTCTACGCCAACTACAGAGGGTTCGCAAATATTCTAGGACTAAATGTAAGGGCTACTACATCCAACGTTTCGAACGGCTACAGACTTCCAGATGACGAAGAAATGCAGAAAGCTCTGACACCGAAAACAAGAGCGATTCTTTTTTCGAATCCTTCCAATCCCACAGGCGTGGTATATACGGAGGAGGAATTAACGAGACTGATAAGATTCGCCAGAAAGAACAATCTATTCGTTATCTGCGATGAAGTATATAGAGAAATCGTATTTGATGGCATCATGCCATCGTCGATAATGACGATAGATTCAGGACAGGACATCATTGTCGTAGACAGCATCTCAAAGAGATTCAGCAGCTGCGGTGCTAGGATTGGTTGCGTGGCAACGAAGAACAAGGAGCTCTACAGGACAATCATGAAGTTCGCTCAGGCCAGGCTTTCACCGCCGACAATCGCTCAGTTCGGAACAATAGGTCTTCTTACCCTGGGAAAGGAATATACAGATTCAGTGCAAAAAGAGTACGGACATAGAAGAGACGTGGTTTTTGAAGAACTCAGCAAAATTGAAGGAATTGAAATGAAGAAACCCTCGGGCGCATTCTATATTTCCGTCAAGCTTCCCGTTGAAAACGCCGAAGAATTCGTCAAGTGGATGCTTACTGACTTTTCTTACAACGGTAGCACTGTAATGGTTGCCCCATTGGAGGGGTTCTACGCAACTGGAGGCATAGGGACAAAAGAAGTCCGGATTGCTTATGTCCTCTCATCGGAGAAGATGAAAACCGCCATTGAAATACTTGCGAAGGGTCTCAAGGAGTATGGACGCTGATCGAAATCACAAGTAACCCTTGTTCTAATCTGGATGTGTTGTACTGTCCGTCATTAATGTAGGGGTAACCGTCGATTATCTTGACTCACTATTCCTCATTATGTGTTGTACCCTGGTTTTCGTCAAGGATCAGCGTGCGATGACATATCTGCGTGAGTATCGATAGATTATGAACCATTTACGAAGACCTGAACCCCGGGTCTTTTGGACATTGTGAAACGAGATAACTATTCCTTTGGAATCTATGTGCCAGTGATTCGTTAATGAGACGTTTGCTACGAATCTCTGAATAACAGGTTCTGCTATTAGCGATTCTGAACAATGGGGGTGGCAAATTGAAAAGATACAATGCAGTTTACGCTCAATCGGGGGGAGTCACATCTGTCATCAACGCATCAGCTTACGGAGCAATCGTTGCAGCACTCGCAGCTAAAGAGATCGACAGAATTTTAGCCGGTGTGAACGGAATCAAAGGAATCCTAAATGAAGATCTGTTCGACTTGACTGAAGAAAAACTCAGTGAGATCGACAAAATTCCGTATACTCCAGGCGCGATTTTCGGTTCCTGCAGGACGAAAATTGAGAGCGATGACGATTTTGAAAGACTGTTCAAGGTTTTTGATGCTCATTCGATTCGATACTTCTTCTATAATGGGGGAAACGATTCAATGGATACGGCTCATAAAATCAGTGAGAGGGCCGATGAGATGGGGTTTCCACTGAGGGTAATCGGAATCCCTAAGACTGTTGATAACGATCTTCTGGAAACAGATCATTGTCCTGGTTATGGCTCAGCGGCAAGATTTACTGCGATATCTATTATGGAAGCAACTAGAGACTTGAAATCTATGTACAGCGATTCGACGAAGGTCTTCATAATGGAGTCAATGGGGCGTCACACTGGCTGGCTAGCTGCGTCCGGTTCACTTGCAGGGACTGACAAATTTCACGGTCCCCAGATTATTCTACTTCCCGAGGTTCCGTTCGACGAAGAATCTTTCATTGCAAGGGTAGAAGACGTGATAATGAAAGAAGGATACTGCTCTATTGTAGCTTCAGAAGCGCTGAAACGACCGGATGGTTCGTATATCTCTACTGCGGGTTACTATGACGCATTTGGGAATGTGCAACTCGGCAAGATAGGTCAGTATCTTGAGAGAGCAATCAGAGAAGCCCTAAAATGCAAAGTACATGTCGCTCTACCTGACTACTTACAGAGGTCGTCAAGGCACGTTGCTAGCTTAATCGACTGGCAAGAAGCTGTAGAGGTTGGAGCTCTTGCTGTTCGAGAAGCTGTAAATGGCGATAGCGGAATAATGATTTCCATCCGCCGACTCAGCGGCAAACCTTATCTTAAGGAATACACAAAAGCTAGTTTGGCCAAGGTGGCAAATGGAACAAAAGGTCTTCCCTCAAATTTCATCTCCGAAGATGGGTTTTATGTTACCGAAGAGTTCAAGTCGTATGCTCTTCCACTTATTCAAGGGGAAGCACCGAATCTCTACCTACACGGCCTCCCGATGTACGAAAACCTTCAAAGAATGAGAGCGGAAAAACTCCTGTGACTATGGAATCCCTGTCCCGACAATGATCGGGACGGGATCCGTTTATCAGGTTAAATCTGCAAAGAGCTGAAGATACTGATAGAGGTGCCTGGTAATAAGAAAGTCCTTTTTAACAATCTCGAATCCCTTTTCACCCATTTCTATTGCAAGACTTGGATTTTCAAGTATCTTTCGAGTACACTCAACAGTCTCTTCCACACTGTCCACAAGATACCCGTTTATTCCATGATGTACCTGAAGAGGAATTCCGCCCACATTACCTCCAACAACAGGTGTCTTCTTCCACATAGCCTCGCTCATAGTAAGAGCGAACCCCTCTCGAAGCGATTTCTGAATAACTACTTTGCTGACTCTCTGAGCTGCATTCACCTCTATATCACCAATTCCCTGGAAGTTCGACAAAACCTTGACATCGTAATCCAAACCGACATACCTCAGCAAATCTTCGTAGATTTTCCATCCCTCAGGATCATCTGAAGCCATAGATCCAATTAGAAGAAGCTTAAGATCCACAAACCTCTTCTTCAACTCTCTATAAGCATCGACAACCCCCATCGGGTCCTTCCAGGGATCGAATCTAGATACTTGAGTGATTACTGGCTCCTTATTCCCAATTCCCAGCTTTTTCAATGCTTGTTCCATCTCAGCATCGGAAAGCTCTCTGTTCTTATTGCTCAACGGATCAATTGAAGGTGGAATCTCATAGATTCTGTCGATTGAAATTCCCTCCTTCGCGTAGCTCTTGAGAGTAAAGATTCCTGCATCATACTGAGATAGGAAGGCATTCATATAGTTCCAGAAGATCTGATTGGGAGAAGATGTATCTATATGACACCTCCAGACCAGTCTGGAGTTTCCGAAGTCTGCAAAGGCTGGCAGACCAACGGGCTGCGGGTCGTGGATGACAACAATATCGTATTCGTCTGCTTTGATGAAGCGAGCGTTCTCATCTTCAACGCTTTCGAAGAGTCTCTTGTCTTCATTAGAAAGATAATCTTCCTTTCCCTGAAGAGCATTGTGCATTCTCTTGCTCAGGTCGAAGAAATGCGAAGGCGCATCGATTACCTTCCAGTCAACCTTTAGCCCACAATCTTTCATGAGGGGAATCAAAGTATGAAGAATCTCCGCTACTCCACCACCGAAAGAAGTCGCGTTTACATGCAGTACCCTTAGTCCACTAAGATTTCTGGAAAGCTTATGAATACTATCAACCAAACTCTTCTCAGCAAAAGGTTCATAATCTGTCAGTTTCTTTTTCATCACTTGCGCAATCTTCATTTCACACCTTCTCTTACTTGATTAAGGGAGCCGCTGGCCCCAAGAAGGGACCAGCCACCCTGAGCAAAAAACAGTCTAGAATCCCCAGACAACCTCGAATCCAGTCATATCTTCGAGGTCTAGAGCGAGCTCTTCAAGAGCGTTCTGTGCATCTGCGGTTCCGGAGAGGATACTGTGAACGGCCTTGAAAAACAGAGTAGATACTTCATTATATCGCGGAGCCGTTGCTGTTGACGGTCTTGCAACAGCGTTCGTAAAGACGTAATACAGTGAACCGAAGAATGGATTCGCTTCAAGCACTTCGTAATCTGCATAAAGAGCTTCAATCGTAGGGTTGAAGGAACCTTCAACAGCTCTCATCTTCTGCATCTCGTAACCGGCCATAAACAATGCGAAATCCGCAGCAATTTCAGGATTGTTACTGTACTTGCTGACTGAAAGCTGCCATCCGCCGAGCGTAGCGGCCCCATTCCCACTCTTCCCGGCAGGAAGAGGAGAAACATCGAACTTGCCAGCGACGGCGCTGTCCTCGCCCTTACTTAGGCTATAAGCATACGGCCAATTTCTCATAAAGGCAGCGTTTCCAGTTTGCCAAACCGCTCTGGCATCTTCCTCAGCGAAAGTCAGGACTCCACTCGGAGAGATGGTTCCAACCCAACCAGCCACCTTTTCAAGAATCTCGACCGCGTTGGCGTTTGCTAGTGTGATCTTCTTATCAGGGCTAATAATTGTTCCTGCATCGTTTGATGCAAGCCATTCAAGAGCATCACATGTCAAACCTTCATATGCGTTGCCCTGCCAAACAAATCCCCAGAAGTCAGGATTTGTCTTCCTTTCTCCTTCCTGGATGATCTTCGCTGCTTCTTCTAACTCGTCCCACGTAGTCGGCGGGTTAAGCCCATACTTCTCAAGAAGATCAGTTCGATAGTATAGAAGACCCGCATCTGTGAACCATGGTATGGCAACGAGTTTCCCATCGACAGTGTTGTTTTCAACAATTGCAGGGAAATGCATAGATACAACCTTGTCGGCGTTGTACTCGTAAAGATCCACAAAATGCTGCGCAAGATCGCCCGGCCAAATAACGTCTACCTGATAGACATCAATCTCGGGGCTTCTCGCTTCCAGAAATTGGAGATAGAGCCCGAGCCTGTCCTGAACCATGTCTGGTGTGTCCAGTACTCTCACAGTCACATCGGGATGAATTTCCATATATCTTTCCGCTGCTTTCTTCGTCAGCTCAAGCTCCTGACCAACCGCACCAGCCGCAACCGTAATAACGGTCTCTGAAACTGCAACCAGGGCGAATAACGCTACCATAAGTGTCAACAGAACTTTTTTCATACTTACCCCTCCTTTAAACAATCTTTTGAAGCGTCATCTTGTCCGCAAAAAGCTAATCACATTCTAGAACCCTTCTCAGATCACCTCCTGTTATCATCAGACCACCTACTGTGTCTCTTGTCGAATAGTTATAGACAGTCTTAGCCCTTCACTGCTCCAGCAGTCAAACCCTGCACAATTCTTCTCTGAAAAATGAAAACAAGAGCAACTACAGGAACTGTAACTATTACGGCTCCGGCCATGATCTCCCCAAAAGGCACTTGTCTTGAAACCGATCCGGTGAACAGAGAGATGGCGACCGGAATCGTTCTTGCTTCTGGTGCAATAGTCGTAAAAGTGAGGGCAAAAATATACTCATTCCATGCTGCTATGAAAGCAAGCAAACCGGCCGTGACAAGTGCAGGCGCAGTCAAAGGCAGCAATATCATGTAGAAAGTCTGGAAAGGTGTAGCACCATCAACCCATGCTGACTGCATAATCTCCGTCGGTAGCTCTTTGAAGAACGCGGTAAGGACCCACGTTGTGAAGGGCAACGTGAATATCATATATGAGAGAATCAGGCTCAATCTGGCTCCTAGGTTGAGTGTTGTAATCACAGCATACAATCCAGAAAGTACCGTAATCTGAGGAAACATGGTGAGAGACAGAATTAGATACAAAGTAAGCCTCTTTCCTTTGAACCTTAGCTTGCCCATTGCATAAGCTGCAAAAGATCCTACCCCCAGTGCCAGGACTGTAGTAAGGCCCGCAACAATAGTACTGTTCCATAATGCTCTGACAAAGGTTCCATCGTTGAAAATTGCGACATAATTCTGAATCGTTGGAGAGAACTTCCCATCCCTGTCAACGGGTAAAAGAGTTGCCGGAGTCATCTGAAGCTGAGCCTCGGACTTCAGAGATGAATTCACTGCCCAGTAGAAGGGGAAGAGCATGTAGAAGAAGATGAATATGACAAGTATCCAGAACGCAATCTTCCCAACAAGCCAGAGCGATCTATTCTGCTTCATTCTTTATCAACTCCCATAAGCCTCATGTACATCACTGCAAAGATTCCGATTAGAAAGAAGATGATAACACCTATTGCAGAGGCAAGACCCATATTCCTGTTGCCAATCAACTGGTAGTAGTTATATGAAGCCATTGAATACATTCGGTTTCCCATAAGTACCTGGAAAACATCGAACACTCTCAGTGCATCAAGTGTTCTGAAAATAAGTGCAACTGCAAGCGTAGGTTTGAGAAGCGGCATTGTGATGGCGAAGAATTGTCTCATTCTATTTGCTCCATCAACTCTTCCGGCTTCGTATAGCTCTTTCGGGATAAGTTGTAGACCTGCAAGAATCAGGAGCGCCATAAAGGGAGTCGTCTTCCAGACGTCAACAGCAATTAGAGTTGGCATTTGGAGAGTCGGCATACTCAGGAATGATAGCCCTCCATCACCCCAACCAAACCTGCTCAGGAGCATATTGAAGAGGCCTGCCCTGGTAGGCTGAAGCATCCACTCCCATATCCTCGCTGAGACAACTGTTATTACGGCCCATGGAACCAGCATGGTTGCCCTCATAATGCCTTTCCCCTTGAAATTGCTGTTTACTACCAGCGCAATTCCCAGTCCCAGAAGAGTCTCTAGAAAGACAGAGATGACCGAGAAGACCAACGTATTCCATATAGCTTTCATAAACTCGGGGTCTCTCGCACCCACTACATAACGACGTCCGAAGAATGAGAACTGAAACCACTCTCTGTATCTTACGGGACTTCTGGGCAGAACTCTTATTGCTCTTTCGTACATAGTCTTTCCTGTTGACTCGTCGACCAAGGGATCTCCTGTCGTTTCATCAACAATCGGCGGCAGCTCTTGAATCGTGAGCCCGAGAAGATTCTTGTAGTTTTCAAGACCGATGAACTTCGGTGCTTCGTCAGTTCCTGAAGCAAAGACCTTGTCAGTAAGGCTAGTGTAGAAGACCTGAAATAGGGGATAAAAAGCAACAGCCGCCAAGATCAACAGAGCGGGAACGAGCAGTTTGTAAGCAGTTCTCTGTTCCTTCTGGGCTAGAGTCAGCTTATCTTTCCTGGCCATAAATCCTCCTCATGACTGGGGATATAAAATCAGGCCGTTCTCCTGCGCTTCAATCTTGGCAGGAACTTCACCGGCTGAATGTATTGCCCCGGAGCTTCTATCTTCTGTACTATTAATTCTGCCGTCTTTCTTCCCATGTCTTCCATCGGCTGTTCGATTGTAGTTAGACCCGCTCTTTCGGTCCAGCTTTGATTGTCATAACCGATGAGAAAGAAATCTTTACCTGGTATCTTCTTCAAGGCCGAAGCCGTCTGAAGCACCTCAAGGGCGAAATTGTCTGCCAACGCGAATATTCCAGGTTTTTCGTGTTCACTAAGTATCTTGGCAATCTTCTCATGGGCAGTTTCGAAGAAGAACGATGTGTACACGAGCTTCTCCTGATTGAACTCGTAATCCTTGTTCTCTAGAATGGCCGTAAAGCCCTCTATCCTTTTCTCAAAATTCTCTGTTGCGAGAATCGGGTTTTCTTCCTCAAAAGAGATAACGAAGAAATCACTCGAACCGCACTCTATAAGTAACTCCGCAGCCATCTTGCCTCCCATGACGTTATCCAGGTAAACACAATCAAATTCCTCTGACTGTGCTTCAAAGAGTACAATGTTGCTTCCGAAATCTATGTAGTCCTTTGACAAGAACTCCGTGTTCATTGTACAGATTACCGCCCCATCAGATTCCTCCAGCAAGGAGGAATCATTCTTCAGTCTGTTCAATCTTCTGTCAGAGAACACAGGATATATAACCATTTCGTAATTCATCATATCCAGAAAGTCATCAAACGATTTCATAACTCTCCAGTGAAACTCGGTCCTCACCTCGGGCATCAAGAAGAGAATTCTTCTGGTCCTTCCCCCCGCCAGCGTCCTCGCCATCTGGTTCGGCTGGTATCCAAGTTTTTCGATGGCCCCAACTACTTTGATTCTCGTTGTTTCCTTAACAGAACCGCCATTCAAAACCCTAGAAACGGTACCGGTTCCAACACCAGAAAGAGATGCGACATCTTTTATAGTGGGCTTTTTCAAGCAACTCGCTCCTCAATTTCGCGTAATAATGGAATCGTTTCCATTATAACAATATGATTAATGAAGTCAAAGCAAACCTAGAATTGATTTGAAGTCATTTGAAGTAAATACTGAAGTTAAGAGACGATAAGGGGCGGTTTTCTCTAGATTACTTCCATTATTATTAGATTACTCTTTCACACTCACACATGGATCGATCGTTTCATTTTCCAGGTGACTGATTCGACTTTGTTTCTCACGAGTACAGAACGACTGGATACTAAGTGTCTATTTCCTTTCTAAGCAATTAGTGCGCCTATTCCTATTATTCCCTTTCCGCCATGAACAAGAATTCCAGAGGACAACTCTCCCGTTAAGAGAGTCTCTGAGAGAGAAGAGATCCTTATTCTTGCCCACTCAACAAGGGATATGGTGTCTCTTTCGTTGCAGGAATGATACAGTGCCAGACAAAGGACTTTCTTACCCTTCACCGCAAACATTAGTCGATCCACCATCTTCTCAACTGCTTTCTTCATGCCTCGTGCCTTTCCTGAAAGCGTGAAGACCCCATTGCTGCTAATCGTGCCAATAGGTTTCACATTCAAAATCTCACCTACTGAACCTTCAAGCCTGCCAATTCTTCCGCTCTGCTTCAGGTACTTAAGCGTCGGTAAGACAAAGAAGACGATATTCTTCGTTCCAGCTCTGCTTCTGAGATCAGCGGAAATATCTTTTAGTGAGTCTCCCATTTCTTTCATGACAATAGCCTTGTAAACTAGCATTGCAATCCCACCCGAAAGAGAGAGGGAATCAACATATTCAATAGCCACCGATTCATGAGTGCTGGCGAACTGCTCACCTGTTGTCTTGAATAAATTGTGAGTACCGCTGAGTCCGCTTGAAAGATTCACGACAAGAAGTTCATCATACCCTCTTGAATACATTGTCTCAAAGGCTTCTAAAACATCACCTGGACTGGGCAGTGATGTTCTGGCGAAATTGTTCTCCAGATAATCGGCAATTTCGGCTCTGCTAATCTCGACACCTTCGCGAAAGGATTTTTCACCAAGGACTACCATTACTGGAACAACACATACGTCATCTCTTTCAGCTATCTCCACAGGAAGATCAACTACTGAATCACAGATAATTCCCAGCATAATTTACTTCCTCCTCGTCAACAACTGTGTTTCTTTGCAGGCCAAGATTTACTTTGCCATCTGAAGAGAATATTCTCGACTCAATGATGTCTCCGGGTTTCAAGTACCTTCCGCTTTCCTCCTGCTCTTTAATAAACAGCTCCCATTTCTTCGACTCTGAAAGAAGATTTCTGAGCCTAGCGCGAAATCCCTTTTTGTGACTCAGGGCAGTCCCCTTGGGAGTACCGGTAAGAATTACATCTCCCGGCTCGAGATCGGAGAAACGACTCAATTCCGAAAGTGTCTCATGAGGTTTGTAAATCATATTTGAAGTCGAAGCGCTCTGCTTAACTACCCCATTTACCTTCAGTTCAACTGTGAGATTTTCTATGTACTTCATATCTTCACCATCGACGATCGCCATGAATGGCCCTAACGGGCAGAATGAACGGTAACTCTTCCCCTTGAAGAATTGGCTTTGAGGTAATTGAATGTCCCTTGCCGATATGTCGTTTCCAATAATTATCCCGCCAACATACTCGTGCAGCCTAGAGGAATCAACCTCTATCTTTCGGTTCACAGGCGCCTTAATGACCAGGCCAAGCTCGATTTCGTAATCAAGAAGGCGAACTCCCATCGGCCTAACAATAGGTGAACCGGGGCTGACAATCGATGCCGATGATTTGTTGAAAAACATATTGTACTTTTTGTCTTCTTCTCTTATTCCTGTGTCCAGAAGATGATCCAGGTAATTCTTTCCCTGGCATATAACCCTGCAAGGTTTGGTAATCGGCGAAAGTACTTCAAGATCTGAAAGGTCAAAAGCTGCATCTGACAAAAGATCTTCGATATTGTCTGGACTCTCAGTTACTGTTCTCAAGAAGGCCCCCGTCGAATTCAAATCTACATCAACGGGTTTCACAAAACCCATCTCGACCATTCCCCAGAAATCCTTCTGTTTGTGACGCCTGAATCTTCCAACATGTACTATCAAAAGCCGCCCTCCTCAATTTATTATACCTGTTGTTCCATTCAAATGTCTTTCATTTTCTCTTGCAGACGATTCCAGAATCTGGATTCCAACTCTCAGACCCACATCGTTCTTTTCGAGAGAAAGCAAATTCGCGCTATGCTAGAATTGATTCGAGGTGATTGAATGAGAAAGCCAGAATCTGGAAGCTCGGTACTTCTTTATTGTGATGAAGAGTCAACATCTCTTGTTCGGAGTTCCTTGAATAATGTCACTGTTATTGATTGTATTGGAATGGAGAATTGCACTTTGAGAGAGATCCTGAATAAGGAATCTGTCAGTCAGAATGGCAAAGTAAATAGAAATGGAGAATTCCTATGTTATGCGATCTTCAACGGCTTTGATAATAGTACTATTGGAAGCACAATCAATGAGATACGTCGGCTCTTGCGGAAGGAATGTGTATTCGCTACCACGACGGAATCAAATCTGAACTGGAAGCTGGAAGACCTGCTGGCAGAACTGACCGAAGAACATGACTACTTCAAGAAGGCGAGGCGAGTTGAGCTTGGAGAATAATACTTTCCGTAAACTGCAAGCCCTTTCAAAAGTGGAAATTGTAAACCTTTTGAATCTGATCTTTTCAGACTATGTATTGAGAATGCACTGGACTCTCGAGAGCTTCGAAAAAGATGTAAGAGAGAACAATATATCTCTCTCAGATTCATTCGTCGCAACTATAGAGGGAAAAAATGCTGGAGCAGTATTGCTGAGCTTCAGAGAGAAGAGAGCAAGAATTGATCTGATGGGAGTTACTCCATCTTTCAGAAGAGAGGGAGTTGGCTTCAGGTTGGTTGATGAAGCAGTAAGAATTGCCAAGTGGAAAGGTTGTGAACAAATAGTCCTTGAAGTTCCACAAAAGGACAAGAGAGCGATCAGCTTCTACGAGAAGTTCGGATTCAGACAAAAGCGCGGGCTTATAACTTTCTTCATCAGAAAACCTGGAGCAAAGGGTTTCTCACTCAGAGACTCGGATTCAGGAAGAATAATAGAATGTGCTCTTGTTGTGAAGGACAGATTCAAGCGAAATCCTGAGTGGGAAAGAGAACCCACGGGATTCAGTCATCTCGAGCAATATAGCTTTGACTCAGTCGTCAATGAAGAAGGAAAAGAAATCGCCTACTGCATTTGGCAGGAAAGGGATTCAGTATTCTATGTTAGGGATGCTGGACCGACTAAAGGCTTTTCCTTCAAGGAGACCATAGGTGGGCTATGCGGTATCGCAAAAGATAGAGGTCTCACCCCCTTGTTTCCTACGGTGCCGGAAGAAGATCCCCTGTTTCTGGAAGCCCAATCTTTTGAACCCGAGATCCTCCTCAAGCAGAGCGAGATGACTTTCAGAATACACTAAATACCTCAGTAAGCGCTGGTCTGTCTCATGTATCCTAGAAGGTATTCGACCATCTTAAATCCATCTTGAGGTGATTTGCTTATCAAGTTCTGAACGAGTCTATTTCTGTCCACTAGTATGTACTCCGATTTTCCTCTGGCAATCACGGTTGCATGCCATTTGCTATTCGAGAGAACCTGAACCTCGCCAATGGAATTTGGGGATCTGAGAGAAAAAAGTACTGAATCCTCGTCGCCGCGTTTTTTCAGAAGAATCATCTCTCCCCTCAGAAGGAAGATAGCACTTCCACACTTTCTGCCCTCTTCAACCACGATTTGATCTGAAGACGCTTTTCGGACTCTTCGTGAATCTGCTCTCAATATCCTGAAGAGATCTGCGCTGTAATCTGGACCCTTGTATAGAAGTTTGAAGCCAGACTCGGAAAGGCCCATGTTGCATACAAAGAATCTTGCAATCTTGGAAATCTCATCTTCTTCGCTTTCCAGAATCCCCATTACTGTTGACAAAGCTTCTTCTAAAATGCTGTTTAAAAAGCAGCTAACCGAATAGAACAGCTTCACCGGTCTCGATAGAGGAGAGTTCTTGTACTGATCGAGATAACTCTTCAGAACCTCCTGAGCGGCCGGATAATCCTTCCTCTCAATTAGCTTTATGCCTTTCCTGTAAAGAGATTTCTCACCAAAAAGCAGAGGGGGATACTCCCTAAGCCAATGTTGCTTCCTGGAGATAATTGTAGAAATCAGCTCATCAAGATCACAGGCCTTTTTTCGGGGATAAAGCTTCAGCTCTTCTTCAACATCAAGGAAAAACCTTTCAAGTCTTGAAGGTTTTGAAACCAGATATTCTTTCAACTCATCTTTGTCGCCAACAAGAATTGAAGAATCACCAACGGACAGAAGATCTCCGCTGTGCTCTCCACCAACAATAGAAAGTGGGTCAGCGAGATCTCCTTCCATGTAAACCCTATCTTCAGAATCTGATCCCTTGAGGATGAGACCGCCAGACGATACTATGTAGTAAGCATCGGCCTTTTCACCACAGGCGGCGAGCTTGGTATCACCCTCTAAAACAATCTCCTTTATGACCCTTCATCACCTTTCACTCTTCCCAGAGTTTCAGTTCCTTCAGTCCTTCCTTGACTATTTTGCGTGTGTCCCTGGAAATGACAAGTTCCTCGTTTGTAGGGATTACGAAAACTCCGACTCTTGAATCTTCGGTAGAAATAACTATTTCCTTCCCTCTAACTTTGTTCTTTTCCTCATCTATCGTCACACCAAGATATCCGAGGTACTTATTAATAATATTGGCTCTCAGGTATGGGCTGTTTTCTCCCACTCCTGCCGTAAAGACTATTGCGTCGACTCCGTTCATCGCAGCCACGTATGCTCCAATATACTTTGCCAATCTGTACTCATAGACGTCATGAGCCCGCTTGCATACTGGTTCGTTCTTAATCGCCAGCTCCTCTATATCCCTCATGTCACTAAACTGCCTGTCTGTAAGTCCATACATACCGCTTTCCTTATTCAGCAGACTGTTGACTTCTCCTGCTGACAGACCTTCTTGCTCCTGCAAGAAAGGAACGATTGCGGGATCTATGTCTCCGGACCGGGTCCCCATAACCAGTCCTTCCAGAGGTGTGAAGCCCATTGAGGTATCCACAGATCTACCGTTCTTTACTGCTGCGACAGACGCACCATTACCTATGTGGGCGGTAATTATCTTAAGAGATTTCAACGGTTTGCCAAGTAATGAAGCGGCCCTTTCTGCAACATATCTGTGACTTGTGCCGTGGAAACCATATCTTCTTATCTTGTATTTTCTATAGAGCTCATAGGGTAATGCATATAAATATGATGATTCTGGCATGGACTGATGAAACGCAGTATCGAAAACTCCGACATGAGGGACCGACGGGAGCATCTTCTTCGCCGCCACAATTCCTTCGATATTCGCTGGATTATGAAGAGGGGCAAGGAAATTGTTCGCCTCGATTTCCCTTACAACTTCATCGTCAATGAGAACCGAAGAAGCGAATCTTTCTCCGCCATGAACGACACGATGGCCAACTGCCTCAATTTCATCTATGTTCTTCACAACACCTGTATCTTCAGCCTGCAATACATTGATTATTAGTTCCAGCCCTTCAGTGTGATCGGCAATATCCTTCTCAAACTCAAATTTCTTGTCGCCTTTTTTGTGGGATAGTTTTGACCCAGATATGCCAATCCTTTCAAGCAATCCTTTGGCCATTACTTTTTCACTTGCGGCATCAAGAAGCTGGTACTTGATTGAGGACGAGCCGCAGTTGATTACAAGAATCTTCATTTGACACCCCCGTCTATGCTTTATTAGAACAACCTAGAAGTCTCAACCTGGCTTTTATCACATTCTTTACTAATTCTTTCGGTGTCTTGAAGTATTTCCTCGGATCGAATTCCCCGGGGTTTTTTGCAAGAAACTCTCTTAATGAAGCGATGAAGGCCATTCTCAAATCTGTATCAGTATTTACTTTGTTTATTCCAAACCTCACAGATTCAGCCAGAATCTCTCCCGGCACACCTTTGGCCCCTTTGAAATCGGCCCCGTATTCTTCGGCGAGGTTCTTTACCTCTTCAGGAACACTGGAAGCCCCATGAAGAACAAGCGGAAGACCAGTTAACTCCTTCACTTTCTTGAGCCTTTCAAAGTCAAGTCTTGCTTCTCCTTTGAACTTGAAGGCACCGTGGCTCGTACCAATAGCCGGTGCAAGAAAATCTACTTTGGTCTCTTCGACAAAGCATTTTGCCTCATCCGGGTCAACCAGTGCTGCCTCATGAGATTCGACCACAACGTTGTCTTCTATTCCAACCAACCTGCCCAGTTCCGCTTCAACTGATACCCCCAGACTATGCGCGATCTCTACTATCTTCTTAGTCTCATTTACATTCTTTTCAAAAGGATACTCCGAAGCATCAATCATTACTGATGAATAACCAGACTGAATTGCCGCCATAAGAATGTCGAAGTTCTTTCCATGGTCAACATGAAGTGAAACAGGAATTTCCACAGTATCGGCATAGCCTTTCACCATTGAAACAAATAATCTAGCACCAAGTTTGGCGTCCCCATTTCCGGCGTACTTAATTGCTCCTTCAGAGGTTTCAATTATCACTGGAGAACGCTCTTCAACTCCGGCATCAACAATTGCCTGAAGAAACTCAAGGTTGTTAATATTCAGAGCTGGCACTGCATAAAATCCCTTATTTGCTTTCTCCAGTATTTCCTTGGTGTTTACATACGGCATTTTTTTCCCTCCAATCTCGTTTCAGCATCTACATTTCATCAAGATTATACCAGCTCAAATCCACTAAGTTCTATTCCAACGCCCGTTTTCCTCGTAAACGTAACCTCTCAACTGCAGATTTGTTAGTTCAACAATCAGATCCTTGCTTGATAAATCTGTTCTCAATAGGAGTTCTTCGAAAGTAAGAGAACCGTCTCCCAGGACTTCTAGAACTTGTGAGTCTATCCTTTCTTTAGAAAGCTCACGCAAGACTAACTCGGGAAACTCTTCCAATATGTCTTTGCATTCCGAAACTAGTTTCGCTCCGTTCTTGATCAGCCAGTTGGTTCCTTCTGAGTTTCTCCTACTTATGTCGCCCGGAACAGCGAACACATCTCTTCCGTTCTCGAGAGCAAGCCTTGCTGTTATCAAAGAACCGCTTCTCAGAGTAGCCTGCACTACAAAGACCGCTCTGGCTAGACCGGCAATGATTCTATTCCTCCTTGGGAAGTTATGCTTCAGCGGGGGAGTTCCAGGAAGATACTCTGAAAGGACACAGCCTCTTTCCATCACCGATCTTATAAGCTGTCTGTTGGTTGCAGGATAAGCGATATCGATCCCCGTTCCAAGTATCCCCACTGTTGAACCGCTGCCTTCGAGAGCTCCAAGATGAGCCTGTGCATCGATTCCGACGGCGAGACCACTGACTATTGTAATGCCGGTTTCGGAAAGTGATCTGGAGTATTCCTTTGCAATAGAGACACCGTACCTGTCTGCTTTTCTGGAACCCACAACTGCGAGAATACTTTGCGAGTTGAGGAGTGAAAGCTCTCCTTCAAAGAACAGAACCGCAGGCGGTTCAAATATGTTTCTCAGGGAATCGGGATATTGTTCGTCATTGAAAGTGATGAATTTCTTGTATTTCGAAATGGTTTTGGCTACTGAAGGGAAATTCTTGCAGTAATTCTTCAGTTTGCTTCTGTTGAGATCTATTTGCGAATGGAATAGTTGAGAACTACTAAGTCCCGCGCTCTCTATCTTGCACATCTCAGAAGGGACGAAATCACCAGAAAGAGCTATTGCAGCGTATTCTGTTCTTTCCATTACAGAATGAAGGCACTTAAGTCCTCATCGGCAGCTATCTCACCGATTTTGTCATTAACATACTTCCCGTCGATAATGAGTTCTTCAGGAACTTCAGGTGCATTGAATGAAGTCTCCTCAAGGACTTTCTCAACTACCGTGTAAAGCCTTCTCGCTCCAATGTTTTCGATCTTCTCATTTAGGTTGTAAGAAACCCTGGCTATCTCTCTCAAACCGTCCTCTTCAAAGACTACTCTTACCCCTTCGGTTTCCAGTAACGCAGCATACTGCTTTGTTATAGCATTCTTAGGTTCGACTAGGATCCTCAAAAAATCCTTCTGAGTAAGGGCGTCAAGCTCAACCCTTATCGGAAACCTCCCCTGAAACTCCGGAATCAAATCAGACGGCTTTGCAGTATGGAAGGCTCCAGCCGCAATGAATAGTATGTAATCAGTTCTTATCTGCCCGTGTTTGGTAGTGACAGTCGTTCCTTCAATAATCGGAAGAAGATCTCTTTGAACGCCTTCCCTTGAGACATCAGGTCCGTGAGAACCACTTCTAAAGGTGATCTTGTCAATTTCGTCTACAAAAACTATTCCGCGATTCTGCACTCTTTCAATCGCTTCAGCCACAACTTTATCCATATCAAGAAGTTTCTCCGCTTCCAAAGGCAGAAGAGTTTTTCTCGCATCGGCGATTCTCATCCTACGCCTTTTTGTCTTTTTCGGTACCATTCCTCCCAGAACTCCCGACATGTCGATTCCCATATCCTCCATTCCAGGAATCATTATCATTGGTTGACTATGGTCTTCGACTTCGATCTCAATTTCCAGTTCTTCGAGATCTCCACTTCTCAGACGTTCTCTGTAGTCTTCCCTGCGGTTTCTTATTCTGTCTATTTCTTCCTGGCTGGGTTTTGGCTGCTGCTGGCCCTGGAAAAGCTCAAGAATGTTCTTTGCTCCACTTCCCTTATTCTGTGGACCGGGAACAAGAGACTCGAGGATTCTTTCTTCTACTTGATAAGTTGCCTTACCTTCAACCTCACTCATCTTTTCCTGCTTAACCATGTTGACGCCAACTTCAACGAGTTCCCTTATTATCGACTCAACATTTTTTCCCACGTAACCCACTTCAGTGAATCTAGTTGCCTCAACTTTGGTAAAAGGAGAACCAGTGAGTTCTGCCAGCCTTCTTGCTATCTCGGTCTTTCCTACTCCCGTGGGACCCATCATAAGTATGTTCTTTGGTATTACGTCTCTTTTCATCTCTTCTGGAAGTTTCTGCCTTCTAATTCTATTTCTCATCGCCACAGCAACTGCTCTTTTGGCCTTTTCCTGTCCGACTATGTATTTGTCGAGTTCCTCGACTATTCTTTTCGGAGTCAGGTCGTCCAGTTCTTCTCTGTTCATTGCTTTTCTCCTCCAAGTGTTTCCAGAGTGAATTTCGTATTTGTATAAATACAGATTTCGCTGGCAATCTCCATCGCTCTAGTCGCTATCTCTTCCGCCTCGAGACTACTGTGTCTTATTAATGCCCTTGCAGCTGCGAGGGCATAAGAACCGCCGGATCCTATCGCAAGGACATCTCCATCTGGTTCTATCACTTCCCCGTTACCTGATACCAGAAGAATGCTTTCCTTGTCGGCAACCAAAAGAAGTGCCTGAAGATTTCTGAGGACCTTGTTTGTCCTCCACTCTTTGGCCAGGTTTACGGCCGCTCTTTTGAGATTAGCGTTGACCTCTCTCAGTTTCTCTTCAAATTTCTCAAAAAGGGTCATTGCATCGGCCACAGAACCTGCAAAACCTGCCAGAACCGAACCGTCGCCAAGTTTTCTGACCTTTCTGGCTGTTCCTTTCATAACGGTATCTCCGATCGTGATCTGACCATCTCCAACCATAACCGTCTTCTCATTCTTTCTCAGAACAAGTATTGTCGTTCCGTGAATGTCCTGCATGACTACCTCCTGTTCCTTCTTTCGGCTACCTCAACCACTCCGCCGACAACGTCTTCGAAAGTCATTCCCATGGCCCTTGCAGACATTGGGAGATCGCTCAAGTCGGTCATTCCGGGCATAGTATTTACTTCAAGAAAGTAAAACGTGTCTTCCCTGAGTATACCGTCAATCCTCGAAAGATCACGGCAGCCCAGAAGTTTGTAGATAGCAACCGACTTATCGATAATCGCTTTTTGAACACTCTCTTCTAAAGGAGCAGGCACAACAAAGTCTGTAAATCCCTCTGTATACTTGGCTTCATAATCGTAGAAACGCTTCTTGGGTCTGATCTCAAGAATCGGAAGCACTACAGGACCATCTATAGAATCGATTACCGATACTGTTACTTCTCTGCCTGAGATATATTCTTCTAGAAGTAGAGAATCGTAAGTAACTAACAATTCTTCAATTCTGTTCTCTAGAATCGAATGATCGTCACAGATGTAAACCCCTATGCTGGATCCCTCTCTCACAGGCTTTATAACGCAGGGGAATATCTCCCACCCCTCGACATCTCTAACACTTTCAACTCTCTTCCATACTGGCAATTCGGCAGTTCCGTCGACCAGTCTGTAGGTAATCTCCTTATCAAAGCAAATCGCGCTCGTTCTTGAGTCGGAGCCAGTATAAGGAAGATCCGCAAGTTCCAACATGCCCTGAATAGTTCCGTCTTCGCCAAACTTCCCGTGGAGGGCGAGGAAAAAGAGATCGGTCTTCAATTTAAGGAGATCAGCAATAGTATCTCTCTTAAGATCAAACGGCAGAACCTCAATCTCTAACCTTTCGAGAGACTTAGCAATATTCATTCCACTCTTGATTGATACATCCCTCTCGTTTGAAAAGCCGCCGTAGACAACCGCAACTTTCCTGGTCATGAACCTTCCTCCACTTCAAACTCTTTCTTGCACTTCGCACAGTAATGGACCTCTTTTCCTCCCCGCTTGATCTTGAGGAAAAGATGAGAATCACAGATTTCGCATTTCTCTTTCGTGGGCTCATTCCAGTAACGCTCTCCACATTCGGAGCACTTGTAGTAATTCTTACCTTTCTTGCTACGTAGCTTCTCGACCACCCCTCCGCACCTGGGACATGGAGCGTCTATACTCACATTTCTCGTGTACTTGCATTTCGGGTAAGCCGAGCATGCGATAAACTCACCGTACCTGCCCTTTCTCTTAACAAGAGCGGAACCGCATTCCGGGCATTTCTCATCTATCTCCACTTCCATTTTCTGATTGGCTGCAACGTCCTTTAACAAGACTTTCCCGTCTATCACACAGGTGAAAGAGGTCATATCAACGGATTCGTTCTTATCACATGATTGACACTTCAAATACCCGCCGTATCTTCCGAAGACTATCCTGAAATTTCCGCCACAAGAGCATTCTCTGTCTGTCGGAAATTCAATTTTAAGCTCACCTTTCTTGATCTTTTTGTCAATCTGATCAAGGTCCGTCTTGAAGCCACCATAAAAGCCCTGGACAACATCCTGCCACTTTTTGGAGCCGTTTTCCACATCGTCAAGTTCTTCCTCCATGTTTGCGGTGAAATTCATGTCGACGACATCAGGAAAATAATCATTGAGAAACTCATTTACAATCGAACCTAGTAATGTTGGCCTTAGCTCTCTGGATTGTCGAAGCACGTACTTTCTATCTAGCAATGTCGAGATTATTGTCGCGTAAGTTGAAGGACGACCGATTCCTCTCTTCTCTAGTTCTTTTACTAGGGAAGCTTCACTGAATCTGGAGGGCGGCCTGGTCGTATCTTCCTCGAACTCGATCTTGGAAGGCTTTATTTCTTCACCCTTCTTGTAGTCGCGGCCAATCTCACTCTTCGATGATCTAGAGATAATTCTTTCAAAGCCATCGAACAGCCTACGTTCACCGGTTAAGCTGAGGATATACTTCTCGTTCTCGTCCTCTAACTGCACATCTGTCACCGCGTATTCTGCACTAGCCATCTGAGAAGCTATGAACCTGTTCCAAATAAGCGTGTACAGCCTAAGGTTATCCCCGGATATAAGCTGCTTAGCTGTTTCTGGATCGTTTTCGGGATAGGTGGGCCTTATCGCTTCATGAGCATCCTGAATCTTTTTGCCCTTCCCGGCGGACCGAACAGGGCCAACGTATTCCTTTCCAAATTTGCTAGTGACAATCTCTACAGCCTTTTCTCTGGCCATACTCGAAATCCTCGTAGAGTCAGTTCTCATATATGTTATAAAGGCTATCTGGCCCTTATCAGTCTCTATTCCCTCATATAGTTGCTGAGCAATCTTCATCGTCTTGCTTGCACTCCACCCCAGTTCGCCAATCGCTCCTTGCTGAAGAGTCGATGTAATGAAAGGCATCGGAGCACTTCTTTTAGAAGTGCGCTTTCTGACTTCTTTTACATGAAGATTGGATTTTGAGAGTTCGTGTATTATCTCGTCTCTCTTTTCTTCACTTGTTACAGATTTGTTGTTAAACTTCTTGCCATCAATTTGCGAAAGAGAGAATCGATCTTCGCCGACCTGGGCAAAGATTTTGAAGAATTTATGTGGTACGAAGACAGCGATCTTCTTCTCAAGCTCGACCATGAACTTCAAGGCTACAGACTGAACTCTTCCGGCACTCAATCCCTTTGTCATGGTTCTCCAGAGAATTGGACTGATCTTATAACCCACAATTCTGTCGAGAACTCTCCTGGCCACCTGAGCTTCGACTTTCGACATATCTATCTCTCTCGGATCCAGTATTGCACTTTTTATTGCCGATTCAGTAATCTCATTGAAGACTATTCTATTCTTTTCGTTTTGAGGAAGACCCAGAAGCTCGGAAATGTGCCACGCGATTGCCTCGCCTTCGCGGTCAAGGTCAGAAGCAAGAAAGACTTTCTTGCCTTTGGATTTCCTTGCAAGTTCTTGAACTACCTTCTCCTTACCTTTCAAAACCTCATATGTCGGTTCAAAGGTATCGGGATTCAATCCCAAATTTGATTCCGGCAGATCTCTAACGTGTCCCTTGGAGGCGGTAACTTCGTAGTTCTTCCCTAAGTATCTACCAATTGTCTTCGCCTTTGCTGGCGATTCAACGATTACAAGCTTGTCTGGCAAGATATCACTCCTACTTCTTCAGTCGCCCGATCTTCGATTCTTCATGAATACTCTTCTATTTAGGAACCGGTCATAGTTGCTCCAGGAAGACGTAGAACCATTGAACTCTCTTTCTTCTATCTCTCGAAACTGAGCAACCTTCGAATCCAGATCATCGGCCATGTGAAGTACAATTGCTTCTGTCGTTTTTGGAATAACGGGAGAACCCCACTCCATCTCTCCATGATGAGAAAGAAGAAGATGCTTGATCTCTGTTTGAAGATAACGAGGAAAACCTTGAATCTTAGAAATGGTTCTGCCGATCATCTCTATGCCCATTGCGATATGCCCTACCAGTTCACCGTCATTGGTTCTGTCAATTCCTGACGGAGTGACAGCGTATTCGTAGACTTTGCCAACATCATGCAGTAAGGCGCCGGCTATCAAGAGATCTTTGTCTACAGATTCGCTGTACTTCATTGCGAAAAAGCCGCACAGTTCTGCAACTGACATTGTGTGTTCCAGAAGGCCTCCCTTGTACGCATGATGAACCTTCGACGCAGCAGGTGAGATTATGAATTTCTCGATGAACTTCTTGTCGTTCTCAAACATTTCCTTAAGCAGAGTCCTGATGTGCTGTTCGCTGATATTGTTGATAAGACTGAGAAGATCATCGTACATCTGAGGGATATCCTTAGTTGTTACAGCCATAAACCTTTCGGGATCATACTGTCCAATTCCGAGAACCTGAATCCCTTCCGAATCAAGGTTGAGCTGCTGCCTGTCTTCATAAACAACTACACGAGCCGAAACCCTAATAACAGCTCCCTGTTCCAAAGCACTGTCGTTCTGTTCAGCATTGAACCAATCTATAGCCCTAATAGCACCCGTTTTATCTGAGAGAGTGAGAAGCAAGAACTTCTTCCCATCTCGAGCTTCCTGAATTCTCTTCGAATGCACTTTGTAGACAGATAGAACGGAACTTCCCGGACGCAGATCTGAAACAAAGGGAAAGCCGTCCTTGTTGCTCTTATCCTGATCGGCATTTATCTGATTCAAAATCTCATTTCCAATAATATCGCGGAGTTTCATCAATTTTCTCCTTTCCGATAGATCCTTGGAACTCTTGAAGAGATCGAGCAGACAACCTCGTAGTTGATGGTGCCGCAAAGATCCGCCATCTCCTCTGCTGTGATTCTCTCCCCTTCCTGAGAACCAATGATAACCACTTCATCTCCTACGGAGATCTTTCTCTCTATATGAGAGACATCGACCACAAACTGATCCATGCAAACCCTACCTAGAACCCTGCATCTCTTGCCCGCAATGATAACATAACCCTTGTTTGATAGCAGTCGGCTGTAACCATCGGCATAACCAACCGGAATGGTTGCCACCAGCATATCGCGGTTGGCAAGGAAGGTCCTGCCATAACTAACCGAATAACCGGCATGTATCTCCTTCAAATAGGAGATGCAAGTCTTCCACTCTAGTATTGGTATGAGGTTATTATCAACAATAATCGAGGGCTGCAGGCCATAGGTAGCAATTCCCGCTCTCACACAGTCGTATCTCGAGTTATCGAGAAAAATAGTCCCGGCGCTGTTGGATATGTGAGTTTCGAAGCCGTCGAGTGGTATTTCCCCTAAACCAGCCAAAAATCTGTCAAAAGAATCTTGCTGCTCAGACACAAAATCACTCTCTTTCTCATCTGCAGTAGCAAAATGCGTGTATGCGCCCGTGATTCTAATTCCCTTCGAGATGGCCGATTCAAATAACCTCAACGAGTCCTCCCACTCCATGCCGAGACGCCTCATTCCTGTGTCTACAACAATATGAAAGTCGGGGAGCGGCACTTCGAGGTCAACGATTTCTTCAAGCTGACCAAATGAGCAAAGAGTCAGAGTCAAGCCGAATTTCCCGGCGATAGGAATTTCGTCTCTGTCAACATAGTTCAGTACAAGAATCGGCAGATCGACCCCACCTTCTCGAATCTTGATGCCTTCTTCAAGAAAAGCAACTGCTAGCCGCTCAATGCCGATATCCCGCGCGGCCCTCGATAACTCGACTGCGCCGTGACCGTAGGCGTCAGCTTTTACAACAACCATCAGCTTCGCCGGAGATGCTTTCCTTGACAAATAAAGAAGATTCTGCTTATAAGCAGACAGATCGATCAAAGCGAAGGTCTTTCGACTGTTCATAACATACCTTCTTAGCGAAAAAAAGCGCGCCTCGCGCGCTCCAGCTATATTGCTCTCGTCACTTTTCCAGCTTTGAGGCACTTCACACAAACTCTTACTCTTTTTACCTCACCGTCAATCATGACACGTACCTTATGAACATTTGGCTTCCACCAGCGCTTGGTTTTTTTATTTGAGTGGGAGACCATATTTCCTGTAGTTGGTGCCTTTCCACAAATTTCGCAAACCTTGGACATGAGTCGTGTCCTCCTCTCAATTTACAATACACTTCATTATAGTAAAGAAAGACCAGCTTTTCAACTCGACAGGTTCCGATTCCGAAATGAATGTCATTGACTTTCGTGTCCAAGGCAAGCATAATCTTGTTTAATGAAGAGAAATCTGGTAATTGTATTGTCTATAGTGTTTATGGTGGCAACCGTATATTTCTATTTAAGACCGGGCGCGCCCAGGTTTGCAGTCGGAAGCGACAAATTTCTCCATTTCGTCGGTTTTTTCTTCGGTGGACTTCTCTTTCTGCTTTGTTCGAAGATTGAAGTCAAAGGGCTAATAAGAATTTCGTTTTTCTTGTTCCTCGTTATAGGTCCAACTGTCCTAGAGTATCTGCAGATTCTATCTCCATACAGACATTTCGATGCAGTCGACATTGCTTTCAATTATTTGGGTTGGATGATTCCCGTGCTCATCTTCTCATTCATCTGGCGCTCGAAGCTCTTTTCATAAGACAAAACTTCTCACCCATAACTGGACAGAGTCTAATTATTCCTTCTTCAAAGGAAGTTTCTAGATTCATTTATCTTCAGGTCGTGATGATATACTTTTTTTGACCATGTTATGGGAGGTGTTTTGTTTGGTCGATAAGAACTTATGGAGTTCGGGGTCTCTGATTATCCTACTCCTTTTTATTTCATGGCTTTCTCCTTCAACTACTCTAGCAGATTCGTGGACCATGGACGAACTCCACTATGTCTCCCTTGATGCCACGACATCGGGATTTTCAGGGTTGATAGTTGGTACAGAGAATAATTCCGACCTCTTAATTATGAGAGAAGGCACTCTCCAGAGGTTCATGCTGGCCGGACTTGACATTCCCCAATACGATTCGTCAAAGCTCTACAGCAGAAGGCTTCTGTCCTTCTTGAGAAGTACGATTGGGCTTCAAGCCACGGTTCAAAGTGCCTCCTCGTCAAGAGGTTCTGCTGCTTACATCTGGATTCAATTTGATGGAGAATCCTATTTGATTCAGTCGATCATTGTTTCCAGCGGGCTCGCATGTGCAGTCGGTGAAGGAGAAATCGATCTGTCCAGTGCGGAAGAGTACGCCTCCGAAAAAGCTCTCGGCGTTTGGAACGAAGAGCCGGAGATAGTTGAAGCGAGAATCCAGGAAGATGTTCAGCCGACGAAAGCAAATGAATCGCTCCAGAATCATTCGCTGCTTGACGCAAAATTGACCATATCTGAAATAGAAATTTTCGAGGGCGGTGAGTATGCGATCATTGTTCTCACTGCCTCAGAGGGTGGGCGTTTCGACGGCTCATCATTATCAGTTGTCTCCAGATCGGAGAATAGTCTGGATGAAGATCTTTTTCTCTTTGCATCTGAAGATGTTCTGGAAGTCCAGGATCAGCTTGAAATATTCGTTACACTCGATCGTTCCCGTCAAGTTACGTTTGACTACGACTATCTTTGGGAAAGCTACATTGATCCCAGAGGCGGTTATCTCAGAATCAGAGATCGAGATGGAAGCGAGACTCTTTTCGAATATGGATATGACAGAAGGATAAGTGGCTTCATTGTAACCCCACTGGATTAAGGGAGGCTTTATAATGAAAAGGGTGTTGTTCTTCTTGTTCATCATCTTCGGAACAACGATTTTTGCTTTTACGGGAGAAAGTATGGGAAAAAACGCAGTAGATTATGATGCAGGAACTGTAATAATTATCCATTATCACAGATACGACGAAAACTATGATGGCTGGAATCTCTGGATTTGGCCCGATAAGCCGAAAAGTATGGATGGAAAATCATTTGCTTTCGACAAGACAGATGACTTTGGAGTTTCAGCGACTGTCAAGCTGGATGAAATACACTCTAGAGTCGGTTTCATAGTGAGACTCAGAGAGTGGGAAAAGAAAGACGTTACTGCCGATAGATTTGTCGACATCCCCGAATCAGGAGTGGCCGAGATTTGGGTGATCGAAGGCGAAGAAGAGTTTCTGATCAGTCCAGAGAAGATAGATCTTACACCGAGAGTGAAGATCGCCTTTTTGGATTCACTGAGTGAGATATTTGCATCTCTCTCGGCTCCGGTAGACACCAAAATAGTAACTCCTGAAGTTTTTGTGAATGGTTCTCTCATTGAGATTGAATCCTTTGAGAAGGCAGATCCAACTGATGTGTCTGTCACAAACTACGTAAAAATAACGCTGGCAGAGCCACTTCCTGCAGAATATGTTAGCGGAGAGCTTTCTCTGAATATAGAAGGGTTCCTTCCAAGTGAGATTATTGTCAGGAAGGCGCTTGATGACCCGCAATTCTTCTATGGAAACCGACTCGGAGCAATTTACTCAGAGAGCGAGACCGTCTTCAGAGTCTGGTCGCCGGTATCTTCTTCAGCGTCGGTGCTTCTATTTGAAGACCTCTATTCCGATGGTTACGTTGAGATTCCAATGAGCAGAGGAGAGAACGGAGTATGGGAAGCGGCAGTTGAAGGAGATCTGCATCTTAAAGCCTACATATACAGGTTTTTTTCCTACGGTAAGGAAAGAAACACAGTAGATATTTACTCACAAGCGGTAACAAGAAACAGTGAGAGATCAGTCGTAATAGATCCTGATAGGGTTGCTTTCGATGGTTGGAACGATCATGAAGTGCCGCTATTGGAGAATCCGGAGAATGCAATAATATACGAGATTCATGTTGGAGACATGACCTCCGACCCTGATACAACTGTGGAGTATAAGGGCAAATATCTCGGACTCGCAGAAACGGGCAGGTCAGGCCCTGAGGGAGTGTCTGTCGGACTGGATCACATTGCTGAACTTGGCGTGACTCATGTACACATAATGCCCTTTAACGACATTCACTATATCAACGAGGGAGAAGAGGGACAGTATGGTTGGGGCTATGATCCTTATCTGTATATGGTACCTGAGGGACATTACAGTATCGATCCGTCCGATCCTCTGAGCAGGATAATCGAGTCTAAGATAATGATAAAGAAATTCCATGAAAATGGTATCAGAGTCATTCTCGACACTGTATTCAATCACACGGCGACAACTGGTTCCTCTTCACCCTTTGATCAGACAGTTCCCTATTACTACTACAGGACAGACAGAACTGGAGCTTATTTGAACGGAACAGGAGTCGGTAATGAGATAGCTACCGAAAGGCCGATGATGAGAAAGCATATTCTCGATACTCTGAAAATGTGGGTCAGTGAATATAGAATCGATGGGTTCAGATTCGACCTTATGGGTCTAATAGACAGAGAAACAGTTCTTGCAATAGACCGTGAACTTCACGCTGTCGATGAATCGATTCTCCTCTATGGCGAGCCATGGGGAGGATGGGGAGCGACTATCACTTTTGGAAAGGGCGATCAGAAGGGAACCGGGGTAAGCGTGTTCAACGATAACCTCAGGGACGCTATCCGAGGTAGTGTTTTCGATGAGAAGGTGAAGGGCTTTGCCCTTGGAAGCAGGGCAAAAGAGCGTAGGATAATGCGCGGTATCGTGGGTAGCATCGAATACAGTAACGAAATAAAGGACTTCGCTGATGATCCGGCAGAGACTATAAACTACGTTTCTGCCCACGATAATCAGACCTTGTGGGACAAGAATAGTGCTGCGATGCCGGATGCCCCCAGAGATCTTCTCCTAAGTGCGCAGAAGCTCTCAAATGCAATAGTTATTCTTTCACAGGGAATTCCTTTCCTTCACGGTGGAGTAGATTTCGCACGTACGAAGTACGGCAACGAAAACAGCTATAACGCCGGAGTTGAGATAAACAAGATGGATTATTCAAGGAAGGCTGAGTTCATTGATCTTTTCACCTATTACAAGGATCTAATAGCTCTAAGAAAAAACCATCCAGCCTTCAGGATGACTTCATCAGAGCAGATCAGCAACAACCTGACCTTCCTTGACGCGCCGAGAAACATGGTGGCGTTCACCATAAATGGAAAGTCGGTAGGCGATTCTTGGGAGGAGATACTAGTAATCTTCAACGGCAATCTAGAACCTTCTGAGATAACCCTCCCTGACGATAGTTGGAATCTTGCATCAGACGGAGTCAGAGTCTCGGATGCTCCGCTTGAAAGGCTCTCAGGTAAAGTGACACTTGAACCAATATCCACCTATGTCTTCTTCAAGTAAGCCCGGAGGTGAGGTATGTACAGCTGTAAGATAATCAGAATACTTGAGTCTGGTTTTTTCGATGAGATCGCTGAATCGATAGAGATCTCAAAAAGGATTCTCGAAGATCATGGTTTTACGTACGCAGGTTCTACTGATGTTGACCCAGTGATGAGCGATCTTAAAGAGGCAATATATGCCGATTCCTGTTCAAATGACATAGTTCTCGTTCTTGGAGGAACGGGACTTTACAGGGAAGACATAGGACCCGAAGTTGTCTTGTCTCTTGTGGATAAAAGGGCGACAGGAATTGAGACGGCAATGCTTAGGAATGCAATAGTTGCCGACCCTTCTCTTTGCCTATATCGGGTTGGAGCAGGCACAATTGGAGATTCAATAGTACTCTCTGTTCCCGGTTATCACGAAACCGTTCATTATTACCTGGAATCCGTTCTAAACTATTTGAAACCTTTTTTCGATGGACTCAGAACATCGGAGAGAATTCAGAATAGAAATAGCTAGTTGAACTGCAGATATCTTCGCGACCGGAAAGTTCATTCTTTAACAAAGAGATTGGCAATGTTTGGAGGCGAAATATCCATCATGTCTCTCAGAAATGGAGCAGTGAATCTGGATGATGTTTTCTAATCTAAGCGGAAAGTATGTTTCTGTGGAAGGAGTAATAGGAGTCGGTAAGACAACCCTTGTTAAAACCCTCTCTCGAAAATATACTATGCCAACTGTACTGGAAGTTGTCGAAGAAAATCCATTTCTAATTCGTTTCTATGAAGATATGGAAAGATGGGCTTTTCAAACCCAGCTCTTCTTCTTGATAAGTAGGTTTGATCAGCAGTCGAACGTCAGGAAGGCGGCTTCGCAGGGACAGGGAGTAGTCTCTGATTATGCCTTTATTAAGGATCATTTGTTTGCATCCCTTAACCTCAAGGGAGAGCAACTCAGACTGTATGAGAAGATCTTTAATGCTTTGAAAGAGCAGGTTCTTCATCCAGACCTTATAGTGTATCTATACGCTGATGTCGATACCCTGATGAATAGAATTGCTCTTAGAGATAGACCATTTGAGAGAAGAATGGACAGGACCTATATCTCGATGTTAAGCGATGCTTATGAGAATTACATGAAAGACGTGACCGAAAGCCAGGTTCTGAGAATTGATACTTCGAACATCGATTTTGTGAGAAATCCAGAAGATCTCAAAAAGGTTTTTGAGAGAATTGAGGCGATCTTATGATATTGGGAATATGCGGAAACATCGGAGCTGGGAAATCATCTCTCACTAATCTGCTGGAGGAGGAACTTGGGTTCAGAGGGGTATACGAAGCCGTTGATGAAAACCCTTTTCTTGAAGACTTCTACTCGGATATGAAGAGCTGGGCATTTCATTCGCAGCTGTTCTTTCTTGTCAAACGCTTTGATTTTCTAAAGAGGGTCGTGACGGAGGGTGCGGTGATTTTACAGGACAGAACGATATACGAAGATGTGGAAATATTCGCCCGCAATTTACAGCTGATGGGCTACATAAATGAAAGAGACTGGAGACTCTATCTTGACACCTATGAGACACTCTCGGACCACCTTTCAACTCCAGACGGAATTGTGTATATTAAGTGCTCGAAGAGTGTGCTGTTGAACAGGATAAAAAAGAGGGGCCGAGGCTTTGAGAGCGATGTAAGCGAAGACTACATTGAAAGACTCAACGGATTGTACGATGACTGGATAGAGAGAGTTGCATTTTGCAGAAAACTAATCATTGACGGTGACAGGTACGATTTCATAGAAAGCGCTCAGGATAGAGCCGATGTCCTTCACCTGATCTCGAGATTCACGGCAGAACTAATGGCGGGAGTACAGTCTAGGTTGTTTTCCAGATAGACTGAACTGAAGAGACATCGATGTATTCGATTCCAGCAGCTGAGCAAACACCGTCCATGCTCATGTCGTTTCCGATCATAACACAGTTTCTTGCCTCAAGGCCGTTGATCTCCAAGATCTCATGATAGTATCTCACATCGGGCTTCACGTAATGGGAGTTTTCCATGGTCGTCACGTAGTCCGAGAGTCCCTTCTCCACTCCAACCCACTCAAGTCTTTTGTTGATAGCCTTTTCCGGAAAAATTGGGTTCGTTGCGATGATAATTCCCTTCCCGGTCTGCCTCAAGTCTTTCAACACCTTTACTACGTTCTCGCGGGGTGCTACTAACTCTTCCAACTTGTTGTACTCACCGTCATAAAACTCATTGAAAAACTCTTCAAACCAATTCCGATCATGCTCGCCCATCGATTCCACAAACCTCTCCATAAAAAGGTCATAATTACTCTTGAAGCTGTCTCTATCACCGAAAAGAGCTTTGAGTGCGATCTCCAAAGCAGCCATAAGTTTTTCTATGACAACCCTCCCTTCTGCCGAGCTGGAAACAAGTTGAAAATACCGCCTTGCAAAATCCTCATCAGAAACAGCGCTTAGTGTGCCGTCAAGATCAAACAAATATGTGATACGTTCTTTCACCAAAACACTCCCATCACAAATGAATTGTCCCCGTTATCCTTCCCATGGAGATCTTTCTTGCTGCACGAACCGAAGTCGCGAACTGAATTTGACACTTGCTCTAAGAATATCACGCGCGATCAAATACTTCCAGTCAAGGCCAATCAACCAACTGGCAATGAACAAGCCTGAAGTACCAATTATCACCATAGGTGGATCGAAATTCTAACATTCAGATTAGGGTTCGACTTCTCTTATCTTCTGCAGCAACCGTCTCTGGAATGATTTGCGAAAAGTTTTGGCTTTGGCGCTCTTGATCAAACTATCATTACCATGAAAGCGTTTATTCTACTAGAATTAGTTTTAGCGAAGACTTCAGTGACGTGGGTTTCTGAGAGGATGTGTAACAAATGTTACCGATAAAATCGGTCAATTTTGGTAGAGTTATAGTGAATATGGGAGGTGTTCATATGGGAAGGAAGATTACTGATAGTGTAACTTGGGTCGGCAAGATTGACTGGGAACTAAAAAAGTTTCACGGAGAAGATTATTCGACTCACAGAGGGTCAAGTTACAACTCTTACCTAATAAGGGACGAGAAGACAGCCCTGATCGATACAGTATGGGCACCCTTTGCAGAGGAGTTTGTGGAGGACCTGAAGAGAGTCGAAAATCTTGCGGAGATTGACTACGTGATTGCGAATCATGGAGAGATTGATCACAGCGGTGGTCTTACGGCATTGATGAGAGAGATTCCAAACATCCCGATTTACTGTACGGAGAACGCAAAAAAATCTCTTAGGGGGCAGTTTCATGAAGATTGGAATTTTGTCACGGTAAAAACGGGGGACACCTTGAGGCTCGGCAAGAAAACACTTACCTTCGTGGAAGCACCGATGCTTCACTGGCCAGATTCGATGTTTGAGTACCTGGATGGTGACGCGATCCTTTTCAGCAATGACGCGTTTGGGCAACACTATGCCACGGAACTCCTATATAACGATCTTGTAGACCAGGCCGAACTTTATCAGGAAGCGATCAAGTATTACGCTAATATTCTCACTCCTTTCAGCAGGCTCGTTGTAAAAAAGATAGAAGAAGTCCTGTCCTTCAATCTCCCACTTAACATGATCTGCCCAAGTCACGGAGTAATCTGGAGAAAAGATCCAGTCCAAATAGTGGAGAATTACATGAAATGGGCAAACAATTACCAGGAAGACCAAGTCACCATTGTCTACGATACAATGTGGGAAGGCACTAGAAAGATGGCCGAAGCTATTGCTGAAGGCATTGGCAAAGCGAGCATCGGCACTCCAGTCAAACTATACAACGCGGGAAAGATGGACAAGAACGACATTGTGACAGAGATATTTAGGTCAAAGGCCGTTCTGTTTGGCTCTCCAACCGTGAACAAGGGAATTCTCGCACCTCTGTCAGGCATGCTTCATGAAGTGAAAGGTCTAGCTTTTAAGAACAAGAAAGCGGCTGTGTTCGGTACATACGGTTGGAGCGGTGAGTCAATAGATGTTCTGGGCAAAATGGTGGAAGAAGCGGGATTTGAGATCATACAACCCGGTTTGAAGAAACTTTGGTCACCAGATGATCTCAGCCTTAACGACTGCAGAGAATTCGGAAAGGCTTTTGCTTCGAAGCTTCAAGCAAACTAAATTCCAAGAAGTCTACCTAATAAAAGAAAGGTATCCTCTTCCAGGAGGTAGTAGGATTTCTTCAATGCTACCTCCTGGTAGGTTTTCAGAAAGGCAACAGTATCACCAACAACCGAAATAAGTCGTTCCCTACCCAGCTCTTTCTCAATTTCCGTAGCCATTTTCATTCCTACCGGAGCAAGATTTCCGATGCTGAACCAGCTTCTCTGCATTATCAAACCGGCCTCGTTATCGGAGATGTTATTCTGTGCGAGATTAAGAAAGACCTCCTGAAGCATTTCAAGATGCTTCTCAAACTCTCCCATAATCTTTGCTCTAGATAGTGCAACGCGTTCCATCGCAGGAATCTTTGACGCATCACTCACAAGATTCGCGATTCCTTCGCACTCCATACTTACAAATCTGTAAGCTAATTGGTCAAGAGGTGTCTCGTCAAACTCGAGTCTTTCTCTGGTAATAGAATTTCTTGCTATGTGATGAGCTTCATGAGCCATTACTTCTTCGATAGCCTCTATGCCAACATCAAGAGCAAAAACCGGATCGAAGTAAACGCCTCTGTGATCTGCATTGGCATTGTATGGCATTGGAATGAAGTAGACATTCAGCCCTCCGAACGATACCCCCTTTGGAAGATACTGTTCGGCCATTGAGATAGCCTTTGATCTGATCTGTTCTTCATCTCTCTTGATAAGATCAAAGAAGGCTCTTAGCTCAGGTTCCCTCTCTCTGATCTTCTCGACATAGTAGATCAGCTCCGTGCAGTCCTTAGAAAGACCAGAAAGATCCTCTCTTCCAGAAAAAGCAGCAATCAGACATTCTTCTACCTCTGAATCACGAATGCGGAACTGCCCAAACATCTTTGCAAGCGGCGAATCAAAGATTCTGATCGCTTTCTCTTCGTAAGAACCATTTCTGGAATCAAGCAAGTCTATTAGGGCAAAAATCTCTCCTGTATGAAGCCAGCTCATCTGGACCACCCCACGTAGCTATCTACTTAAGCAAGAGATATTATATCATCAAATAATGAAGGAAGATGAGAATTCTCAATCCACATTTAGACTTCTGTATACCTGAAGCAGTATACAAGATGATCGTTCACTAAGCCGGCTGCCTGCATTAAGGCATAGACGATTGTTGGTCCAACAAAACTAAAGCCCTTCTCTTTTAGAGCGTGAGAGATCTGATGAGCTTTTTTACTAACAGCTGGGATTTCTGAGAGACTAGTCCAGGAATTCACTACCTGCTTGTAATCAACAAAACTCCAGATGAATCTATCGAATGAGCCAAATTCCACTTCAATTTGAAGGAATTCCCTTGCGTTGTTAATAGCCGATTCTAACTTTCTTCGATTTCTGATTATTCCGGAATCTGCCATTAGTTTCTCAATTTCATTCTCATCAAACTTTGCAACAATACGAGGGTCAAAGCCTGCAAAGGCCCCCCTGTAACTTTCTCTCTTTTTCAGCACTGTGAGCCAACTGAGACCGGCCTGAGCTCCTTCCAGAACAAGAAACTCAAACCACTTCTTGTCTTCATGAACAGGAACACCCCACTCAGTATCGTGGTATTTGATGTATAAGTCATCCACTTCAGCCCAGGGGCACCGCATTTTAGCCGTCACAATTCTTCACTCCACGGAGTTCGTGATTTTTCCGATTTCGAAGAATCGTTTCGCTGCTTCACTGAAAAAGCAGTTGATTGACGATGGGATTCACAAAGCAAATTATTGGAGTCCTTCCCGGTTCAAAAAAAACGACACGTCTTCTATCTGCTCCATCCTTCCGAATCGAATATCTCTTGAACAACCGCTTTTGCCTGCTCATAAGATTTCGTTCTAGGATCTCTTAGAAGAAGCTCGACGATAAGATCGGGATTCTTCTCTTCAAAGGCTTCGAGAGCCCACTCCATCCTGAGTATTCTTGGTTTCAAGTACCACTGAATGACCCTCTCGGGTAATGCCGGATTAATCTCCTCTACGTGAATTCCACCTCTGTCTACTATCGCAGGAACTTCAACTGCAACATCGTCATCAATATCTGCAATAACACCTTCATTCAGAGTGTTCACAACTAATCTTGCCGAATTTCCATTTACAATTGCGTCAATAAAGGGAATATGCTGCTCACCGCTCATCGAATCCCTATCGTAAAGTTGATTTGCCTCTCTCGTGAAATCGCCTGACAGACCTTTCGAACCGTCGATTATCAGCTTCTCCAGACTCACGTCGGGAAACTGCTCGATTGCCTTTGCTAGAGCAATAGTTGCATCAGTAACCTCTCTAAGCTGCTCTCTGTACCACTTCCAGCCAGGCACGGAATCCGGGCTACCCCAAGGACTACCATACCACTTCTCCATAGTATGCTGGTCGTAATGATACTTCCACCCGCTATTTCGTACGGTATCTCCGATTGGAACCAAACCGTAGAATGAATACATGTCAAGAGCAGCGGGCGACATCTGGACATTGAAGGGATTTGACGGCTGGAACTTGCTGCATTCATAACTTGACGCGTAATCCTCAAACAAAGGATAGAGATCCTCCCCATTTCTTCTAAACCTGTTCAGCCATATCCCGTGGTTTACTCCGGCAACCTGCCAGTCAAGCTCAGATTTGTTTACTCCAAGTGTCTCGGCAACCTCCAGAACATCGTAATGGCCATGGCAGAATCCTATCATTCGGATTTCCGAATGCCTTCTTATCAGAGTTGTACCCTCAAAAACCGGATTGGCTGCCTGAAGAAGCCATGCATTCGGTGCACGCTTCTCAATCATTTCCGCGATTTCTAAGAAGTACGAGAGTTGATTCCAGTTAGTCAGAGTGTAGTAATCTGAGACCATGTTGAACTCTTGAGTGTCTATCCCTCTGCAATAGCCGAACTTCTCGCCGATTGCCCTCACTCTTTCCAGGAAAGAGTGTCCTCCGACCAATGCCGAGTTAATCACAAAATCGCTTCCCTCTATAGCTTCTTCCAACTCTACAGTCTTAGTGAACTGAAGACTTGTGCCCATCTCTTCTGCAAACTTTGATGCAAGGATCTGAACTGCATCAAGTCTCCCCTCGTCAATGTCCATCAGTGTTATCTTGCTACCATGAAGACCAATCGTCTTGCACAGATCACTGACCAGCCTGAGAGAAAACACCGCACTTCCCGCACCGATTATGCTAATGTTGACTGCCGACAAACGAATCCCTCCCGGTTGTTTATACGTAAATGATACCACTATCGTGCGTGCCGAAGAAAATTGCCATTCAGATCGGATTTCATCCTGAAGAAATAACTATGAGAGAAGTCTGCTAAGAAGTTCAGTTATTCCCGAATAGTCACTGGCTTCTGTTCCGAAGAGTTGCTTAGTAAAATGTTAACAGGAGTATAATCTTCATTAGGTTCTTATTCGGTCTGGGGAAAAGGAAGACTATTGCGCGGCGTGAAGCCGAACAAACAGGGGGTGTTTTGATGAAAAAGTGTCTTTTGGCAGTTCTTCTTCTCTCCGTAGGTCTGCTCTTTGCCTCTGGAAGTGTTGAGATTTTCAGCTGGTGGACTGGTGGAGGAGAAGAGGAAGGACTTGCCGCTATCTACGAGGTATTTAGAACCAAGTATCCCGACGTCGAGATAATTAACGCAACCGTCGCCGGTGGAGCCGGTACAAACGCAAAAGCTGTCTTGAAAACGAGAATGCTGGGTGGCAATCCTCCTGACTCTTTTCAGGTGCACGGAGGTATGGAACTAATCGACACTTATGTGATTACCGGTATGATGGAGCCGCTCACCGATATTCTGGAAAGCTGGGGAATTCTCGATAAGTTCCCCGAAGACATTATGACAATTTGTAGCTATGAGGGAGAAGTATACTCGATTCCCGTAAACGTTCACAGAGGAAACGTAGTCTTCATTAACAACGAAATCCTTACGAAAGTCGGTATAGACGAAGTCCCTAGCGACGGACCGGGATTTCTGGAAGTCTGTGCAAAGATTGAAGAAGCCGGTTATGTTCCACTCTCCCTTGGAGACAAGGACAAGTGGGAGGCCGGTCATCTGTTCGAGACCGTGTTGCTTTCGGCTTTGGGTCCAGATAAGTACAACGGTTTGTGGAATGGGACTACAAGCTTCGAAGACTCAGGAATTGAAAGAGCGATAGTAATCTTCGAAGAACTGATTAAGTATGTAAACGAAGACCATGCCGCTCTCACCTGGCAGGATGCCACAAGGATGGTCTTCGATGGAAAGGCTGCCTTCAACGTAATGGGAGACTGGGCAGAAGGTTATCTGAAAACCTTGGGCTGGACACCGGGAGAGGAGTTCAGCTGGATGGCAGTTCCAGGAACCGAGGGCTCCTTCATGGTAGTAACTGATACATTTGGCCTGCCGAAGGGCGCACCAAACAGAGAAAATGCTCTTAAGTGGCTGGAAATAGTTGCCTCAGTCGAAGGTCAAGATGCATTCAACCCGATAAAGGGTTCGATTCCTGCAAGACTAGATGCAGACAAATCACTCTACGATCCTTACCTCACATGGTCTATGGAGGACTTCTCCACAAACAACCTGTGTCCTTCTATAGCTCATGGATCTGCCGCGCCTGAAGGCTTTATAACCGAGCTGAACGATGCTGTAAACATCTTTATTACTACAAAAGATAGAGCAGCTTTCCTGAACGCCATTGAAAACGCTGCAGAAGACTACATCAACTAATCCTTGCAAAATGGGGCCCGCATCTGTGGGCCCCATTGTTGGAGGTGTTCCAGATCAAGAGGAAGACAAAACGAGGGATTATTTCCTTTTTCATACTTTCGCCAACTTTTGCGGCGATAGGGGTTTTCGTTTATTTCTTTATTGGTTGGACGAGTAGAACTTCTCTTTCCAACTGGAATAGTTTTGCTAGACTTCTTAAAGGCGAATTCGAATTTGTCGGATTGCGAAACTATTTCAGGCTCTTCGAAGATCCCAGGTTTCAAACCGATCTGTGGAACACTTTGTACTTCACTCTTTTCTTTATTCTAGGTTGTCTCCTACTGGGGATTGTTTTGGCAGTACTGATTGATCGTAATCTCAAGGGATCTAGTGTTTTTAGAAATATTTATCTGTTTCCCATGGCACTCTCATTCGTTGTGACTGGAGCAGTCTGGAGATGGATTTTCGCTCCCGGGATTCTTCCAAACAGTCCACAGGGTATGAACCTTCTCTTAAATCTAGTGGGGTTGGATTTCTTTCAATGGAAGTGGTTCACCAGCACTGAGAGTTTCCTCAATTTCAACATAGCACTGATTCCGGTGATAATAGCAGCTGTGTGGCAGATGTCAGGCTATACAATGGCCATGTACCTTGCAGGGCTTCGTGGGATTTCCCAGGATCTGGTGGAAGCTGCAGAAGTTGATGGAGCAACAGGTTGGCAGATCTTCTGGAAGATCAAGTTTCCCATTCTAAGACCGATAACTCTAAGCGCAATGATTATTTTAGGCCACATCTCGCTGAAGATCTTTGATCTTGTTTACGCTATGACCGGCAGTGGCCCGAACAACGTGACCGACGTTCCGGCCATCTACATGTTTGAAACCACTTTCAGAGCGAACAAATATGCAACTGGCTCGGCAATAGCGATAATAATGCTCCTCATGGTCGCAGTTGTCATAATACCTTACCTTGCTTCTGCCTTCAGAAAGGAGAAAAGGATATGACCAAGAAGATTGTAATCTATATCCTTCTTGCGGTTTTCGCATTGTTCTTTCTGATGCCTATATATGTGTTATTGGCAACAAGCCTCAAACCCCTTAAAGAAGTTGGTCTTGAGCGAATGTGGTTTCCGCCGAACAATCTTTCCCTAGATGGGTTTGCCAAGGCTTTCAGTCGTCTTGCTCCCAACTTGAGAAACTCTTTCCTGCTGGTGATCCCTGCGACACTTCTATCGGCAATCGTTGGATCGGTAAACGGATATGTATTGTCTAAACTGAAGTTCAGGTACTCAGATCTTCTCTTTGCTCTCGTTCTCTTTGGAATGTTTATTCCTTATCAGAGCGTTCTTTTTCCTTTAATACGCTTTCTTCAAGACATCGGGCTTTACGGCTCCTTATGGGGATTGATATTGGTTCACGTGGTCTATGGTCTGCCGATAACCACCCTGATTTTCAGGAATTACTACAGCGAAGTGCCTACGGAATTAATCGAAGCGGCCAGTATAGACGGAGCAGGCATTTTCAAGACATATCTGAAAGTTTTGTTTCCGATATCCCTTCCCGGTTTTGTAGTAGTGGTCATATGGCAGTTCACGAATATTTGGAATGAATTTCTTTTCGCCGTGACAGTTACCAGTGACCCGACAAAACAGCCGATTACCGTAGCACTTGTGAATCTGGCTGGGAGTCAAGTTGTCGAGTGGAATGTCCAGATGGCCGGCGCACTGCTTGCCGCTCTACCAACACTTATAGTCTATATACTGCTCGGAAAGTACTTTCTGAGAGGGCTTCTTGCTGGTTCTGTCAAAGGATGACAAAATTCCTGATATGATTCTCGACCTTGAACGCAAGACTGCTCCGGGTGATCACACAATCTTTCATGTAAGATTGCTGAAGATTTCAACAAGCCGACTCTCAAGTGTATTTCCGCTCCGATCTCTTGAGGCTATGAGGTGAGTATGAAGTTGTTTCCCGACCATTTCTGTCATAGTGAAGCCGGTCTTTTCTTGCATGGTATTGTGAAAGCTCTTCGCAATTTTCTCTCCAAATTCCTCAAGCAAGTAGGCGTATGTCATCCCATATATAACAAACTCGGTGAACATATCCTCCCATGAGGTATACTTCTCTCCGTATGAGGCGAGAACACCTTTTGCAAAGGGAGTCTCCCTGAGCCCTCTTACAAGCTCGGCATTCCGAGAGAGAAACGGATCTATAAGCGGGTGGCAGAACTCGTGAAAAGCTACTATTCTCGACCATACACGGTTCTCAGAGTAACCGGAGAACTCCTCACAAGGAGCCGTGACCCCCGGTTCATATGGCCACTTCGAAGTCGCTTTACCCGGATATCTCGCAATACAGTAGAGCCCTTCATATCCCGCTGCACCAAGGGAGACAAGTTCAGGAAAAAGGGGATTTGGAGCGAAAACTAGATTTGCTTCAAGTCTTCCAAAAAAACCTGCGATTGTGCTATCAATGGTGCTACCTGCAAAGGCAAGGGCAGCGTCTTTTTCAATCTCCTTCCATTTTGGAGCCTGGCTTTCCCAGATGTTCTCCAGAGTTCCCCCTCTTACGACTTCCCTTAGTTCCATGTTCACACCGCTCCTGCACAGATTCGGTTCATATCTCTCGAGGAATGGCGGGAAGGCAACAGGTTCGAGATCTGGCCATGAGTGGCTCAAAATGTAAGTGAAGAGAAAATAGGAAGGAGTAACATCTCTCAATAGTCTCTCGAGTTCATGGAAATGGAGCTCACTTTCTTCAATGAAGTCCTCTGTCTCAAGATAGAGAGGGTGGTGCCTGTGGGACCTTTGCTTTTCACTACTATTGAGCTCCGTCGTCATAAGAGCGAGAGCCATTAGTCGGATCCGCTTGTCACTCTCGACTTTCATCTTCCACCTCGCCTCCTTATGATCCTTTCGACCCCTCCCTTCAATGAAGTCGAAAGAACCATTATCTGAACTTCGGTACAGGAATCATATCAGAGAGTCTTGACCAACTAAACCTCGCTTGTCCCCGATAAAAGAACTATACTGGTTATTGAGAAACGTCAGTACCTGTCCTTCATGGGATACTGCTTCAAGAAAAATACGCAAAACGGAGTACAAACCGGATCAGCATCTGGAGGTCTATCTGCAATCACTCCGCAACGTCTCTTCACCAAATGAGAAGCATCGAACTAGATAATCAGGGAGTACAAATCAGTGTATCCGACCAAGAACGGTTAGTCAAAATCAGACTCTCAGGCTAGATACATCTGCGTAATAAAGAAAAACATCCCTTACTCTCTCGAAAGGTCTGAATCCATTAGAGAGGAAGGGGCCCAAATCAAATGATTCACTAACCATAGCATGAATACGGAAGAAACTCTTCGCCCGCGAATAGTAAAGAAGCTCCTTCAGGAAATTCTCAACACCATCTTCGTCTGCCATACATATGAAGTTGATATCAAGGCAACCCTTAGATTTGGAATTCCTTGATACAACCGCCCAGTTCGCTCCGCCCACAAGCCTCACCGGATCGTTCAGGAATCTTCTTTTGCTTGAGATTTCCTTTGGAATAAACATCCAGTCTTCACTGATATGATCATCGATTTCCGGAATCTCATCGCTTTCTAGTAAATTTATGGGACAGGGAGTAAGTTCGCCAATCTCTTTCTGGAGATTTGTGAATACGGCGATTCGTCTGAACCCGAAAGCTTCGTTCATCTTTATCGAAGCGGTGTTGTCAAAATAGGTCGAAAAATAAAGCCTCTCAAGTCCCAAACTTTCGGCAAGCTTTAGCATCTCTCCGCCCATCTCCCTCCCGAATCCTCTTCCCTGATAGAGTGGATCGATTCTCATTCCTTCCATCCAACCAACTTTGCGACTGAAGAGCCTGAGGTTGTCTATACCAATAAGTTTTCCTCCCTTCCAGAGTCCCATGAAATGACATGAAGGGTCGCGAACCCACTTCTCAAAGACTTGGGGTATATAATCATCGCCTTCCCATATTGTCTCAACGATTTCCTTCACCCTTAAGCGATCGGCTCTCCTAAGTCGCTTTATCATAGGTACACTTTCCTCACATAGGGGGATGTCATTACTCTCAGCAGTGCTCCGTAAGACATTCTGAAGGGAATCGAGTCACCAACAGCAAAGGACTTCTCGGAATCTGTTACATCCACTATCAGATGGTCGCTCGAAGCATGAATTATTTCACATCCACTTACCAAAGGTGTCAATCCGGAGGGAACCACATCTTGTTCACCAAGATCAAGTATAGCCTTCATTCTCTTTCCTTTATCTACGAACCTTGGAATACGACCAAAGGCATCATGACCGATATCGCCAATTGGTATTGAGGGCTTCTCTGCAAGTTCGATAATCTCTCCTACTAGAGTGAATGTGTTCTGTAAGGTTCCCGGAACTCTTCGGTTGTTTGTGACGTCTGTTCCACACATTATCGATTCTCCCAGTCGAAAGTGATTTATGCCTTCAGGAAGGTTTTTCTCTTCAAGCAACGGTAATGAAGCTGTGTTTCCGGCAGAGTACCGCCTAAATGTGTAACCGGTAGTCCCTTTCAGTGATTCTCCCAGACTGAGAAGGATTTCAAATTTCTCTGGAGTTGCAATTACTCCTCCAAAACATCCAAGATTAGTGCCGATTCCATCAAGGTCCTTGCCGACGATTGAGAGTGCTTTCTCAAGAACTTCTTGCGCTTCATAAAACATGACTCCCTCTCTAAGGTCTCCCGTATCTACCATATATATGAACTTCAATTTCTTCTCAGTTTCAGAAGAAATCTCCTTTAATCTGGAAAGACTATCAAGATCTCCGACAAGCACTGAATCAACAAGCTCAACAACTTCGCGAAATCGCGATTTCTCTGGAAGTCTGAGCAGAATTAAGCTTGAATTGATGCCCGCGCTTTTCAGCCTTGCGACATTCTCGAGTCTTGATTCGCCAATTTCCGTAATCCCGTTTTCAAGTAGAGACATCGCTATCTCAGTATCTCCGCACACAACTTTAGTTACTGCAGCCACCTCAACCCCATTACTTCTGGCAAGCTCCAAGATCTTTCTTGAATTCTTCGCTATGCTTTTCTTATTCACTTCAACATAAGCCATCTAGATCACCCCCAACAAATTATATATTAAGCTTGCCGCCCAGTTTCAGCAGCCCGTCATTTGGGAAGCGAAGCTGTCGTATAATATCTACATTATGGATTACAATAAAGGCGACTATGTTGTTCTTTTCTTTCTCAAAGAGACGGTTGAGGTTTCTAGCCGCTGCCGGAAGTGGACCCTTGATTCTGGCTATTACATGTATGTTGGTTCGGCGATGAGCTCTTTAGCAGAAAGAGTGAAGAGGCACCTAATCGAAGAAAAAAGAAAATACTGGCATATTGACTACTTGAGGGAGAATGCCGAGGTTGTGGCCGCTCTGCTTCTTCCGACAGAAGAGCAAAGAGAGGAAGAGCTTTCAAATCTCGTCTCCGAGTATGGTGAAGCAGTCCCCGGGTTTGGAGCTTCAGACTGCTCAACGGATTCGAATCTCTACAGACTCGAATCGAGGAATATGGGGAGAGTCTTTTCTTCTATCGTTTGCAAATGGAGGGATAGGTGTGATAGCTTTTTTGACTGACTGGGGTTCGGACAGCTACTATGTTGGAGTAGCAAAGGCTGTTATTAGGGGGCTGAATAAGAAGGTTGAGGTAATTGATATTTGTCACGAAATCAAACCCTTCAACATAAGGCAAGGCGCCTACATCATTCACAGAGCCCTCAAGGATTTACCAGAAGATGTTGTCTTTTTGGCTGTAGTTGACCCCGGCGTGGGCACGTCGAGAAAACCGATACTAATGGTTCTAAAGAATGGGATGAGGCTCGTGGGACCTGATAATGGCCTGTTTACCTTTGCAGCCGAAGAATACGGAGTTCACGAGATTCGGGACCTCGAAAACAATGAGTATCACAGGGGGAACTCAAGAAGCTTTCACGGAAGAGATATTTTCGCTCCCGTGGCTGCCTATGTAGCCGCCGGACTGGAACCGGAGAAGCTGGGTTCAAGGCTGATGAACTTCGAATATCTGAAATTCAAGAAGCCTGGCAGGGAAGGAAACACGATTGTTGGCGAAGTCGCATTTTATGATCACTTTGGAAATCTTGAGACGAACGTTCCTGCAGCCCTGGGGAACGATCTCGAGGAAGGTGATGTTCTTGAAATCGGGAAGGGGAGAAGACCCTTCAAGGCAACATTCGGAAAGACATACTATGATGTGAATTCGGGGAATCTGCTCGCCCATTTCGATTCAAGCGGATTCCTAGAAATCACTGTAAACAAAGGGAGTGCCCGAGAGTTCCTTTCTTTTGAAGAAGGGGAACCCATTACACTTGTCAAAGTCTGACAAAGGATTGTTCAATCCTGGCTACCACTACATAGTTGGTGGGGTAGTCATGGGAGCGGGAGTTCTATTCTCTCTCTTCTACGGCTTGAGTTTAGAAAGAATGTCACTTGTGATTCTTCTCGCGCTTGCGTCGGTTTTTACCGTATATCTTACATTAGTCAGGCAGCTTGAAAGGCTCATTAGACTTATCCGTACGGGAGAAAAGAAGTCGATTGGCGAACTTGAGGGACAGTTTAATGAAATATATGGCTTCTACAGAAACCTCTCACTACAGATAGAAGAGGAGAGAAACTATTACGAAAAACTGTACAGGGATTACTCAGAGCTTCTAAACACACTTGACATTGCTGTCGTCTCGGTTGACGAGAAAGGCAACTTTGATCTTGTTAATGATTCTTTTATACGAAGCTTTTCCTACGGGAGTCAGGGAGGAAGATATCTCCGTATCGACAGATTCACGAGGAGAACAGGTCTTATCTTCCCGCTTCAAGAAGGCCAGTTCGAGGTTTACAGCAGAAAGCTTGGGAAACGCTACCTCGTGTCGGTAGCTCACAAAAAGAAGAGCGGCTTTCTTCTGACCCTAACAGACAAGACCAGCCAGTGGAAAACAAAGCAACTCTTAGAAAAGACAAGAAGGTACGCGGTAGATGCCCAGACAGTTGCGGATCTCGCACACGGTCTTAAACAGCCTCTGGCAAATGTTAAGTTGGCTCTTGATCTTTACAAGAGAACAAACAGGCCGGAGTATATGGAGACTCTTTCGAAAGAACTCAACTCGTTTCAGAGTAGGATTGGGGGCATTCTGCAGATCTTCAGATATGGCGAAGAGTTCGATAGGGTAGATCTTTCCGAACAGGTGATGAAAGTCGCTTCCTTTATGTCTTCAATCTTCTCGGAAAGAAAGATACAGTTCAAGGTCGTATCTCTCGACAAAGGAATCGTTCTCATCCAGCGGGGAAGGCTTGAGAATGTTCTGAAGAATCTACTCATGAACGCCGTTGAAGCAAGCATACCGGGGGAGAGTTCCATCATCTCTAAAGTCCGGACATCTAGAGAGGTGATTACGCTGATTATTGCCGATACGGGTAAAGGGATCGATTCTGCCGCTTTGCAGAATGTATTCAAACCATTCTTCTCTACAAAGGCCGAAGGATCGGGATTGGGACTGTACCTTGTCCGCAATTTCTGCGAAGAAAACGATGTAAGATTGAAAATGAGGAGCATTCCAGGAAGGGGAACCATATTCGCATTAACCTTCAGGAGGCAAAGAGATGAAGAGTAAGGTTTTGCTAGTCGATGATGATCTCGCCTTTAATGGCTTGCTGGGCTCCGCTCTGGAAGAAGAGGGGTACGAAGTCGTTCAGGTTTACAATCTTGTTCAGGCAAGAAAGCAAGTATCCGAAGAATTCTTTGACTGCCTTATACTGGACGTGAGACTCCCCGATGGTTCAGGACTCGATATTCTCTCTGAAGCCGCGAACAATACGCCCGCAATAGTCGTTTCTGCTCACGGAGATATAAATACAGCAATAGATGCGGTGAGAAAGGGAGCGTTCAATTTCCTGGAAAAGCCGTTTGACCTGACTCATGCTCTTCTTGAAGTGAAGAGGGCCATTGAGTTTTCGGAGCTTTCTCAAGAAAGGGACAGTCTCGCTGAAAGAATTATTGTCGAACCTTCTGTTGAAATAGTCGGTAACAGCAACAATATCCTTAAGCTAAGGGAAACCATAGCCATGATTGCACAAAAAAAGGTAACTGTCCTTCTTGAGGGAGAGAGCGGGACAGGGAAAGAGGTCGTTGCAAGGTCAATCCACGAGAAAAGCGGAAGGAGAAAGTTCGTGCCAATAAACTGCGGCGCAATACCGGAAAATCTATTTGAAAGCGAACTATTCGGATATGAAAGAGGAGCCTTCACTGGGGCACTGAATTCGAAGCCTGGTCTCATCGAAGAATCACACCGAGGAACGCTCTTTCTTGATGAAATATCTGAGATGCCACTTGCAATGCAGGTTAAGTTGCTAAGAGTGTTGGAAACTTCCTCAAGTCAAAGGCTGGGCGGAAATTCTTTCCGTAAGCTTGATCTCCGGGTTGTTGCAGCTACCAACCGAGATCTTAGATCAGCCGTCGCAGAAGGGAATTTCAGAAGCGATCTGTATTACAGATTGAATGTTGTCAGGATAGAAATCGAACCGCTTAGGGAGAAGAGAGAAGACATTCCTCTCTTGATAGACTACTTTCTGCCGAAGCTATGTGATGAACTTGGATTAAAGAAACTCCCAGATGTACCGGAGAATTTTGTTAAGAGGATGAAAGAGTACGATTGGCCAGGAAATATCCGTGAACTTCGGAACAAGCTCCTTTCGATTCTTGCAATGAACGGCAGTCTCGACAAACTTTCACATCCACTTCTCCCCGAACGAGTTCAACCCGAAGAAAAGGAGTTCAAATTCGAGGAAGTCACTCTTGACGAGCTCGAAAGGTGCTACGTTAAGTGGTTGATCGATCGACATGGAGGAAACAAGACAAAGGTGGCAAGGATTCTTGGAATAAGCAAGAGCACGCTTTACGAGAAGCTGAAGAGGTGGAATGTCTTTGAGAGTAATAACTACTCACAGGAACCCCGATTTTGACGCATTTGCGTCCGCAGTAGCCGCTCAGAAGCTCTATCCAGATCACGTGATCGTCTTTGGAGGACAACTTGCTCCTGCGCTGAAGGCCTTCCTTTCTTCCAAAAGTCTTTTGTTGTCATTCTACAGTGTGAATGAGCTGAAGATCTTCAGTCTTTCTTCCCTAATTGTTGTCGACACTTCAGACGATAAGAGGATTCCATCTGCTCTTCAGCATATGATAAGCAAGAACACTGAAGTCAAATTCTTTGATCATCACAACACAACTCTTTCGGGATCACAACACGGAGTTTTCAAGGAACTGGGATCTTGCACCACTCTCATGTGTAACCAACTGAGAAAGAAAAGGAAGGAAGTCACTGAGAGTGAAGCAGTACTCTTCGCTACAGCGATCTACAGAGAAACCGGGAATTTCACTCACGCCTCGACCAAGGCCCAGGACCTGAGGACGGCCGCCTGGCTGATAGACCTCGGCGCACAACCAGACGGCTTAGGAATCTACTCGAGCTATAAGTTGAGCTCCTCCCAGCAGAGACTAGTCGAGTCTCTTATATCGGGGCTCAAAAGCACATCGATAAGGGGTGTGGAAATCAACATGGCTACTGCAAAGAGGCAATCACTGCCTGCCGGATTCAGTCTTGTGGTTGAAAAGCTCTGGTCGTTCCTTGGCGTAGAGAACCTGGTAGTGCTGCTCGAAGCAAATGACAGGGTCTACTTCACACTCAGGTCGCGCCACATGAATCTCGACACGGCCGAGCTCGAAGGCATTCTCAGGAATGGCGGAGGGTCTTACACTCTAGGTTATTTCGAAAACTGCACAGCAGCAGAGGCAGAAGAAAGAATTGTAAGAAACTTTGAAGACAATATTGAACGTTTGATAAAGGTTAGGGAGATTATGTCCTCGCCTGTCAGAACCGTTCTGGTCGATATGAAAGTCGAGGACGTCTTGAAAATCATGCAGCGAACCGGTCATCACTCTCTCCCGGTAGTGGACAATGAGAAAATCGTGGGCGTTTCCAAATATAGAGATATCGAGAAAGCTGTACGCCACGGGCTCTCTGAGAAGAGAATTGTCGAGGTTATTGATAGGTTTTTCGTAACCGCTTCAGCAGACGATTCCGTTCAGTTGGTAACCGACAAGATGGTGGAAAACAACACAACGGCGATTCTAATTCTTGACAACGGCATACTAAATGGAATAGTAACAGGAACCGATCTGTTAAAGAGTACCTTTGGCAGAAAAAGAATGATTGATCCTGGGGAAAGCCATGGCGAACAGAATTACGCAAAGTTCCCGGTAGAAGATCTCATAGAGGAACGCACCGATAAACGAATAGTAACGATGCTGAGATTTCTTGGCGCTGTCGGCTCAGAACTCAACATGCCGACATATATTGTGGGTGGATTTGTAAGGGATCTGTTGCTCAACAAGCATAATCTAGATCTGGATATCGTAGTTGAGGGCAACGCAAACACTTTTGCAGAAACTTTCAAGAAATACTTCAACATAAAGATTGTGGAACACAAAGAGTTCCTTGCAAGCTCAATGTTTTTCAACGATGGTCTGCGAATCGACGTGGCAACTGCCAGAACCGAGTATTACAAAAAGCCGGCAATTCTCCCTGAGATCGAGATGAGTACGATCAAGAAGGATCTTTACAGAAGGGATTTTTCCATCAATGCAATGGCGATAAAGCTTAATCAGGAGGAGTTTGGCATTCTGATTGACTTTTTTGGCTCAAGGAAAGACCTTTCAAATGGAGTTATTAGGGCTCTTCATCCGCTTAGCTTTATAGAAGATCCGACAAGAATTCTCAGGGCTGTGAGATTTGAGCAACGGTTTGGATTTGAAATTGAGGTTCGGACTGCCGAACTGCTAAAACTGTGCGCTGCTGAAGGATACTTGAATAGAGTCACCGGACAGCGGCTGAGAGACGAGTTGTTCAAGACCCTGCAAGAGCCTCTTCCCCTGAAGGCAATAAGAAGACTCTCTAGCCTGGGCGTAACTGAAAAGCTCTTCCCGCAATCGAAGTTTGATAGAGAGACTGACCACATGCTAGACAGGTATTTCAGCAGAAGAGCAAGAAATGCTTCGCTGGCCGGGGAGGACAAGATTTTCTACACTCTCTTGATGATAATGCTTAGAAATAGCGATAATGAGGCGATCGAATGGTGTATCGATCGTTATGGACTGACTAGAAACTTTCTCGACAGGCTAGCTGATGCGATAGATGCTGCTGGTAGAATAGTAATTGAGAAGCCAAGAAAGCCCTCACAGTTTCACATGATGTTGAAGTCAAGAAAGCCGGAAACTTTGAATTTTGTTGATTCCTATCTCAGTGAAGAACAAGATCTTCTGTTTCAAGCTTATTTGAGAAAGTTGAACGAGATCAGACTGACCGTTGATGGAACTGTGCTGAAAGAGAAGTACGGCATGAAAGAAGGTCCAGGGATTAGAGAAATACTCGATGAGCTTTTCTATGCAAGACTGAATGGTTTGGCTGTAGATAAGGAAGAAGAGTTTGTTGAAGAGTTCCTGAAAGGGAGGGATTAAGATGAAAAGAGCTAGGTTGTTCCTGGTATTGGGTGCGTTGTTGGTTCTTGTGTTTTCGCTATCTTCTTGTATTCGAATACCGATTATGATTTTCCTTGCCCAAGAAAGCAACAGGGAACCGGGCGAGCCGATAATGGTAAGCGTAACGCCGTTGAATTTCACCCCGACTTCTAACTTCATCTGGAAACTCGAGAAAGAACAGGGAGGTTGGGTGAATATCACTTCTCAGAATCTGAAGCAGAAAGAGAATGATACCGCTATTGTTTATCTTCCGACTGTACCGGAATCTGGAGAAGTCAGGGTAACGGTAAGAGCGAATTATGAAGGAGGCTATGTCGAACAAACCAGATACATAACTTATGGCCCGAAAACGCCTGTCCTAGTTGAGGTTTTTGAAGAATTCGGGACCACCTTCTCCCAGCCTTCTAGTTGGTTCGGAAACTACGACTTCTCAAACACAAGGATTCCTACTTTCGTTCGGTACAGGGAAAGTTTCCTTGAATCCGCTGTAGGCAAGGATCCTTTTGCAACTAGACTGCTCTTCGGAATCGATCCAACTTCCAAAAGCGCAATATATGACTGGGGAGAGGTTTACTTCCAAGCCTGTACGCAACTTCCCAGCAATGTCTACACTGCTGGGCAGATGACAACGATACTTAACACTGAACCTGTTGCAACTGACTGGAACATAAGAATTCAGCCCACGGGGTTCATTTCATGGAGAGCGAGCAGTTGGAAGGTTAGTGTTCAAAACATTGATCGTTTCAATGATGATCTTTGGCTCTTCAGAGCAAGGAAGAGCGATAACCTCGTAACGCACCTGGTGAAAATAAACAGTTACTACACACCATCATCTGAGGAATTTGGAGAAGAAGCCGTCGGCACATATGTGAATTTCACCTTCAATGAGACGAGCATCGTTGGGCCGTCCAAACATCTTTGGGACGAAAATTATTATTTCGGCGTCATTGCAGTCGAAAGGCCAGTTCTAAGCTCGGACTTTGAAGAACAGGTATCAATTGTTGCTTTCAAGGGTTCTGCGATGGTTTTGTTCCCAAGCATAGACTGGTAATCAAAGAAGGAGAAAGGCTTGGAAGAGAGAGTTCTCGTAGTCGATGTTGATTGTCTAGGAGAGCTGGCAGCCCGTTCCGGGTTGCTGGCTCTTCCTTTGGATGAAATTAGAGAACGCGTCAGGAGATTCGGAAGATTCGTACCGCGTTCCGATGCAGAGCGCGATGAATCAATGAGGCAAATAATACCTTATGCGGTCTTCAAGAATGGAAATGAACACCTCCTCATGAAGAGAACTAAGAAACAAGGAGAAGCGCGTCTTCACGACATGTATTCGATAGGTGTCGGGGGCCACATCAATCCAGAAGATGGAGCATATCCCTGGGAAGCATTTGAGAATGGCTTCGAACGGGAGATCCGAGAAGAAGTCTCGGTGGAAATTCACTCAATTGAATACTTGGGAATCTTGAACGACCTGCACACGGCTGTAAGCAGGGTCCACATGGGTATTGTATACTTGGCAGAGGTGGATTTCAATGGATTTAACGAAGTGGAAAAGTTCACCGGTGAGATGGTCCACCTTGCAATGCTTTCCAAGTATAGGGAGAAGATGGAAACATGGTCTCAAATCGTTTTGGAATATCTTCTGTCTCGTTGAAATGTCCTGCAAAGATAAACCTGTATCTTGCTGTAGATAAGAGGAGAAGTGACGGATTTCATAACATAAGCTCCGTCTTCCAGACAATAGACTTATTTGACGAGCTGATCCTTACTCCAGGAGTTAGTGAGACTTACTTCAAGTGCAATTCCGACATTAGCTGGAATCAAGAGAACACTCTTCACAAAGCGCTTGCCGAGGTTGAAAGGCAGATTGGGAGAAAGATTAAGATTGGAATGGAATTGAAGAAGAGGATTCCATCAGGTGGAGGTTTGGGTGGAGGTAGTTCAGATGCCGCTTCTTTGCTGAGATTCTTTGCTAAGATATTCGAGATCGAATCTGAAAGACTGATTGAAATGGCATCGATGGTCGGTAGCGATGTCCCTTTCTTTCTTAGAGGTGGAACAGCGATAGCTTCGGGAAGAGGCGAGATTCTTAGTTATCCTGGCGATGTAACGGGATATTCCGTTGATTTGAGCTTTCCGGAGGTTGAGGTCTTGACAGTACTGGCATACAAACTAATAGATAAACGGGATTTCTTTCCTGGAATTGATGAGAACGGGGCCGAACAATACTATAAAGCCCTGAAAGCTCGTGATAGCCTTGGGATAAAGAATCTTTCTCTAAATTCATTTCAGAATCCCATCTTCGGTCGCTTTGCGGAGATCAAAGAGCATTATTCGAAATCCTCGTTGGAGAAGCCTAATGCAGTCGTTACAATGATGACAGGATCAGGATCAACCATCTTCTCACTTTTTCAAGGCAGAATTGGAAAGTACAGGTTCATTAGTTCAGAGGAGCTGAATAGAATATGGTATTCGACGGGCTGACTCTTCAGAGAGTCACTGCAGAGATCTCAGATAGCAAAGGAATGCAGCTGAGACAGCTATATCAAATAGGGAGGACGGAGTTCTTTTTCAAGTTGTCGAAAACCGGCATCGAGGTCTCGATTAACCCGTCTTCTCCATACATCGCTAAAGGAGAGAGACAGCAGAACTCCCCGTCTCTGGAAACGCCGTTCAGCCTCTTCATGAGAAGACATCTCAACGGATTCTTTCTAATCGACGTAGAGCAGAAGGGAATGGACAGGATACTCAGGCTTGATTTCGAAGGAAGAGACGCCTTTGGAGAGAAAAAACATTACTCGCTGCTGATAGAGTTCATCGGACCGGGCTCGAACATTGTTGTACTGGATGAACAAGGCATGATAGCACAGGCTTTCAGAGAGATGGTGACCTCAAAGAGAACCATCGCGAGGGGCTTGAAGTATTACTCTCCCGACACCCCATGCAAATCTCTGAGGGGGCTTTCTAGAGAAGAGATCCAGTCCTATCTGCTTGAATCGACCGATATCCTTTCGTCCGCTATCAGAAAGTCCTTTACAGGTTTTTCAAGAGCGACGGCCGAGAATATCGTCGGCTATCTTCAACTCGAAGATATCCCTCCAGCCATGATTGAAGAGGAACGGCTTGCGGAAGCGGCTGAGTTCCTAAGAAATCTTTCCAGCAAGAGCAGCGATGACGGTCTTTTCATTCTCGAGGGGGAAGGTGGTACTGAGATCTCCCCAATCCCGCTCGATCACAAGAATCATAGCGAGAGGGTGAGAGCATCCGAGGCAATAAAGCTCGCCCTCGAATCTGCAGGCATTGAAACTGAGATTGACAGGCGAAAGACTTCCATTATAAGGAAAATCGATAAATCCTCTAAACGGCTATTCAAATTGGTTGAAAAATTGGAGAAGGAGTTGGCCGAACTCGAAAACTACGAAGCGTACAGAAGGTACGGAGAGCTTCTTGTTGCAAACTTATACAGGCTGAAAGAGAGACAGGAAAAAGTTGAGCTTGAAGACTGGGAGACCGGCGGGTTAACAACGATTTCTCTCGACAAAAGACTTACGCCCTCAGAAAATGCGCAGCTCTTCTTCAAGTACTTTAGCAAATCTCATAGAAAGGAGCTTCATGTCAAGAAAAGACTGAGAGTCCTTCGAGAAGAAAGTGAATACTTGGAGCAGCTCAAAGAAATGCTTCTTCAAGCCGAATCGATCGGTGAAATTCTTGAATTCTCATACGAACTTGAAGCGGCCGGCATAGTCCGAAAGCCGAAGTATGCCAGAAACGGGAGGAAGAAACTTAAGAGATCCGGTCCGAGGATCTTTGAAAGAGATGGTTTCAAATATCTCGTTGGAAGAAATAACGTTGAAAATGATGAAATTACGAGAAACGCCTCCAAGAATGATATTTGGTTTCACGCCAGAGGTATTCCAGGAGCGCATGTTATACTTAAAAGAGCAGGTATGGAGATTAATACCGATGCCATTTACTTTGGCTCTCTGCTGGCTGCAAAGTATTCGAGAGGCAGGCAGTCAGGAAAGGTAGATGTTGTCTATACTGAAGTTCAGAACGTCAAGAAACCAAAAGGAGCAAAGCCAGGAATGGTTCTATATAGAAGCCCGGAAACGATCACAGTAGATCCTGCGAAAGAGATGGAGGAAGGAAATTGATAAGACTTCCACCATATATATTTTTCCTGGGCGGCTTCCTTACTTACGCCTCGATTTTCTTCTCAAGCGCAGTAGTCTCAATGACTATGTCGGTTATTGGAATGACAATAAGTCTATATATATGGTATATTCTAGCCTGGAATCGAGATCGTCATCTAGCAAGTATGAAAAAGAAGGGTCTTGTCAAGCCAGAAAGTCTCGCTGAGCTCAACATAAAAGGAAATTCCAGGGTCTGGGTAGTATTGTACTCAATCACTTATTTGACAATGAATTTCACTGGATTGTACATCATCAAGGCAATTGTGGAGCATGTGGATGTTGGCCTTAATTCTCCGAACGTGGACGAGCTAATTGAGTTGCTGGGTACCGGTTATATTCTTTCCAGCTGGTTGTTCTTCATAACTGGAATCGCATCTCTTTTTCTTTACGGAAAGCTGATAGCGATGTTGTACAACGATGAGATGAAAGTGCAGTCACTTGAGAGCAAACACAGGAATATACCTGTGCTGATTCTCAAGCCTCTGTCTATTGCTCTAATGGTCATTTTTACTCTTGTCACCTACGGTCTTTTCAGCTGGTTCATGAGATACAGGCTTGCTGCCGTGCAGAGATTCCACAATCAAATTGAGAAGAAGCTGGACGAGCTTGAGGTTTCCTTCAGAGAAAAGGCATCGGAAGCTCAGCAGATTGAGAAAAACAATGCGCCAAAGTCAGTTGGCGAAGAGATTATTGAGAAGTACTCTGAGATCCTTGCCTCAATCGATGAAAGCGAAGAAAGAAAAGAGGTTATTGCTTCTCTATTCAGAGATCTCGGAAGCCTAAAATCCGATCAGGCAAGGTCTCTACTCAGCAATCTGCTTTCCAGGCAGTTACTGACGGAAAATGAGTTCAATAAGCTCATCAGACTTTTAGTTTAGCAGGAGGAGGAAAATTGATCCGATTTAGAAGCGCAACGATAACTTTGATAGTCATAAATGTGGTTGTATATCTCCTGGTAGTGATTATGGGGCTGTTTAGAAGTCCTCAGGGGGTTAGTTATCGTGACCTTATAACGATATACGGTGGAGTCAGCAGGTATGCCCTTTCAAATGGCTTGATATATACGCCGCTTACGGCCCTCTTTCTCCATGGGAACCTTATGCATATTCTCTTCAACATGTGGGCTCTTTTCCAGCTAGGTCATGTGGTTGAAGGCGTCTACGGTATGAAGTGGTATCTTTTCTTCTACTTTGCCACAGGAATAGGCGGAAGTTTGAGCGCGGCTGCCTTTTCGAATGCTTTCACAATCGGTTCGAGCAGTGCGATTTTCGGCCTCGTTGGTATTCTCTTCACTCTGGGGCTCAAGAAGGACACCCCGGTTGCATTGAAGTCGATAACGGGATATTCCCTTTTGCCCATTATACTGATCAACTTGTTCCTCGGATTGAGTATCCCTGGAATAAGCAACGCAGCTCATATCGGAGGTCTTGTTGTTGGAGCAGTCATTGGGTGGTTTGCAAAACCTGCTTATGCCAGGTTCGCTCGCTCCAGGAAAGTCTATACAAAGGTGAAGGAAAAAAGTCCTGAAGAAACCTCTAGAGATATTCTGGTGAAGTACATTCCTGTACTGAACTCGCTAAAGGATGATAGGTCGGAGGAAAGAACGGTACGAGTAGCTCAGCTTAGAAGTGAACTGAGCAGTTTAAAAGATCAAGAGATAGCCTCGAAAGTACTGTGGGAACTATTTAGACGAGATCTGATTTCGCAGGAGGAATTTGAGAGGCTTAGAAAATTCTTATGATAAAATTAGAGCCCCTTCCGGGGCTCTGACTATTCTATGAACTCACCGTCAATCGGCATTTTTGCATCTATGAAGTCTTCTACAAAGAGCACTCTCGGAGCATCAATCCCGTTGAATTTGGTTGCGTATTCAGTCGTATAAGCACCCGCATTGATAAAATACACGATATCTCCGTAGCCTAAATTCTTCGGCAAGTCAATTTCGTGGTAAACGGTGTCGACAGAATCACACGTGGGTCCCGCAAGATGAAAAGAAATCTTTGTGTCATCAACCTTTCCTTCGGTCAGGACCTCGTACCTGAACCCTTCTATTGTCTCAGTGAGGCCGTGAAAGACGCCTGCATCAATGTAGACCCAGTTTTCGTTACCCTTCTTGCTTCTGAGGATCACCTGGCTTACGAGAATCGCTGAATTACCAACCATTGATCTTCCTGGTTCTATGAAAAGCTCAAGATCGGGGATAGAAGACATGTATCTGTCAAGCGCTTTGTTAATAATGTCGCCATATGCCTTGACGGACTTGATTTCTCTGACGTGCTTAACCGGCATTCCTCCGCCAAGGTTCAGCATCCTGAGGTTGATACCTCTGGACCGCAGAGTCTTGAAGACCTCCGCGGCATCACTAATCGCGTCGTCCCAGCTATTTACGTTGTAGTTCTGAGAACCAACATGGAAACTTACCCCATATGCATCAAGCCCAAGCTGATCAGCATATTCCATTATAGAGATGACATGATTTACATCTGTTCCAAACTTTCTGGAGAGAGGCCAGTCACAATCGCCACCGCTTGTGGCAATTCTTCCGTACACTTTGCTTCCAGGAGCGTGAGCGGCTATCTTCTCAACTTCCATTTCCGAGTCGACTGCATAATAGTCTATTCCAACGGAATAGGCGTATGCAATATCTTCCACTTTTTTGATTGTGTTTCCAAAACTCATTCTGTCTGGACCAATCCCAAGCGAGAGAAGTTTCTCAATCTCACCGCGAGAAGCTACGTCAAAATTACTGCCGAGGTCCCGAAGAGTCTCGATAATCCTGGGGTGTGAGTTCGCTTTAACCGCATAAAACACCTGAACATTCCTAACATGGCTTACAATGTCGAAATAATTGTTTCTGACGTAATCCATATCCATTATCAAGAATGGTGTCTTCACTTCTCTTGCGGCCTTTCTTACCTCAGGGGTAATGTGCACTACGGCATCCCTCCTATAAAATAATCAAGTTATTGTAGCATCGATACTATGAAGGAATGCCAAAGATAAAATGTCATTTATAGTTTAATAAAGTTACAAAACTATATTGCCCAATATTAGCCGCTTTCAGCCCTCGATGAGGAGTCTACAAGTTTTTTCGAGAAATCCCCGATCAAGATCATCGAAACTATTTTGCAAATGACTGTCAATATCCAGTTCACCTATTACCGTCTCTCCAGCCAAAAGGGGAAGAACTATTTCTGATTTAGTTCTTGCGCTGCAAGACAGATAGTTGGATTCCTTGGAGACGTCAGGCACAAGGAAAATCCGCTTAGTCTCTGCCGCCTGTCCACATATACCACTTCCGAAGTCGATCTTGACGTGTTCGGTGGGTTCGCCAACATAAGGACCTAGAACCAGGGCGTCTTTATCAACGAGATAGAAACCAGTCCAGTTATAATAATCGACATATTTATCAAGCAGCCTCGAGACAATCGTCAACTTTTCTTCCAGAGAATGTCCCTGTATCTTCTTATCAATACACTCAAATATCTTCTCGAGCCTTTCAGCTTTTTCTGAACCGTTCATGTAATGGCGAACATTCATGCTTGAATACTCGACGAAGTCATCAAGAGCATCCATGGTTACACTCAGGAAGTCATTTACTGTATTCTCTTTCCAACAATAAAGAAGATCTATCATTACTACATTTCCCTTTGAAGTCGGAACGATTAGATGTTGCTCTCTTCCAAGAGCGCCCAGTATGTGGATTACGAAGTCTTCCCTTTCCAGGTGAAGTTGTGCGGACATCCTTCCCAGTTCCTTGAGTACTTTCGTCTTTTCGATTGGACCGTTGACTTCCCAGTAGCGAGAAAGCCTGTCTATTTCTCTCCTTTCGAGGCCATCCAATGCTTGAGCAAGTAACGTCTCGTCAAGGTTGTTCTTGAACATGTATTCCTCGAGAACTCTTGGATGTTTCTCTCTATAAAGCACCCAGAAATCGTTCCATTTCTCTTTTGGATAATTTAGAATACCGAAGAAATCGTATGTAAAATCCCTGAAGATACTCCTCATCTTATTACTTTCCTCCTACGCCAAGCAAAACATATGCATCATAATTAGATTGATAGAATCTGTTCTTCGACAGTGAATCTATTAGCGAGTAGTAATACTCAAGCCCTCCGAAGCTGGAAGTAACCATGACAACAGGTCTGTGATAAGCATGAGCCTTCGAGAAAAGCTCTCTGATCTCAGAAGCTCTCGAGTTAATAAAGAGATAAGTGTCACGCTTCTCAATTCCTGGTATATCGGGAACGAGACCAGTTGCTTCGACCTTCACTCCAGCCAGTGAAGACCACTGACCTTTTATCATCTCGGCAAAATCGCCGAATCTTGCGTTGAAGTCTGGAATGTTGTTCACCACGAGGACCTTTGGGAATGCGCCCCCTGCTTTGACAGGTTTTGGTTCATCCTCGCCCGGTCCAGAAGGGATTATTCGACCATCATCATCAATATAGTAGTCTATTTGTGTGAAATTTACAGTTCTTTGCCCAGTGAAAAATCCAGCTGCCAAATCTGTTAGAGACTTCTTATCTATACTGATTTCAGTTTTTTCAATCACAAAGTCTATCATATCGATTATTTTCGAGGGTCCCGCCTTTAGCAGATTTTGAATGAACTGCTCGATGACTTGTTTCTGTCTTTCAATACGACCAAGGTCTCCCGAATCCGCCTGCCTGTAACGAAGAAATTTCAGCAAATCCTCCCCCTCAAGAAAGTGAATGCCAGGTTCAAAGTGAATGTGAAGTCCTTGCTGAAAATCATCGTGGTGCATAAGAGAGGTAACTTCCACGCGAATGGGGCCGGAGAACTCAGTTACTCCAGTAACTGTGTTGAAATCTATGGCAACTGATCCAGTAATTCTTCGCTCTGTGAGCTTCTCGACTTCTCGAATGAGCGCATCCATTCCAAAAGAGTTAAGTAAAGAGTTGACCTTTCTTCTTTCCGACTCGTATGTAATGATCGTGTCTCTTGGGATGTTCTTCAGCACTAGAGTTCCTGAGGATCCGAAGTAAGCTATCGATATGTAGTCAGTTCTTCCGCCAACAGCATCTTTCGAATTTCCACCGGTATCAATACCGACTATCAGGAAAGTCTCTCCTGCAAGATCTCTCCCCAACATGGAACTATATGCTTCCCTGAACATAAGGAAGATCAGGAAAAAGAAAAGGATGACCTGAAAGATCGCCAGGACAACCAAAGAGAGATGAACAGATTTCATCAGTTTGAAAGTGCTCTCTTAACGCTATCCAGAGAATCAGGTCTGAGATAGAGCCGGCTTACGCTCTCTTCTCCAACCCCGATGGAGATCTTCATAGGGAACTGAGTCGACGTCTCCAGTTGATAGGCCATCCTCGATGAGTTCCCTAGTCTTTCGAGAAGCACAGCAACTGCCCTGGGAGTCAAGGTAGAAGAACCATCGTACTCCTTGAAGATCTCGGCATAGCCGGAAATCTTCCAGTAATCCAGTATTTTGAAGCCCCTCAGTGCTATGACATCTACTAGCTGAACGGGATTTGAAGCACCAACACCAAGTTTGGAGGTAAGCGTATCGATAAGATCGGGAGAGAGGTTTGCAAAATACGAGAAATCGCTTGTAATGCCAAGCCAATTATGGATTAGCCCTACGGCTTCCGCTCCCATCTGGGGATCAAGAACCTGTTTAGAATTTTCGATAGTAGCATAAACAGGAAAAGTCACTACGGACGTTCTGCCTCCTGTAGAAGTTCTCAAGTAATAGTAGAGAGAATCGTCACCCTCTTGCCAGTAGAAAAGATAGTCGACATTTCCCGCCTTCATTTCATTACTGTTTTTCACACCGTTGACTGTGAAATATACGTACCCTGCGCCGGCTGCAACGACTACTATAACAACTATAATCAGCCACAACAACTTTGGACCACGTCGTCTCTTTGGCTTAATTAGAGACATGATTGGCACCTCCAAGGATTTCATTCCACGTCCATACAGTCTCGGGAAGCAATAGACTGCCCGTTTTAATGGCCCATGCTATCTTCAATCTTATCACGTCAGCAAACGATTTTTCTAGATCAAGCTCAGCCGCTTTCCGAATCTGAAGGGCTTCTGGAAAGGATCTACCTTCCTCGCCTACATCCGAAACCATGAGTATTTTTCCAAGAAGAGTCATACCCGGGATTCCGCTTACATGCCAGTACAAAGCCTGAAAAACATCTTCTTCCACACCGTGTTCTTCCCTCAGATAGGAGGCTGCAATTTTACCATGAAGAAGAACAGGAGCAATTCTCTCGACCTCCGTGGTCTCTATTCCGAAGAAGATCGACAAGCGTATAAGCTCGTCTTCATCATAATCTCGAAAGATATCGTGTGAAACAGCAACTAAACCAGCCTTTGAAGAGTCAACACCGTAAATTCTGCTCAGCTTCCTTGCGAGTCTTTCTACTCCTAAAACATGTTTCAGTCTCTCTTCGGAACACATTCTTCTTGCTCTTTCTCTGACAACTTCAATTAGCGTATCGTATTCTATATTCAATCTCTACCTCCGCTGTCTCACCTGGTTTGACTGAGATTTCGGCAGACCAAATCCCCGATTCCTTAACGTACTCGAATTCGTCTGCGAAATTTGTGAGAAGCTGATCAGCGTTTTGACCAAGATAATCCTCGATTTTTACATCTACTGTTTCCCCTGAAAGGTTTCTCAAGAAATACGTATTCTTGTAGTATCTGTAACTGGAATCAACTTTCGTTGTCACTGAGCTACTTCTACCAGTGATTTCGATCGATCTAGCGATGCTTTGCAGAGTGATGCTTTCCCCTGCGGCTATGTTGCCTATTCCAGCAGATCCAAGATATACAGAATTATTCCAGATCTCTACGTTTCCAGATGGGAGATCAATCGGGACTTCGTCCAAGGATATATCTATATCGACTCCGGTGAAACCACTTCCCCCCCTGTTGGCCCTGAACACGAATCTCTTCTTTCCGGCAAACACCTCGGAGAGGAAGGCAATATGGTTGGTTCCACGTTTCAAAGGGACGGAAATCTCGTAGAGCCTCGTTTCCGAATCGGCAGTTGAAGGCGATACTGAGTACGATTCATTGGCAGTCTTGGTTGCCATATCCCTTACCGCATAACCGTAGTTTGGATTAGAAGAAACCAGCGTCACATGACCCTCAGTGTCGAACTCCAAATAAACGACCATAAGACCGGTTATAGAGAAATCTTCAAGTGACAGGGAGTACTTCACGGTCCAGCTGTTGTTTCTCATTTGGTAAGCGAAAGATGAACTCCCATTGAAATTGCCGGGAGCGGTCAGAAGAAACTGACCATTTGGACTGAATTCTCCGGTGAAAACAGGAGAACCCTTTGGATCCACAAGAATCTCTCCGTAAGAATTTCTGAAAACAGGAAACGCTGAAACGACTTCAAGCATTTCAACTCTTCCATCGTCAAAAAAGTACTTGATTTCCTTTCCGATGTTCTTCTCATAAAGTGACTGAACACTATCACCGGGAATGAAGTTGATCAGCGTGCTTTTCGGTACGTCCTGCACCGAAAGAGTCTCGGGAGAGACCTGGATCCCAAATGGCACCTCTATGACAGCTGCTCCTTCCTCAAATGTCAGCTCTCCCGTCAAAATCGAGAATCCGTTGAAGATATACAGATGTTCAGCAAAAGAAACAACAGCAAGAAAAGCAAGTAATGCAAAAGTAATTCCCTTTCTCATTTTTCACCTCCACTTCTCACCAGATCTCTCCATTCTCACCGATAATCTCGATGCCATTCCATATAATGCGTTGCCAAACCGACTGAAGGAGTGAATCCAGTTCACCTCTCTCGTTTGTGACAATACTTACCGTTAATTCCGCCTCTTGCTTCGAATCATGTTTCCCAGTTTCGACGACGGAAGCGTTGAAGTTCTTTCTGAGATCACTGATTAGAGGTCTAATAACCGCGCGCTTCTCCTTCAGAGAACCGATCCCGTATAGTCGTAACAGATATGTCATGTAACCTACGTGCATCTCACCCTCCAGGTTTCTGAAGTCTCAAGTCTATGACATTTATCGCTCAGCTACCGTTCAAAAGAAAGCGGGGGAGAACCCCCGCTTGACTGACTGTCTCGTTATTACTTCTGCTGTTCTTCGAGCTCTCTTTGTCTCTCCAGAATGATTTTCTGCTGGACATCGGGCGGCGTTTCCTGATAACCATTGAATCTCATGGTGAAGTAACCTCTCCCGCTGGTTATTGAGCTTAATTTGTTCGCAAAATCAAGCATCTCTGCAAGCGGGACCTGAGCAACGACTTTCGAAGTACCCTTCCCTTGAGGTTCCATACCCATTGGTCTGCCTCTTCTAGAAGTTATCTCACCCATTATATCGCCCGTCGCTTCTTCGGGAACGAAGACATCGACATCCATCAAAGGTTCAAGAATTACCGGACTGGCTTCTCCCATACCATTCTTGAAGGCCTGCCTGGCAGCTATCTGGAAAGACATATCCGAAGAGTCTACATCGTGGTAAGAACCGTAGAAAAGCGTAACTTTCGCATCGACTACTGGATAAGAAGCCAGCACGCCCTTCTTCATAGCCTCAACTACACCCTTCTCGACAGCTGGTATGTAGTTCTTTGGAACGACTCCACCAACGATTTTATCTATGAACTCAAAACCACCGCCACGCTCATTCGGCTCAATCTTTATCTGAACGTGTCCATATTGACCATGTCCCCCGGTCTGTTTTTTGTGCTTATACTCAGCTTCTACAACTTTTCTGACAGTCTCTCTGTATGCAATCTTTGGTTTTCCAACTTCGACATCAACAGAGAATAGTTTCTTCAGCCTTTCTATCATTATTTCAAGATGTACAGAACCAAGACCGCTGATGACTGTTTCATTGGTTTCGGGATCATTTTCCCACTTAAAAGTCGGGTCGGATTCAGCCAGTCTTGCCAGACCTCCGCTTATCTTATCTATGTCTCCCTTCGATTTCGGCTGAATCGACTTTGAAATCATCGGTTCAGGCATCAAAGGAAGCTCAAGTGTCAACTGTCTATCCTTGTGAGCCACAGTGTTTCCTGCTGCGCTTTTCTTAAGTTTGCTAAGCTTGACAATGTCTCCAACTGTTGCTTCATCTACCTCAATTTCCTTTGTACCCTCTGGTAACATCACGTGGCCAACCTTCTCAGAGGAATCCTGATCGACAACAACAAAGGAGTCCCCTTGCTTCAGAGTACCGGAGAGTATCTTCATAAAAGTTAGCTTCCCAACGAATGGATCAACGACAGACTTGAAGATGTAGGCCACAAGAGGTTCCTCTTCGTCAGGCTTCACTTCAATTCTCTCGCCAGACAGGAGTCTAGCTGGTTTCACCGAAGTCTCAGAAGGTTTTCTGCCTACTTCAATCACGAACTCCAGGAGCTGCTGAATTCCGATGTTCTTTGCGGCCGAACCTAGTAGGACCGGTATTACTTCATTCGCCAGGTAGGCCTTTCTAAAGGCTGAAAGCAGTTCTTCAGTTGAGAGTTCTTCTCCCTCCAGATACTTCATCATCAGTTCTTCGTCGTTCTGGACGATATCCTCAATCATTTTCGTTCTTGCCTCTGCGGCAGAAGATTGCAGATCTGCGGGGATATCTTCTTCTCTGCATGTTCCTCCGTCTTCAACAACAAATGCCCTCATCTTCAAAAGATCTACTAGACCTCTAAAGCCGTCTTCCTTTCCTATCGGTAGCTGAACGAGAACTGGCGTTCTTTCAAAAGTGTCTGCAATGTCTGTAAGGGTCTCTTCATAGCCGGATCTTTCCTTGTCCATCATGTTGAAGAAGGCAATTATTCCTTTTCCAAGCTCCTTTGCGATTGTCCCGAACCTTTCTGTCTGTATCTCTAGCCCGGCTGTTGAGTTTATGACCGCCACAATATTCTCTGACGCAAAGATACCGTTTGCAGTCTCTGCATAGAAGTCCGACATGCCGGGGGTATCGATAACATAGATTCTGCTGTCGTTATGGGGTAAACTTGTGACTCCCATAGAGAAACTTGCTTTCTTCTCCTTTTCGACTTCTTCAGAATCAGTTGCCAGGATGCCTATTCGATCGATTAACTTTGCATTGAAAAGCATGGCATCAACAATTTGAGTTTTACCAGACCCGTGGTGCCCAATGAGTGTAATGTCTCTTTTGGCATCGATCGGAATCTTGTCCATATCTGACCACCTCCAAATCTATTTCAGTCTATTTACGCGACCCAGTTATAATTACAGGCAGAGAAGGCACTCCTGAAGAAGGTGAGTTGATTATTTCACCATTCACAGACATCACGGAAGACTTCCCACCATCCAGACACATCAAGGAAAAGAATCCTTTGTCTTTGAAAAATTCTATCATCTCTTTGAAAGTTAAGCCATAGCTGCTTTGCTGGTAGCCGTCGATCACTATAAAAACAACTTCTCCAGTCACTTTTACTCCAACAAGTGTTCTTGGAGCTCTGACATCAAGAAGCGACGCTGAATAGTAGTTTCTCTCGTAATCAGTGACGGGCCTGCCATCATGTATGATCATTGGTCCGCCTTCGACGGCTCCCGTTATCCTCTCACCGTAGGAATTCAGTAGCTCCAGCGAAACTGATCTACCCACGGAGGCCGAATCCGATATCTTCTGAAGCGATGAAGGCGAAAGAACAAGAACATCCGAACCCTTCTCCACTCCAGAAACATAACCCTTGCTAATTATTCTACTGTCTTTTATCGAAAGGTAAACGAAGTCGTCAAATTCAGGGATACCGTTACGGTATTCGTCGGTGTACAAAACCGCCTCTCCTCTGTACGGAGAATTGACCCCCGTTATCTGAACAAAGCAATCATCAAATCTTGCCAGATAGATTATATCCATCCTGGAAACGTGGACTCTGCCATCTTCAGTGAAGTAAATTGCCGGTCTGCCAAGAGTGGGGAGTCCGAGGACCTTTCCATCTCTCACAAGAAGACCGATAGGGAGATTCTGATTCTGATCGAAATAACCACCGTTAATCATTATCTGCGCACCGCTTCTTCTGAGAGTGTCGGTTGCCTTTTCCAGTCCTGAGACTCTGTCATTTGCAAGCTCAATTTCGAAAGAGAACTTTGCACTGTTCATTTCGAGGAAGGACATCATGAATTTCTGACCGCCCGCATAGGATTCGAATATGTTCAGATCAAAATCAAGACTGGTTTCCTGCTGCAGAGTCCTTCCAATTCCACTCTTTCCCCTAAGAATCAGCGTTCTTCCCTTTATCTCATACTCGACATCGGGCCACGGTTTTTCAGCGGATATCTTCACGAAACCCCTTCCCGTGGTCACAGTCATCCCATCATATACCAGGAAAGGATCAATCTTCGCAGGTCTTAGGGTCACGGCCAACGAACCGCTTCCAGTCCACCATATCGTGAAAAAATCCGGAAGTATATCTCTGTCCAGTGTTATCGATATTGAATCCAGACGATTCTCAATGCTCTTGATAGTAAGAGGCTGAGCGTAAAGTATCAGCGCCTCGCTTTCGCTGAAAAAAGACTTATCGGTTATTGCCCCAAGCAATTCTGCGTTGATGTGAACCTTGTCGTCTTTAATAATCAGTGAGTTTTCAAATTCGCTCCCAAATTCAACCGTAGCCCTCTGATTCTCATGAGAGAGAGAGACGATAATCCCCGAAGGAAGAATCATTATTGTCTCTTCCTGACGAAGAGACTGAGAAACAACCACGCCCCTTATAAGCTCTCCGATTATTTCCAGCTTAACGAAATCCATAGACCGCTCAGTAACTACTGCATCAGCAAATACCCTCGTCTGTCCTCTCTCGTCGAGATAAATCAAATTCTTTGCTGAAGAAACAAACGAAAGAAATAGGAAAAAAATCATGAAAATTCGCCTCATTGAATGCACTCCTTAAAGCACTTCGTAGACTATTGGTGGAGGTGTGGACTTCTGTTCTGAAAGAACAAAGCTCTTTCTAATCGCTTCGATCTCCTTCTCAATGATATTTTCATTATTAGCATGAATCATAGCGATGGGCTCGCCCTCTTGGACTCTATCTCCAATCTTCTTCAATACCTCCAGGCCTACGGAAGGATCCACGACATCTTCCTTTTTCTCTCTTCCAGCACCCAGCCTCATACAGACAAGCCCTATCGACTCAGCATCGACAGACCTTACATACCCATTAAAACTGGATCTGACTTCCTTCACAAAAGCGGCTCTTTTGAAATATGTGTCATACCGCTCCGAAAAACCTTCAGGCCCACCTTGAGCACTGACAAACTCATCGAACTTGCTTATCGCTTTTCCAGAGACAATTAGGTGATCAACAACCTCTTCGGCATCCTTACCACTTGCAGCTCCCCCGATTACTAGCATCTGACCGGCAATAACTCTGCAAAGGTGACTGAAGTCATCAGGACCGGCTCCCTTAAGTGTCTCTATGGCTTCGACGACTTCCATGGAGTTGCCGACAGCGATCCCCAAAGGCTGGTTCATATCACTTATTACAGCCTTTGTGGTCCTCCCCTTCCTCTTTCCAATATCAATCATTGCAACTGCAAGTTCTCTGGCTTCCTCAAGATACTTCATGAAGGCGCCTGTTCCAATTTTGACGTCAAGGAGTATTCCATCTGAATCAACAGCGAGTTTCTTGCTCATTATACTTGAGGCAATAAGCGAAATCTCGTCAACTGTCGCAGTAACGTCTCTCAAGGCGTATAGCTTCTTGTCTGCTACCGCGACCTGTGCAGTCTGACCGGCCAATGCAATTCCAATCTTCTCGGACTGCTGCTCAAACTCCTCAATACTCAGTGAGGTCACAAACCCGGGAATTGACTCAAGTTTATCAATAGTTCCCCCTGTATGGCCCAGACCTCTTCCTGATAACTTGGCGAAGACCAGACCCGCAGCTGCAACAATGGGTCCAACAACCAGTGTGACTTTGTCCCCGACACCGCCAGTAGAGTGCTTATCCACTTTCATCCCATTAATTGAAGAAAGCTGAATCTTCTCGCCGGAATCAATCATTATTTCTGTCAAATGGAATCTCTCTTCTGAATTAAGGTGGTTGAAATACACTGCCATTAACCATGCTGCCATTTGATAATCGGGCACATCGCCACGGACAAAGCCCCTTATTAGAGAACAAAGCTCTTCCTTTGTGTTCGGGAGACCGTTTCGCTTTTTCATGATTATGTCGTATGTCCTCATTCAAACACCTTCTTAAGTGGTAGCTTAACCTTTATAATTGTCCCCGTTCCATATTCACTCTCAAGGGAAATCGTGCCTCCATGTTTCTCGATGATGAACCGCGTAATTGCCAGTCCCAAGCCTGTACCGCCCATTTTTCTAGATCGTGCCTTATCCACTCTATAGAAGCGCTCGAAAATATGCTTTAAAGAATCTTCAGGTATTCCAACTCCAGTATCTTCTACTTCTATCATGGCATAGTTGTTCTGCGCAAAAGCTCTCAGCCAGATCTCTCTCGGCCCGTGTTCCTTTGCAAAAGTATACTTGACGGCGTTATCAATCAGATTTAGAAGAAGTTGTACGAGCCTGTCAAAATCACCCTCTACAAAGATTCCCTCCTCCATGTCAACATTTACAGAGACATCTTTCTCGTTTGCGAGCGGTTCAACAATCCTCATGACATACTTGACTACTTCTCCAAGTTCGACATCCTCCTTACTGAAAGAGGCTTCGCCAGATTCAAGCTTCTCCAGATCAAGCAAGTCGTTGATCAATCTCGTCATTCTGGCAGATTCGTTTTCGATAATTGACAGAAACCTGTAGACCGTCTCTTTGTCTTCCAGATCATCTTCAGCAAGCGTTTCAGCATACCCATGAATTGATGTCAGCGGTGTCCTGAGTTCGTGAGAAACGTTGGCAACAAAGTCTCTTCTCATTGCCTCTACTTCCTTTTCTTTAGTTATATCTCTCAAGAGTATGAGGTATCTAACAGAATTTTTGAGAGGCACTCTCATTATTTTGCACTCTCTTATTGTTCTCTTGGGATAGTATATAGTTATCTCGGATTCCTGGTTTTCCTGAGTTCTAACCGAATCTTCAAACAAATCACCGATGTAGTAGTTTTCTATCCCTTCGCTTATTTTTCTTCCAACAATTTGCTTGCTTGATAGCTCTTGTGCGGCTTTGTTTGCGTATTCTATCTTTCCATCCTCTACTACTATCAAGAAGGCATCGCTCAGATTATCGAAAATCGTGACGAGATTCTCGATTCTGGCGTTGAGAGAGGACATATCCTCTTCGATTTTCGAGACCAACTGCTGGACCTTCTTATATATGAAGATGAACTCGGCGCTTCTTGGAACTTCAACGAGGTCCGCAAAGCGCCTTTTGGCGGCTTCTAATCTCTCATTTTTCTGCTTTTCGCGTTTGAACAGAATTAAAAAGAGAAAAGCCATCACCGCAACAGTAGCGAGGACAGCATAAAGCAACGAATCAGTCTTCCTTTCCGGGATCTCTAAACTTGTAACCCTTGCCCCTAACAGTAATAATGTACTTCGGATTGGAAGCGTCTTCTTCGATCTTCGTTCTCAATCTTCTTATATGTACATCAACAGTCCTGGTGTCGCCGTAGTAATCGTATCCCCAGAGTTTGTCGAGAAGAACATCACGACTGAATACTTTCCCTTCATTTTCGGCTAAGAACCTCAGAAGCTCGAATTCTAAGGGAGTGAGACTTACCATTCTGTTCCTGACTCTTACTTCATACTTCTCGGTATCGATCTCAAGATCTCTGGCAAGTATCTTCTTTGGCCTTTCCTCTTTTGCCTGGGCGCTCTGCTGAATTCTTCTAAACACCGCTCTGATTCTAGCTAACACTTCTCTTACACTGAATGGCTTTGTGATGTAATCATCTGCGCCAAGCTCAAGCCCCAACACCTTGTCGAATTCTTCACTCTTGGCACTCAAAAAAATCACAGGTGTCTGTCTGAACTTTTCAGTGGCTCTGAGATTCCTGACCAGTTCGAATCCATCCATTCCAGGAAGCATAATATCGACGATAAACATGTCCGTTTCGTTATCTTCGGCGATCTTCAATGCTTCTTCGGCATCATAGGCCTTAAGTACATCATAGCCCTCCTTCTTTAGATTGAAAGTAAGGAGTTCCACGATCGAAGGTTCATCGTCAACGACCAGAATACTCTTCTTTGCCATGCTTATTCCACTCCTTCCGTTTCGAATTCACTTCCTCTGCATATTTTTTCAGAATAGGTGTTGGATCAATTCCACGTTCTACGTATCCGAGCAATTCTTCACTTCTTTCCTTATCGATATTGGCAAGGGCAAATTGAAGTTGCGACTCTCTAAGGCTCTCGAAATCAATCTTTATTCCCTCCAATACCAATTCCGATCGAATCTCCCTTTCATACTTTCTAAGATTTCCTGTTGGCTCCATTGGCAATCCTTCAAATGGAGTTCCCGGTTTAGGAATCAGAGGATTGAGACTCAAAGTTACATTTGAATATCCCATACTTAAAGCTTGCTTGGCTGTTCTTACTATCCCCCGCCTGTCTTCAGAGCATTCAAATAGCGCGCCAAAAATGTAGTACATCTTCACTCTCCGGAACCCATTTTCCCTTCCAAGTTCGAGCGCCTTCAGAATATCTCCGTCGCTTATTCCTTTTGCAAAGGCATCCCTCATTCTCTGACTACCGCCTTCGGGGGCAATTGTAAATGAGCTCTGCATGGAAAGCCTAAGCGCTTTCATTAGAGTACTTGAAAGAGAATCCAGCCTAAGGGAAGAAACAGACAGCTCATAGCCTTTTTCTATACAGTGTCCGGCCACTTCCTCAATATTCGGATAGTCTGTAACCGTCGCTGCCACAAGACCAAATCTCTTCGTTATTGGAGAAACGGAATCCATTAAGTCAATAGCATCTTTCAGTCCTCTAAATCTTGGTCTACCGAATCTGTGCCCTGCTACACAGAACCTGCATTTCCTGTAGCATCCTCTTCCGATCTCAATCAAATATCGATCTCCAAACACAGAATCCGGGGTAATAAAGACACTCTCTCCGAGAGAATTCGAGAAGACCGGTTCCACTCGTTTTGTAGTCATAGCAGCGACAATCTCTTCTCTACTCATTCGATGGTCAACAGAAGAAAGACAGCCCAAGAACTCTTCACTCAAATCTCCTTTGTAGACGACATCACCAACTTCGGCTAGCAGGATGTCACTAAAGTAAGTCATGGCACCGCCAATAAGGATTACCGGGTGAAAACTGTTCCTTTCCTCTTTCTTGAGGGGAATGGAGAACCTATTAAGAATGTCAAAGACGTTTAGTAAATCAAGTTCGAAATGTATCGAAAAAGACCATATCCTGAATTCGTCCAGGGGCGTAAGAGAATCAAAAGAATAGTACTTCGAAAAACCTCTGCTGTAAAAGAATCTCTCCGCTCTCACACTGCCTATTTCGTTAAATTTCTTCAACAACACGTGTGTTGACAAACTTGCGCTTCCCACTTCATAAGAGTTCGGATAAATAATTGCCACTCTCACGTCTCCAAAACTCTCCACACTCTGAATAAACCGTTCTCTAGATCGCAGGTTAGAAACTAATTCGTACTCGCCCCAGCTTCTTTTGTCTCTAGGTCTACGCACCAAACACTCTCCTGAGAAAATCAGTAGAGATAAATTTCCGTGAAAACTCAAAAGAACCTGCCTCGGAACCAAGTTGGTCTACCGAGCCTGAAAATCGAACCTCGGCATTGTCAGAAACGGATTCAATCTTTATATGTATTACCAACTCCTCATCCATAAGCAAAGGAGAATGATGCCTGATAAAACTCTCAGATACTACCGAGACAAGTGACTCAGATTCAAAATCGGCAATAATCTTGTGCCCACAATTATGAATAATCTTCATCAGGCCGCTTGTCGAAAGGAGGTTCAATAGTTCAAAATCGTATCTTTCCGACCATCTCAACGATACGTCGGTTAATGTAACCGCTTCTGTGTATTTCTTGCCTGTCAAAGACTTCAAATGCACGAAATCCAGCATTACGCGGTCACTCCAGTTTTTTTGTGATCTCAGGATCTGCTGCATTTGCTCCAGGTGCAATATCTACCGCTTCAAGTTCATCCTTATAATAGTTGCCGGCTTTCAGTTCCAGAATCTCTGCAAGTTCTCTACCGGAAATAGTCTCTTTCTGGAGAAGGTAATCTGCTGCTTCATCTAGTTTCTTCCTGTGATCGGAGAGAACTCTCTTCGCCTTCTCATAACAAGTAAGAACTATCGTCTTTACCTCAGAATCGATTTCACTGGCTATCTCCTCAGAATAATTCTTCATTCTGGTCAGTTCTCTTCCAAGAAAGACCTCATCTTCTTCCTTGCCCCAGGCAATTGGTCCCAATCTCTCACTCATTCCGAATTGGGTAACCATACTTCTTGCCATGGCGCTCGCTCTTTCAAGATCACTTGCAGCTCCCGTCGTTATTTCACCAAACACAAGATCCTCTGCGGCCCTGCCTCCAAGTGCTTGAGCCATGTTATCCAAAAGTTCAGACTTCGTAATCAGGTACCTGTCCTCCAAAGGAAGGCTCTCCGTGAAGCCTAGCGTCGAAGTCCCACGAGGAATTATCGTTACCTTGTGGACTGGAAAGGCCTTAGGAAGTATCAATCCGACCACGGCGTGACCAAGCTCATGATAGGCGAGTATTTTTTTCTCTCTTTCACTGATTATCCTGGACCTTTTTGCCGGACCCGCAAGAACTCTGTCGATAGCTTCTTCGAGTTCTGTCATTCCTATCATCTTTTTCTTCTTTCTGGCCGATAGAATTGCTGCCTCATTAATCAGGTTCTCAAGATCAGCCCCGACAAATCCTGGCGTCCTCCTGCCCAGAAGCTGCACATCTACTTCGGGATCTATTGGTTTTCCACGCATATGAATTTTGAGAATTTCCGATCTTCCCTTCAAGTCAGGCGGATCAACAGAGATTTTCTTGTCAAATCTTCCAGGCCTTAACAAAGCTTTGTCAAGAATATCGGGTCTATTTGTTGCAGCGATTACAATTACATCGGTCTTTGCATCAAAACCGTCCATTTCGACAAGGATCTGATTCAGTGTTTGTTCCCTCTCATCGTGGCCGCCGCCAAGTCCAGCTCCTCTGTGCCTTCCCACGGCATCGATTTCATCAATAAATAGAATAGCAGGTGCCGAGGACTTGGCCTGGGTGAAGAGATCTCTGACTCTTGCAGCTCCAACTCCAACGAAAAGCTCCACAAAATCTGAACCACTTATGAAGAAAAAGGGAACACCGGCTTCACCTGCAACTGCCCTTGCAAGAAGAGTCTTTCCTGTTCCAGGAGGACCGACAAGCAACAGTCCTTTTGGCATTCTCGCACCTGTATCAGAAAAAACAGTAGGATCCTTCAGATAGCTCACAATATCAGCCAGTTCTTGTTGCGCTTCTTCTACTCCCGCAACATCTTTGAAAGTAACTTTTTTGTCTGTACTTACGTATTTCTTCGCTGGGCTCTTGGTAAATGTGAAAGCCTGAGAGTTTCTTCCTGACATTGATCTCATAAGGAAGAACCAGATGAAAATTATTATCGCCAAAGGAATGATTGTACCTAGCAGATTGACCCAGAAGAGAGAATCACTACCTCGTTCAAATGTTATGTTTACTCCCCTTTCAGCCAGATGGTCAACATGATTCTGAAACGTCTGGGTTACGAGAGTTTGAGAAGGAACATAAGTCTCAAGAGATCTTCTTGGATTATCTCCTGTAATGTACATGACCTTCCCGTTGTCATAGATAACTATATCTATTATGTTATTGAAGTCATCCAGGAACTTCGTGTAGGGAACGACAACACTTGTCTCAGATGGATATAGGCCCCTGAGAGCAATCAGCAGAAAAATGCCCAAAACAACGTAAAACAAGATCATTCCAATCCTGGGCTTCTGATCCACAGAACTACCTCCTTTCAAGGCAAAAAGCTACAGTATCAAGACTGGAGGGGCCAACTCTACATAGCTCGCTCGTGACAACACCTGGAATCCAAAGGATCTCTCCAGAAGCGTTTTCAAGAACCAGAATCTTACTTGAGAAGCCCTTCAAACCTTTCTCTGAAAGCACATCAATCACTTTCTTGTTTCGCTTCATTCCGAATGGAACGATTGTATCTCCCGCTTTCATAGTTCTCAACCTCATTGGTAATACGATCCTGCTGGCAGAACACATACCGTAAAAAGCGCCGTCCATTTTCTCAAATTCCTCTCTCGGCTTCTTAGTAATCCTTTCCAGTGTAATCTGCCATTTTTCATATGAACAGGCAAAAGGCAAAAAATCAATGGTTCTTTCCTCCAACCCCTGAAATATCAGTTCTCCCACATGGAAGAAGAGATACTTTCCGATTCTCGAAGCCTTCACGTCCTTCCCAAACTCTATTGTCCATCTTCCTTTGGAGGAGACAAGAAGATCGTAAAAAGCTAAGACACGCTCTCTTGACGGCGGATAACTGTCGCAACTCAAGTTTACAACCATTTCTCTTGCCATCTCGAAAACAACGGCTTTTTCGACTGCAATCAGCTTTGAACTTTCTATGAAATATACATCTTCTAATAGTTCAAATTGGTCGAGAATCATTTCAACCTTCGCGCGTATGAATTCATATCCGTCGTATATGTTTTCAAAGAACCGCCATATGGCTTCATTGAGGGCTGGATTCATCTTCTTCAACTCGGGGATGATTCGTAAACGAACGTAATTGCGCTCAAAATCATCCTCAGAGTTGGTTTGATCCTCCATGAATGTAACCCTGTTAATTGTAACATAATCTATAATACGTTGCATATCGCTGAACAGCAAAGGTCTGATCAAGTCACTACTGAATGGACGCAGTCCGACGACACCTTTCATACCCGTTCCCCTCGCTAACCTCAGTAGAATGTTCTCCACAAGATCGTCACGATTATGACCTATGGCTATCAGGTCAGCTTCAACCGCAGACTTAACTTCTCTTAAGAAACCGTATCTAACCTCTCTCGCAGCCGACTCAACAGACAGGCCCTGCTTCTTCTTCATCAAATCTCTTACATCACGTTTCTCGTGGTAGAAAGGCACAGATCTCTCTCGACAAAAATCCTCAATCATTCTTGCCTCTTCAGCAGGACCTTCTTTTCGAAGACCGTGATCTAGATTAGCGGCGAGAAGCTCAATCCCCAGCTCTGTCTTCAGATTAATCAGGATATTTAGCAGAGCCATCGAATCTTTCCCGCCCGAGACAGCAACCAGTATCTTCTGATTTTTTCTGATTAGGTGCCATTTCTCTATGAACTTCAGTACTTCGAGCTCAAATTGATCCAATTCTTTCACCACCAATAATAATGCGCCCGTTTAGGGCGCATCTGGAGCCAACGAAGGGACTTGAACCCCCAACCTGCTCATTACGAATGAGCCGCTCTACCGGTTGAGCTACGTTGGCACCCGACTTCAATTCTATATTACTGCTTTTCACATGTCAATCCGTCAGGAAGCATAAGAGACGCTTCTTCTCTCTCTTATAACAGTCACCTTGATAACGCCCGGATACTCAAGTTCCTCTTCTATCTTCTTGGCAATATCTACAGCCATCTTCTCGGCCAGAAGATCGTCGACCTTCTCGGGCTCAACAATCACACGAATCTCCCTTCCTGCTTGAATTGCGTAGGCCTTCTCTATGTGCTTGAAACCGGTTGCAATGTTTTCGAGGTTTTCCAATCTCTTTATATACATGTCAAGAGATTCTCTTCTTGCCCCCGGCCTTGAAGCGGAGACTGCGTCCGCGGCAGCCACAAGGACAGCCTCAGGGGTCAGTGCCTCGGTTTCGCCGTGATGATACTGTATCATATTTATGACATGAGCCTTTTCGCCGTATCTCTTTGCGATTTCGCCGCCGATAATCGCGTGTGACCCCTCGACTTCGTGGTCAATCGCCTTGCCTAAATCGTGAAGAATCGCCCCTCTCTTCACTTTGTCAATATTCAAGCCCAGTTCCGAAGCCATTAAGGCTGCCAGATGAGCCACTTCGACAGAGTGTTGCAACACGTTCTGCCCGTAACTGGTTCTAAACTTCAGCCTACCAAGCAATTTTACAAGCTCCGGATGCATAGAGGGAATCCCGACTTTCATCAGAGCCTCCTGGCCGGCTTCCTTTATCTCGCTGTAGACTTCCTTCTTCGACTTCTCGTACATCTCTTCGATTCTCGCCGGATGAATTCTTCCGTCTTCAACAAGCTTATCTAAAGTCATCTTCGCTATCGCTCTCCTAAGAGGGTTGAAACAGGACACAACGACTACCTCCGGTGTGTCATCTATCACAAGATCTGAACCGGTCAGCTTTTCGAAGGCCCGGATGTTTCTTCCCTCTCTTCCGATAATTCTTCCCTTCATTTCATCGGAAGGGAGACTTACTGCGCTTACTGTCACATCACCCGTGTAGTCTGCAGCGTATCGCTGTACAGAGTTCACGATGACCCATTTTGCATATCGATTTCCCTCTTCATCATAATGATCCTTCATTTCCTTCAATCTCTGCGCAAGATCGTGCTCATAGATCTCTTCAGCCCTCTTCAACACAATCTCCCTGGCTTCTTCCATAGAAAGGTCGGCCAAACTAAAAAGCTTCTTCTCAGCCTCTTCCTTCATCTCTTCAACGCGAACCCTCTCTGAATCGAGTAGCTGCCTCGTCTTCTCGATAGCCTCTTCCTTTTTGTCGATGTTATCTTCTCTTCTGGAAATCCTATCTTCCCACTGCTTCAATTCTTCACGATCTCTCTTGAAATCCTTCTCCTGCTCTTCACGAAGTCTGTGAAGTTCTTCACGTCCTTCGATTAGAGCCTTCTTCTTCATATGATCGGCCTCTTCCTGAGCCCTTTTGATGATCGATTCAGAATCTTGCTTTGCAGATTTTAGCTGAAGCTCCATATCCTCCTTTGCCTTCTTCACGGCCAAGGGGGTAAGTATAAAATAAGCCAGCGCTATCCCTGCCGCCAGGCCGGCGATTATACCAATCAATAGCATCATAGTTTCTCGTCGCTGGTCCTTTAACTAGCCTTCAAGGAAACCAGCTCCCTCCCTTCATAATTTCTGTTTGATCTCACCGATAACCTCGTCGATTATGGCAGACGAAAAACCTTTTCTGTACAGTTTTCTTCTAATCTTATCAGGATCTGCTTGTTCTGTGTTACCTGCCGCCTTCTTTACAATCTCTTTCAAGTCGCAATTTTCTAATTCTTTGTCCATCAAATCGTCAATAAGCTCTTCCGAAACGCCAAGCTTTAGAAGTTCCTGTTTCAGTCTGAAAGGTCCCTTATAGTAAACACTCAGTCCATCACTGATATAGAATTTGGCAAAGACCCTGTCATTCAGTAGGTTCTGGTTTTCCAACTTCCCGATGACCTCTTCAATCTCTTCTTCAGAATACCCCTTCTTGAAGAGCTGTGCGTGGATCTCCTTTCTTGATCTCAACCTGTATCTCAAATATCTTAGAGCATCTTTCAACGGATCGGAAAGCATCAGCTATCCTCATCCTTCTCCTCTTTCTTCACTTCCAGAAGCGGCAGATTGAATTTCGTTCTCAGTCTGTTTTCCATTTCCACCATTAACTCTGGGTTCTCCTTCATGAACTCCACTCCGTTAGCTTTTCCCTGGCCAAGGCTAACTTCATTGCCATCGGCGGGAATATATGCGTACCATGCACCCTTTCTATCTATCATGTTTTCTGAGAGCGCAAGATTGAAAAGCTCATTCGCATGTTCTATACCCTGTCCGTAGATTATGTCTACCTTCGCTTCGCGGAAAGGGGGAGCGACTTTGTTCTTGACAACTTTAATGGTTGTTTCATTCCCCAAAACTGTGTTTCCTTCTCTTATCGCACTGCCTCTTCTGACTTCTAGCCTTACCGAAGCATAGAACTTCAGAGCGACACCTCCGGTAGTTGTTTCCGGGTTACCATAGACTACCCCGATTTTCATTCTCGTCTGATTGATGAATATCACTATGCATTTTGACTTGCTCACATTTCCAGAAATCTTCCTCAATGCCTGCGACATAAGCCGAGCCTGCAAACCCACCTGCAACTCACCCATCGCGCCCTCTATTTCAGTTCGAGGTACTAGTGCGGCAACCGAATCTACCACAATGAGGTCTACTGCATTTGACCTTATGAGACCATCCACAATGTCTAGAGCCTGTTCCCCGTAGTCAGGTTGAGATATCAGAAGATTATCAACATCCACGCCAAGATTTTGAGCGTAATGAATATCCAGGGCATGTTCTGCATCAATGAAGGCAGCTATTCCGCCACGCTTCTGAACTTCTGCAATGGCATGCAAGGCTATTGTTGTTTTTCCGCTTGATTCCGCACCGTAGACCTCAACAACTCTACCTCTAGGATATCCTCCCACTGTGAGGGCGATATCGACCGCAAGAGACCCGGTCGAGATTACCTCAATGTTTTTCCGGTCTTCCTTCTCTCCCATCAACATAACCGAACCCTTTCCAAATTGCTTTTCGATATCCTTTATCGCTCTTTCGAGCGCGTTCTTCTTATCCTTCGACAGCATGTTCAATCAGTCCTCCTTCAAAGCTGCATGTGAAGACCTTCCTGTACCTCGCTCCTTCCCTGGAGAGGATTGATTCAAATACCGATACTTCTCCGACGGGAAAGATTATTCGTTCATCTTCGATAGTGCTTAGAAATTTGCGCCACATTGGCGGGCTGAACTTCATTCTTCCAACGGTCAAGTGAGGTCTGAAGTTTCCGTCAACAGGCAGATTCATCGCCTCCAAAACAACTTTGGTTTCCCTCTGGAGATTCAAAAGACTTTGATTCCGCTCTATTGCCACCCAGATCACTTTCGGCAGCTCCTTATGTTTGAAATAACCTATCCTTCCAGTTTCAAGTGTGAACGAAGGGAAACCTCTAAGCCTGCGCGATAGCATTGATGCTATCAAAGAAAGTCTCTCCTGTTCGATATTGTCGAGAAAGGCTAGGGTAAGATGGGCGTTACTGCCCGGAACCCATGAAGCTTTGAATCCCATTCTCCTAAGTTTTTCCGAAATACCGTCTATCATCGCCGGAACTCTCTCTCCTGTATCCACTGCAATAAACGAGCGCAATTCACTTTCCCCCCCTGAAAATATCAATATTCTTAAGCAGGTAATTGGCGCCACTTATTGCTGTAATTGCCGCAATTACTACTTCCAGCCATAACATCATTTCCCCGGGAGGAATACCCCAGAGCAAATTGGAGTAGAGCAAAATCAAAAGAGTCATTTGAGAGACCGTCTTTGCTTTTCCAAAAATGTCGGCGGCGATAACTTTTCCCTTGTTCGACGCGACCATTCTGATTCCCGAAACCAGTGTATCTCTAGTTACAAGTATAAATAGGAACCATAAACTGACTCTCGAAAGAGCCATGAAACCGAGAAATATTGAAGTGACCAGTATTTTATCAGCTATCTGGTCTAGGAATTTTCCCAAATCAGTAACCAATCCACGTTTTCTGGCAATCCTGCCATCGAAAAAATCAGTCAGAGAAGCAATCAAAAAGATAACAAACGAAAAGTAGTTTCCAATTGCGTTCCCAGTCGTCAGGAGCAAAAGAACGGGCAAGGCTAGCACCATTCTGGACAGCGTTAGAATATTAGGCAAGTTCATCCAGCACAACACCTTCCATGTCATGTTCATAAGTTTCCGTAATTCTAGCCTTCAAGAAAACTCCTTCCTCATTATGGCCCTTCAGAACGACCACCCCGTCGACTTCAGGAGCACTGTTGTAAGCTCTTCCTAAAGTGTAGCTGGCACCGCTTTCCTCAAGCAATACAGTCATTACCTTACCTTTGAAGCGTGAAAGGCGTTGAGCGGAAATGGAATCCTGTTCTTCCAGTAGCGTTTCGAGCATTTGCTTCGCAAATTCCTTTCCGACAGTCGGCTTTTGACCAAACGCTCTTGTTCCTTCTTCCCTGGAGTAGACAAAACCCCCGAGTCTGTCGAATTCTACAGTTCTCGCAAAGTCTAGAGTCTCATTGAAGGTAGCTTCGTTTTCACCGGGAAATCCGACCATGAATGTGGTTCTCAAAATAGCGTGAGGAGCCTTCCGCCTTATACCTAGAAGCATCTCAAGAAGCTCGACAGAATTCCTGGATCTACCCATTCTCTTCAGAATTTTGTCCGAACCACTCTGAACAGGTACATCAAAGTAATCTACTACTTTCGGCAACGAGATAATCATATCCACCAAAGCATCGTCAACATGATCAGGATGAAGGTACAGAACGCGAATCCAGAAATCACCTTCGAGATCATTCAGTTTCCTAAGAAGTCCTTTGAGGTCGATTCCTTCACTAAGATCTCTGCCATATTGAGTGGAATCTTGAGATACCAGGACTATCTCCTTAACGCCCTTTTTCACAAGAGAAAGCGTCTCCTTGACCACGCTTTCTGAGGTCCGACTAACCGACATGCCTTTGAAATTGGGAATTGAACAGAAAGCACAATCTCTATTACAGCCGTCTCCTATCTTGACGTATGCAGAATACTTCCCTGCTACTCTATTGGAATAATCATAGATTACTTCGGGTTCACTGTGATAGAAGAACTCTCCCTTCTCAATCAAATCTGCAAGGGTCATTGGGCTTGTAACCCCTATCAAACCGTCAATTTCGATGATCTCCGACTTCAGTTCTTTATAATACCTCTGAACAAGACATCCTACCGCAAGCACTTTGAGGCCAGGATTTTTCGTTTTGAAGGAAAGGGATTTGAAGATCTCTTCAAGACTTTCCCTCTTCGCATCGTCTATAAATCCGCAAGTGTCTATGACGAGTAAGTCAGCAGCCAAAGCATCTTTCACTATCTCATGACCTCTGCCTATCATAATGCCCACGAAATTGTCCATATCGGCCATATTCTTGGAGCATCCCAGGGAAAGGACTCCAAATCTCATAGTCTTTCCTTTCTCTTCAGGAGGTACAACTCTCTAATCCTCATCAATTCTTCGATGTACTCCCGATCCCTGTAGTTAGGATACGTATATGGAAGGGGTGCAAAAGAACCGTTGACAAACATAAGCGTAATTTCCGCAGAGATACCGTCCCACAAATAGATTCGATTTGCCCAGTGCTTCGTGGAAGCAAGAACAAACTGTGCATGGTGTACGTACCCTGGATCAAGATTAATTTTTCGCTTCCCTTCAAGTCTGAAGTCTTCTTCGACTCCATTGGTGATTTTCTTTGTCAACGAAAGCTGCTGAGGATGAATTAGCCTCTTGAAGGAGATCAACTTGCCTTTGAGGTTGTAGCCCATCTCATCGTTATAATAAGACGTGTACTTGTCGAAGTCCAGAGACCTCGATATATAATCTGCCGGTCCAAACTTCCTCTCAAGAACTGGCTGAATTTCCTGAAGCCTGTAATCTATGTATGAACCGAACATGAAGACAACGAGATTCACCATTTCAGTCTTTCGATAACTTCCCATCACCTTACACTCACTTCCGCCAATGGAATACTCACGTTGACAATCTTCCCATTACTCATTATTGAGTACCTTCCAGGTAACTCTTGTTCAACGACAAGTCTATCGTTTCGTTTTATCTTCAGTACCAGGCTTTCTCCTGGCTGAAGCACATATCCTTCATCATCAAACTGCACTCTCAATCGACTTGTTATATCAAAAAAACCGACTTCAAATTCGGTAGACTGCGTTTCTTTTACATACCTATAAATGAATAGAGTTTCTACGAAAAGGAAGAGAGACAAAATCAGCAGTACTACCGACGCTAATTGACTATTCAATCCAACTCTCTTTCCCATAAAAAGTGCTCCAGTCTATATTATGAACATTCTAAGAGTAATTATAGCACGTTGATGTATGACATTTTTTGAGTGGTCTGATCAAAGGTAGTTGATGAGTAACCGTGTTATAATTTTCGCAAAGAAACCGGCCGGGAGGTTGATTGACAATGGATAGCAGGAGGATCCCCAGACCTACGATAAAAAGACTTGCCGTATACCATAGATGCTTGGAGAATCTGGTGATCTCTGGTGTGCCTAGCATATCCTCAAAGGACCTTGCGGAAAGACTTGGAATCAAGGCTAGCCAGGTCAGGAAAGACCTCTCTTATTTCGGAGAATTCGGCAAGAGGGGCGTAGGTTATGGCACCGAGCTTCTGTTGGACAGTATAAGCGAAATACTTGGAATCAGGAAGAAATGGAATACCTGCATCGTTGGAATGGGTAACTTGGGGATGGCTCTAGCCAACTATCCGGGTCTTGCCGGTTCAGGCTTCATTACAAGAGCTCTGTTTGACAACAATCCCAATAAAATAGGAATACCGATGCCAAACGATCTTATAATCGAATCAACCTCGCTGCTGAAAAACATTGTCAGGGAAAGAAATATAGAGATAGGTGTCATTACAGTTCCCGCAAACGCTGCACAAAGTACAGCCGAGCTCCTGATCGAGGCCAGCATAAAGGGAATAGTCAATTTCGCTCCAGTCAGACTCTCGTTGCCGCCAGAAGTGAGGAATGAAGAGATAGATATTTCTGTCTCGTTCAGGTCACTGGCCTTCAGCATGACCTTTGGATCTTCAGGAAGGGGAAGAATACGGTAATGGTGCTTGTTTCTATAATCGGTGGCAGTGGTTCAGGCAAGACATCGGTCACCAACGTCATCTATAACCACTTCAAAGATAGAGCCGCAATACTCTCGATGGATGATTACTACAAGAATCTCGATCCCGGGACAGACCCAAGAGAGTTCAACTTCGACTCACCAAGAGCTTTTGATTTCGAACTATTTGAGCAGCACCTGAAGTCGACTAAAGGGAACAAAAGCATTATGGTTCCAGTCTATAGTATGGTCACTTACCGACGGGAAGAGGGAATATGCAGAGAGTTCAAACCAAAACCGCTGGTTATTGTTGAAGGGCTCCTCGTTATGTTCAAGAAAGAGATGAGAGACCTCTTTGATTTTTCTATCTACATAGATGCTCCTTCCGATGAGAGACTGATTAGAAGAATTGAGCGCGATACCAAGGAGAGAGGAAGGTCTGTGGACAGTATAATTGAGCAGTACAGGAAGTTTGTTGCCCCTTCTTTTGAGAGCTTCATAGAACCTCAGAAATACTTTTGTGATATAGTTTTACCTGACGGAGCCGCTAACACTACCGGGCTAAACGTGATAATAAACGCTATTGAAAACATGTTGAACAAGTGATCGGGCTGGAGGTGTAAAGTGCCAAAGAGTATACTCTCGGTCATTGTCTTTCTGGCAATTGCTGTTCTTTCCTTTTCCTTTAGCCAGAAACTGATAGTCGAGGACTTTAAGATTTATGTAGATGACTACAGCCAGCAAGAACCACAGCTACCGAAAGTTGTCAAACTCATTGAAGACCTCGATTATCTGTCAATCTACAGATTGTATAAGCTTCAGATGGTAGGAAGTATTGAGAAAAAAGAGAGTTCGACAACAATCGCAGGACTTCTCACAAAACATCTTGAGGCATTCACTGAAGAAGACTTCCGCGATAGCGATGACAGAATTGCTTACAGCGCTTTTCTCGCGTGGGTTCTTTCAGACATTTCTGGAAAGGCATTTGAGACTTACTCGCTAAATGAAATGCCGGCTTACCTCGAAGTCTTCAATTCTTATTCCTCAAGAGTGCGCAGTATGGCCGAGGTTGTCTACAAGGAGTGGATCGCCTACTCTTTGGGTCTATTGGAGGAAAAACCAGGAGCATTTCCTGACGCGCTAGAGACCTCCAATTCATTCTCCTCTTTCAGTTTGAAAGTTGACGCTCCGGTTGAGTCAGAGCAGGAAATACTGAGTCTTTCCGACAACAGAATAATCGATGCGCTTAACGAGACTGTAGCCAAGTTAAGCTCAAAAGAGTACAGTGTGAGTGCTCTTGTTGAAGAAGAAATCAGCAGGTTGGCGATACAGACGGCTATGGATCTCGCTCAATTAGGCGACGCCGAGATGATGTCTGCAGGAAGGGAGCTCTTTCGACTCTGGCTTCTAAGATCCATGGGGCTTATTGAATATGCACCTTTTTTCCCAGAGTCGATTGCCGTGAGAGAAAAAGAAGTTGCTGGATTTCAACTTGATATTGAACCGGTAGACTCCAAGTATCAAGTACTAATCGACTCACTTGAGGAGAATCCTGGAGTCAGAACTACAGTAATAGAAAAGATTGAGATGGGAGCACAGCTTCTTTCGATGAAGCAATTCACTCCTGTAGGCCTAATCGAAAGCGATATTGCAGACGAAGTAAGGAAGATTGTTCCAATTCAGGCGAATATAATGGGTGGAATAAGGAATGAACTCTCTGCAAATCTTGTTCTGAGTGTTGAAAAGCGCCTCGATCTCTGGTGGTTAAGGGTTATTGTGTATGCATTATTAGTCGTTCTGGCATTCACAATCCTGCCTTTCGTCAAGAAGTATCTGATTGGCTTAATAATTCTTCTTGAAACCACTTATGTATTTTTCATAGGCAACATCATTGCAGGTATCTTTGACCTGTCCCTTCATTCGATATTCGTGCTTCCAGCCTTTGCTTTCTTACTTATGCTAACTATCTCTTCTCTGCTGAACAAAAGAAAAAGAAGCAGGATTCTTATCCTGAAGTTAATCCTGCTTGTCTTGATCTCAATATTTCCCTTCCTCAATATTCTTAACGAGCAGCCAGAGATAGCTATGGACAACTTTGAGGGATTCTATGATTCCGTTTACTATTCAACACTGAAGAATGATGTCTTTCTCGCTCCGGAATCGATGATAAGTCTGCAGACAAGAGACCTGAACTCTCTTGTCTCAAGCGAGCTGAACGCTCTCAAAAGAATTCTGCGAGTGGTTATTCCAAATAAGATGAATTCATTCTCCACGGCTGCCGAAATGAGCTATAGCGTCGACAGTAATGGAAGGCTCAGAGTTGCGGCTCCCGCATTCAATGAGTATTTCTCCATTGAAAATCAAACAACATACATCTCCGAGCTCCAGGGCCTCACAAAAGACATTGATAGCTTCATAAGGGATAGCAATAGAAACAGCAGGAGTTACTCATCATCAGTATCGGCTTTGATCGCGACTTCTGAAAGAATAGTTGTTTACGCCGGAGAGAAGATGAGGGAAGATTTCACCTATTCACTCGAAACTGCGCTTGGATCTAAACCCGAACTGGCAACTGCCCTCAATGATTATCACAAAGAGATTGATCCCCTTCTCGAAAGCGACCCCTCTCCAGTACCTGTGAAAGTATATAGAGTGCGTGAGTTTGCTGCACTCATAGTCGCTCTATTATTACTCGCAGTTACTCTGTTCGTTGTTAGGAAGCCAATAATCTCTTATATGAACCTGGCAATAATCGTCGTATATTTTTTCTTGGTTTTGCCAGGAATTAGCAGCTTGAATCTCTTTGTTCAAGGCGGGTCTCCAATCTTAAGAGTGACCATCAATCCCTCAATAAACGTTTTGTTTTTGATTGTTTTTGCGGGTATAATTGTCTTATCAGTTCTATGGATCTTACTATCTCATAAGAAAGGGAGTGTTAGTGAATGAAACTAAGATTATTACTGGTGTTCTCACTTATTCTCATGATTGCCCTCCCAGTGATGGCAATGAAGGTAATCATGGTTACTGACGTCGGCGGACTTGGTGACAAGTCTTTCAACGACGGAACATGGGAAGGAATTGTGAAAGCTTCTGATTTCCTTGGATTGGAAAGGGAAGTAGTTCAATCTAAAGAACAGGCCGACTACATACCGAATCTGTCGAACGCCGCAAAGGAAGCAGATATTATTTTCGGAGTCGGTTTCATGATGGCCGATGCGCTTTACAAGGTTGCTCCTCAGTTCCCGGACACCTACTTCATAGGTATCGACATCGATCTGATCGAGAATATGCCTAACAACGTGGCAACGTATCTATTCAAGGAACAGGAAGGGGCTTTCCTTGTAGGCTATGTAGTAGCCGCTATGACTGAGACAAACATGGTAGGTTTTGTTGGTGGTCTCCCGATTCCTCCTGTCGAAAGATTCCGCTATGGCTATGAGGCTGGAATTAGGGTTTACGAAGAGCTTCACGGAAAGACCATTAGCATGCTTCAGGGATACACTATGGACTTCAACGATCCAAAGAAGGGTAAGGACCTCGCCCTCGCTCAGTTCGCTGAAGGTGCAGACATTGTCTTCCACGCAGCAGGTGCATGTGGAAACGGAGTAATTGAAGCCGCCGCTGAAAAGGGAGAAGGCTTCTTTGCAGTAGGAGTTGACGTTGATCAGGACTATATGGCTCCTGGAAGAGTCCTAACCAGTTCAGTTAAGAGAGTCGACATGGCTTCTTATCAGGCCGTTATGAGCATCGCACTTGGAACTTTTGAACCCGGAACGAAGACCCTCGGTATTAAGGATGAAGGCGTTGGAATCAGCCCTATGACTTATACCAAAGATGTTGTGGGACCAGTTATCCTTTCCGAAGTCGAATATCTTAGAGGTCTTCTTAAGGCTGGAGCATTTATAGTTCCTGACACTCAGGAAGAGCTGGATGGATTCGTTGTCCCAGAAATAACCCTTCCATAATGGAAGCTCTTCACACAATCGTGTGATATCAAAGATCGGGAGAGCAAACTCTCCCGATCTTTCGTATCATGTACGATGGAGGTGAGCGTGTGAAAGAAAACAACGTTAAAAACCTCGATCTCTCCGGCATCGCAGTTGCAATGAAGGGAATCGTAAAGACATTTCCTTCCGTTGTTGCCAATGATCATGTTGATTTCCAAGTCAAACAGGGCGAAATACATGCACTAGTTGGCGAGAACGGTGCAGGAAAATCGACTCTTATGAATCAGTTGTATGGACTGTATACTCCTGACGAAGGGGAGATTTTTATAAATGGCAAGAGGACCGTAATCAACGGGCCCAAAGATGCTATTGATATGGGCATTGGTATGGTTCATCAGCATTTCATGCTTGTGGACAATCAGACTGTAACTGAAAACGTCGTCCTCGGTTCGGAACCGAAGCGGGGCCCTGCAAAGCTCTTCATGGATACTGGAAAATCACGAAAAATCGTCAAAGAATTATCGATAAAGTTTGGGTTGGCCGTTGACGTTGATTCCTATATCGAAGACATTCCGGTTGGAATGCAACAAAGGGTTGAAATTCTGAAAATTCTTTACAGGGGCGCCGAGATACTGATTTTCGATGAACCGACAGCCGTTCTTACTCCGCAGGAGACTGAAGAGCTTTTCAAGATCCTCCGCGTACTTAAAGAGAATGGCAAGACTATCATTTTCATTACTCACAAACTTAACGAAGTGATGGCCATAACCGACAGAGTAACGGTAATGAGACTTGGTAAAGTTACCGGTCAAGTAAACACGAAAGACACCAACCCGAGACAACTTGCCACAATGATGGTCGGAAGGGAAGTCCTTCTACGCGTGGAAAAGGAAGAGAAGCAGGCCGGCGAGACTGTACTAGAGGTAAAAGACCTCCATGTCAAAGACAACAGAAATCTATTTACTGTTAATGGAGTCTCTTTTTCGGTTCGTCAGGGCGAAATCGTGGGAATAGCAGGTGTGGCAGGCAATGGTCAAACAGAGCTCGTTGAGGCAATAACTGGTTTACGGAAGGTTGAAAAAGGCAATGTCTTTCTAAACGGCAAGGATCTAACCAATCAAACCGCGCTGGAGATTAGGGAGACAGGTTTAACTCATATTCCGGAGAACAGAATCAGGCGAGGCATGGTAACTCAGTACCCCGTGTTTTATAATCTTATCCTTGGCAAACAAGACGAAGAACCGTTTTCGCAGGAGGGGTTTATAAACCTGAAAGCTGTTAAGGACTTCGCCAGGGAAGTTGTGGATATATTTGATGTCAGGCCAAAGAATATCAACATGCTTGCTGGAAACCTCTCAGGCGGAAACCAGCAAAAAGTGGTAGTGGGGCGTGAACTTAGTATCGTACCGATTGAACCGAAAGTTGTGGTAGTCTCTCAGCCGACAAGAGGACTAGATATTGGGGCCATTGAGTTCATACACACAACTTTGATCTCAATGCGTGACAAGGGTATTGCAATGCTTCTGATTTCAATGGAGCTGGACGAGATATTTTCCCTTTCTGATAGAGTACTCGTCTTCTATGAGGGCGAAATAATGGGGGAAGTAACTCCAGATGAAGTCGATCGAGAAGAAATCGGACTGATGATGGCCGGTCACAAGAAGGCCGAAGTCGTCAGGGAACGGAGTGATGTAGAATGAATACAAGCAAAATTTATGCATTGCTAGTACCTGTTGTCTCCGTTTTGATAGCTCTCCTTATCGCCTCCATCATTATCATAATGATCGGAAAGAATCCGATAACAGCCTACTCCATAATGCTTGAAGGTGCATTTGGTAGTCAGGAAGCAGTCGCAGATACAATAATGAAGATGACACCTCTAATTCTTACCGGTCTTGCAGTGGGGTTCGGTTTCAGGGCCGGAGTCTTCAACATAGGCGCAGAGGGCCAAATGACAATGGGAGCGCTAATTGGCGCCATAGTGGCTATGAACATTGGTGGAATACCTTCGATAATCGCTATTCCTCTTTCTATACTTGTTGGAATGCTAGCCGGTGCCTTTTGGGCATCCATAGCCGGCTTTCTTAAGGCATTCACTGGGGCGCACGAGGTTATCTCGACAATAATGCTCAACTGGATTGCTGCAAACATAGCTTCGTTCATGGTAAGTGGGCCTCTTGCGGTGGGTTCGGGTACTCCCAAGAGCCCAGAAATTGCGGAAGCTTCCAAGCTTCCGGTAATACTGAAGGTACAAGCCACGGAACTCAGTATTGGAATTTTTATTGCCATTGCCGTAGCAATAATAATGTACATCTTGATAGAGAAGACCACAACAGGATACAAGCTAAAGGCCGTTGGGTTTAACCCTCATGCAGCAGAGTACGGTGGAATTAGCATAAGAAAGAGTATAATTCTAACCATGGCGATCAGTGGTGCTCTTGCCGGAATGGCAGGAATAGTTGATCTTATTGGGGTCCCGCCTCATAGATTTGTCGGCGAACTGACCGGTGGAAGGGGATTCGACGGGATCACGATTGCTCTGATCGGCAGAAACAATCCTATCGGCATAATTTTTGCCGCTCTGCTTATTGCCGCCCTTAGGACCGGATCAAATGCGATGCAAATTAGAGCCCAAATACCAAACGATATTGTTTCAATAATCCAGGGGATAGTAATCTTTCTTGTTGCAGCTGAAAGGATCGTATCCACACTCATATCCTTGAGGCGAAAGAAAGGAGTGACTGCAATATGAGCTGGATCGAAGCGATCTTTGCTATACTTGTCAACCCTTTGTTCTATAAACTCACTCTGCTTTCCGCAACTCCTCTGATTTTCGCCTCTCTCGGAGGTACATACAGCGAAATCACCGGGGTAACTAATATTGCTCTCGAAGGTATCATGCTCATGGGCGCGTTTACCTCTATTGTTTTTACCCTTCTTTCGGGCAATGCGTGGATTGGAGTTCTTATGGCAGTAATTATTGGAACGGGGTTCACTTGGTTCCACGCATGGGCCAGCATACGGTGGTCTGCAAACCAAATTGTCAGCGCCACAGCCCTAGTAATAATTGCTCAGGGGACGACGTCCTTCTTGATGATTCCAATATTCGGAAACGAAGGCCAGACTGATTTCATCGGCAGGGTTGCTTATTTGGAAGCAGGTTGGCTAAAGGAAATCCCTTTCATAGGGGATATTTTCGGTTCTATGAGTCCTTTTACCTATCTTGCGATCATCTCCGTAGTTGCAAGCTGGTTCCTGATGTACAAGACACCTCTAGGTCTTAGAATGAGAGCTGTCGGAGAGAACCCGGAGGCCGCAGATACTCTTGGAATAAACGTATTCAGGATAAGATATTTCGGAGTTCTTATGAGTGGTGTCTTTGCCAGTCTTGCAGGAGCTTTTCTGTCGGTAGGAGAGCTCGGAAGGTTTGTTGAAAACATGATACATGGAAGAGGGTTTATTGCTCTTGCAGCGATGATTCTCGGTAATTGGAATCCAGTGGGCGCGATGTGGGCCGCGATTTTGTTTGGGGCTGCAGAAGCGATGAATCTTCAGCTGCAAAGCAGTTCGATTGTCTCGGTATCTGCTAGTGTCAAGCCGCTTTTCAATATGCTTCCTTTTGTTGTAACGCTTATAGTTGTTGGTGGCTTCATTGGGAAAACAAGATCCCCGGCAGCTTCGGGAACGCCTTACGAAAAGGAATCATGATAAATGAGAAGAGGCCCCGAGGGGCCTCTTCTCTTATGCCATCCTCAGTGCCCTCTGAAGCCGGTTAAGCGTCTTATTTCTTCCGAGAAGGAATATTACATCTACTAGTTCTGGCCCTTCTTCGGCAGATGTGAGGATATACCTTAACGTCATGTAGAAACCCTTTCTGTCAGGTTTCATATCTTTAATGATGGCTCTTATGGTCCCAATTATTTCATCGTTATTCCAGGAATCTAGATATTCTATTCTGTCTTTGAAGGCTTCAAGAGCCCTGTAAACTCCCTTCTCGCTATCATTGGATGGGCTGAATGGAGTCAAATCAGGGTCATCGAAATACAGTTTCATTTTCTCTGGAACTTCAGAAAGTGTCTCAACTCCCTTTCGAACAGAGTCAATGGCTCTTCTTAACCACTTCCTGTTGGCAACAACCTCTTCAGAAGTCATAAGCTTCGATTCCACAATGAAAGGGATTGTCAGATCCGTTATTCTGTCAAGATCGGTCTCGCGAATATAAACCCCATTCATCCACCTTACCTTGGCATCGTCAAAGATCGCTGCGCTTGTATTGACTCTTTCAATAGTGAAGCTATCAACTATCTCCTCATGCCGCAAAATCTCCTTCCCTTCCGGATGTGACCAACCCAATAAAGAGAGGAAATTGAAGAACGCTTCAGGAAGAAATCCTTTTTCTCTGAACTGCTCGACCGATGTGTCACCATGTCTCTTGCTGAGCTTCTTTCCATCAGGTCCGAGGATCATGGAGACATGGGCGAACGACGGTATTGGAGCGCCAAAGGCTTCATACAGAGCCAGCTGCCTCAGTGTGTTTGAAAGATGGTCATCCCCTCTTATCACATGAGAAATCTCCATCGAGATATCGTCGGCAACTACGGCAAAGTTATAGATCGGCTGCCCGTTGGAACGCATTATCACGAAATCACCAATGGCTCCCTCTTTGAAGACGACCTCTCCCTTTATCTTGTCGGGAAGCCGGTACTCCTTACGTGGCATTCTAAAGAAGACGACAGGGTTCAACTCTCTTGATTCAAATTCCGATACTCTACTGGCTGAATTGAAGGACTCCAGCATCGATCGATCGTAGTGCGGAGCTTTACCTTCCGAAAGCAGCTTGTCGTGAAGTCCTTCTATCTCCTCCGGATAAGCGTAAACCTTATAGGCAAGATCTCTTTCAAGGAGGTCTCCTACCATGTCTCTGTAAATATCTCCTCTTTCACTTTGCCTGTACGGTCCAAAAGAACCACCCACGTCTGGTCCCTCGTCCCATGTAATGCCCAACCACAGGAGTGCTTCCATCAGTTGTTCCTCGAACTCCTTCGTGGATCTGGAAATGTCTGTATCTTCAACTCGCAGAACGAGCTTCCCTCCATAGTGCTTTGCGTATAGATAGTTGAAAAGCGCAGTTCTTGCTCCGCCGACATGGAGAAATCCAGTAGGGCTGGGAGCGAATCTCACTCTAATCATTATAATCACTTTCCTTTCCAAGAAAAGCAAGCAGAATACCTGAGATCGTTTTGCTGTCAGTTATCTGCCCGTCGATTATCATTTCGACAGCCTCTTTGGTGTCAATCAGAACCGGTTCCACAAATTCACCCACATCGGGACATGGATCCCGAAATCTTTCAACTTCCGAAGAATAGATGTGAATAATCTCATCGGAAAAACCCGGCGAAGTCTCAATCGTTGCCAGTTTACGCAGATCTTTCGGAATGTATCCCGTCTCCTCCAGCAACTCTCTTCGGGCACATTCTTCAGGACTCTCACCTGCATCAAGTTTTCCTGCAGGAATTTCGAGCATAGTCTTCTGCACCGGGAAACGAAACTGCTTGACAAGTAGCAATTTGCTCCCCGAAACCGCAACAATTGCCACTGCCCCCGGATGCCTTACAACTTCCCGCGATGCCGTGCTTCCGTCCTGCAAGCTCACAGTGTGCTTTTCGAGTTTCAAGACTCTGCCAGAGAAGATTTCTTCCTTCCCAATCGAAAGCTCCATCTTACTTCTCCATCTCGAAATGAAGAGGCAGCAACTCATAGGTGCTTGTTCTGATAATTCTTTCATTTCCAACGAGAATTACTTCGAAGTCGCCGAATTCAACCATAAACTGTCTACATGCGCCGCATGGGGAGGTTGGCTCTTTCCGGTCGCTTACTACTGCAATACTTCTGAATTTCCTGTAGCCTGTTGAAACAGCAGATACTATTGCCGCTCTTTCGGCGCACATGGAGAGTCCGTATGAACCGTTCTCCACATTGGTCCCAACGAAAATCTCTCCCTCCACCGTCAGTAGCGCCGCTCCAACCGGAAACCTCGAGTATGGCGAATATGATCTATCCTTTGCCTCAATAGCCTTCTGTATTAGTGCTTTCTCCTCTGAAGTGTCTTTCATCAACGTCCCTCCTATCTACATTGAGCCTGATCTTCTCCACCTTATTCTTTCCAGCCGCCAGGATTTCAAAAGTGAAACCATTTACGATTATTTTCTCCCCCACTTCAGGAAATCTCTCAAGAACTTCAAGCAGATACCCACCTATCGTCTCAAACTCAGTATTGGGAAATGGTTGTTCCAGTTCTCTCTCTATATCGTTAATCGGAGTCATTCCATCAACAATATACTCGTTTTCTCCTAGTCTCTCTATCATCATCTCTTCCGACTCCTCATCGTACTCATCGAGGATCTCTCCCGTGAGTTCCTCGATAACATCTTCCATGGTTATTATTCCTGCCGTTCCACCATACTCATCAATGACAACCGCGAGATGATTTTTCTTCTCTCGGAATTCTCTCAGCAAGTCATCGACCTTTTTTGTTTCGGGCACGAAATATGGAGATCTCATAATCTCTTCAACATGGATAGACTGAAGAACGTTATTGTCCTTTCTCTCCAGAATGAAATTCAGCAGGTCTTTTGCGTAGCATACGCCAACTATTCTGTCGATATTCTCTCTGTAAATCGGATATCGCGAATAACCTTCCGATTCTACTAGTTCCATCAAATCTATGAGCGGCTGCTCTTCCTCCAGTGCCTCGATCTCTACTCTCGGAGTCATTATCTCTTTTACTGAGATGTCTTTCAATTCCAGAGTTCTCTTCATTATCATTCTCTCTTCCGACTGGAGTACTCCTTCTTCATGACCGGCATCTACAGCAGATCTTATTTCATCCTCAGTAATAAATGGTGCGAAATCGACCTTCTTGCCCCCAACAACCACTATGAAAAAATTCGAGATATGCAATAAAAGCCATAAAAGAGGTTTCAGAACCACAGTGATTACAGTGATTACCGTTATCATTCTTCTAAATAATCTCTCTGAATTCTCACGCGCAAAGATCTTCGGAGTTATCTCTCCAAATACCAGAATGAGAAAAGTCATGACCCCTGTAACAAGAGCCGCCGCAATTCCGGCCGAATTATTGGGAAGAAGTCGAAGTGCAAGTAAAGTCGCGAGTGATGAAGAAAGGATATTTACAACATTGTTCATCACAAGTATCGCCGTAAGAACTGAATTCGGGTTGTCGACGAAGTATTTCACCGACCTGCTGAAGCGCTTTTCTTTGCTTTCCATAAGATCGCGTAGTTTCAATTTGCCCATTGTCATGAGAGCAGTTTCTGTTCCAGAGAAGACACCCGAAAGGTAAAGAAGAAAGCCAAGTAGTACAAAATTCAATAAGAGCGAAACAGGATCCCCGCTACTAGTAGGGTCTTCCACTTCTAATTTGCACCTCCAGATCAATAATGATACGGTCTGTTGTCCAGAATTGTGAATCCCCTGAAGAGCTGCTCCAGCAGTACGAGAACAGCCATTTCATGAGTAAATGTCATCCTTGACAAAGACAACTTCTGCCAGCCTCTCGAAAGAACCTCTTCGCTGAAACCTAACGGCCCTCCGACGAAGAAAGACAGACTACTTACTCCTATATTTTGCCATTTTTCAAGCATTCGTGCAAACTCTTCTGATGAGTACTGATCTCCCCGATTATCGAGAAGGAGAATTGTGTCGTAAGGGCCGGCGATTTTCAAATACCTCTTTCCCTCTTTCTCTTTTACCTTCTCCTTTTCCCTAATGACTTTGCCGCCCAGTGGGAAGCACTCAAGATCTACTCTTGCAAAACTCGTAAGCCATTTTCTGTACTGCTCGATTCCTTCAAGGATGAAATGAGACTTTGGCTTTCCCGTAACGACAACCTTTATATTCATCTTACCCTGTTCCCGTTCTTAATTACTCCTTCTACAAGATCCCTGGAAAAATTGTAAACTATCTCACTATAATCTTCTGCTCTTATTAGCACCATATCTGCATCGTATCCGACCTCAAGCCTGCCCTTCTTATTATCAAGGCATAAAGCCCTTGCACTGTTAGCCGTATATGCATTTATAGCCTCTTCAACAGAAAGACCGCAACGAGATACCGCAAGGAAGATGATGAAAAACGGATCGAATATATTGCAGGAGCCCGGGTTAAAATCCGATGCTATCGCTACTGTCGCACCGAGATCGATGAGTTTTCTACCTTTTGCAAAAGGCTCATTGAGAAAAAATGAAGTCCCCGGAAGCAGAGTAGCTACTGTCTCGCTTTCTGCCAGAAGTACTAGAGTCTCATCGTCAGCTGAAATCAGATGATCTGCCGAAACAGCTCCCAGTTCAACTGCCAGTCTCCCTCCACCTGATGACGAAAGTTCGTCAGCATGGAGCTTCACTTTGAAGCCCTTCTCTTGTGCCTTCATCAGGTACCGTCTGGACTGATCTTCATCGAAGACCCCTTTCTCACAGAAGATATCGATTGTGTCTGTTAGTTCCACCAGATCATCGAATAATCCTACCATCAAATCCAGGAATTCCTCTGGTGAGCCATACTCATCAGTCACTGCATGTGCTCCCAAGAAAGTTGGAACAACATCGACCGGATGAATCGAATCTAACGCTCTCAAGACCTTCAACTGTTTGAGCTCATTTTCTTTATCCAGACCGTATCCGCTCTTCCCTTCAACAGTCGTAACACCGAGAGAGAGCATGGAATCCAGAAAACTCAAGGAGTTGGCAAGGATACTCGTGGCCGAAGCCTTTCTTACCTCTTTGACAGTAGATAAAATACCCCCGCCGGCATTCATGATATCCATATAGCCCTTCCCTGAGAGTCGCATTATGAACTCGCTGCTTCTGCTTCCAACGAACGGGATGTGTGTGTGACAGTCAACGAACCCTGGAATGACAACGAGTTGATTGCCATCTATGTATTGATCGGCCTCTACGTAATCCTGGCCAACGTACGATATCTTCCCTCCCTCAATTGCGATGTTCACATCGCGCTTTATCTCGAGAGAAGACATCTCTTTGCCCCGGAGAGGACCGTCCTTTGGAGGAGACGCGACCTGTCGAATATTCAGAATAGCGAGCTCGGCAGTCACTTTCATTTATCCCGGTCTGAGATGAAGTCTAGCACCCTTTTCTCAAGAATCGTGGAACCTGAGAACTTTTCCAGTCTTAAGTAGTGCTCGGCAACTTCGACAAGCGCTTGTAGGGGAGTAAGACCAACGATTTCCGAGCCAACAATCGGAACACCGTATCTCTCTGCTTCCGATTTTATTACTTCAAATACCCTGAAAAGAGGCGTCTTTCTGTAGTTCGTCATGTTCATCGAAATCTGAACGATGTCTCTGTCCTCCAACCTGAATCCAAGAGCTTTCACGTAGCGAAATCCTCCACTTATGTGCCTTATAGATCTTGATATTCTGTCTGCAATCTCGATCTTATCAGTCCCCAAATTCACGTTGAAAGCAATCAAATACTCTCTGCAACCTATAGCGACCACTCCCGCAGACGGATGAATCTCTGAAGGGCCGAAGTCAGGTTTCCACTGCTCACTTTCAATCTTCGAAGCGAAATTCTCAAACTCTCCTTTTCTGATGTTTGAAAGACTTACCCTTTCAGGTGCAGTTGCTGAATCCTCGTACAGGTAGACGGGAATCTTGAGTTCCTCCCCAATTCTCTTACCAAGTCTGTTTGAAAGTGTGATACATTCTTCTTTCGTCGTATTCATAACTGGGACGAGTGGAATGACATCCGTTGCACCCATTCTTGGATGTTCACCGGAGTGGTTTCTCAAATCGATCAATTCCTCCGCCTTCTGGGTCATCTTAAACAACGTAGTCTCCACTGCTTCAGGTTCTCCAGTTATCGTAATTACAGAACGATTGTGATCTGGATCGCTTGAATAGTCAAGAACCCAAACGTTCTCCACTTTCCTGGCTTCCTCAACAATCTGCTCAACAATGTCTAATCTTCTTCCTTCACTAAAATTTGGCACTGATTCTATGAGTCTCATTCATACCCCCTCACAATCTACTACTCTCCACGTTCTTTGTCATATTCAACTTCTTTTACTGAGTAACTATGGACTATTCCTAACTGAAGAGCAAATATCATCGACGATGATCCGCCGTAACTAACGAAAGGTAACGGGATTCCAGTAACTGGCAGGAGTCCCAGATTCATTCCGACATTCTCAACCACATGAAAGGCAAAAACAGCGAATATTCCGCTAAGAACTATTCTACCAAACTCGCTCCCTGTTTTTCTTGTGATCGACCAAATCCTCCATAGCAGAAGCAAATACATTGTAAGCAACGAAACGGCTCCTATGAAGCCCCACTCTTCTCCCAGAACCGAGAAGATGAAGTCGGTGTGATCTGCTGGAACGTATCCGAGCCTGTTCATAGTTCCTTGAAGCATTCCGGTGCCCTCCAGACCGCCGGATCCAATTGCCCTGATTGCCTGTATCGTATTGTAAGCTGCGCCGGAGGCATATTCCTCGGGGTGAAGGAAACTCAGGAGTCTGTCTCGCTGGTAAGGTTTTAGACCGAACATGAAGACTACCGGCGCCAATAAAGCGATTAGCGCAGTAATTGCAATCATTAGCTTATCGTATTTCTTGCTGACTAGAGTCATGAAATACCAGATGATCATCACGATAATTGTCGTTCCCAGGTCGGGTTCCAGATAAATCAGACCAACGAAGGCGCCAGTAATCAGTACGCCCAGGAAGAAAAGGCCATACTTGCGCTTGACTTCGCTGGAATATATATATCCAAGGAATATTATCAGGGAGAATTTCGCGAGCTCAGATGGCTGAAAGCTGGCAACGCCAAGATCTATCCATCTTCGAGAACCTTCAACCGGACCCAAGTAAAGAACCGCGCCCAATGTCACAACAGATAGAAACAGTAACAGAAAGGAAATGCTCTTCCAAAAACCTCTCTTGACGACGTAAGCAGTAAAAACGAAAACCGCGCACGAAAGCAGGACCCAAACTAGTTGCCTGCCGAACAGGTACTCTTCTCTATCACCAAAAGTGGCACTATACAGCACGATCAGGCCAAATATCATAAGAGAAACCATGATTCCCGGAAGCAAGAACTCAACTCTGCGCTTCATATACACTCCTCTCAGTTCAATATGATTATATAACTTCTTAATCACCTTACGCATTACAGCCTGCATCAGGCTATCCCAGAAGAAATGTCGTCTTTGACCAGGCTTTGTCTTGAAGGCCGACAAAAATGTATAATCGAACCGGAGAGGTCTCCATAATCAAAGATAGTCAAAAGAGGAAGAAAATGAACCCGGAGACACGGACGAATCTGAAGGAGAAGTGAGGTTATTATGAATGTGAGAGAGATTCTTGAATCAAAGGATCAAAGGAAGCTTTCCATGGTTTCCGCATACAGTTACTTTGAAGCGAAATTCGCCGAAGAGGCGGGGGTAGACATAATATTGGTTGGAGATTCTCTTGGAACTCTTGTTATGGGGAAGAGGGATACCCTATCAGTTACGATGGACGAGATGATCTGGTCTCTCAAATCCGTTCGCCGAGGTTCAAAGAAGGGATTCATTGTTGCAGATATGCCCTTCGGCTCCTATCAGTGTTCTACAGAAAAAGCCGTTGAGAACGTCATGACTTTTCTTAGGCATGGAGCCAACGCAGTAAAGATCGAGGGAGGGTTCGAAACAGCCGATCTAATAAAGTATCTTGTAGACAGAGGATTCCCCATAATGGGGCACATTGGCATAACTCCTCAGCACGCCAGTTTGGTTGGGGAGTACCACGTTCAGGGACGAGACGAAAAGAGTATAAAAAGATTGATCGAGTCCGTAAACGATCTTGAAGAAGCCGGAGTCTTTGCAATACTTCTCGAAATGGTGGTAGAGGATGTGGCGAAGAGGCTAACGGAGGATTCTTCTGTTCCTACCATAGGTCTTGGTTCAGGGCGATACTGTGACGGACAGTTTTTGAGATGGCATGACCTTTTGGGAATAAACGATGAGTCGAGGCCTAGATACGTCAAGAGATTTGCAGACCTCAAATCGGAGATCATTGAGGCCCTCTCAAATTTCAATGAAGAGGTTAAGTCAGGTGCCTTCCCCGACGAAAGGAATGCCTTTGAGGGCGCCGAAGAGATTTGATGCTCCCTGACATTTCTGAACCGTCTGGAGAGGTAGGATCCTAATATGATGGCAGGAGAAAATGTTATTTCTTTCTCTGAGATAGACTCCACGAATCGATTCGCTGTTGACAACCTGGACAGACTTCCTTCCGGTACAGTAGTCTGGTCTTTGTCGCAGACGAAGGGTTATGGGAGGCACAAACGAGTTTGGCACTCCAGCAGAGGCGGGCTGTGGATCTCAATAGTCTTCAAACCAACACTGATTAGAGAACCAAATGAATATACTAAACTTGCTTCCGTCGCAATTGTTGAAACTCTTCTGCAGCTTGACTTCAAATCTGTGAGGATTAAGTGGCCAAACGATGTTCTGATAAACAGCAGAAAAGTTGCCGGGATTCTTACTGAGGCAGTTTTTACAGGCAGGTCGCTTAGTGCCATAGTGGTAGGTGTAGGTATCAACGTAAACAATGAATTGCCTGACGAAATCAAGCAAACCGCCCTCAGTTTGAGTGCCGTGAAGGGTAATCATATTTCGCTTGAATCACTTCTAGATAGGCTTCTTAAGAGAATGGAATTCCTCAGAAAGACCTACCTGATAAGAGGAAAAAGCAGATACCTCACCAGACGCTGGAAGAAATACCTCGCTTTTCGAGAGAATGATGAAATAACTGTATCCCTGCGCGAAGATGACAGAGTCACTGGTATAATTAAGAGGATAACTCCTTCATCATTGCTGATCGAACAAGAGAACGGAACGGTCCTCGAAATAAAGTCGGGGGAGGTTATCCTCTAATCTCCTGAACAACCTCCGACCGGAAATCCTCCGTAACCTTCACAATGAGTGTTCTGTTTGAAAACCTTATAGAGACGATGTCGTTGGGTTTCACTTCCGAACCTGGCTTTGCCGGAGTATTGTTTCTTGATACATAACCCTTTTCAATCGCTCTTTTTGCCACTACTCTTCGTTTGATTATCCCATTTACTTTCAAGTATTTGTCTATACGCAAGATAAATCTCCTATGAGTATACACTTGACTAACTAACTCAAAATAGGTATAATTATGTCATCGAGATGTTCTTGCCCCCGCCACTCCGCTAGGTGCAGGGGCACTTTTTTTACATAATCACTATAAGGGTTCTTACTCCACCCGTCTCTTCAAGATACTGGCTGTTAAGGAGAACTCCGCTCTCAATTTCGAGACCCATGAGACCTGTCAAGATGTATCCGGAATCGACAAACAACCTGGCGAATCCCTCGACTCCTGTGAAATCCAGAAGCATTTTGTACGTAGCTAATTCGGAGATTATTACTCCATTATTAAGCGCTTCATCAGTTTCAGTCTGACTCTTTGATGAAACGAAAAGCCATCCATTTTGGATCCATATATACTGACCTTCCACTAATAGGCCGTCGTTGGAAACAGACACTCTTAGGTTCGGTTCCGCCTCCTCTATCATGGACTTGACTTTATCTAATGTGCCATTGTAGGAGGCTCTCACAACGTAGGTGTAGCCTACTGAGTCTGTACTTTCAGTTGTCGTTCCACCCGCACCCATTAGACCTGCAAAGATATCATCTACCGAAATGTTGGCATCGATCATAATTTCCCCGTTCATATCTTCGGACAACTCACTAATGCTTAGATTACCTATTTTTACCGTCTCCAAATCCAAAGGTATCAATCCCATTTGCTCAACATCTAGATCAGAAAGAAATGAGAAGCTATTAATTTTTACAGATCCAGAAGCAAGAGGAAGATGGCGGCCAACTTCAAGCTCCGAGACTGAGGCTCCGCTAAGAATCTCCGAGAACTTCTCCCTGCTTTCTTCCGATTGTGGTATAGAAAGAACCTCTGCTATTATGACTTCTTCGTCATTCCATATAGAACCTTTCTGAACACTATCTCCCGTTGCAGAATAGAAATAACCAAAGCCGGGAGAGAGGTCTGCTACGACCAAAGCGAGCTCGAATCCCTTCTCAGCAAGCGAATAGGACTCAAGATCACCTATATAGAGGTACTCTTGATCAACAGCAATATTCAAATCAAAATCTGAGGGCAGCAGCTGTGGAAGAATCTTTTCAATGGCAGACTTCAGTGTTTTTGGATTGTCAATAGGGCCGAAGACAGCTACCAGACGATCATAACCCTCTGAGTCGGCCCATACAGCCAACCCAAAATCCCTGTCAAAAGCCTTGTATATATCCTTGGGATCGAGACCGTTGTTGTAAGCTAGCATTTCGACGTACTGAGCTATTAGCTGCTCTATAGCAAGCTGGTTGAGAACCATATCCATGAGAACGGTTTGCTTTGTCACGCTGTAGTTCTCTTTGAGATTCTCAACGACGAGAATACTGTGAGACTTGGCGGGGAGTCTATCTGCCACAGAATAAACGCTGGCAAGCGTCAAAGACCCGATAATTAGTAAAACGAATACTGTAAACCTCTTCATGTATGCACCTCCAAGATAACATTCCAGATTTTGACGAAAAAAGGGGCAGATCAGTTCTCATTGAGATTCTACCACTTGACGCAAAGCAGATGAATCCTGCGATCTTTTCGCGAAATCTGCTTAATAACTTCAGCAAAGAAGATTCACAGGTTTTGTGTTATTTTGAGAGAGTATAATAGTTGCGAAAAGAAAAGCCGGGGATTTTTATTGAGCGTCAGAATTAATTGAAATGAGGGACGTCACTTGAGGTTTTTCAAACTGGTGCAAAACGATCTTCTTCTAATTTTTAAATCAAGAACCTTCCTTCTAGTACTGGTTCTGCTGCCGGTGCTACTGGCGTCAATATCCGCTATAACTTCTGACACTGGAGGTTATTCTGATCTGAGAATTGGCATTATTAATGAAGATAAGACTTTCATAGGGCTATTCTTCATTCAGTATGCCAGCTCAATGCTTAAGGGAGAGAATATCATCCAGTTGTCTGGCAGGGAGCAGATCGATTCAGTAATAAACACCCTTGATGGTGTCTTCATAATACCTAGGGGATTTGCGAACAAACTTCTCTTCCAGGAACCATCTGAGCTGATTTTTATCCCAAATCCAGGCTCTATGCAGACTACAGTTGCGCTCTATCAAGTATTGAGTAATGTCTTGAGGGAATTCAAGGCCCTCCCCGTTGTAGCGGACCCCGAATTCATGAAGACAGTAGATATCGATCCAAATTATGTGGCTCCTTCGCTTACAGTAGAGGGGATTTCTGAATCGAAGCTCAGCTTCTCTTCTCTTCTCTTCCCAATAGTGCTGGTTACAACGCTAATGTTTATGACATCAGTAGGCGCTTCAACAGGTGTCTTTGAAGATAGAAGAAACGGTGTAATAGACATTCTGAGACTTTCAAATGTCGGCTCATTGAAGTATATAGGAGCTAAAGTAGTAAGCTTTATGTTATTTTCGACGGCACAGGTCCTGATATTCATGGTTGCCGGGAAGTTCTTTGGGTTGGAAATAGCATCCAACTTTTTGCTCTACTTAGCAGTGATAGAGGTTTATATCTTCTTGTTCACATCTATAGGTTTGCTTATAGGTACTGTTCTCAATTCTTCGAGGAGCGCACAGCTGACTTCCATATCAATAGTCACGACGTTACTGGTTCTGAGCGGAATTCTAATTCCCCATTCGATGTTTCCTGACTGGCTTGAATCTTTCAGTAGAAACCTGCCGACAACATCCCTTCTGGTTCTCCTCCAGGGAATTTCAATGCTTGATTTCGGCCTGTCCCAGGCGGTTGTCCCTTCTTTAGTGAATCTATCAATTGCGGCAGTGATAACGATAGGTGCTGGCCTTATGACCCTGAGAGAGGATATCTCACTGGCAGACTAGATCCCAATATCGCGATATTGACTGACGTGGTCAAAAGAGTTATAATTGTGTTAGTTTAAAACTCCCAAAGGGAGAGGGCTTTCTTGCCCTCTATTTTTTATTATGGTGGTGTTGTTTGTGGAGGACCTGAAGAGAGAGTTGCTTGAACTGGCAAACGAAGTCGCAAGTAACCTTGGCTATTCGATCTATGATCTCGGACTTTCGAGAAGGGGAAAGAAAAGACTGGTGAAAATCACGATCGATAAGCTAGATGGGTACGTATCTATTAGCGACTGCGAACTGTTTTCAGCCGAGTTTGGTAAGGCGCTTGATTCAGCGGACCTCGTGCCATTTTCATATGATCTGGTTGTAGAGTCACCCGGGCTGGAACGCGCTCTTAGAAGCCTCAAAGATTATGCTAGATTCGTAGGCGAGAAGGCGAAAGTAATTCTCCAGGAACCCGTTGATGGGGTTTCAGTCGTGATTGGGAAGATTATCTCGTGCGAAGGCGACGTTATCACTGTTGAGAATTCAGAAAACGGAAAAGAGATAGCATTCAACTTTTCAGACGTAAGACGAGCCAATCTAAAATTATGATTTTAACGGTGAGGTGTTCATATGAATCTCAATCTCTTGGAAGCCCTGGATCAGTTGCAGGACGAAAAGAACATTGAAAAAGAAGAAGTCTTAGATATACTTGAGAAAGCATTGCAGAGTGCCTATAAGAAGAACTTTACTTCCGAAAGTGATGTTGACGTTAGAATAGACAGGCTTACAGGAGACATAGAGGTCTTCGAAAGGCTTGCTGTAGTCCAATCGGTAGAAAACCCTTCGGTTGAAGTGACGCTGGAGGAAGCTCTTAAAATAGATTCTTCAGTTGAAGTTGGTTCAATAATCGAGAAGAAACTCAACATAAAGAAATTCAAAAGAATTGCCGCTCAGACTGCCAGACAGGTTCTAATTCAGAAAATCCGCGAAAGAGAAAAGGAAAACCTGTTCGACAAGTACGTCGACATGAAGGGAACCGCAACGACTTCCGAGATATTGAGAGTCACCGCCGAATGGATTGATCTTCGAATCGGCAAACTGGAAACCAGAATTCCCACTAAGGAACTCATTCCTGGAGAACAGCCCAGACTGAATTCTCTTATGAAGGTCTTTGTTGTGGACGTGACGAGGTCTGCACGAGGGCCTCGTTTGCTTGTCACGAGGCGGACACCTGAGTTTGTAGTTGAACTGCTGAAACTTCAGGTTCCGGAAATTGCCGGAGGAGATGTCACAGTCAAAGCAATTGCCAGGGAGGAAGGTATCAGGTCGAAAGTTGCTGTGTTCAGCCAGAATACTAAGGTTGATCCGGTCGGAGCTTGCATTGGTGAAAGCGGTACTAGAATCGCCGAAGTCTTGAGAGAAATCAAACCCGAGAAAGTCGACATTTTGAGGTGGAGTGACGATCCCGCAGAATTCGTTGGAAATTCGATTGCGCCCGCCTCGGCGCTTGAAGTGAAAATCGCGAATCCTGAAAACCATGAGGCAGTAGTATATGTCTCGCCAACCCAGCTGTCTCTTGCAATCGGAAAGGGAGGCCAAAACGCGAGACTTGCAGCAAAACTAACTGGCTGGAAGATAGACATAAAACCCATAATGTAGCTCAGTCTGACTTGAACGGAGGCTGATTATGAAGAAAGACCTGCTTAGGGCAGAACTGAAGAAGAGAAATCAGAGGATGACTGCTCAGCGAGAATACGTGCTTAGGTTCTTTCTAGAGGCCGAAACGGATCACCTGAGTGCTGACGAAGTATATCAGAAGGTTCAGGGAAGAAAATTCAGGATAAGTAAGGCAACAGTCTACAGGACGATCGAGTTGCTTGTGGAGATTGGACTCCTAAGGAAAATTACCTTCAGAGACGGAATAATCAGATATGAACCGGTGAAGAAGGGAGAGCATCACCATCATCACATAATCTGCACTAATTGCGGGGCAGTTGTCGAGTTTCACCTGGACAACCTTGAAGATCTTGAAGAGCTCGTAAAATCAAGGACTGGCTACACAATAGATGATCATCAACTGAAGTTCTACGGTTTGTGTCCAAAGTGCCAGAATGCAATGAGAAAAGCAAGCAGCAACAGCAATGACGTCAGATAAGCCGGAAACGGTTCAAGGCGTATAGCTGGAATAGCTTCCCCAATCCTGTTCGTAGTCTCTTCGAGTAAGATCGACATGGCTCTCAGACTTCCCGAAACAAAATCGCTTATAAAACTCAGTCCCAGGATATCTGTCAACAGGATGACTATCATTCCCACGTACGCAGGAACAACAAATATAGGAACCAGGATTATAGTAAGCGGTATTCCGACAACCGATAACGTTCCAAATGTGCTTAGAGATAGTGGAATAACTGCTGCCTGGGCTATCACACCAACTAGAAAAGCCTGGCCAATCAGATTCCTACTCTCGATTTCTGGCAAGAAGATGAGCAGGGCAGCCGTGGCAAAAAAACTTAGTTGAAAAGAGACGGATACGACGATTGAAGGTTGTGCAATAACGAGAATCATTCCCGAGATTCCAAGAATATTGAGCGGGTGCTGGCGGTAATCAATTAGTTTGAATACAGAATAACAGAACAGCATTAGGAAAGTTCTGAGTGCTGAGATTGCCGGGCCGGTAGACAGGGTGTATAAGAAGAGTATCGCAATTGAGATCAAGATTCTTGTGTTTCTGCCCAGCATAAGAAACGAGAGCATAGAATGAACCAGCAGGTACATCAAGCCAATGTGCAGACCTGAAACGGCAAAGAGATGGGCCACTCCGAGATCGGAGATTCTCTCTCTTGTTTCATAATCGATATGCCTTCTGTTACCTGCGAAGATCGCCGCGGCAATTGTATCCCTAAGTTTGTACTTTGAAAGCAGTCCATCAACGAATTTTCCTGGAAAAGAGACAAATTCAATTCTATCGATGCATCCTTCGACGCTTGAGTCAATTCTGAATAGCGGATAAGACTCCTGTCTCTCCAACGTGCCGGCAGTCCAGATTATCTGGCCTGGAAAGGCAATCGTATCTCTATCCGAAAGCCTAATATTCACGGCCGGGGGAAGATTCATCCACTCACCATCAATGAGTATCTTGCCCATGCTTGCCTCGATATTTCCAGATCCTCCTTTGCTAACGCAACCAACGTATTCAACCTTGCCAGTGTCAGGAAGTCTAAGCGTTGTGGTTTGGGCAAGGCAACCAATTCCGAAAAAGACCATCCATGTCAGTGGACCGATCTGCTTCGAGGTAATTAGGAGTACAGCAGTCGCCAGCAAGACTAGAGGCAACCAGCCATTCTCTTTCCAAATCAGTGCAAAAACAAACACTTCTCCCAGCAACACTGCCATGAGACAGTAAAGAAATGGGAAAGCCGTCTTTCTTTTGAGAAGTCCGTCTAGCATATATTTATTCTACATCCCTCGCAACGCTTTGTGAACAACGTGTTCGATGATTCACATGTGATAGAATATTATCGTCGAATGTTCCTGGAGGTTTTGAGGTGAGACAATTTTCTTTTGGCGGGCTGACGCTGGTGGGTTACTATGGATACAATAACCTTGGCGACGATCTTCTATTGCTTTCATCACTATCTCTCATCCAAGAGATAGGTTTTGAAGGGCCGGTCTATTTGCCGGCTGCCTCTCACATAGACAACATAGCTCAGAGATTCCCTTCAAGACTCGATATCAGACTGATCAAGAGATTCGGCGTAAGCGATCTCACAAATTCAATTAAGCACTCGACAGCAACCGTATTTGGAGGAGGTAACCTTCTTCAGGATCAAACAAGCTGGAGAAGTTTCTTATACTATTATGAGATTGCAAAACATACGCTTAGAAACCGCAAACCCCTTCTATTTCTCTCACAGGGGTTCGGCCCAGTGGGCAAATCAGTGAACAGAAATGCTCTAAACCGTTTGTTGAAGAATCCCTTGACTTACGGCGTGATGAGAGATGAAGTAAGTTATAAACATTTCGCATCTATTTCCAGGCGCGCGGTCTTGGGGACGGACTATGGTCCCTATTACCTGCAGAAAGAGGGGATAATTCCTGAGAATCGAACGATGGAGGATGGCCTTGCGGTTATAGTATTGAAGAATGGGACCAACGTTGACGATGTTCTAAGTTCTTTGAGACTCAACAATCTCACCGAAGTCTGTGCCGTGGGCTTCCATAACCACCACGATGAAGAAAAGAGAAGTGAACTTGAATCAAAGGCCAGATCAAATGGATTCAAAGTCAGGAAACCTCCAGAAGACCTTGAAGGAATGATAGAGATCTTCAACAATGCGGAACTAATAATTACTGAGCGTCTTCACGGAGCAATTCTGGCTATCTCCCTTGGAGTCCCTTTTGTTTGGAAGAAGAACAGCAAACTCGATAGATTCGTTAAATCTCTTGACAGGGACTGTAATCTCTCTTTTGAAGGAAGTTGTGAGAGCTTGAGCCTGGCTATTAACAGTTCATTGAAGAATCCGAGGAATCTTAAAGAGTATTACTGGTCACAAATGAATACAACGATCAGCGAGTCCAAAGAGCTGCTTAAGAAACTGTCGTTAAGAAGGTGATTAGATGTGGAAGTATTTCCTGCCGACAAAGATTTTCGCCGGAGTCGAGATAATAGTTCAGAACGCCGGGTTATTGGGGGAGGTTGGAACAAGCGCGTTCTTAGTTACCGGAAAATCGTCCGCCAAGAAATGCGGTGCGCTGGATGAAGTGCAGAGCGTGCTAAAAGGTCTAGATATCCAGAACGAAGTATTTGATGAAGTTGAAGAAAATCCCTCGTTTGCAACGATCGAAAAGGGTGGAAGAAGGCTTTCGGCCAGCGGATGTGATTTTGTGATCGCAATCGGTGGGGGGAGTCCCCTTGACGCCGCTAAAGCGATCTCGGTAATTGGAAGGAACAGCGGATCCAATTGCAGAGATCTGTACAAAGGACAACATCTTCCTGCCTTTCCAATAATTACAGTTCCTACGACATCCGGCACAGGCAGTGAAGTTACACCGTACTCCATTCTAACTGACGGTGAAGGAACCAAGAAAGGCTTCGGAATGCCCTCTACCTTTCCCTACATTTCCTATCTCGATCCAAGGTACACTGTCACTATGCCCACTGACGTGACTGTTGCGACTGCACTAGATGCCCTATCTCATTCAGTAGAGGGAGAGGCAGTTAACAATGGGAGGAATCCACTCGTTAAGATGCTTTCCAGAAAGGCAACTGGAATAATCAAGGAATTGCTTGGAAAGGTCTTGATGAACGAAGACAACGTCTCTTTGAGGGGGGAGATACAGTACGCTGCCACAATTGCGGGAATAGTGATTGCTCATACAGGAACGACGGCTGTTCATGCAGCCGGTTATCCCCTTTCATCCTTCAAAGGGGTGAAACACGGTATGGCCAATGCACTTATGTTGATCAAAATATTCAGGAGGATTGCTAATGCCGATCCAGAGAGAATAGCCAGTGCAATCGAACCCTTTGAAAATCTTGATGAGCTTAAGGCTTTCTTGAAGAAATTTGGCGTGGAAAGGATCGACCTAAGAATCTCAGATGAGGAAATTGAGAATTGGTCAGAAAAGACGGCAAAAGCACCCCACTTGAAAAAGACACCCGGCGATTTCGACAAACAGTTCTTTGCCCAGTTGTACAGGGAGATAAAGAACCATTGAGCTCCAGAGTGATTCTCAAAAGATCAATAAAGAGACGGATTGCATTCGGCCATCCGTGGGTTTATGACAACGAAATAGACAGGAGCGACGATCTTGAAGACGGCTCCATAGTCGATGTCCTAACGCATTCCGGTCAGTTTTTGGGCAGGGGTTATTATAATTCGGGTTCCACAATCAGAGTGAGACTTTTAACAAGGAGAAATTGCAGATTTGACGTCGGTTTCTTCTCAAAGAAGATAGAAAGGTCTGCCCTCTTGAAGTCTTCGCTGCTCAGAACCAGTGATGCCATGAGAATCGTTTTCGGTGAAGCGGACGGACTTCCTGGACTTATAGTAGACAGGTTTTCAGAGTGGCTCGTTGTTCAATTCAACACACTCGGCATAGCGCGTTTGAAAGATGTGATCGTTGAGGCCTTGATATCAGTCTTTAAACCGAAGGGGATATTCGAAAAGAGCGAGGGGATCTCCCTCATCAAAGAAGGTTTGGAAGCGAGAGAGGATTGGATTTACGGAAGCGGACCGGAACTTCTCCCTTTTTCTTCAGATGGAATCATTTTTTTCGCAGATACTAAGGGACAGAAGACCGGGTTCTTCCTCGATCAAAGAGAAAATGCAATAAGATTGTCCCAGTATGCGACTGACCGAGAAATCCTGGATGTTTTTTCTTACACGGGCAATTTTTCTTTCCACTGCATAAAGAAGGGAGCGCGAAGCGCAACTCTGGTAGACGCTTCGGAGAGGGCTCTTTCAGTAGCCAGAGAAACGGCGGAAGCGAATCGATTTACGGACAGTTGTCAATTTGTGAGAGCAAACGCCTTCGATTATCTGAGAGCGAGTGATCTCCCAAGGACCGATCTTGTCATAATTGATCCTCCGGCAATGGCAAAGACCCCTTCTTCGAAGAGGAGCGCTCTGAGAGGGTATAAGGAACTCAACTTGCGGGCAACGAAGATTCTGAAGAATGAAGCACTTCTTGCATCCTCTTCGTGCACTCAGATCGTTTCGGAAGAAGATTGGTCTCGGACTATTAATGACGCTTTTCACGACAGCAAGAAAGTTGGTGTGATTGTATTCAGAGGAGGTCAGCCCGTAGATCATCCCGAGGTTAGCTCGATCTTCGAAACTAGATATTTGAAATTCTGTCTGTATCGAATTTTCGAACTGGCAGATTACTGATCGGCGGATCAAATACTGTCGAAGTATCAATGTAATGCTATAATTCAGAAAAGTCTAACGGCTGGAGGTAGATATATATGGCCAAAGTATACGTTGTGACTTCCGGAAAAGGGGGAGTCGGCAAGACGACAATCACGGCCAATATTGGTTGTGCTCTTGCCAACAAGGGGGCTAAGGTCTGTCTTATCGATGCAGACATAGGTCTTAAGAATCTAGATATCGCTCTGGGCCTTGAAAACAGAGTTGTTCATACAATTCTAGATGTTGCAAACGGTAAGGTGACGGCTTCCGAAGCGCTAGTGAGGCACAAGCAGATCAAAGGGCTATATCTACTTGCAGCCTCTCAAATAGCAACGAAAGAGATGCTTTCCCCAGAAGACATGAAGAAGATGATCGCAGAACTTTATCCGAAATTTGATTACATCATTGTAGATTCTCCCGCAGGAATTGAGAGAGGATTTAGAAATGCAATAGCCGCGGCCGAAAAGGCCTTGATAATAACCACTCCTGAACTGCCCGCAATTACTGACGCGGATCGCGTCATCGGACTTCTCGAAAACTCTGGTATGCAGGAATCAAATATCAGGCTAGTCATAAACCGATTCAAAGTTCAGATGGTCAAACGCGGTGATATGCTTACTAGAGAGGATATTCAGGGGAACCTCGCAATAGATCTGATTGGAATCATCCCCGACAGCGATGAAGTAATCGTGGCGACAAACAAAGGCGTACCGGTTATCCTGAACGGAAACGGCGAAGGAATCGGAAAGGTCTTCGAGAACATTGCTTTGAGGATGAACGGGGAACCTATCCCGGTCGAGCAGGATATCCTTGAGCATGGATCGAAAGGATTCCTTGAATTCCTGAAGCGCATTTTCAGAAGAAATTAAGAGGGAGTTGAAGTGTATGTTCTTTGGACTTTTCAGGAAGAAGAAAAAAACTGAGGGAAGCAGAAAAGAAGCAAAGGATAGACTTGATTCCATAACAGGTGGCCGGAGATACTCGGTACCGGTGAGAGAGGTAATACCACAAGACATTCTTCAAAACAGCGGCAAGGATATGGTACATCAGATAAAGACCTATGTCGCTGATAAATACAAGGTTAAGGAAGAGAATGTCAAGGTTCAGCTTGAAGAACATAACGGATATGTGGTTATCATCACAAACGTAGTTTTCCACTGATTTGTCATGAGATACTCCGTAAACACGAAATTTAGAAACCAGCTAATAGACATTACAGATCTCGTAATCCAGTGTGTCAGAAAGTCGGAAGCTTCTTGTGGTCTTGTCAATGTCTTTGTACCACATACCACGGCCGCAATTACAATTAATGAAAACTCCGATCCCGATGTTGTTCACGATATCTTGCATTGGATGGGTGATGCGATTCCGAAGAGCAATGAATTCAAACACCTGGAAGGAAACTCAGACGCTCACATAAAGGCAACTCTTGTGGGATCTTCGATTTCCATTCCATTCAGAGATGATTCACTCCTTTTGGGAACCTGGCAGTGCGTCTATTTCTGTGAGTTTGATGGTCCCAGAAGCAGGGAAGTTATCGTTACGATAATAGAAAAAGCAATTCTCTGATGGGTCTCACCTTGCATACTTGTTGAGGATCGAGAGAAGACATAGGGGGCGATATGCACAAAGGAAGATTAGCATTTTTTGCTCTTCTGGTTTTTGGATCTTCGCTTTTTGCAATCAGGGGTTTCACGTGGGACATGGGAATCCCTAAGTTCTACTTCTCTTCGGTTTCGATTGCAGTTTTTGTTGTCTTCAGTTCTCTGAAAGCAGTGAGAAAGCCGTATCGCTTGGGCGTTTCTGTCCCGCAGATCTTCGCTCTGTTGTTTGGCGCTTACGCGTGCCTCACAACCCTTCAACTGCTTGGCGCCCTGCCTCAGGTCTTTCTTACTTCGCTTGGCTTTGCGATGAATCTGCTTCTCTTTGTGCTTTTCTCAGTTCTGCTATCTGCAGAGAGGTCCGATGTTCTATTGACAATTCTTCAGCTCTTTATGTTCGCTGGTCTCGTAATTGCCTTCGATGCGGTTTTTTCATTTTATTCTGGTCACGGTTTGTTGTGGGGAACAGACAACAATCCCTTTTCAAGGGGGAATCTATCTTCAGTAATCGGCAATGTCAATTTCACCACCGATTTGATGGCCATGTTACTCTTCCCGGCTGCTTTTCTAACAGTTTCAAACAGGAAGATCTGGAAATTCGATAAGATCCGACGAGCTTTTTATCTGGCACTTTTTTCGCTGTTCCTGATTGTGATTATGATTGGTCAGACCAGAGCTGTATATTATTCTGTAATAGGGTCCATAATCTTTATCGCGGCTTTCTCGATCTTCCCTCTTTTGAGATTCAAATTGAGATCCTTCGCTTCAGCGTTGGATAAGCTGTTCATAGTTCTGCTAATTGTTTCGGCCGCGGGAATAATGATCATCTACTCGGGCGACAATGTGCTCACCAGTGGAAGGTTCAGCTTTTCAGAAAGGATCTCTTATACTACAGAAGACAGTATCTCTGTTGACGTCAGGATTCTTCAGTGGAAAGCAGCGGTCAAGCAGTGGGAAAAATCAGCTGTGCTTGGTACTGGATTTGGATCATACAAGTACCTCTCGACAGAAAACATGGGAGAAGTGATCGTTGAACAACCGAAATACATGTATGTCGCCGGACTTAACAGCATACGCACTCATAACGAGTATCTTCAGCAAATGGGAGAAACGGGAGTAGTCGGAGTCCTGTTGATTGCAGGCTTCGTAATTTCCATGCTGCTAAACACGATCAAAGTGGTGAGAAAATCTTCCTCGGTAGATAGAATCATACAGTATCTTTTTCTAACCGCAGGATTGCTGGTAATTTTTGTTCACTCGATTCTTTCTTTTCCCGGACACTTGATGCCCAACGCTTTGTTCGCCGCCTTCCTCTTTGGCTTCATTATGAGCCCTGATCTAAGTGGTGAGAGGAGAGCCGGTTTTCACGTGAGCAAAGCTCTTCCTCTATTGATGGTTGTGTTTGCTCTAACCACATCCGTTTTGATGAGCCGAACTTTTGTCGCTGAAGGTCTCTTTACCAGAGGCTACATAGAGTATAGAAGACTTGAAAGCATAAATCCTCAGATTCCAGAGCTTGTGAATTCAATCGGCAACATCAGAAAGGAAGTCGAGGCCGCAGAAAGTCTGGAGGGAAAGTACTCATATCTGCAAAGCGAAATCTATGTATCCGAACGGTTCGACGCACTGGCTGAGAGATATCCGAACGCGCCAGTCGAACTACTTCAATCAATGGCTTCTGAAGAACGTGAAAAGGCCTTTGAATCGACTTTGACGGGACTGAACTCTAAGCTCAGAGCTGCTTCTTCGGCCCTTCTAAATGCAAGACAGGATTCGACTGAGAGTTTCTACTCCGCAATGCGAAATCTATCAACTTCACGGGAAATTTCGGGAGGTCAATATCTGTCGGAGGCTTACCTTGGGTATATGTATTTGACGGCACAAAGAAAGGAAGACTTTCGTCTGAAATTAAACATGGCAGGAAGGGATATCGGAAACGCTTTCAGAGAGATTTTCTCAAGAGCTGATATTTTCTCAGACTGGCTTAGCGAAGATACTTCACCCGGAGCAATGCTGCGTGAACTCCAAATTGATCACGCCTATTTGAGCGGCTTGGCAGATCTTCTTAAGCCAGACCTTGAAGCGACGGCCGTATCAGAACTCCTTGAGAATATAGATGTAAACCTGCTGATAGATTATCAGGTGACTCTCGATGCAATAGATGCCCTACTGCGATCCCTAAAAATATCTCCTGATCTTCAGGTGGTGAGGAATGCGGCCAACCTTCTCTTTCGAGTAATCGCTTCTTCCGAAATGATTGCCAACGAACTTGAGAATTTCGACCCTTACGTAATTAGCAGTAACGACTTGAATAGTCTTGTAGAAACGATCAAAAGAATTCCAGAATCAGAAAGAGAAGACCTTACGACTCTCTATGATATCGCGATTGATTACAATCCCGGAGGATGGCTAAAAGGGAACGATAACATTTACGGCGAATATTCGAGAAACCTGCTGCTGCTTTACGGTTTGGAGGCATTGGATAAAGTGCTTGAAATAGCAGAAAAAGAAGTGTTCGCATGGAGTGTGATGAAAGCCACCGATAGAGTTGTTCCTTCAGGCTCGATAGGAGAACTGACTCCTCTCAAAGAGCATGTTTCAAAGACTTGGTTTGACGATCTGTATGGAGAAGTGCATTCCTGGTGCAAAGACACTTCAATAGAGATCTCAATGGAGATTGAGGAAGGAGAGCTCTCTGAAGAAGCTTTGAGTAAAGCGAAGACGGCCCTCGACAATAGCGAGAAGTTCCTGCAGCTTCATTTGTTGTGGTAAGAATCAAAAGTCACCGGGGCGTTACACAGGTAATATGCCGGGTAATGTGGACGTTATTAATCGGACTTATGATTGTGTTGATGTAAATGGAGGTATGTTTATGCTGGAGGTCAAGGAAATCAAGTTAGTCCGGGAAGAACGCAAGATTCTGAACAATCTCACGGCTTCCTTTGAAAAGGGTCGAGTTTACGCGATTCTCGGAAACAACGGCGTTGGAAAATCAACATTATCATATGTTCTTATGGGTCTTGAGTCGCATAAAGACTACGAGGGAAATATATACTTTGATGGGGAAGAGATAGATCTCTTGTCAGTATCGGAGAGAGCAAAGAAAGGCATCTCTCTTGGTTGGCAGGAACCGGTAAGATTTGAGGGACTCACCGTTAGGGAGTATCTAACTCTTGGCGGCAAACTGAAGCTTTCCGCTGAAGAGCTGAATGAGACGCTTTCCACAGTGGGTCTCAACAGAGAGTACCTTGATAGGCTTGTTGATGAATCGCTGAGCGGCGGTGAGAGGAAGAGAGTTGAACTGGCTTCAATAATACTGGTGAATCCCCGAGTCACTATTCTCGATGAACCTGATTCCGGAATAGACATAATGTCAATGGAAATGATTGAGCATGTGCTCGAAAGACTTAGCGATAAAGGCTCCATAGTCATAATCATCACCCACCGGGAGGAAATCGCCAGGATGGCGGACGAAGCCTACCTACTTTGTGGAGGCAGAATACTTGCTTCCGGTGAACCGGAAGAAATAGTGAGTTTTTACAGAAAACTCTGTGACAGCTGTCAGCACATTAATGAGCCGGTTAAGGAAGGCGGTCTTCCAAATGATTGAATCGAACTACGAAAGAGAATTCAAAGCAATTGCCAATGAGTATGAGAAATCAGGCGGTAATGTCTCTGATTTCTTGAGGAAGGATATTGTATCAATCATTGTTAGCGGTAATAAAGTGATTGGCAGAAACACGGTGGATGGTGTGCATGTGAGGGCAGAAGAACTGGACAACGGAGTAGAGATTTGGATTGACATCGATGATGGCACAGTTATAGATAATCCAATACATCTCTGCACTGGTTACTTGAAGCCAGAAGGAACTCAGGAGATTCTCATTCATAATCATTTGGGAGACAGAGCTAAGGCGAAATTCATTTCTCACTGCGTCTTTCCAAGCGGCGTGAACTTTACTCACTCCATGGTCGCCGATACAGATGTTGGAAAACACTCCGAAATGTTGTACGAAGACACGCACATGCACAGCAAGGATGGCGGTGTAACCGTCAAGGCGACATATAATACAGTCGTCAGAGAGGGTGGTACCTTTCAGAACCTTTTTTATCTGACAAAGACCAGGGTCGGAAAGCTTTTCGTGAAGATGAATGTTTCTCTTGAGAAATATGCATCGGCTCATATAGAATCCAAGGTTTATGAGCGTGAAGATGACTATCTCGAAATAGATGAAGAACTCTATCTGAATGGCGAGGGCTCTTCTGGAATAGCAAAGACCACTGTATTTGCTACCGACAGAAGCAGGGCCAAGATTATCAACAAAGCCTATGGAAATGCACCTTTCTCAAGAGGACACATAGAATGCAACGAGATCATCAAAGGTGACTCCGTAGAAGTCGGAACGGTTCCCGAGTTGTACGTCACAAATGAGAAGGCCGAGCTTACTCACGAAGCTTCGATCGGAAGAGTAAACGTAAAGCAGATGGAGACATTGATGTCCAAGGGTTTGAGTGAAGAAGAGGCAACTGACATGATTGTCAGAGGAATGCTCAGATAGAAATGGGGGGAGTTCTTTGAATTACTCGGAGCAGTTTCTTGTAGAAAAACTAGTGCATCTAGCCAAGATACCTAGTCCTTCCGGTTTCACCGATGCGATAATTACTTATCTGGATTCTGAACTGCGAGGAATGGGACTCAATCCACGAAGAACAAGAAAAGGTGCTCTTGTCGTCGAGATAGGCGGGCAGAAAAGACCGATAGTGTTGGCAGCTCACGTAGACACTCTTGGAGCAATGGTGAAGTCTTTGAAGCCAAACGGGCGGCTTGAGATCACGAATATCGGTGGTTTCACTATGAACAGCATAGAAAACGAGAACTGCATCGTTCACACAAAATTCGGCAAATCCTTTACAGGTACCATTCAGTCGATTTCACCTTCAGTTCACGTCTTCGAAAATGCTCGAACACTTGAGCGGAAGATCTCTAATATGGAGATTCGTGTCGATGAAGAAGTTAAAGACGACAAAGCACTTCGAAAACTGGGAATAGAAGCAGGCGATTTTATCTCATTCGATCCCAGAGTGACTGTGACCGAAAATGGTTTTGTGAAATCAAGGCATCTGGATGACAAAGCGAGCGTGGCCGTTTTACTTGATCTGGCAAGAAGGGCCTCCTCCGGCGAGCTGACTCTTGTAAGAAAGACATATCTCTTCTTCTCAAACTATGAAGAGGTAGGTCACGGAGCCTCCGCAGCAATGCCTGAGGACTGTGAAGAGATCATTTCGGTCGATATGGGCGCGATAGGTGATACTTTGAAGACTGACGAATTCGTAGTTTCTATATGCGCTAAGGATTCAGGCGGTCCTTACGATAGTTCCGTTGTAAGGAATTTGATCGAAACAGCAAAAAGAGTCGGCGCCGATTATTCAGTCGATATATATCCTTTCTACGGATCTGATGTGGAAGCATCTCTTAGAGCTGGGTACGACGTCAAATTTGGACTTGTTGGCCCGGGAGTTGAAGCATCCCATGGTTATGAAAGGACTCATTGCAGAGCTTTGGAAAATACCTTGAAGCTTCTGATGGGATATATTGAAAGCTGAGGCGCCGCAGTGCCCCAGCCATCTAAAAACTAGAATACTATCTTGCCTTTCTTCTGTCCCTTTTCCTGACCAAGCTGGTTTACAAAGCCTGCGGGCGCAACATCGATGACTTTGCTTTTCTCAGCTTCCATAGCCTCTTGAAGCCTCTTCTTGTAGGCATCCATTTTTTCCTTGAGCTCGGTTACATCTCCTTCTAACCAACCAAAAATGCTTTCGGTTAGCTTCGAGGAAATCTCCTCAATCTCATCGCTTTCTTCCATCATTCCAGCGTTCTTCGTGACCTCGAGCTCTTCACTCACTGCCTTCTCGACATCTTCCCTTGTAAGCTCTGGCAACGTTGCCTTCACCAAACGCATAGCTATGTTAGTTCTAAGCCTTAGATCATCTATAGTCGCCTCTAGATTATCTACTCTCGACATTATCGCTCCTAAGAATTGATCAAGTGAAATCTGCATCTCTTTTCAGCTCCCTTCAACATTTTCTCTCATAATGATTTTACTACCGAAAAGATCAACTATAGTTAAGGCTATGTTTTTGATCGTAATACTAATCCTTTCTGTCGAATCGATGCCTGAGTCTAAACAGCCACAAAGAAAGAACACCGACAAGCAGAAAGGCAAACAAATCGCCCGATGCAATTTCGAACAGCCAGAAAGAAGGAAGGTAAATGTTTGCAAAAAATGGAAGAGTGAAGGCCGTCGGGAACAGCCAGCCCGAAAGAAGCATAGCGCCAGCAAGTGAGACAGCAATTAGTCTCTCCCGGAGCTCTCTTATTTTCCTAAATACCAGGAAAGAAATCGAAGCAATTGAAGCAATAAGAGCATAGGAGGAGATAATTCCAAGCGCTGACTGCAAGTTCCTGTTCTGATCGGCCAGAATCACAGTTGCCAAAATCAGAGTACACGGCTTCTTCAAAATTCCTCTAACGATTCTGGACAAAGCGTACGTAGATTCGATCTTTCTTTCGAACTGCGGTCTATATACTATGACTCCCAGCAAGATTGTGAAGAGCAGCAAGCCCTTTGATAGAGAGGGACCCCAGAAAAACAAGACGGAAACCGCCAGAAAGCCAATGAGAACCTCCTGAAGGAGGATCATCACTCTCTTCACGTTCCCTCCTGTAAGCTCTTAACCAAAGCCTCTATGCTGCTGTCGCCCGTAATATCAAGAAAAAGCTCTTCAAGAGTGGATTCAACACTTCCAAAATCCTCTCTCAGGGCTGAAAGTGTCCCCTCGGCAATGAGCCTTCCTCTATCAATGATTCCTATCCTGTCACACATCTTCTCGGCAACCTCAAGCACGTGAGTTGTCACGAAAACGGTCGTTCCCCTATCGGCCATGTTTCTCAACCAGGCCTTTAATTTGCCCGCACTTGACGCATCAAGACCCACAGTGGGTTCATCGAGAAAGATAACGGCTGGCTCTCTCATAAGGGCAATGGCAACCATCAGCTTCTGTTTCATTCCGTGCGAATAATCGCCTATGTATTTTCCGAGGTAGTCGATCTTGAAGGCATCGGCAATGTCCATAAGCTTCGACATAGTCTCTTTTGGAGGAAGACGGTAAATGTCAATTATGAATTTGACAAACTCGACGCCTTTCAAGTTGTCATACATCTTAGGTTCATCAGGAACAACAGAGATCAACCTCTTTATTTCCATTTTGTTTCTCTCAATATCCAATCCGGCTATTTTGATCTTTCCTGAACTCGGAGCAATTACCCCGGTGAGCATCTTAATGGTCGTTGTCTTTCCAGCTCCATTAGGTCCTAGAAAACCGTAGATCTCACCGGAGGGAATGTTTAGATTAAGCCGGTCAACAGCGCGGAGGTTTCCGAAACTCCTGGTCAAATTCAGAGCTTCGATCATCGATTTGCCTCGAACGCTTTATCATAGAATGTGGCCGTCTTCGGGTGAAACATCAGCTCGATAGTCCCGACGGGACCATTTCTCTGTTTTCCAATTATTACCTTCGTAACTTGCGGCGAATCACTTACCTCGCTTTTATCTTTGTAGTAGTCTTCTCTATAAAGAAACATCACGGTGTCAGCATCCTGTTCTATGGCGCCGGATTCTCTGAGATCGCTCAAGCGGGGCATCTTGTCCTCTCTTTGCTCCACAGCCCTCGAAAGCTGAGAAAGAGCTACTACAGTAATATTCAACTCTCTAGCAAGCAGTTTCATAGATCTAGAAATCTCCGAAATCTCCTGCTGCCGATTATCAGATCTGCCCTTTGTATGCATCAGCTGTAAATAATCTACAAAGAGAACCTGAACATTGTGCTCCATCTTTATCCTTCTTGCCTTGGCTCTAAGTGATCTAGGGTCCAGCGAAGGTTCATCGTCGATTATGATAGGGGCCGTTTGCAGGGTGCTGGCTCCATTTGTCAAGCGTTTCCACTCTTCATTACCGATATCTCCCGCCCTGAGCCGCGATAGCTCGAAGTTTGTCACATTGCACAAAAGTCGTTGAGCAAGCTGTTCTTTAGACATTTCCAGACAGAAGACTGCCACAGGCAACTGGAATTTCAAAGCCATGTTGCTTGCCATACTTAACGCAAAAGCAGTCTTTCCCATAGACGGTCGAGCGGCAACAATGACAAGATCGGAGGGTCGAAACCCAGTAGTAACTTCGTCAAGCCGTCTGTAACCACTGGCAATACCGGTAATCCTTCCAGTAACGGCGTTTTCCTTCAGTCTTTCCAGATTATGGAAAAGCTCGTGCATTATTTTTCCAATATGCTGGTAAGTCTTCGAAATCTGCGCCTCCGTGATCTGGAATATCGCTTTCTCAGCACTATCTAAAATGTCGTCGGTCTCTTCACCTTCGTAAGCGTTTTCGACAATAGAGCTAGCTGCCGAAATGAGGGAGCGCAGAAGTGACTTTTCCTTCACAGTCTTACCATAGTAGAAGAAGTTGGCTGAAGTGGGAACGACATCGGCAAGTTTTGCAAGTTCTACCTCGCCTCCGACTTCTTCAAGGGCTCCACCGGTTCTCAGCCTTTCAGTAATCGAAACTATGTCTACTGGACTTCCTTCATCAAAAAGCTTCTCCATAACGGAAAACACAAGCTGGTTCTTTCGGGAGTAGAAGTCTCTACTAGTGAGAAGCTCCATTACGTCGGGAACAACATCTGGATCTATAAGGATGCTCCCTATTACTGCTTCTTCCGATTCAATACTATTGGGAGGTACTCTTGCCTTCAAAATGCTCACCAACTTCTCTGAATTATCCAAAGCTCTTCAGAATCAGTTCCTTTATTACCGAATAATCACCTTCGAAAACAAACTGTCCCCTTTCTCTTCCAGAGCCGCCTTTTACATCAAACTCTTCTTTTACTCTGTTTAGAACTTCTTTGCAGTCCGTTCCTTTACCATATAGAAGGATTTTGTCTCTTGCCTTACCAACAATGAGATACCTTTCTAACGCAACAAATCTTGGAACAGCTGCCAGGACGCTCTCTTCATCCTCAAGAAACGTCACTTTAGACTTAGATTCATCTATCTCTTTGGCAATATAAATTGCTAATCTTTCGGAAAGATTCTTGACTGCCGAATTGCCCTTTTTAGCTTCATAGAGAAGCGATTCCACTCGATTCGGCAAATCCGAGTAGCTACATGTCAAGGAGAGGGCCGACTCAGTGATTAGATCATGCTTCGCAATATAGTCTCTTACGGCTCTATCACCTGCCACGAAATAGATTCTGGTCAACTCCCCCTTTACCTTCTCACGTTTCAAGATCTTCAGCAGCCTTATTCGCCCGGTGCTTTCAACATGAAGACCTGAACAAGCATTCAAATCTACTCCATCTATTTCGACAAGTGTTATCTCTCTCCCACTCTCCGCGATCTCGCGTTTGACTTCTTTTCTAAGGTCCAATCTCTCAAGCTCAGGTTTCTTCGCGATGAATCTTCTTACCTGAAGATTATCACTGATAAGTTCATTGCAGGTCCTCTCGACATTATCGATCATATCATCCTTGAGGATTCCAAGAGAAAGATCGATTGTAGTGTGTTCTTCCCCCATCTGAAACCCAACGGTTTCGGCATCCAGTTCTCGAAGAAATACTGCCGATAACAGGTGCTGCGCAGTGTGCTGCTGCGAGATGTCCCGTCTCCTCGTCTCATCGATCTTGATTTCCACCGATTCACCTCTATCCTTATCTATTATTCCATCTACTTTGATAAGAATCTCATTATTCGACTCACTTACTGACAAGATATCCAGTCCGTCAACTTTTCCACGATCTCCAATTTGTCCTGCTTCTCCATCAACATACACATTACCGTAACATATCTTGATGTAGGTAGTACCTTCTCCAAACCATATTTCCCTTACTGCTTCTAACATACATCGCCCCCGGCCACTTGATATTATGTGCAAATATATGTAATAATTATACAGTAAGCGTTTACTTAACTCCGTGGGTGATAATTCGAAAAAATGAATATGAGGTGATTTGGTTGCAGGAAAGGCCAATCCTTTCGGTAAAAAACCTCTCTACTCACTTCAATATGGCCGAGGGAGTTGTTAAGGCCGTTCAAGATGTCTCTTTCGATCTTTATCGAGATGAGGTCTTGGGAATAGTTGGAGAGACCGGTTCTGGTAAGAGTGTAACTGTGAAAACAGTTGCCGGGATGGTTGATAACCCAGGCTTCATTGCTGGTGGCGAGATTCTCTTTTTAACCGACGAATTCAGTAAGGGCGGTGAAAAGGATTATATTGACTTGGCAAAACTTCCGAAAGATAGTTTCTCCAGAGTCAGGGGAAAACACATAGGAATGATCTTTCAGGACCCAATGACTTCGCTTGACCCGATGTACACGGTTGGTAATCAGATGATAGAGACCATTGTCCATCACAAGAAAGTTACCGAAGAGGAAGCAAGAGAACGATCAATAAAGCTTCTCGAACAGGTGGGAATTCCTAAGCCTTCCGAACGTATCGATGATTATCCCTTTCAACTGTCCGGGGGACAGCGCCAGAGGGTAGTAATAGCGATAGCGCTGTCGTGCGATCCTGAAATCCTGGTTGCCGATGAGCCTTCAACAGCTCTAGACGTGACAGTTCAAGCTCAGATTTTAGAACTGATGAAGGATCTTCAGGAACAATTCAACAGCAGCATGATTTTCATCACGCACGATCTGGCTGTTATTGCCGAAATAGCTACGAAAATCAGTGTTATGTATGGAAGTTATCAAATGGAGATGGCCGACTCTCTCGAAATCTTTGACAGTCCGATGAATCCATACACATTTGCGCTACTCGAATGCATACCAAGACTCGATATAAAACAAGATCAACTCCTTCCTATTCCTGGCCAGCCGCCAGTAATGTTGAATCCACCCGTGCTATGCCCATTCCTTCCAAGGTGCTCAAGAGCAACAGACAAATGCTACAAAGAGATGCCACAGCTTGAGCAAATGAAGGATAATCATTTCGTCAGATGCTGGAATCCAATCACTAACAAAGTACTGCTGGTCAAGGAGGCTCAAGAATGAAGCTTCTTGAAATTAGAAATCTGAAGAAGTACTTCCCGATCAAGCAAGGCTTCCTTATAGAGAGAGTCGTGGGTTTTGTCAAAGCCGTTGACGATGTATCCTTCTCAGTTGACAGGGGCAAGACCATAGGAATCGTCGGAGAGTCGGGATGTGGAAAGACAACAATCGGCAAATCGATTATTCGTCTACATGAAGTGACTGATGGAGAGATGCTCATTGATGAAGAAGATACCACTTTCTACTTCATGAAGAAGCGAAGGGCAAAACAGTATTTGAAAGAGAAGTATTTCGATACGGATAAATTTAATAACGGTGGCGGAGTTGATTTTGAACCTTTCGAAAAGAAGATGTACGAGATCTACAATAGGGTCAATAAGGACTCTTCCAAGGCAATCGATGTTCTATTTGATAAGTCAGATCACAAGAAGAAGCTTCTCAGGAAAAAGGCACAGATAGTATTTCAGGACCCAATGTCCTCTCTGAATCCAAGGATGACAGTTGGGCAGATGTTAACTGAACCGCTTCTTTTTCACAAACTTGCCAAAGACCTTGACGAAGCAGTTGAAATGGTGAAGGAACTGCTTGTACAAGTCGGTCTTAAGCCATATCACGTGGATAGATATCCGCACCAGTTCAGCGGTGGTCAGAGGCAGAGAATAGCCGTTGCAAGGGCTATCAGTGTAAACCCCGATCTCATCGTTCTCGATGAGCCGACTTCTGCCTTAGACGTTTCCGTTCAAGCTCAGATAGTCAATCTCTTTGAAAAACTGCAGGAGCAGCTCAATGCAGGTTATGTTTTCATCTCTCATAACCTTTCTCTAGTAAGATTTATATCGCAAGACGTCTCTGTAATGTACCTTGGCAGGATCGTAGAACAGGGCAACAGCGAGTCGATTTTCAAAGATCCATTGCACCCTTACACTAAAGCGCTTCTTGCTGCGGCTCCAATACCCGATCCGAAGAAGAAGCGGAATCGCAAAGATCTTGTCGGCGGCCAGGTACCAAGTCCGATAAACAGACCGGCGGGCTGTTTCTTCAATCCAAGATGCAAGTACAGGATGGATATTTGTACCAAGGAATATCCGCCCATGTTCAAGGCGGATGAGAATCATTATGTTGCGTGCCATCTTTATTCCACATCTCATGAACAAGGAGGGGAAAGTAAATGAAGAAACTCTTAGTGCTTCTCGTAGTACTCATAGCTGCAGGATTACTCTTTGCAGCCCCAGAGTATCACGTAGAAGAGACATGGAACGGCGAGCCCGGAGGTACTTTCTATTACTGGGGCTTGGGAGATCCAAAGACATTTAACTATGACTGGGCACAGGAAACCAGTTCAACCGATCCTCTCGGATTCACGCTTGCAACTCTCATCGAAGCCGACGAGGGCGGTATGCCAACGCTCCCTGGTCTGGCAAAAGACTGGTGGTTCTCTGACGATGGACTGACCTTCTTCGTGCAAATAAGAGAAGGTATTCAATGGTCAGACGGAGCTCCATTCACTATCGATGACGTCTACTGGACGTTTGTCGATGTGTCATTCATTCCCGAGAACACGGCGAACGGAAACGGATCCTATCTCGATTCAAACGATCAGCTTCCAGTGGTCGAGATCGTCGATGACACAACGATCTCCTTCACCTGGACAGTGCCTCAGGTCACTGCTCTAAGACAGATTGGCTTCCGTCCGATAATGCCGAAGCACATTCTAGAAGAAGTCGTTGCCAACGGCACTTATCCGGAGTTTTGGACAATCGCAGACTTCGATAAGCTAGTCGGAATGGGACCTTTTGTTATTACCGATTACGTCGAAGGCGTCAGAATCGTTTTCGAGAGAAATCCATATTACTGGAAGGTCGATGGAAACGGCGTGCAGCTGCCCTATTTTGATAAGCTGAACTATGAACTCCTCGCAGACCAGAACACATCTCTTCTCAGATTTGAGGCTGGCGAAATCGATCTTTACGGACCTACCGCAGAGCAGTTCCCAAGACTTGCAGAAATGGCAGCGGAGAAGGGCTGGATAACTGGGGTAGGTGGACCGGCTCTCGGTTCTCAGTTCGTGACGTTCAACTTCAACACGACAGATCCGATCAAAAATGAATGGTTCAGAAACGATGGATTCAGAAGGGCTTTTGTCTATGCTATGGATAGAGACGCCATCATAGAGTCCCTCTACAATGGACTTGGTTCTCCTCTGTATGGGCCGGTATCTCCATCGAGCGGTTTCTACAACCCTGAAATCGAGCAGTTTGCCTACAAGTACTCAATTACCAGAGCAAGACTTGAGCTCAGGAGAGGCGGCTTCGATTGGCTTCCTGATGGAACCTGTGTCGATGCAAGTGGAAACCCGGTTGAGTTCGAACTCATAACCAATGCCGGAAACGTAGTCAGAGAGGCTATAAGCAACATAATCGTCGATGGGGCTGCCAAACTTGGAATAAAGGTAAATTTCAGACCTATCGATTTCAATACTGTAGTAGGAAAGCTTCTAGACGCTACTTACGAAGCTGTTGTTATTGGCCTTACAGGCAGTGTTGACCCCGGAACTGGCTGGAACGTGTACAGGCTTGACGGCGGTCTGCATTTCTGGAACTATCCTCCGGACTACAATCCTGATGACCACATAACGGAAGACATCTACATTCTTCCCGATTGGGAAAAGAGAGTAGACGAGATCTACAGACTCCAGACGTCTGCCGTTGTTGATCAGGACAGATATGACTTGTTTGCGGAATTCCAGATGCTGTTTGCCGAGTATCAGCCGGTAGTCTTCACAATGGCACAGAACTTCCTTTATGTCTACAAGAACAACATCAAAATGCCAGTCGAAAAACTAACACCTGCAACTGGCCTGCTCTTCCAGCTGGAAGGCTGGTGGAAAGAGTAACATCTTGATTTTCGACGCGGGAGGGCTTCCCTCCCGCTTTTGTATAATAAGAGTCTTAGAGAGTTTTGAGGAGGGAATAAGGTGCTGAAATATATAGTTAGGAGGCTGATTCTGGCAATTCCAGTTCTGCTCGGAGTCTCCATACTGGCCTTCATGATTATATCCGCTGCCCCTGGCGATTTTTTGGATGCTTATAGATTGAACCCTTCAATTTCAAAGGATCAGATAACGGTTCTTGAAAGTCAATTTGGGCTTGATCGAAATGTCTTCGTGCAGTATTTCAAGTGGTTGGGCAATGTTCTTACAGGCAACTTCGGATACTCTTTTAGTTACAGGATTCCGGTTTTTGAACTCGTTTGGAGAAGACTTGGAGCAACATTGTTACTAAGTATAAGCACATTGATTTTCACCTGGGGAATCGGCATTCCTCTCGGAATTTACTCGGCCCTTCATCAATACTCGCCAAGTGATCAGGCTTTTTCCTTCCTTGCGTTCATTGGAATTTCTATTCCTAATTTCTTTTTTGCTCTGCTCTGGCTCTTCATGGCCGCGAAAACGGGGTGGTTCCCAATTGGGGGGATAATCTCTCAAAACTTCAACGATATGAACGTCATAGGAAAGATCGGTGATTATCTCTGGCATGTGGTCGGACCTATGGTCACACTGGGAACTTCTGGACTGGCTGGGCTTATGAGACAGATGAGAGGCCAACTGCTTGACCAGTTGAGACAGGACTATGTTCTCTTCGCCAGGGCAAAGGGGATGCCAGAGAAAAATGTGATTTATAAACACGCCGTTCGAAATGCGATCAATCCTATTGTAACGATGTTTGGATATGCCCTTTCCGGCTTGCTCGGAGGCGCTGTTCTTACAGAGACGGTTTTTGGCTGGCCTGGAATGGGAAGACTTGTCATTGAAGCCTTGAATGCTCAGGACCTCTTCCTTGTCATGGCCACATTGCTCCTCTCTGCTGTCCTCCTGGTAATAGGCAATCTTCTGGCTGATCTTCTGCTCGCCTGGGTCGATCCCAGAATTCGGTATAGACTGAGCTGAGGGGTGTGACATGAAGAAGAAAACAATTATAGATAAAAATACATTGCAGAGTGCAGAAGTCAACAAAGAAGATCTCTTCGAAGTCAAGTACATGAGCCGATGGCAGCTTGTCTGGAGGGCACTTAGAAAGCATAAGCTCGGAATGGTTTCTCTCTGGATTCTGATAATCATGTACATAATCGCGCTGCTGGCGGATTTTCTTTCACCCAACAGTCCTTATGAACAGACACAGGGGCTTTCTTACGCTCCACCTTCGAGAGTACATTGGACTGACGAAGAGGGGAAGCTTACAGCACCCTACATTTACGCCTGGGTTATGGAGAGAGATCCAGAGACATACAGAACGACATTTGTTGAAGGCGTCTCTATAGGCTCAATTTCCGCCCTAGACAGATCGACAGGAGAGGAAATGCTTTTCAGAAAGGGCGAAGATGGAGTTATCGAAATATTTCTGACGATAAAAACCGTCAGATACGCTCTTGACGCGGAAGGCAACAGGGCCAATCTCGGTCAACCAGATTACTCGATCATCCAGAATATCAAATTGAATGAACTTGAGCTTTTCGAGAGGCAATTAGTTAGTGAGACTACAAATAGAACCACAATAGACTCCCTGAGTCCGAGCAGGTTCAGGGAACTTCAGAAGATCGGGCCACCGGTCAAAGTTGTAACTGAGCGATCCCTCCACAGGGTTTTTGCGCAGAAGGAAGATGAAATCAAGGATATTGTTCTGGAAGCGATCAGCATATATAATGAAGTGATCGACGCCGATGGCGGGGATGTTGAACTTGCAACTGAGTTCCTTGGAGAACTCGAAATCTCACCAAATTTGCTTGGTGTCATTATAGAGCCGGAAATAAGAGAATATGAAACTGTCAAGTATCCAGTGAAGTTCTTTGCGAAGTCCTGGGAGTACAAGCTTTTGTGGTTGTTCCCTACTAACATACATCTATTTGGTACGGATCAGCCATCCAAGCTTCTTTTGTTCGGCGCCGACAGATATGGAAGAGACGTCTTTTCGAGAATTCTGGCCGGCTCTAGAATCTCCATGAGTATCGGACTACTTGCTATCATGATCACCTTCTCTCTAGGTCTTTCAATTGGAGGTGCTGCAGGATACTTTGGAGGTATAACTGATGAAATTCTTATGAGGGTAACCGAGGTTCTGATGTCAATACCGAGTTTTTACCTGTTAATCTCGCTTAGAGCCGTTCTGCCGACGAGTATTCCCTCGCATATGACTTATCTCTTGATAGTTGTCATTCTAAGTTTTATAGGATGGCCGGGAATGTCGAGGGTTATCCGTGGAATGGTCCTGGGTCTCAAAGAGACAGAGTTTGTGCAGGCAGCAGTGGCAATGGGTTATCCGTCCACCCGTGTGATTCTAAGGCATATAATTCCGAACACTGCAACGTATATTATCGTTGCAGCAACGCTTTCAATCCCCGGATACATTCTCGGCGAAGCAGGGTTGAGTTTTCTGGGTCTCGGGATAACTGAGCCCTCGGCAAGTTGGGGGCTTATGCTGTCGCAGGCACAGAGTATTAAGGCAATGACTGAAGCCCCATGGCTTCTTATACCGGGTATCTTCATATTCATTGTAGTAATGGGATTTAACCTTCTTGGCGACGCACTGAGAGATGCTCTCGATCCCAGATCTCTAGGCTACTAAACCTAAGAAGCTAGTAGATTGAACCTATTGAGCGGGTCATCTGACCCGCTTCTATATTAAGTGAGCATTATCTTGCTAGTATTTTCTACCCAGAAGAGAAAATGACAGGAAGATCCTGGCGCCGAAAGATAAGTTCAAGAGTTATCGTATCTGTTCTGACTTCTGGTTTTTGGTTGTCCCTACACCATCTTGCAACCTTGCAGCTGAACGCCGGAAAGACTGCAGAGAAGTCCGGGGTGAAGGAATTTTCACTAACTTGCAGGCTTGTAGCCGAACATATTCACTACCGTCTCAAGTCCTCCTGTATTGTCAAGAAAAAAAGATGACTTGCGGGGCAGCATTAAAGGCAAAGGGAGTAGGCAGAGCAATTGACAGGATCGAAACTGCAAGTGACAAAACACTCCAAATGCTGCTGTCGAACAACTCATACTAGTATGCAGCTATACTTCCCCCGCTTAAGGGGCCATCTCTCTTCAATGAACGATGCCGGATCTACTGGTTCATCACGACTAAGGCTACTCTCAGATGTTTCTCAAATGCGATTATCACGAACAACGGTCCGAGAACTTCCAATACCTCCCTGCAAGACAGGGCCGCAGCAACATTCTTTAATATAGATTACAGGAGAGGCTTCAGCAATGGCCTATGTGCATACGCTCTGTCATGGTGAGCCCTATTGAATAGTAAATCAAGTTACAGGGAGTGCCCGGTCTAATCTTTTTCTTTGTCTCCTGACACCATTATCATAAGCACAATCAGAGCGGCCATGACGAAGACAATTATCCCCGGCAGCAAATACCCGATGATCGTAAACATCATCGAAGATGGTATATAGTCTCTCAAAGGAATTAGCCACCAGGTGAAACCGCCTGCAAGACTTTCTCGAATATAGAGAACTAGAGTACCGGCAAGCAATAGTTCTTCAAATATTGGAAGAGCAATCCTCTTTGCCAGTGCACAATATTGAAGGAAGAATCCGGTTATGAACAACGCAATGGGGAATAGAAAGTCCATAATCTCCATATCGATACTCTTTCCTTCAAGCAAGGAGTTTACAACCTCTCCCCCGCCAAACAGAAGTGCTATTACCACCGCAATGATCATTAAGAGATTACCCAGAAATATATATATTCCCCTCATTCTCTCACCTCAAAAAAAACCGGCCCAAGTGGGCCGGCTCATATACTAACTGAATCAGAATGTCTTGGAGAAGTAAAGTCCAACTGACCAGTCAACTGCGGGGAGAATATCAACGTTTGCCGTGAAAGTAATGAGATCAAGAACTGGGAAGCTCAGGTTCACGTTGAGCGCAGATGCTGAGTCCTTGATGTAGTATCCGCCACTGGCGCCGATTGTCGGCTTGAATCCGCCCATCTCGAGTGACAAACCAGCTTCTGCATAAGCAGATATGTTTGTCCAGTCGGCAAGAACATCAGTGAGAATTTCATATCCAAAACCTGACTGGTATACATCATCCTTTGTTCTGAAATCGCCTGAACCGACGAAGACGTCGAGACTGACAGGACCTGCTGCCCAACCGAGAGACTTAACCAGGAAGCCCAGCTCCATTGTCTGTGCCGGCGTTGCGAAGTCGTAGTTATACACAAACTTGACTCCCGCATAGCCGATTCCATCTTTGGAAATGACGGGCTGTATCCATGCACCAAGAGCATTTGCAGCGATGTCGTATTCCACGTTTGCATCAATAGCTAGAACACCTATTGCATATCCAACGTTTAGACCGACCCACTGACCAAGAGTATCGGAGTATCTAGCATATGGGTTCAGAGTCAGAAGACCGACATCAAGAACGTAATCGACATCGACTACGTAATTGAAGACTGGAGTTCCCGTAAGGTCGCTTGCACTGACGCCGCCCTTAATCGTTAGGCCACTGAAAGGTACCAGAGCTGCCTCAAGGATTATATCGCCGCTCCACTTAAGTGCATTTAGGCCGGTCTGCGCAGAGAAGGAGAAAATATCCCATGCTCCTCTAAGAGCTATCCTATCGCTTGCACCCAACAGGTCAAGTTCCTGAGTGGCAACCTGAAGACCAAGTTCCTTTAGATTCAGAACGAAAGTGGTTCCCTTTGTCATGCCATAATAAGAGAACCAGTTAAGACCGTAACCGAGGTCATCCGCAAAAGACTTTGCCTCGTACCAGCTGGCGGCGGCCTTGTCGTTCTCGACCGTGAAAGAGTTGAGAGTTACTGCTCCTCCAGCAAGGTCGATGTCTAAACTAAAGGTCAGACCATCGACATCTGCAGACGCTCCGAAACCGATTCCCTCAAGAGTGAAGCCCAGATCTGTGTCCAGACCGTCCTTATCGAGTTCTACATGCCCCCACAGTGTTCCTGTCAAGTAGGGATTCAGAGTTACTGTAGCAGAGAAAGCAACCGAGATGGCCAGAAGTACCACTAAGATTCCAACAAGCTTCTTCATGCACACTTACCCCCTTTATAAGAGTGTTTTTGGTTTTTGGTGATGCGCATAACGTAAATATACCACATTTCATGTAACAAAAGCAAACACATGCGTTGCTAAGTTGCATAGAGAGATCATTTCAGGATTAACCCTACCGCTCCAAATGCAAGTGCCACAAAAGAAAGAATAATCGCTGCATTTGTATTGATAACGTTTTGCTTCTGTGTCTCTTCCAGAGCCGATATCTTGCTTTCCAAGGCCACGTCGTTCTCTTCAAGCGCAGAGATCCTCGTTTCTGCAGCTGCAAGAGCAGTTTTGTCAGCCTTGTTTCTGTCGAGCTTGAACATCTGAATGGCCATTGTGTTGGTAATGCTCTTCAGGCTGTCGACTTCTTCCTCGAGAACTCCAACCTTACCCTCAAGAGTGCCCGTTCTACCTTCGAGGGAGGCAATCAGATCGGCATGATCATCAAGAACTGCGATGTTTGCATCGATCTGATCGAATGCAACTTCCAGCATTTCGTAATTGCCAGCTACTTCATCCTTCACCAGGCTAACTTCGTCAGCCAGAATATTGATCTCTGCTTTCAACTTCTCTTCTGTCAGCCCAAGCTTCTTGTAAAGGAAATTCATTTTGGCAGCAAGCTGATCGGGAGTCACATAATTCAGCTCGGAGATTCTCTGATTAGCAGCAATTAAAGCGTTGCTCAACATCTTGGATAGTACTTCAAGATCAGTGACTCTGCCTTTCAGAGTATCTACGTCACCGGTCGAAGCCTTTGTTGAAAGCTCAGTCTTCAATTCAGAAAGCTGGTTGTCCAGAGAATCAAGTCTCGCAATATTCAGGTCAACTTGATCAAAGAGAACTTCCATGGTCTCGTCGATACCAAACAGCGCTACTTCAATCTCTTCAATTTCAGTGTCGTAATACTTGACTTCGGGCATCTTGGCAATGCTGTCCTGAATCATGAGGATCCTGGTGTACATAAGAGAAAGCTTGTCGTTTAACTCCTCATTGGTCACATAAGGCTCAAGATCAGGCATTTCACCAGACAGTTTGGACTCAAGATCGGCTAGATCAGCCTTAGTGACCATTCCTCTCCTAAGTGTGAAAAGATCAGCAGTCAAGCTGTTTATAACATTCTCAGTAACATCGAGTCTCGAACCAAGCGCTGCAACCACATCATTCTGTTCGTTCTCATCTTTCTTGAGGTTGGCAATGGCCTGTCCAAGAAGTTTCACAGTTACTTCAAGATCGGTTGCCCTGTTCTTTAGAGATTCGATGTCCGAGGGAACTCCACTCAGCGAGCTTAACTTCTCGTTAATGAGCACAATTCCGTCATTTGCGCTTACCGCTTCCGCGGAGAGTCTGTCGATCTCATCGTAAAGGAATGCGATTGCGTCATCGAAGGTTTTCAACGACACATAGTCCCCGGTCATTCCACTTTGCTTCAGAGATGCGACCGTTGCTTCAAGAGCCCTCAGTTCCGCCGTTAAATCAACCAAATTCTTCTTGTTGTCAGAGATCTCCAAGGAAAGTCCTGCGACTTTCTTAGTGAGTGAAAAGACTACTTCTTGGAGCTTAGCATCCCCGGCATCAGAATAATCCATAAACCTGGCAAGAGTCATAGCCAGCTGGTAACGAGTAACATCTTCACTACCTCTGAATGTGCCATCGGGGAAACCAATGAACAATCCACCGGCTGTCGTCTTAATAACGCTATCGTAGGCCCAGTGATACTCTGACAAATCGCTGTACTCGACACCCAACGTCAGGCTCGCGAAGGTAACAACGACTAGCGCCAGTATAGAAAGCTTCTTCATGGATCCTACCCCCTTTCAAAATGTTGTCATTTTCTTCGCAGACTACGAGTTTATTATACAGTAAAAATACGTCTATATTCAAGAGTATTCAGCACTTAACAAGGCGATAGAAACGCTTTTTTCCGATTCTCAGAACATCTCCATCGGAAACATCTACAACGGAATGAATATCGTCGAGAACTTCGTCGTTTACTCTCACTCCGCCCTGATCTATCAATCTTCTTGCTTCACTTCTTGATGAAATATTAGCATGAGAAACGAGAAGATCGACAATTGAAATACTCTCTGCGGAAAGTTTTATTTCCGGCATCTCTTCTGGAAGCTCTTTATTTCGGAATATGTTTACAAATTCTCTTTCAGCATTCAGCGCCGTCTCTCTCCCATAGAACTGCGATGTGATCTCAATTCCAAGTGCCAATTTTATATCTCGCGGATTCACTGCCTTATTCAGAAGTTCTTTGTCATATTCCGCAAGTTCGGCATCGCTCTTATCGGTAAGCAGTCTGAAATACTTCATCATCAAAGAATCGGGAATGGACATGACCTTTCCAAACATATCCCTCGGAGAGTCCTCAAAAGCTATGTAGTTGTCGTAACTCTTCGACATTTTGAGTCTACCGTCAGTGCCTTCAATGAGAGGAACGGTGAGAATCGCCTGAGCCTCGAGTCCGTATTCCTCTTGAATCTTTCTACCGACGACGAGATTGAAGAACTGATCGTCGCCGCCAATTTCCACATCTGCCTTAACCACTACGGAATCGTAAGCCTGAGCGAGAGGGTAAAGAAACTCAGATACCCCTATCGGCTCGTTTTCTGAGTATCTCCTTGCGAAGTCATGTCTCTCCAGCATTCTTGCGACAGTGTACTTTGAAGAGAGCCGTATTACATCTTCAAAACTCATAGCATCCAGCCATTCGGAATTAAAACGGATTTCAGTGAGATCTCTGTTTAAAATTTTGAAAGCCTGATTACTATAGGACTCGGCATTTGCTTTGGCCTCCTCCCTGGAAAGCATAGGTCTAGTCTTTGATCTCCCTGACGGATCACCAATTCTGGCAGTGAAATCACCGATAATCAGTACGACTTGATGACCAAACTCTTGGAAGAGTCGGAGTTTCCTCAATACAACGGCATGACCCAAATGAAGATCAGGTCTGGACGGATCCACACCAAGCTTAACCCTTAACGAGCGTTTTTTCTTGAGTTTCTCAAGAAGCTCTTCCTCTGAGATCAGCGAAACATGATTCTTTGAAAGCTCCTTTAGCTGTTCCTCAGGCCCCACCAAATCTACCACCTTAAGCGCCAAATGCTCTGGAAATCACAAATGCAATAAGAATGCTGTTCACCATGAATCCAATAGCAAGACCTAACGTGATCTTTCCCATGGTATCCAGCCCTTTCTTTCGTCCAAACATGGTATGAGAAGCACCGCCTCCAAAAGCTCCACCAAGCTCGGCTGATTTCGACATCTGGAGCATTACAGCAATTCCAAGCCCTACACTTATTGCAATGTGCAGAGAAATAAGTACGTAAGCAAGAACAACCATCAAAAAATACCTCCTGTATCTTCTATCGCTCTTCTGGTATTATACAATATGTGCGGGTTTGTAGCAAATGAGAAGCAGAAGGTAGTTGGTGATTCTTTGAAAGACAAGACGGTCCTGGTTTATCTTCCATTGAAACCGGAAATGGCGAAGGCTAATAATCTTCCAGTGAAGCTGCCTGTACTGGTTGAAGACATGAAGTACATAACAGACAGGGACAGGATAGATCTCGATGTAATCATTAGGGGCCTCGAAGCCCAGAGCAGAATCGAGCGAAATGACTACTACGAATCGTACCTTCTTTACTATTACTTCGAAGCCTTTAAGAGAGCATTAAACTCAGGCAATCATGAAGAAGCGCGACAGTTTCTCGAGAAGGCAGCCAGAGTTCGGAAGGATTACAGATATCACTTCTATCTGGGGCTGTTATTGAGAGAGGAAGAGAAAGTCGAGCTGTCGGAGATTGAGCTTAAGAAATCGGTTGAGATGAACGAAGAGTTCTACATTGGGTACTACGAACTTGGAAGACTTCTACAGATTCAGGAGGATTACGACGATGCAGTTTCCTCATACATGAAGTCTATTGAGAAGTCTGGAGGTCAGTTTCCACTTCCTCTAGTCGCCGCGATTGACTGCTTCATTTCCAAGGGTGAGTATGGAACGGCTCTGGAGATCATTGAAAGAGTGAAGAAGGGATTTCCTCTTCTCACTGATGTGCTCCTGAGAAAGGGTGTTATACTCAATGAACTCCAGAAGTACTCTCTTGCAGAAGAAGCCTTCACCGATTGCATAGGGCTCGAGAATGACTGGAAAAGCTTCTATAATCGCGCCTATTCGAGGGCAAGGCAGGGAAAGTTGTACGCAGCACTTGAAGACTTGAGAACTGCTTATGACCTAAGTAGGAATACGGAAATTCTATACGAAATGGCGATCGCAGAGAAGAACATGGGAATGCTTGAAGATTCCCTTTCTCACTGCGAAAGCTATTACAGCGATACAAAGGACGAGAAGGCTCTCGTATTGAGGGCCAGAATTCTTGACATGTTGGGCGAGTACGACGCTGCTATAGAGACTCTTGATGATACATTGCTCGAGCTAAGAAACACGATTCTGCTGCACAAGTCTCTGACAGAGGGTAAGGTTGTAAGCAATCTCAGCTTTCAGGATGCGATCAATGAGTCTTTCTACAATTATCTGATGGAGAAATATCCGGATTTGCAGTTACTTGAACCCGATTTCCTTGAATCGGGGGTAATCGATGTTGAGAATCTAATGGATCTTCTCTCGGATGCGCATGATGAAAACACTATCCGAAGAGTCTCCGGCTTCTATGAAGGAATGATTCCACGAGAAACAAAGGAAATTACGTTGTCCCAGGTAGGTCTCTTTGCCGAGATGGTTTCTCAGCTAGTTCTCTTCCCTTCTCAGCAAGATTACCTTTCTTACCTCATGGCTTTCATAGTTTCAGGTAACGGAAGGGCCACAGCAATATTCAGAACACTGATTTATCTTCTGAGATGGTCCCTCTCAGGATTTCCTTTCAGGATAGAGTTGTTTGTCGACGAATATCTCGAGGAACTGAAGGATCTTGATTTCGATTTCGCATTGAAAATCGCAAAACTGATTGAGTACGGTGGGACCGACATTGATACACTTCAAGAGGAGATTCGTGCTGATCCCGAAGACGTCACGCTGGCAATCATAAATGCGCTGGATAAGGGAACGATCAGTGAGTTGAAGACCCGAGACGAATCGCTTGACAAGTACATAATCAGACTTTCTGGAATAGGAGGAAAATAATGGACAATATTGACGAATTGCTGAAGAGGTTCTTCAGTGCACTTGAACAGCATACTGACGATGGAATCGATGAAGAGGCGATCGCCCAAATACTTCATAAAGAGTTTGACGGTTCAGAGAGAGAAACGCTGATTACCGTACTTGATTCCTTATTCGGAGAGGTTACGAAAATGGCAGAGAATCCGAAAGACTACTTCTTCAGTAATGAACAAGAGAAACTCGACAAATATCTGGAGGAAAAGGACAGAAAAGTTGATTCTACAGACTAAATAGGTGTATAATCAACCTGTAGGGTTACTTCAGCGCAGAGTATAGCCGGTGTTATGCACCGGTCTTTTTTTGCTAATTCGAAACCAGAGCCTTCGCAACTGTTTTCCACGGAAGGATTGCGCACTTCGCTCTCATCGGATGTTCCTTCAATCCCTCAAAAAAGGCAGCATCGCCAATTTTTGATCCATCATACTCCTCACCACGTATCATTTTCTCAAAGTTCTCAATTGTCGCTGCGGCTTCTTCAAGAGACTTGCCTTCAAGAATCTCTGTCATGACTGACGCAGATGCCTGACTTATCGCGCAGCCTTCACCCTCAAATGCCATAGCAGTGACAACTCCTCTTACAATAATAAGATAAAGAGTAATCGAATCTCCACAAGAAGTGTTCGACCCCTCGACAGTGTGAGTGGAGCCCTCCAGACGTCCTCGATGGGTATTGTTCTTGAAGTGATACATTATGAAGTCGGAATATAGTTGCTCGAAGTTCATAAGAACCAACTCTCTGCCTTTCTAATCCCTTCTATAAGTCTTTCCACATCTTCAACCGTATTATAAAAGTAGAACGACGCTCGACAAGCCGAATTAATGCCAAATGCCTCCATCTGAAGTTGGGCACAATGATGACCGCTCCTGATCGCGACTCCCTGAGTTCTTCCCAGGAATTCGGCCAGATCATGAGAGTGTATTTTCTTGTGAGAAAACAGCAAGATCGCATGACTACCTGTAGGACTGTAAACAGTAACATCGGAGATCTTCTTTAACATCTCTCTAGCGGTTTCTGTAAGATGTGAAACGTAATCATGTATCGCGGACATACCGATCTTGTTGAGGTATCTGCAGGCCGCTGCAAGTGAAACGGCTCCGGAAATGTTCTGTGTTCCGCCTTCCAATCTCGAAACTCCCTCCTTTGCGTAGCTTGAAGTCTCAACACTTACCCTGTCTACCATACCGCCTCCGAATGCAAGTGGCGTGAGATCATCGAGGAGCTCTGACCTGCCAACAAGGCAGCCAATTCCAGTTTCTGCAAGCATTTTGTGCCCGGAGAAGATCAGAAAATCCGCGTTGACCTTCTTGAAATCAAAGCTCTCATGCGGAACCAGTTGAGCTCCGTCAATCACTGTCAAACCGCCAAGAGAGTGGACAAGCTCATTCAAGGCTTCAAAAGGAGTTCTGTAGCCTGTGGCATTGATCAGTCCCCCCAAAGAAAAGACAAACGGCGACTCTATCCCAGTTAGGCTCTCTGCAACTTCTCTCATGGTCAACTCCGCTCCCATTATTGGCAAAGCAACGAACTTGATTCCATTCTTCAGACTGTGATATTGCCACGGAAGGAAGTTACTGTGGTGTTCGAACGTTGGGACCACAAAAGTCTTGTACAGACCGGAAGTAGCCAATGCATTTGCAACAATGTTCAGACTCTCCGTGGAGCCCTTTGTGAAAACTAATTCATCTCTTGCTGCTCCGATGAACCTGGCAACCTCGCATCGACTTGATTCATAAAGAGCTGTCGACTTCTCCGCAAGTGGATAAACGGCTCTATGCACATTCGCGTTTTCACGCTCATAAAACCTATTGACCGCATCAATAACACTTTGAGGCTTTTGAGAGGTCGCTGCATTATCCAGATAGGCTAGTGAGGGATGATGTCTAAAGACCGGGAAGTCCTTTCTTACTTCCTTAATGCTAAAATCGCATGTCTCTTTCAAACTCATCTCTCACCACCTCCGAGTGGTCCGGAAGATCTCATCGATTTCTCTTAAGGTCGGCTCAAAAGCGCCTCGAACGATAATGCTCATCGACTGGTCTCTAGTAAGTCCTCTAGACATAAGATAGAAGAGCTTCTGCCCGTCAACGGATCCCACGGTTGCTGCATGGGAAGCGTCGACTTGATTCTCTCCAACAAGAAGTGAAGGTATTGTGTCAGCCCTTGCTGACTCGGAGAGCATCAGGACGTTGCTGTGCTCGCTTCCCTTCGCTCCTTTCGCTCCTCTCTTAATGTCGATCGTCCCTCTGAAGACGCTCCTGCCGTTGTCAAGGAGCACACCAGATCCCGAGATTCTTCCATCCGATTCAATTGCCCTGTGTCTGACAACATATTGCATATCAAGGACCGTATCGCCTCGCGCAACGAAAAGAGGCTCGAGAGACGCAAGAGCTTTCTCTCCTTCCAGAAGAGCCATGTGAAAAGACGCAGTTGATGTGTTGCCGCAATTTATCTCAAATACCCTGAGCCTAGCGTTTTTCTCTAGAAGATACAGGTTGTTGATGAACCCATGTCCTCTTTCAATCATCCTGTTCAATATCAAAAGCTCCAAAGACGCGCCTTCTTTTATTAGGAACCTGTTGTTCTGAAGAAGCCAGTTTCCCAGACGTTTGCTATCGACTACTACTTTCAAACTCGAATTCTCTCCCAAGACAAACATATTGTTCAAAATTCTTGAATCACGGTTAAATGCGACCGAGTAAGGGTTGTCCAGTGATTTGTTCGGAGGTATAGAAATCATTGATCCTTCGCTAAAGAATATATCTCCTTGAAGAAGAATCTTTCTGTCAAGACCTTCGAAATCCAGCCTATCGAGCAGCTCTACATCATCGCTGTTCATCGAAATCAGCGACCTGACATAAGGATCTGAGCAAGACAAGCTACGCCTGGGAGAGATTTCCGGCAATTTCATTCCGGCTAGCTTCAATCTCTTCCATGAGGGGAAGGCCAGTGTTCTATACTCTGAATACCTGTTACTCATGAAAGCCGACATTGCAGGAGAAGCTGCCTCAGACGAAATCAGAAAATCCCGGTTGTCGTAGTCCTTAATTGACAGTTCCTCTCTTCTAGGTGGTTTAACCATCTCGTAGTTTTCGTGAACGAAGTCCGTTGTCATTTCCATTATTTCCACCTCATCCTATGCTGCTCTCCATTTCCATATCTATCAGTCTATTCAGCTCAACTGCATATTCAACTGGCAGCAGACGAGAAACAGGTTCCATGAACCCTCTTACTATCATCGTTTTGGCTTCCGCTTCGCTTAAACCGCGGCTCATGAGATAGAAGATCTCGTCTTCTCCAAGTCTTCCAATTCTAGCCTCATGCCCTACTTCGGCTGCGTCATTCATCACTTGGATTATCGGAACAGTATCAGCCCTTGACTCATTATCGATCATTAGAGCCGTACACTGAACCGATGACCTTGAGTTCATTGCTCTTGGAGAGATGTCCAAAAGACCTCGATAAAAGGCCCAGCCTCCACCAGCGCTGATGCTTCTGACATCCACCAGTGAACTTGTGTCCGGGGCCAGGTGAAGCACCTTTGATCCTGTATCCATATGCTGACCGGGGCCGGCATACGTAATTCCGAGGTGCTCAGCTCTGGCTCTTCTGCCTCTTAGAACAGATGCGGGATAGAGCATGGTCTTCATGCTTCCCAGAGAACCAGATATCCATTCTATCGTTCCACCTTCCTCGACAACTGCCCTCTTGGTATTCAAGTTGTATGTGTTCTTAGACCAGTTCTGAATCGTAGAGTACCTGACCTTGGCATCCTTCAGAACAAAGATTTCTACCATCCCGACATGAAGATTGAGATCGTTGAATCTCGGAGCAGAACAGCCTTCTATGAACTGAAGATCGGAACCTTCATCTGCAATGATCAACGTGTGCTCAAATTGACCGCTGCTTTCCACGTTCATTCTAAAATATGCCTGAAGAGGAAGCGGGACTTTGACTCCTTTGGGTACATAAACGAATGAACCGCCACTCCAGACGGCTCCATGCAGTGCCGCAAATCTATGATCGGTCGGAGGAACAGCCTTCATGAAGAATCTTTTTACCAGTTCAGGGTATTTTTTGACAGCCGTCTCCATATCGAGGAAGACAATACCTAGCTCTTCGAGCTCTTTCCTTATGTTTTGATACACAATTTCCGAATCAAATTGAGCGCCGACTCCAGCAAGAGATTTCCTCTCCGCCTCGGGAATGCCAAGCCTATCAAAAGTCTCTCTAATCTCCTGTGGAACATCGTCCCAGGACCTCTGCCTTTCAGAATCCGGATCCAGATAAGATATTATTCTGCTCAGATCGAGACTCTCTGTGCTTACTCCGAACCCAGGTTTATTTGAGAGATTGAAAGCCTTGAAAGACTCAAACCGCTTCTGAAGCATCCATTCGGGTTCACTCTTCCTTTTCGACATTTCGATTATCTGGCTCTCCCCGAATCCCCTTTCACTCATGAAACGGTACTTAGTATCTGAAAGAAAGTCAAACTTTGAACTGTCAAGGAAAACCTCTTCTCGCATGATCAGGCCCCCTTTAGTGAGCCAAAGATCCCTTCATAACCATTCTCTTCGACTTCTCCGGCAAGCTCCTTCCCTCCGCTCACTGGAATCGATCCATCGATCAAGACGTGCACATGGTCGGGCTCAACATACTCTAGAAGCCTCTGATAGTGTGTGATCAGCAATACCGAGTTTTCTGAATTTCTGAACCCGTTTATTGACAACGCTATGCTTTTCATAGCGTCAACATCCAGTCCGGAGTCTATTTCGTCAAGAATCGCAAACTTTGGTTTCATGAAATTCATCTGAACAATCTCGGCCTTCTTCTTCTCTCCTCCGGAAAAGCCAACGTTCAGATATCTGTCTATCAGTTCACTTTCTAGACCAAGTTCAACAGATAGTCTGTCAATTTCCTTGCTCATCTTCAGCAGTGGCTCTCGGCTGCCCGTGCTTTGAGAGACTGATAAAAGAAAGCTCCTGAATCTGATACCCGGAATTTCCTGAGGATGCTGAAAGGTCATAAACATTCCCATTCTGGCTCTCTCATCTACAGTTAATCTAGATAAATTCTTATTCATGAATTTCACAGTACCACTAGTGATTTTGTATTTGGGGTTTCCCATCAATACGTTAGCAAGCGTGGATTTTCCACTGCCGTTAGGTCCCATGATAACGTGTAGCTCTCCGTTTCCTATTGTGAGGTTCAAACCTTTCAATATTTCTACGTTATCTTCCGCCAATACTACACGCAAGTTCTTTACTTCGAGAAGAGTCATTTAAATCCCTCCAAACCCGGTACTTATTATCCGAATTATAACATAATCCCGACAATTATTACCGCTAATCATCGCCAATAAGCAGGATTCCGTTTCAAGGATATATAATTGGAGAAATTATGGTATGGAGGTGCTTCGTGCTCTATGTAGTCTTTATAGGTGTCCTCATGGGTCTTGCCAATCTCATTCCAGGCGTAAGCGGTGGCACTATTGCTCTGCTGGGGGGACTATATGAACGGTTTGTGGGTTCAATATCTATGCTGACGGCTCTCAAGATTCGCAGAGAAGAGATACTCTTCTTGATAGAACTTGTTGTCGGCATCGTTATAGGAATCTTTGGGTTCTCTGCTCTTATTGACCTTTCTCTTTCGACCGTCCCTTCACTTATGTACGGGATATTCTCAGGGCTTGTGATAGGGGGTATTCCAGTAGTCTTCAAACGAATTGAGAAACTGGGCATCAGCGCACTGCTTTCCCTGGCGGCAGGAGCCTCGATTGTTATTCTCATATCCCTTCTGAGTCCCGGGGCTGGAGGCGTTGCGCTCACCGACCACGGTCCGATCACTTTGGCCTACGATATTGTAGCAGGCTTCTTTGGAGCTTCAGCCATGGTACTTCCTGGGCTTAGCGGAGCATTTATTCTTCTGGTTATGGGCGAATACACCAGAGCCATTTCCGCAATCAAAAGCTTCGATCTAGTCATAATTGCTTTTATTGGGGCAGGTGTGATCCTGGGGGTGTTATTCGTAAGCAGACTTCTCAAATACTTGATGAAGGAGTTTCGCAGTGAGACTTTTGCCTTCCTTCTGGGCCTAATGATAGGTTCGATACCCGATCTAATCACCAGACCGGGAAAGAATACTGATCTTGTATTGATTGTTACAGGAGTGATTTTGGGAGTCGTTGTTTCTTATCTTCTCACCTTACTTGAAAAAAGAAACAAGACTCAAGTCTAGTTATTTACTATGATTGATTGCAACCCTCTGAAGACGTTTATCATTGTCGAGCAACTCGCCGATTCCTTTGACAACGCATGTCCTTGGGTCCTCAGACACTATCGTTTTTATGCCGGTCTCTTGAATAATTAGGTCCGGCAGACCTCTTATCAGCGAGCCTCCTCCGGTAAGGACAATGCCCGTGTCCATAATGTCTGCAGCGATCTCCGGAGGTGTGTCCTCTAAAATCTGACGAAGATTGAGTACAATGTCCTGAAGAATCTGAGAAATTGCCTCATGCACATCGTCAGAGGTAATTCTAATATTTCCGGGAAGGCCGTTCAGTGCGTCCCTCCCCCGAACCTCAAGCTCATAGCTCTCCAGTGTCGGGAAAGCCTTTCCAATCTTGATTTTCACATCTTCGGCGGTGGAGCTTCCAATCAGGAACTTGTATTTGCGCTTCACAAATTTGATTATTGCCTCGTCCATCGCATCTCCCGCAATTCTTAGAGAACGAGAAACGACAATCCCTCCAAGGCTTATTACAGCTATATCGGAGGTCCCTCCTCCGATATCTACAACCATATTTCCCACGGAATCGAAAATATGAAGTCCTGCTCCAACAGCAGCCACAACTGGTTCAAGTACCAGATATACTCTACTGGCTCCCGCAGCCGTGGTAGCCTCAATGACTGCTCTCCTCTCGACGCTGGTAACCTTAGCCGGAACCCCTACGACAACTGCAGGTCGGGAGAGTGAGAATTTTGTGCGAGTTCTCTTGACCAGCTCTTTCAAAGCCTGTTCGATTATCTGATAATCGGCTATAACCCCGTCTCGAATAGGTCTGACAGCCTTGATGTCCTTTGGGGTCTTCCCGATCATCTCCTTGGCTTCAGATCCAATTGCGATTATCTTCCCAGTCTTCACTTCAACGGCAATGACCGAAGGTTCATCTATGACAATATCTTTACCTTTCTGGAAGACCAAAAGTGAAGCAGTTCCCAAATCGATGCCAAGATCGCCCTTTTTCATAAATTACCTCCCGTGTGACATAAATGGCGTGCTCGGTGGGATTTGAACCCACAGTCTCTGGATCCGGAGTCCAGCGCTCTATCCGTTGAGCCACGAGCACTCAATAACCTGCAGTCCTCTTGAATTCAGATGAGCCATCCCATCGAGCGCTTCACCACAAGCGATTACTATTATATCGTAAGTTGAAAAGTCTATGTCGTCAACGAGGTTTACCGGCTTCAATCCTTTCCTGAAGAATGAAAGGAAGACCTGTGGGTCTTCAACAAACACCCCGGGCGTTTTCTCCAGTGAGTCTATTCCCTTAATTAGCCCAGATTTCGGCTTGAAAAACAACACTCTGCTGCCAGACGGAAGTTCGGGCAAATTCAGGCATTTACTTCTATTGCTGTGGACTTCCCATATCACAGACTTTCCGGAGGACTCATTCCTGAGAATTTTCATTGCGCTGAAAACATCCCTTACTTTCGCGAATTCTATCCCAATCTCAACAGACATTCTTCTCGCACTTTCAGTTGTAAGGGTCTCATCGACAAGCACTACATTGCCAGGAAACATTTTCTTCACTTTCTCCGCAAATGAGACTGCTCTCATAGTAGATTCACTGTATCTGCCCGACATTGAAATTGGTAGACCGATAACCACAGTCTCTATTTCTTTCTCCTTCAAGATTTCCGGGAGTGACTTTCGGTAGCCGGCGTGATCTATCGAATATAGAGGGATCTCCACTCCCTCTATCTGTAAGGCGAGTCCTATTTTCGATGTACCGAAGTCAATTCCAAGTTTAATCATAGAAGGATCTTACCGGATTATCAACGAAGTAACTTGTGAGCAGGACCTCAATTTTTGCCAGCAACAGGAGTTCCGAACTTACGTCAAGGTCTCTGGAGGCGACTGCAATCGAAAGAGAGCATCCAGTGAATAGACTCGGTGGTGTTGGAAAAACCTTCGCCTGCAAGCCAGCACTTCTAAGGAGTGAGATGGCTTCAAGGATGTCTTTTTGCGAAACAACGACTAAAGCATCCAGTTGCCGAGTATCAACCAACTTTCAGCACCTCTTCCGCATTCGTAAGACTCCTTAGCAAACCTCTTGTGGTCATGGTTGAGAGTTTGGTTGCAAACCATCTCGTCATTCTCTTCTCAGCAACACCCTCTCTGTATCTCAGGGTCTTCTTGACCTGAGAAGTATCAAGATCCGATCCTGAGCTGCTATGCCATACGCCGCTTTCTACGCTTAGCAGATTCATCTCCTCCAGCATTGACAAAAAGACTTTCGAAATCCCATCTTCAAAGCTGAGCGCCTTTCTTATATCTCTTTCTGAAGCCGGCAGAACATCCTTCAAATCCTGGTATACAGCTTCCAGTTCTTCGACTGTGGGAAACAACCTGTCCATTTCATTCGTATTGGAAATAAGATCTGCCTTATTGAAAGACAAATTCAGAAACAACTCAGAATCCTCGCCGGGTCTTGTTGATACGGAATCAATAACCTCCAGAAAGTTCCTCGGTGCGCTGTAGAAAACGATATTCGAGTTGCCCAACGTGACACCGAGGCCGTCGCTTGAAGGAGTCATTATCAAAACTCTTATCTTCTGTCTTTCAACCAAAGAATAGATAACAGATCTCTGAAAATCCTTAAGAAGATAATTGTAAAAAATCAGCTCGCCGTTCTGAAGAGCATGTGAGAGCCTCGAACCCATAGATTTCGCGAGGCTAACCGTTTTATGCGGAGAATCAACGATCACAGCCACGTTCTCACCGTGACCAACTATTGACATAACTTGCTCAACCTTTTTTCTGGAGCCGCGGTTGTCGATTATCCCGACTCTCTTTATGGGACTGGGTTTGTATATATTGGATATCCTCCTGTCCGAGAGAAAATCCTTCAGATCGTCATAGAAGACGCTTCCTGCGAAACCGGAAATACCGAGTACCTTGTCGACGTTCTTGAGAAACGCTTCAAGATCAGGGTGATCCTTGTAGATACCAGAGAGAATATAAGTCGGTTCGTCGAAGATTATCTCGCCGGCGATCTCGGAAATTTCCTTGAATCTCTCGACGAAGAACGGCAGAGTTATAAACACAACAGGTTCATCCAGCCTGCCTCGGTAAAGAGAGTTCGCAAAGACCGGCTTTATCGAATCCAAATAATGCTGCAGCGAATAATAAGTGTGTGCCAAAGTACCGTTGATAGCCGATACTATAAAGGTTTTCTTGCCCTGCTGATAGTTCTTCAATATCTTGAGAGCCAAAAAGGGATTCTTTATTCTGATGTTGCCGAACACTCCCCACGGATTTCTGGTGCTGATATCCAGGAATTCCGGACACTTATGAGATAGTTTCTTCTCCAGTTCGCCTATCAGTGATGATACATCTGTCTTGCCCTGTGAACCAGGCTGCTGATTCTTCCAGTCTCTAATAAACTCAAAGACGAAATTCTTGTCTCTAACTTCCTCTTCAAATACCGGATCAATGTATAATTTCGCGTCAGAGAGTGAAAGCTTGACACTCTGAAGTCCGTAAAGATTATCGCTCTTTACCGAGGCTATCGCATCTACCTTCAGAAGATTCGGCTTAACGTACTTGAAGTCATCGAACATGGTGCCCATGTTATACCCGATCGCAAGAGTCTTTCTATCACCGCAGCGAAGGATTAGTTTCACATGATCACTACTGCTGCCGAACATCTTTGCCTTTTCTATGTTAAGACCTTTGATCAGAAATCTCGGCTCGGGATTCGAGTGGCCAAAGGGTCTCAGAAGTTCGAGCTTATCAAGAATGCCCGACGTAATGGAATCAAGAGACAGAACATCGTCCACATCGATCTTGAAGACCGGTTGCTTCTTTCCGTACAGCCTTATATAAGCATCGTTTATCGCGGTTCTGAATTTTGATATGTTTTCTTTGTCAATGCTGAATCCAGCTGCCATTTCATGCCCGCCAAACTCTCTCAGCAAGTGTGAAACTTCATTCAGCAGACTTATTATGCTTACTCCTGCCGGACTTCTGGCCGAACCTTTACCGTCTGAACCATTAGTGGCAATTAGAAAAACGGGTTTATTATGAATTGAAACAAGTCTTGAAGCCACTATTCCCAGTACTCCTAAGTGCCAGTTATCTCCATCGATTACTAGAGCAAAATCATCCTCGAAACTCGCAGTGTTTGCGAGATCCTTTTCAGTTTGATCAAAAATCTTTGCCTCTATGGTCTGTCGGTTCTGATTGTGTTTCAGAAGACGGCTGGCGGTATTCATTGCCGAATCCATATCCTCGCTAATGAGAAGCTCCAACGCAACTATTGCGGAAGCCATTCTTCCGGCAGCATTAAGCTTCGGAGCTATCTTGAAAGCGATATCTTGCGCTGTAAGATTCTCAGCCGGAATTCTAAGATATGATAGAAGGGCCTTCAAACCAAGCAGTGGGCTGCTCTGGATCTTCGCAGTACCTTCCCTGACAATGTAGCGGTTCTCATCCCTTAGCGGAACTATATCGGCAATTGTTCCTAGCGCGACTATGTCCAGATAATCCTCAGGATCAATAGGACAGTGAAGGGTCTCATTCAATGCCACCAGCAGTTTGAAAGCCACTCCTACCCCGGCAAGTCCCTTGAAGGGATAATCATCGTCCGGTCTCTTTGGATTGATTATGGCATCGGCGGGCGGGAGAACATCTTTCACTTCATGATGATCCGTGACAACTACATTGAAACCTATCTCCTTTGCGTATGTAATCTCATCAAATGAGGTAACTCCGCAATCTACGGTTATTAGCAGGCTGTGTCCCTGGTCTCTCAGATCCTTAATTGCGTCCTTGCTCAGACCGTATCCTTCTTCCAACCTTAAGGGGATGTAGTAGCTCACATCGAAGCCCATTCTCTTCATTGCAAGATAAAGGAGCGCGGTGCTTGTAACTCCATCAACGTCGTAATCACCAAAGATTACAATACTCTCGTTTCTTTCTCTGGTTTCAATGATTGTCCGGACAGCCAGCGGCATATCTTTTAGAAGGAAGGAATCGTGAAGAATAGTTTTGTCAGGATTAAGAAACTTCATTGCCTCAACCTCATTATCGACTCCACGTGTTACCAATAACCTTGCTAGAAATTGATCAATACCCATGAATTCGACCAGTCTATTGACGGCCTCATCATCGGGCTTTAGGAGAAGCCACTCCTTTCTCATTTAGATCCACCCTCTCTTTTTTCTTTTGAAAAGATTATACCATTCTGCACAATAGCTTGGATGAGACACCCGCTAGTACCACAAGAAAAGGTATTGTACAATCTTTCCATGAGACTCGATGCTTTTTTGTCAAAATTCGCCGGCTTCAGTAGAAGTCAGAGCAGAAAATTGATCAAGGACAGAGCAGTAACTTTAAATGGCGAAGTAGCTAATGATTCTTCGGCGGCTGTCGATGAAGGAGACATGGTGGTTGTCAACGGAATGACCGTGGAGGCTTTCGGCATGATATACATCGCTCTGAACAAACCTGCTGATTATGTTTGTTCAAGAGAGAAAGCCGAAGGAAAGAGCGTCTTTGATCTTGTTGAAACCAACGTCTCGGCGGAACTCTCGGTCGCAGGAAGACTTGATAAAGACACAACTGGTCTCGTATTGCTCTCCAACGACGGCAAGTTCATTCACGAAGTTATATCGCCTCGTAATCTTGTGGAAAAAGAGTACCTGGTAGAGACTACCGATGAGATTACCGTAGAACAGGTCTCGACTCTCTCCATCGGAGTCTTTATCGGCAAAAACGAATTCTCAAAGCCCGTCTTTATTGAAGTAATAGATTCTTCTCACCTCAAAATCGTTCTCACGGAAGGCCGGTATCACGAAGTGAAGAGGCTTGTTTCAGCAGCCGGAAACAATGTGAGACGCCTGCACAGGACTAGAATCGGCTCTTACGTTCTTTCCAGCAGACTCGAGCCGGGAGAATGGGATTACTTATCGGATGCCGAAAAGAAAAGAATAACCGGGACCTGAGTCCCGGCTATTTACTCTCAAACGAAGCAGTTATTAGTCGATTTTGGAGAGATTGAACGAGAGATTATGATCTCCCTTTCCAAAATAGCGGTATGTTACCGATACACGATATCCGTCCAGTACGAGCACAACTTCGTAGTATCCGGGATCAAGCTCGACAACTGTGTTGGATCTACCGTAATCTCTACCGTTGATGAAAATTCTCGCATTTTTCGGATCTGAAGAAATCGTAATCCTTGCAATCGGCCTTTCTTCTATCAGAGTTATTTTTGTAGAAGAGCTTGTTCCTGCCGCAAGGTTGACATCCTTACTGTCTGTTATATAACCGGATTTTTCAACTCTGATCGTGTGTCTTCCTGCATCGATATCTATAGAAAGCGGAGATCTCCCGACATAGACATTGTCTACAAAAACCGAGGCATTTGTCGGCTCCGTTTCAACCGTCAGTCTAGCCTTCTTGGCATAGAGTGTGGCGCTAACCTGTCTGTCTCTGTCGAGCGAGACACTTGTAGAAAAGTCCTCATAACCATCTGCTGTTACTCTTACGGTATAGGATCCCTCTCTAAGCGTGAGATTCAATGGTGTTCTCCCCTGATAGGTCCCGTTGATATAGACAAGAGCGTTTGAAGGGGAACTCGTGACATTTAATTTGTAGTCTCTCACCTGAGGACTCAACGTAATCGACTTCGAAATCGAGCGGTCAAGCACGAAAGTCTCCGAGTAGGTTTCATAACCCGATCTCTCTATCCTAAGATTCTTCGTTCCACCCTCCAGAGTAACGTTCAATGGGCTTCTGCCCACGTAGGCATTATTAACATATACATCGGCCCCGGAAGGACTTGTGATTACTGATAACTGATAGTTCTGTACAACAGGAGTCAAAGTCAGCGATTTCGAGATATTTCGATTCAGTACAAAAGTCTCCGTATAAGTCTCATAACCCGCTTTGGATACACTAAGATTCTTCGTTCCTTCTTCGAGGGTGACATTTAATGGCGTTCTGCCTATTGAACTACCGTTGATTTGTACCATAGCGTCACTTGGGTTCGTAACCAGAGAGAACTGGTACTCCTTAGCGAACTTCTGAAGATCAATTCTCACATCAAGTGTTTGCCCACTCACAATAGTGAACTGTCTGGTTTCGGTCCTGTAACCGTTCATGTACGCTGTAACCATGTGGTTTCCCGGATCGAGGTCTATGTTAACGGGACTCCTACCTACCATCTTTCCGTCAACGTATAAGGTTGCATTTGACGGTGTCGTGCTTATCCTTGCTCGACCTGTGGTGGGCATAATATCAAGATAGAACCAGGCTGTGGAGACCGCGTACTCTTGCTTATCTATCACCGGGATTACTTTCATGGTGACGAAGTCTTCTGCGCCTATACTAGCCCTAGGGAAGATGTCTCCCGATTCAGCCCTCACCATAAGATCATCAAGGAAACCAAGAGGCGATGTGGATGCCACTATCTGGAAGATTTCCTTACCGCCACCGGTTTCGCTGGTCAGTTGAAGCCGGTATCTGGTAGTTGCATTGTCAGTCGGAAGAGAGTAGGTAACACCGGCCTTCAGCGCGTTGTTCCGGTCATAGCCGTTAGGGAAGATAAGCTGAATCTCTCCGTTTGGCGTTATGTCGTAAATTGCAACATACGCGTCTTTGTTCACTTTGAAATATGTCTTCACTTCTTCACCGGAATAATAAAGAGAACCATTATCTCTGTCAAGCCAAATAGAAACTTCAAGGCCTCCCTGAGGCTGTTCCGGCACAATTATGACTTTCTGCACATCATAAGTCACTACCCCAAAAACTGATATTGCCAAGAAAAAAAAGAGAATGACTAATATTGTCTTCTTCATATTCTCACCCCTCCCATTATCAGGTATTAATTAGACTGATTTTCATCAACCTCGTTCAATGAACCTTCAACCGCTCTTCCGAACTTATTATACTTCTTCACAATTCCAATAATTACAAGTGAGATTAGTGCTCCAAAACCTAGACCATATAGACTCCTGACTATGTCGGTCCAGAGAGGAACGGTCGCATGGCAAAACGTGTTTACAATTGAAACGATCGCAAGAGATCCACCTGAAGCGATAATCGGACCGAGCTTTCCTTTGATGTCGAAAGAAAAGTGAAGAAGCAAGGCAAGCAATGGATAGGCAAGCAATTCTTTGAAGCGCGGCCGAACCACAAGAAGATTATCCAGGAAGTCTCTCAATGATCTTTCCAGATCAAGCACAAAAGTGAAGTTACCACTTCTCAGGATATAGTAAGCTGCCGCCACAATAACAAGCGCAACTACCAGCAAATCGCCCTTCGTAACCTTCTTCCCAATACTCCTCGCAAAACCGCTGACAAACAACCATCCAGGAAGCGCCACTAGAGATAGTTTCACCCCTCGAAAGAGTTCAAGTCCGTTCCGGTAATCTGCTCCAACCATAGAAGCGTTCACAGCGAGTCCAAGGAAAACCGAAAACGAGAAGAAGAGAAGAAGTCCCTTGAGAACTCCCATTTTCAGCGAAGACACTTTGAGATATATGGCAAACTCTCCCGATATAACGGCTAACGGAAGACCCACGATCGGAAAAAACAAGAACAAAGCAGTACAGATAACCGCAAGCATCGGACTGATAGACATCAGGAGGACAAACACAAAAAGAGATGACAGAAGTACGAACCTTGATGAACCTGTCCTTGGAGAGACGATCTCTCCAGAAATCAGCCCTCTGTAATTCAGATCCTCATATACTTCGGAAACCAAATGATCGTAGTCGAAATCGTCGTCAGGTGTCAAAAAAAGTATTGCATCAACACTTCTCTCTCTTATTGACCTCAGGTATCTCGTTACTGCTTTCTGTATGTCGTAGTTTGGATACTCTTTCTTTTTCAAGTTGTGCACGCGAAACACCAGAGACTTGTTCTCCCTTGCCCTCAGAACATCAAGGACATAATGGCCTCTTTCATCAAACTCCATATATCCTGCATAAGCGGAGTGGCTGTCAAGAATTGAAGCCAGTTCCGAAACAGTATAAGGAGAAACGCCAGTAAGAATTACGGGTATCTGGAGTTCCAAAATCTCTTCAAGCCTGAACCAGTCTTCTCTAAGATCGACCAGAACGACTGAAGATTCGAGCGCGGTTGCTGTATCAATCTCCTTTACATAAACAAGCTGTTTGGAAGGAATTCCTTCAACCTCTTTCTCAGTTATCACCGCCGCACTGTTGTAATTAGAATCCAAAGCGATTCTCCAGGGAATGTAAAGAAGAGACAACAGCAGTCCAACAATGAAAGCTATTAGGACTACTCCGTTTCCAAGAGTTACTGTATTCCTTGTTCCTTCGTTTCTTTGTCTTCTTCGAGGCTTCTTAGGTCTAACTGGAATTTCCGCCAATACTTGTCTCTCCTCCCGATTAGAAGATAAAGAAATAATACAACACCGATAAGAAATGGAGAATACGGGAGGAGAAAAACTAACCTCCAGCTCGTAATCATTGAACCGAGACTTGATCCAAAAACCTTATTGAAAGCGCTATTAATATCTCCCTCATCGGAAATTTCATCTATTACTCTAATCAGATCTCGGTAAGTATATCTCTCCAGAATGTAACCGGCAAAGCTTGACACCGCTCCGTAGAATACACCCTGATCAGCCTTCTGGGGATATCTCTTATCAAAAGCCGTGAAATCAAAAAAGGCGGCTCTAAGCTCGGGCCTGTTTGTCCGAGTATGGAGATTCTGAAATCCTTCTGCAATAAGCTCATGGTACCATAGAGGGATTTCATCGGGATTAAGACCTTCACTTCTCAGATATTCGAAGAAATAAACGTGGGCAAGTTCGTGTCTAGCAACTCCCGACCTGTAAGAAGAGGTGTAGAGAAATATCTGATAAATCCCGTTGTTATCAATCGCTGCAGGTTGCTCGTGACCTTCGCCCTTAAGAATCGAAAGGCTGTACTTCACCGAGAAATTGTAGATCATTGATAGCTCCGCATTCGCCTCTTCTATCTCGTTTCTGATCTCCAACTGACCAAACCCGGAAACAGCTGCCAGAGTAATGGCTAAAATAAGAAATATTGACTTCATTTAAGGTTGGCCAACACCTTCTGGAGGTCAACAGCAAGCTCGGATGCGATCTCGATTCTCTTTCCATTTTCTCTGGTGAAGGAAAGTCTGGAGCAGTGAAGAAAATACCGTTTCAGTCCTGTTATCTTCTTAAAGTCTTTATTGAACGCCCTGTCACCATATACATCGTCTCCGACAACCGGATAACCTGCCTCACTCAACTGGCGGCGTATTTGATGCTTCTTCCCGGTAAACAGATCAACCCATAGCAGCGAGACCGATTCAAAGCTTTTTTCTACCTCGAAAGCCATTGACTCGACAAATTTCTCTCTCCGGGAAATTAGCTTCCGGTTTTTCTCAGGAATACCTTTCACGAGCGTTTGGTAACCCTTTTCTACTCCGCGTTCTCTAAAGAGCTTCGAGAGTTCTCTTGCCGCTTCGGGCGATTTAGCGAAAACAATCACCCCGGAAGTGTGCTTATCAAGCCTATGAACCGGGCGGGGTACAAAGCCTCTGGCATCTCCGTATGCCATCAGTCCTTCGATAAGCGTTACTATCTGAATTCCCTTACCGGGATGAACGGATATCCCCGAAGGTTTATCTACAGCCACCATCAAGTCATCTTCGAATAGAATAACAAGGGGAATTTCGTGAGGCGTAAGTTCGCGCGATTCTTCAAGACGCTTGAGTCTTGAAGGATCTCCTGAAAAGACTACCTGAACCACATCTCCAATCTCCAGTCTTGAGGAACCGTCTTTCACTCTCTCTCCATTTACTCTGACGTTTCCCTTTCTCAGAAGCTTGTAAATCGATGAAAGCTTGAGATCCGAGAGTTCTCTTCTCAAGAATCTATCAAGCCTCTCATAGAAATTCTCTTTCACAACTTTCAATTCTCTGTCGATAGAAATCACTCCACAAAATTTTAAGGGGGCTTCAAGCCCCCTTACAAACCTCAGTCCTCAACGCCCAGACCTTTGTTGATACTCTCCACAATGTCTCCAACAGTAGAGATACTCTCGATCTGTTCATCCTCAACCTTGAAATCAAACTCGTCTTCAAATGCCATAACCAGGTCGACCAGATCAAGGGAATCGGCTCCGAGATCCTCGGTAAGATCGGAATCCATGGCGATTTCATCTTCTTCCACACCTAGTTTCTCAGAGATTATGCTTTTCACTCTGTCGAAAACTTCATCTGCTGTCAAAGGATTTCCTCCCTTCGAATTCTTTCTGGAAATCGGAACAATTATATTGATCGGAAGCTACAAAGTCAAATGGCTCTCGATTCTCAAAAGCTTTCATTATTATATAATAATTTGAAAGGCTTTACTTTCGGAGGTTTGCTATGACAAATTTTGAAGCGATGAAAAAGGCAGTGATCAAACGGGTTAGCCTTTTGCCTAAAGCAGGGCTAATACTTGGATCGGGGCTTGGCTACTTGACGGAGCAGTTTGCTGAACCGACGGCAATAGAATACTGCGAGATTCCCGGCTTTCCGAACACTACGGTAGAAGGCCACTCAGGAAGGCTCGTCTTTGGAATTTTCCATGGACTGCCAGTCGTTGCAATGGAAGGACGTTTCCATTTCTATGAAGGTCATGAGATTAAAGACGTCTCTGCCCCAATATATTTGTTCAAGGAACTGGGAGTGAAGAATTTGCTGATTACAAATGCAGCGGGGGGCATAAACAGAAGTTTCACTCCCGGAGATATCATAGCTGTGACCGACATTATTAACTTAGGCTTTCGAAACCCCCTTAGGGGTCAGAATGACGAGCGTTACGGAGTAAGATTTCCCGACATGTCTGAGATCGTCGACAGAGACTGGTTGAATGAACTGAGAGTTAGACTTGGCAATGAGGGGATTGACTTGAAGGAAGGAACGTACTGTTGGGCTCTAGGTCCAAGTTATGAGACTCCCTCAGAAATTAAGGCATTCGAATCCTTCGGGGCCGATCTCGTAGGAATGTCAACAGTTCCGGAAGTAATTGCAGCCAAGCACTGCGGAATGAAACTTCTTGTTCTCTCTTGCGTGACCAACATGGCCTCGGGAATTCTTAAAGAAAAATTGACTCACGCCGATGTTGTGAAGACGGCCAACAGAATCAGACCCAGATTCACTTCTATTGTGCAGCGAGCAATCGAATCAATAAAGGCGAGCATATCATGATAAGAAAGGTAAACAGTGTCCTTTCATGCATTCAGGAAGCCAATAACATACTTGTTGTCGGCCATATAATGCCCGACGGAGACTGCATTTCTTCGGTTGTATCTCTTTCAATGGGTCTTGAGAAATTCGGCAAGAGAGTAACACCGGCGATCGACTGGAGGATTCCATCGAGTTTCAATGTCTTTCCGTGGGTGGAAAGAATAAGGGAATACAGCGAGGATATCTCAGAGCCAGACTTGATTATTGTTGTCGACGCATCTTCCCCTGATAGAATAGGCAAGTTTGAAGAGTTTCTAAGAAAGGACGTCACGTCAATAGTGATTGATCATCATGCAACAAACACTTACTTCGCGAATGAGTGCTGGGTAGATGCGTCATATTCGTCGGCTGCCCAGATGGTTCTTGACCTTCTCAAACTTATGGATGTTGAATATGACAGCGATCTCGCCCTGATGAACTACCTTGGCATAGCAACGGATACAGGATTCTTCAGATACTCTAACGTGGATAGCTCGGTCTTTGAGGCTGCGGCTGAACTCGTCAAATTGGGCGCCGATCCCGCCTTTGTTGCAACAGCGATTCTGGAGACGAGAAGGATCGAAGAGCTTTTCTTAGAGAGAGAGGCAATCGACAACATCAAATTGATTTCAGAGAACAGGTTCGCCTATTCTTACCTGACTATGAAGGATTTTGAGAGGCACTCTCTAACGGAGGACGATTTTACGGGATTTGTTGGCGAGTTGAGATCTATTGAAAGCGTCGAAGTTGCCCTCTTCGCTTCGGAAGCTTGCAAAGGCCAGGCTCATGTCTCTTTGAGATCAAAGAGATATTTCGATGTAAGCGAGATTGCGGTCGCGTTCGGAGGTGGAGGACATCAGAAGGCTTCAGGCTTCACTCTCAATTATGAAAGCGATCTGAAAGAGGCTCTCGCAGAGGTCGTCGAAATGATCGATTCTAGACTTAGAAACGAGACAGATTAGGCGATCAACCTCGCAAGAAGCTGTATGAATTGTGTTATTGGCCACATTATCAGCTGAATTATGCCCATTAGAGACAGAACAAGAAGAGTGAGTATTCCGTAGAGTTCATACTTGACCAACCAGTTGACCTGGCTTTCGGGAACGAGCACAGTAACTATATTCGCTCCATCCAGAGGCGGTATTGGAATTAGGTTGAACAATGCAGTGTTGAGATTGATCACCATTGTCCAGTAGACAACATCCGCAACGTAACTGGCAGGAAATGAACTGACACTTTCCGGCAAGAAAGTCGAGTACTGGTAAAGACCTGAAAGATAAAAGAGGAGACCTGCAACGAGGCCTAATGAGAAGTTGGCAATAGATCCTGAGATAGAAGTCAGTATCGCTTTGAAATACCCGACTTTTCTCAGTTTCCAGTAGTTGACGGGAAACGGCCTCGACCAACCGAACTTAAAAAAGTAATACATCAGAAGGCCGACAGGATCTATTCTTCTAATGAATCCCGGTTCTCCCCATTCAGGTTTTATAGCTTCGAATCTTCTTGCGGTAATAAAACGAGCATACTCATGGGAAAGAATAGTTGCCGCAATCGCCGGGGAAAGGCAGAAGAAGTTCCTCATCATCTCAAGCATTTTGACTCTCCCTTCCCGAAAGAACGACCGTTATCTCTCCTTTGACTTCGGAAGCTCCGAATCTCTCAATTGAATCAGATACTCTCCCAAAGAAGGATTCCTGGAAAAGTTTTGTCATCTCTCTTGCAACAAAGACTTCCCGATCGCCAACTATTTCAAGAAGATCGCTCAAGGTCTCGGTCAGTCTGAATGGGGACTCGAAAAAGACTATGACACTCTCCGCATAAAGCCCCTGTGCAATCTTTCTGAAGATTCTTCTGCGATTCTTTCCTCTTGGAAGGAACCCAAGAAAAGTGAAGTGGCTTCCTGGAAAGCCGCTAATTGCAAGCGCAGATGAAACGGCGCTGGGACCAGGGGCGATGTCGATTTCAAATCCTTGCTCACGACAAACCCTAATAATTAGGGCTCCTGGATCCGAAACCACTGGCATTCCAGCATCACTGGAAAGAGCGATTTGCTCTCCCTTTTTCAGGCGCTCAATAACGAACGGCACTCTTTCTTCCTGGTTATGCATATTCAGAGAGATGACCTCTTTCCTGAATATTTCGAGAGAAGCGAGTAATGCCCTCATTCTTCTTGTATCTTCCGCAAGGATCAAATCTGCAACTCCCAGAATCTTCCTGCCTCTAACAGTCATGTCATCTAGATTGCCAATTGGAGTTCCGACAATCCATAGTTTCCCAGTATTTTCAGTCACTTTGAACCTCCGAGCGGGGACTTTGAGGCCATTCCGACTCTCCTTGGAAATTCTCCCGGTGTTTCTGCTTTCTTCTCGTAGACTATCAGGAACCTGGCAGATCCGTCTGAAAGACGATATTCCTTCTCTTGCGACAGACTGAGGCGAAGCCTCTCTTCTGCAACTCCCGCAAATCTTTTCTCCTCGTTCCAGCCAGGACCTTTATAGAGAAAAATACTGCCGCCAATCCTCACCAGTGGAGCTGCGAGTTCCATTGACACGTCGCTTCTTGCTACTGCTCTCAGAAAGGCCGCATCAAATCCTGCTCTGTTCTTGAGAGCCAATTCTTCCGCTCTGGCAGTCTTCACTGCAACATTATTAAGTCCCATCCTACGAGCGAATCTTTCGATCTCTTGAGTCTTCTTTGCAATCGAATCAAGAAGCACCCAAGATGATTTCGGAAAAACCGTTGCCAGCAATAGACCTGGAATCCCACCGCCACTTCCGATATCCACATAACTGCCATCCAACGCATAATCGGCAAAGGGAATTAGAGCGTCCTCTAAGTGTACTGTCACAGCTCTTTCGAATATCCTGACAGAAGTGAGATTATGTGGAGAAGAAATCATTAGCTCTATAAGCATCTTACATTTTGAGCGAAGAGACGGTTCAAGCGATTCAAATGAGAACATTGTGGCTCATTCCTTTTCGATGCAAGCGTATGCCTCGTGGTTGTGAATTGACTCCTGACTGATCACTTCAACTCTGTACCAGCTGATACGATCATCCTCTTGAAGAAAGAGAACGACCTCTCGGGAAAGATCCTCTACAAACCGGGGGTTATCATACGAGTGTTCGGTAATGTATTTTTCGTCTTCCCTCTTAAGAAGAGAATATATAGGGGCGCTAGAAGACTTCTCGACGAACTCGATTATTTCTTCAATCCATACAAGAGAATTCATTCTGACGAAGGCAGAGACTTCTGCCCTTTGGTTGTGAGCTCCCCTGTCGCTTATCTCCTTTGAACAGGGGCAGACGGTCATGACGGGAACCTTGACTCCAAGAATGAAATCAAATGCACCATCTTTCATAGTATTGAAAGAGCATCGGAATGAACTGAAACTCTCGCTGCCACTTACCGGAGCATTCTTTCTGATGAAATATGGAAACTCAACCTTAACGTGCGCAACATCTGCCTTAAGAGATTCTCTCATGTCATCAAGAATCGATTCCATGTTTCTCGGGGTGATTTTTCGATGGTGCCTTTCTAAAACCTCCACAAATCTAGACATGTGGGTACCTCGAAAATCCTTTGGAAGATCAACAAAGAGATCGAACTTTCCAACTGTTTGCTGAGTCCCGAATTTCCTATCCAACACAATTATTGGATACTCGATTGACTTTATCCCAACCATATTGATCTTAATATTCCTCTTGTCCTTCTCATTCTGTACGTCTCTCAAGATCTAACACCCCTTGAATCTGAAGTATCAAAGAGGTATAATTTCCTAAACGGAGGCGTATCCTAATTGGCTAAGGAGCCGGTCTTGAAAATCGGTGGGGTTGACGCCCCTTGTGGGTTCGAGTCCCACCGCCTCCGCCAGAGCCGGGGTTCCCCCGGTTATTTCTTTAATGGCCCAAAATCAGATAATGGCCAAATGGTAAGCATCGGGCTCCCAACTATAGCTTTCTCCGGAACAAAGCCAAAATACCTGCTGTCGAAGCTATTGGTGGAGTTATCTCCCATCATGAATCTGAACCCTTCTGGAATCGTGACTTTGACTTCCCCTGTCGCCGGGTCTTGACTAATATACTCTCCCATCCCAAGAGGGCTCAGAACTGTGTCATAGTACTCCGTGTATTCAATAAGCCCTTTGTATGCCTGGTAAAGTCTGTAATACGGTGAAATCCTGACAGTGGGATCGTCGGGATGAGCCAGTCCGAAATAGAACATCGGATCGTAGAATATTCCTTCCCTTACATAACGCCTTTCTTCCAGCGCAGGAGGGATATCTCCGTTGACGTAAAGCTGATAGACTGGATTAGCGGAAGTGTAGTCTGGAGCCTTTCTAAGTTCCAGGACATCACCCGGTTTACCGACCAACCGCTTAACGTACTTTACATGACCTCTGTACTCTGCAGGGGCGAAAAGGTCCATGAACTTATCGAACCCACGCAGATACTTCTGCGACTCGATATCCACATACGGAGTCCAGAACACGACGATGTCCCCATAATCCGGTTCTCTGTATTCATAGGTGATTTTCTCCACGAATAGTCGAGCGGGAGGGTTTATTGTAGGTATCATCGAGCCAGTCGGAACTAACATTGTCTCAAAGACAAACAGACGAATTATCGTACCGAAGACAACCGCGTAAAGAATCGCCTTTCCCCACTCTCTAACTTCGTGGAGAAAGCGCGATCCTTTCTTTTCAGAGGCCTTTTCCGACATTTTGTCAGACACTTAGCGTCAGTCCCTTTTCTCTTTTATCTTTACCTTACCCTTCACATCTCGAATGTAGTAAATCTTCGCTCTTCTAACCTTTCCCCTTCTGAGAACTTCTATCTTCTCCAGAGACGGGCTTGTGAACGGGAAGATTCTTTCGACTCCAACACCCGCCGCTCCAACTCTTCTAACGGTAAAAGACTTTCCGGTTCCACTGCCTCTGATCCCCATAACAATTCCCTCAAAGGCCTGTACCCTTTCTTTATTACCCTCTTTAATCCTTACGCTTACTCTTACGGTATCGCCCGGACCCATCTTCGGCAGATCTTCCCTCAAATGTTCGTTTTCCAGAGACCTTATGTACTGATCCATCTTAATCCCTCCTAACATATATTGTATCCTCTTGAATTAATCTATCTAATACTATCGCAACCGCTGCTCTCACAGAGAGATGATTGAAATCCGAATTAGCTCTCAGCGGTTCCAACGAGTAGTTGCACATTCTTTCAATTTCCTCGGGCAAACCCCAGCTCGTTCCAAATAGAAGAAGATGCGGCTTTTTGCTCCCTGCTATAATGTCTCTCATTGCTCCGTATGTGAGCCTGTCTCTTCCCCTCTTTGCTGAGGTAAAAACAAGATCAGGTTTCTGCCCTTCGATCTCTTCAATATCTTCAAGAACATCTTCAATATACGATGCCCTCTTAACAACCGTCAGCGCTTCGCTTCTGCTTGGATTGTACTCTTTTCCAAACTCCTCAAGCCAGTAGTTGAGGACGTTGTCTACGATCTCTCTCTGCGCAGGAAGATTGCTCACCACAAAATAGCCCTTCAGATTGTAAGTTCTACAAGTGCGGGAGATATCGTGAACATCAAGATTTGTAACGGCGCTCGAAACGATATTCCCATGCCTTCCTAAAACCGGGTAGTGAATCAAAGCAAGATATATGTTATTCAACATCCTTTCTCAGCTCCTCGAACAGCATAAGCAAGGCCTTCTTGTCAGAGAGATCAAACTCATGCTTCAAAAAGATGTCCGGCCTTCTTTCGATCGTTCTCCTTAAGCTCTCCACTCTCCTTTGAATTTCAATCATCTCGTGATTACCACTGAGAAGCACCTCGGGCACTTCAATTCCATTCACTTCTCTAGGCCTTGTGTAATGTGGGTGATCGAGTAGTTCGGAGAAAAAGGAATCATTAATGACGGATTCCATGTCTCCGATTACTCCCGGTATGAATCTCGAAACAGCCTCTATCATGAGTATTGCGGGAACTTCCCCACCGCTGAGCACGAAATCACCAATCGAGAGTTCTTCATCAACCACGCTCATAACCCTTTCATCAATCCCTTCGTAACGGCCACAGATGAAAGTAATGTGATTGAGTTTGCTGAGTTCAAGAGCTTTCTTGTTATCAAAGACCTTTCCTTGAGGAGAAGGGTAGATTATGTATGGCCTGCTATTTTCCGTAAAGCGACTCGCAACTGCCCTGAGAATCGGCTCGGCCTTCATAACCAGACCGCTCCCTCCACCAAATGGATAGTCGTCGGTAGTTCTGTGGCGATCATCCGTAAAATCTCGAATATCTACGGCTTCAAAAACGATTATCTCTTTCTCAAGCGCTCTCGAAATTACGCCCCAGTTGAAAATAGTTTCGAAAAGCTGCGGGAATATAGTTAGAACATCTATCCTCATTCAGGCTTGACCTCTTCAAATTTCAAAGACCTCGCAATAATCGTCTTATCATCAAAGTTTAGCTCGATAATACAGTCCCTTATCATTGGAATGAGTTCTTCTCGGATGGAAAAGTCTTTCTCGTGATGAACAACGACCATTACATCATTCGAACCCGTTTCAATAATATCGTCAACAATACCAATGAAGCTGCGATTCTCATCAAAAACCTTACAACCAAGAACCTGAAAGTAATAGTACTCTCCTTCGCTCAATTCTGGCAGAATCTGGACTTCGATGTAGAGATGGAAGCCGGCAAATCTTTGTGCCTGAGCCATCGAATTGATGCCTTCGAAATGCAAGATCCATCCTTTTGTGGCTCTACGGGCTCCATCAATCGAGACGGTGAAACGTGATTCTGTTTTCTCGTTATAGAGAAGAACCTTCCCGACGTTCCTGAAGGCATCTTCATCTTCAAGGGAAACTTTCACCTTCATTTCACCGTGAAGACCGTGCGGCTTCACTATCCGCCCGATAGGAATCATGTCTTCCAGAAAATCGTCTTTCAAATCGCTCATCTGACCACCTTTAGAATGAAACTTTCTTTTGATGAGCCTGCAAGAGCGTTGAGAAGTACGTTGATTGACTTGATTGTCCTACCATCCTTTCCAATAATCTGGCCGACATCTTCTTCTGCGGCACCAATTTCAAAGACTGTGTTCCCGTTTTCATCAATGGTCTCTGAAACGGTTATCTGATCGGGCTCCCTAACTATTCCCTTCAGAATGTGTTCAAGCACTTCCTTCATTATTCTGCTTTCTCTCCAGCTTCCTTGACAAACTTGAGTTCGTGAACCTTCTTCATAACTCCGAATTTCGCAAGAATCGATCTTGCAGTCTCTGTTGGTTGAGCCCCCTTCATAATCCATTCCACAGCCTTATCGACATCGACGCTCATGATACCAGGATCTCTTATAGGATCATAGAACCCCAGAGAGTCGATATATGCTCCGTCTCTACGCTTCTGAGAATCGACTACAACAAGCCTGTAAAAAGGCCTGTTTCTTCTACCCATTCTTGTTAGCCTTATCTTTACCATTCTTTACGTACACCTCCTGATTCTCTACTATCTAAAATGGAAATCCTTTCATGCCTTTTAGAAGTTTTCCTTTCCTTCCAAACTGCTTCATCATACTCTTCATCTGATCATATGATTTCAGGAGCTTGTTTACATCCTGAATTGACGTTCCGCTTCCTTTTGCTACTCTTTGCTTTCTCGAGTAATTAAGGAGCCTTGGATTTCTTCTCTCCTGAGCAGTCATCGAACTGATAATCGCCTCTGTCCGCTTCATACTTTTCTCGCTCCCGGCCAAATCCACATCTTTCGGTGCACCGGGTATCATTTCCATAATATCTGCGATAGACCCGAGCTTCTTGACTTCTTTCAACTGCTCAAGAAAGTCCTCAAGATCAAATTTGTTCTTAAGGAATTTCTCCTCCATCTCCTTCGCCTTTTCCTCGTCTATGTTGGACTGAAGCTTATCTATAAGAGACAACACATCTCCCATTCCAAGTATTCGTCCAGCAACTCTGTCGGGATGAAAGGCTTCAATCCCATCGGGCTTTTCAGAGACTCCGATGAACTTCACCGGCTTTCCCGTGACATGTCTTATAGATAGAATAACTCCGCCTCTCGCATCTCCATCAAGTTTTGTCACTACGAAACCCGAGAGCTCCAGTGATTCGTTAAATGCCTTTGCTGAGTTAACAGCATCCTGACCTGTCATCGCATCGACAACCATGAGAATCTCATCGGGCTTGACTGCAGCAACGATATCTTTCAGCTCTCTCATCATTGTGTCATCGATGTGAAGTCTTCCCGCTGTATCAAGAATCACGACATCATTTATGTTCTTGACTGCCTGCTGCATTGCTTCATGTACAATACGAACAGGGTTCTTTCTATCACCCGTGAAGACAGGCATATCTATCTGTTTCCCCAGCTGCATCAACTGATCTACAGCCGCCGGCCGGTATACATCTGCCGCAACAAGAAGCGGTTTCCGGCCTTCTTTTCTCAAAAGAGTGCCGAGCTTTGCCGTAGTAGTTGTTTTTCCGCTTCCCTGCAGACCCACCATCATGATCTTGGCCGGTTGACTCGAAAGCTTCAGTGGGACGTTTTTTTCACCCAGCATCTTTATCAGTTCATCTCTCACAACTTTGATGAATTGCTGATCCGGTGAAAATGATTTCAGTACTTCTTCACCAAGGGCCTTCTCTGTCACACCGCTGATAAATTCCTTGACTACCTTGTAGTTGACATCTGCTTCCAAAAGCGATAGTTTTACCTGTTTAACGGCATCTTCTATGTTTTTTTCCGAGATTCTTCCCTTTCCACTCAGCAACCTAAATGTTCTGCCGAGTTTGTCCTGGAGATTTTCAAACATCCAAACACCTCCACAGCTTGAAAAGTATACAACGCGTCTGCACGTGAATGTTGAACTTATCTAAACAACAACTGTGATTATCTTCTACTTATATTACAT